>Ga0335077_10011379_pt1 | contig 11118 bp, 7 predicted proteins | sample Lox_Sample_31_FD_207151 | JGI IMG/M metagenome (GOLD analysis project Ga0335077, IMG submission 207151) | Soil microbial communities from Loxahatchee National Wildlife Refuge, Florida, United States - Lox_Sample_3.1 | ecosystem: Environmental > Terrestrial > Soil > Wetlands | place: USA: Florida...
TCACCCCGGCGACCTTGGCGGTATCGTCCAGCCGGCCGGTCCAGTGCACGTTCCCGTGACCGTCAAGGAAACCGGCATCGGAGGTGTGGAACCAGCCGTCCGCGTCGAAGACGTCTTCCCTGGGCACCTTGTAGTAGCCCCGCATCATCGTCACGCCGCGCACGCAGATGCGGCCGGCCGTCCCGACCGGGACGACGTCGCCGGTCCCGTCGTCAATGATCTTTACTTCCATGCCGACCAGGGGCGGTCCGTTGCCGATGGCACTGGAGCCGGCGGTCTCGTTCAGCTCGGTGCTCGAGATCAGCGTCATCGCCTCGGTCATGCCGTAGCCGGTGTACACCCACGGGTCGGTGCGCGGCAGCCACTGCCGCAGCGGGCTGCGTTCCTCGATGCGGCGCAGGGACGTCAGGTCAAACTTGTCGAAGTCCGGGTACTCCAGGAGCCGGTTGTCGAGGTGCGGACGAGAGAGCATGACCGTCACCCGCTCGCGTTCCAGCATCGTGAGCGCCTCGCCGGGCTCGAAGTGCTCTTGCAGGACCAGCGTCGCGCCGGCCGCGAGCACGCATCCCAGCGTCCGTACCAGGCCGGAGGTCCAGAAGAAGGGCGACGTGCTCCACATCCGGTCGGCGGCCGAGATCGCCATCAGCCGCGGCCAGCGCCAGCTCTGAATGCAGATGGCCCGGTTGAGGTGCAGCACCGCCTTGGGCCGGCCGGTGGAACCGGACGTGAACATGATCAGCGCGTCGTCGCCCGGCACGACCTGGCGGCCGAGCGCATCGATCAGGCCGGCCGGGACCGGCTCGCCGGCCCGCTCGAGATCGGGCTGCCCGATGTCGAAGCTAGCCAGGAACGCCGGGAGGCTGGCGTCGCGGCCGGCTCGCGAGCCCGGCGCCAGGATCGGATGCCGGTCCAGGAGGCTGGTTCGTTCTGCGCCGACGCTGCCTGCTGACCCAGTGGCACGGCGTTGTGACCCGGTGGCGCGGCCGAGACGGTCGAGCATCGGCCCGCAGGTCAGCAGCAGCTGCGTGTCACTGTGCTGGAGCATGTATTCCAGGTCGTCGTCGCCGACCAGCGCGTTCACCGCGACCGGCACCGCGCCGATGAGGCCGCAGCCGAAGAAGCCGGCTACCCATTCCGGCCCGTTCGGGAGCAGGAGCGCGACCCTGGTGCCCTTTCCCGCGCCGCGCGCGACCAGGCCGCGGGCCAGGCGGGTGGCCCGGTCCAGCAACTGGCCGTAGGTGAGCCGGGCGCCCGCGGTGACGATCGCTTCGTGCGCCGGGTCCCGTCCGACGGCCGCGGCCAGGAAGCCGGCCAGCGTCAGCGGCCTGCCGGTCAGCGCGGGCTCGGTGTCCAGCGCCGGCCCGGCCTGCACGGCCAGCCTGGCCGGAGCCACCGCCCCGGACTGGCCCGGCCGGCCGCTCACTGGCTGCTCCCGATCTGACGGGTCTGATGCATGTACTCGTCGAATCCCGAGACGTGCCTGGCCATCGCCACTCGCGCGGCCTCGGGGTCGGCGTTCCCGATCGCGGCCGCGACGCGGGTGTGCGCCCGGATCGTCGCGGCCAGCGCGGCCGGCGAGTAGACGACCCTCGTGGTCTCGGCGAAGAACAGGTCGCTCAGGGCGGCTGAGACGGCGATGATGACCGGGTTTCCCGTCGCCGCGCTGACGACGCGATGGAAGGTGACGTTCTCCAGCGAGAACTTGACCGGGTCACCGGTGAGCGACCGCGCGCGCTCGATCGACGCCTCGAGCTCGGTCAGGTGCTCGGCCGTCGCGTTGCGCGCGGCCATGACCGCGCAGACGCCCTCCAGTTCCTGGCGGGACTCGAAGACCGTCTCGTGCGGAACGTCGTTACTGGCGATGAGGGCGCTGAGCGACTGCGTGATGATCTCGTGGTCGGTCTGGCGGATGAGCACGCCGCCCTTCGCGCCCTGGCGGACGGTGACCAGGCCAGACGCCTGCAGCAGCTGAAGCGCCTCGCGCACCACGCTGAGACTGTAGCCGCTGCGCCGCTGCAGGTCGCGCTGGGTGTAGAGGCGGGCGCCCGGCGGGTAGCGGTTGGCCAGAATCTCCTCGCGCAGCGTGGCGGCCAGCAGCGAGGCAGCGGAGTTACTGGCCAATGCTCGCTCGTATCACGGACGGCGGGCAGGGGGAAGGTGCAGGACGCGCTCGGCGACGATGTTGCGCTGGATCTGGGCTGTCCCGCCGTAAATGGTGGCGGCCCGCGACCAGAAGTACTCGTAGAGGTCGGCCGGGTGCTCGCCTAGCAGCGCGCCGGCCCCGAGCAGGTCCATCTTGGTGTGGGCGAGAAGCTGGTCGGTCTGGCCCATGAGCAGCTTGTCCATCGAACCCTCGGAGCTGGGGCGGTCGCTGTCCAGCCGCTTCGACAGGCTGCTCAGGACCTGTAGCCGCAGCACCTCGACCATCAGGTGGCAGCGCTCGACCCGGGCCCGTGCCTCGGAGTCATCCGGCGTCTTGGCCAGCAGCGCGTCCAGCTCGCGCAGCCGGCGGCGCAGGCGGCCGACCTGGCCGATGTCGGCCGGGCCGCGCTCGAAAGCCAGCGTGGTCAGGGCCAGCTGCCAGCCGCCGTTCTCCGGGCCGATGCGCTGGTCCTCGGGGACGAACGCGCCGTCGAAGAACACCTCGGCGAACCGGCGGTCGCCGGTGATCTGGGTAATGGAGCGCGGGCTGACTCCTGGCGTGCTCGTCTTGATGACGAAGCAGGAGATGCCGCGGTGCCGCTTCGCCGTCGGGTCGGTCCGCGCGAGCAGCAGGCACCACTGCGACCAGTGCGCACGGCTCGTCCACAGCTTCTGGCCGGTGATGGCGTAGCCGCCGGGGACGCGCTCGGCGCGTGTCCGCAGGGAGGCCAGATCGGATCCTGAGCCGGGCTCGCTGAAGCCCTGACACCACTGCACCTCGCCGCTGAGGATGCCGGGGATATACGCCGCCTGCTGCTCGGGCGTGCCGAAATGCAGGATGGCCCGGCCGAGGAAGCCGCCGGGGGCGGGCGGAGCGCCGGCCTCGCCGAGCTCGTCGTTGAGTATCGCCTCGTAGATCGGGCTGAGTTCCTGACCGCCGACGCTGCGGGGCCAGGACAGGCCCAGCCAGCCGGCCCGGTAGAGGGTCCGGTGCCACTCCTGCTCGAACTGGTTGCGGCCCTCGTCTGTGTCGGGTTCGTCGCGGGGGATATTGTCCGCGAGCCAGTTCCTGAGGCGCTGCCGGAAGGCGGCCTCCGCCGGGGTGTCTCGGAAGTCCACCGGTTATGCCGCCCCTCGCTCGCCGGCCAGCTTCCGCAGGTGGTGGCGCTCGTCGCCGAGGACCTTACGGGACATCAGCGCGCGCCGGAGGTAGAGGTGCGCGCTGCACTCCCACGTGATCCCGATGCCGCCGTGGACCTGGATCCCGGCCTCGCAGACGGTCCGGCTGGCCTCGGCGGCGAACGCCTTGGCCGTGCGGGCGGCTCGCAGCGCCTCGGCTGGCGGACACTGGTCAATGCACCAGGCTGCGTAGTTCATGGTCGCGCGGGCCGCGCTCACGCTGACGGCCTGGTCGGCGCACAGGTGGGCGATCGCCTGAAACGAGCCGATCGGCACGCCGAACTGCTCCCGCTCGCACGCGTAGCGCACGGCCCTGGCCAGGGCGCCGTCCATCACGCCGACCAGATCGGCGGTCAGGCCGGTCAGTGCCACCGCGAGCCAGCGGATCTCCGCGTCGGCGGTCAGCTCGCCGCCGACCGGGGTTGCGGCGGCGGTATCGATCCGCCGGACCTCGCGGGTGACGTCGATCGAGTCGACGAGTTCGCCGCGCACGTCCACTGCCAGCAGGTCCCGGCCATCCAGCAGCAGCGCCTGGTCGCAGCCCGCGCAGTCCCATGCCACCGCGCCGGGCGTCCCGGCGGTGGCGATCGCGCCGAGGTCGGAGGTCAGGGCGACGGTCGCCCGCACGGTGCCGTCGCAGAGCCGGCTGAGGTAGTCGTCGGCTCCGCACAGCCGGGCGAGCTCCGCCGCGAGCACGGCACTGCCCACGTACGGCTCCCGCGCGAGCGCGCGGCCGAGCTGCTCGGCGACGACCGCCAGCTCCACGCCGGACGATCCGCCGCCGCCGAGCTTCTCCGGGGCGTGCAGGCCGACCAGCCCGGTCTGCACCAGCGTCTGCCAGCCCTGCGCGGTCAGCTCGCTCTGCAGATCGCTGGGATGGTCGGTGGCCAGGGCGCGGGCGAGGTGGACGGCCACCTCCCTGAGGGCCTCCTGCTCATCGTCCAGCAATGCGTGCATCGATGCACCTCCTGAGACGAACGGGCGGAGCGGCTCTCAGCTGGACCCGCGCCGGTGATCTGAGCTACTCTCAGCGGAGTTATCAGATACATCCGATGTTAGAAGAATGACGACCCTGTCGCGCTTCGTCAAGGCCCGGACGGCCGCCGCGGCCGCCTGCGGTGCGCCGGGCGCCGGGGAGGAAGAGGTTTCCGGATGGCCGATGTCCTCGTCGCCCGCCATGATCATGTCACCGTCTTCACGCTCAACCGCCCGCACAAGCTGAACGCCATGACCAGGGCGATGGGCCAGGAGTTCATGCAGGCCTTCGGCGACTTCGAGGCCGACCCCGACCAGCACGTCGCCGTCATCACCGGGGCCGGCGAGAAGGCGTTCTCGGCCGGTGCCGACCTCACCGAGATCGCCGCCAGGAACGAGAGCAGCACGTCGGCGCGGCCCGCCGGGGCCGCGAGCGTCGACCTGTGGAGCGTCGGCCGCAGCGCCAAGCCCACGATCGCGGCGGTCAACGGGCTAGCCGTCGGCGGCGGGCTCGAGTTGACGCTGAACTGCGACATCCGCATCGTCGCGGACACCGCCTGGTTCGGGGCATTCGAGGTCAGGCGGGGGATCATGGCCGGCATCGCGGTGAACCTGCTGGCGCGGTACATGCCGGTCGGCGACGCCCTCTACATGCTCATGACCGCCGACCGCGTCAGCGCGGAGGACGCCCTGCGCCTCGGGCTGGCGCAGAAGGTGGTGCCGCCGGACTCTCTCTCCGGCGAGGTCATGCGCGTGGCCGAGATGATTTCCCGGAATTCGCAGGTGGCGGTGCAGGCTTCCAAGCGCGTGGCGTACTTCTGGCGCAACCTGGCCATCCGCGAGTCGATGGACTACTACCGCGCGGTCCAGCAGCGCCTCATGCTCTGCGCGGACGTCGTCGAGGGCCCGCGCGCCTTCGCCGAGGGTCGGCCGCCCCAGTTCACCCACCGCTGGCCGGAACGAGCTGGCTCTGCGGGGCCTGCCGCAGCGGGGGGCGCCGGGGTTGCCGACAGCCGGCCGTAGGCATAGCCTCAACATCAGATTAATCAGTTGATTTTTGGCGGCAGGGCTGGGAGGTCCGCCATGGCTGTCGGTAAGCAGAAGTCCGTGGGAGCGCGGATCGAGGCGGAGCTGGAGCGGGTATTCGACCCCGTCGGGCGGTGGCTGCTGACCTCGCCGCTGATGAACTACGTGCACCTGGTTCCCTCGCTACCGGGCGTATTCCGGCGGCGATTTGCCCACCCGGACGACCCGTGGACCGTGGAACTGCCGCCGCTCGCGCCCGAGCTGGCCAGTACGCCGGGCATCCGCCGTGATCGCGCCGCCGAGCAGGCCGCGTTCGAGGCAGCGCCGCTGCAGATCTGGACGCAGCTGCACTACTCGGCCGCGCAGTGGGCCCGGCGGGCGGCCTGGCGCAGCCTCCTCCCGGCCGCGCCTCGACACAAGCGCGCCTATCTCGCTGTCCATGAGACCGACGATGTCGTCCCGGTGCCGCCGGCGACGCCACCAGATCCGCGGGTGCTGACCGAGGACGTGCGGAGCTGGGCCGCCGAGCTGGGCGTGAACGCGATCGGCTTCGCCCCCTACGACCGCAAGTACACGTTCGCGCCGCACCAGGCGAAGTGGTTCGGGCCCACGGTCATAGTCCTGATCAAGGAACAGAACTACGAGCTGACTCAGCAGATCCCGCACAAGCAGTTCGAGCAGGATGCCTTCAGCACGTACGCGGAGCTGATGGTGGCCGGCGCCCGGCTGGCTGCCATGATCCACGCTCGCGGCTACCGGGCCCGGGCGGCCGACTCGAGCAGCAACTCGATCGTGCACCACTACGCGGTCGAGGCGGGCCTGGGCCAGATGGGGCTGAACGGCCAGCTGCTCACTCCGGCCGCCGGATCCCGCATCCGGATCGGGCTCATCTACACCGACGCGCCGCTGGTCCACGATGCGCCGCAGGACTTCGGGATCCCGCGAATCTGCGACGCCTGCCAGGTCTGCGTGCGGCGGTGCCCGCCAGGGGCGGTTCAGGCGCGCCGCCAGGAGTACCGGGGGGTGGAGAAGGCGAAGATCCGGATGGACCTCTGCTTCCCCGTCATCGTGCAGGCCCATGGCTGCGGGATCTGCACGAAGGTCTGCCCGGTGCAGAAGTACGGCCTGAAACCAGTGATCGAGCAGTTCGTCGCGTCCGGCACGATCCTCGGCAAGGGCAGCGACGACCTGGAAGGTTACGACTGGGTCGACGGCCGCTACTACCCGGCCGGAACCCGGCCCAGGGTGGGCCGCGAGTTCATGCACCCGCGAGGGTTCGAATTCGATCCGGCGCAGACCGAGCCGACGGTGCCGCCGGACACGCCGCCGCCCGCCAGCTGGAAGAAGGCGAGCCGTTGACAGCGGCTTCGGGCGGGGACTATAAGAAATGTATGTTCAATCTGATCTATCGGCATAGCGCTGACTGACCACGCGGAAGGCTAGGGATTCATGAGCGACGAACTGCTGGTCGAGCGCGACGGCCCGGTCCTGACCGTGACCATCAACCGGGAGGATCGCCTCAACGCGCTCACCGACGAGGTCCATCGGGCGCTGCCGGAGACGTGGCAGGCGGTGAAGCGAGATCCGTCTATCCGGGCGATCATCATCACCGGCGCGGGGACGCGGGCCTTCTGCACCGGCATGGACATGCAGCAGAACGTGGCCAGGGGCGGGCATCGCCAGCGCGAGAACGACAAATTCGTCCGCGACTCGTTGAAGATGACGCCGCTGCAAAACGACGTCTGGGTTCCGACGATCGTCGCGGTCAACGGCATGTGCGTGGCGGGCGGCCTGCACTTCGTCTGCGACGCCGACATCGTCATCGCCTCGAGCAATGCCAGCTTCTTCGACACGCACGCGCACATCGGCCAGGTCGCGGCGCTCGAACCGATCGGCCTGCTGCCGAGGATCGGCCTGTCGAACGCGCTGCGGATGATCACCCTGGGGAAGGAGGGGAGGCTGTCGGCCGAGGATGCGCTCCGCATCTCGCTGGTGAGCGAGGTCGCGGCGCCCGATGACCTGCTGGCCAGGGCCAGGGAGCTGGCGGCCGCGGCCGTCAAGGTCTCGCCGGTGACCTACGAGTTGTCCAAGCGCGTCGTATGGGGTGCGATCGAGGGACCGCTGTGGGACGCCCTCCAGCGCGGCTGGGGCGTGCTGAAGGCCCATCAGTCGCATCCCGACTGCTTCGAGGGGCCGCGCGCCTTCGCCGAGAAGCGCGAGCCGCGCTGGGTCGTGCCCGATCCGGAGCCGGGCGGTACGCAGTGACGGCCTCGGTAACCCTGAACTAGTCCGCTGCGCCTGGGCCCGTCGTTCCGCCGGAGTGGCGCGGCCCGGTTCGCGCGCGCCCGGTCGAAGGCCTGTCGGGCTGCGGATAGGCCCGTCTGAAACGGTTTCGTAACAGGCTTGACATCTCCCGAACTGCCCACTTCACTTGAGAAAGAAAAGATCGCTCTGATGTTTATGATCGGCTGGTCACATGTCGTCTGAGGTGTCGGGGACACGCGCGAGGCGGCCGTATGCAGGTCGCAGCGGCCCGCCGGCCCCCCGGCTGGCCGGTCTCGATGGCCTGGCGCTGCAGGGCGCGGGGCGCGTGCGGTGAGCGGTCAGCAGTCTGCTCATGAACTGGCCCCTCTGTCCGGCCTGAGGGTCCTGGAACTGGGCGACGGCATCGCCGGCGCCGCCGCCGCGGATGTGCTGGCCGCCCTCGGCGCGGTGGTGACGACCGTCGTCTCGGGCGACTCGGTGCTGCGCGCCCTGCAGCCGCAAGCCGGCGGGATATCGGTCCTGTCGGCGGTGCTGGATTCCCGCAAGCAGGTCGTGGCGTCCCTGCCGGCCGACGTTCTGCTGCGGGAGATCGGAGCGGCCGACGTCGTCGTGTCCGACCGGGTTCATCGCGCCGCGGCTGGGCTGCCGGCCCCGGCTGCCGACTACCTCCGGTTCGTCGCAGCGCACAATCGCCGGGCCTGGGTCACCGTCGGTGCGTTCGGCCTCGAAGGTCCCGACGGCGACGTGTACGGGTCGGAGCTGACGGTTGCGGCGGCCAGCAGCGTGCTCGGCCTCGTCCGCGACCCCGGCAGCGGCCGCCCGGTCAAGCTGCCAGGATCGCAGGCACTCCTGTCAGCCGGTGCCGCAACCGCGCTGGCCGCCCTGCATGCCCTCAGCGAGCAGGCCGCGACCGGCGAGCCCCGGCACGCGTCGGTGTCGGCGCAGGCGGCGGCCCTCATGACCGGCCCGGTCATCCAGTGCGCGGCGCCCATGCTCAACACCGAGGAGGCAGGCGGCGCCGCCCGGTTCGGGGCCCCGTCCGGGCTGTTTGAGTGCCGTGACGGCTCCGTCACCATCATGGCGATGGAGCAGCATCAGTGGGCGGGCATCGTCCGGGCGCTGGGCGATCCGGAGTGGGCGCGCGACTTCGAGAGCGTCGACGACCGTATCGACCGGGCCGACGAGTGCAACGCCCTCCTCGCGGCGGCGGTGCGGCCGTGGGGACGGCTGGAGCTTGAGACGAAGCTGCAGAGCGAGGGCGTGCCGGCCGGCGCGCTCCGCAGCCCGCACGACCTCCTGGCCTCGCCGCAGTTCGCGGCCCGCGGCGCTTTCCGTGACATCGCGCTGGACGGGAAGTCCGGCCGGGTCGTGGCGGCCCCGTTCCGCGTCGTCGCGGGCCACGGCCAGGACGGGACCGCGGGCGCCCAAGCTCCGGGCGCCGGGACGATCCGCGGTCTGCGGATTATGGAAGCAAGTCACATCCTGGCCGTGCCCCTGGCCGGATCGCTGCTCGGTGCGTGCGGCGCCAACGTCGTCAAGGTCGAGGACCCGCGTCGCCCGGACAGCTACCGGACCAGGGGACCGTACATCGACGGGCACGCGGACAAGGACTGGTCGGCCTATTTCGCGCTGATGAATCACTCGAAGCACAGCCTGGACGTCGACCTCTCCAGCCCCGGTAACGTCGCGGCCCTGCTCGACGCGGTGGACGTCGTCATCGAGAACTACGGCCTCAGTCGGGCCACCCGGTTCGGGATCGCCTCGGGTGTACTGGCGCACGAGCGTCCGGGACTGCTCGCGATCAGCTCGTCCGGGTACGGGCACACAGGTCCGTGGGCGGCCTACCGGGCGTATGCGTACGGCCTGCAGGCGTCCTCAGGGCTGCAGTACCTGACTCGCGGCCCGGCGGGCAACCTCGTCCCGGTGAACATGGCGTCCGCCGACCTGCTGACCGGCTTCGCGCTGGCGACCATGGTCGCGGCCTGGGCCGTTGGGCCGGGCCGCCGGTCCGGGGCCAGCGCCGACGTGGCCATGTCGGAACTCATCGCCTCCCGCCTCAGCGAGTTCGTCGCGGCGGCCGGCCTGGGTATCGACACGACTCCGGAAGCGGGCGGCAGCCGGCAGGCGCCGTACGCCCCGAACGGGGTGTATCCCACGGCCGACCGCCGGGAGGTCGCGATCTCCGTGCTGGCGGACGCGGAGTGGGAGGCGGTGGCCTCGGCCCTGGGCAACCCGGAAACGCTGGCGTGGGCGGCGTGGAGGAGCGCAGCCGGGCGCGCAGCCGACCAGGACGCGCTAGACCAGGCGCTGGCGGCCGCTGTCAGCCGACTGCCAGCCGACGAACTGGTCGCCAGGCTCACCCGCGCCGGGGTCATGGCCTCCGTCGTCTACTCGGTGGCGGACCTCGTCGCCGCCGACGGCGGCTGCCTGGACCCTGCCTACCGGCCCGCGATCGAGCACCCGCTGTACGGCCGGCGGCGGCTGCTGGGACTCGCCTGGACATTCACGGGCCGTGGGCTCACCGAGATCGGCTCCCCGCCGCGGCTGGGTAGCGCGCGAACTGCCGTCACTTCGTGGGCTTACGAAGTCGCCTCTGCTCTTGCTGACCGCGAGTCGCGCGTCGCCTGAAGCTCCTGAACGGGATCCGGCACAACAACAACTAGTCCGAGGAGGATCCTCACGATGAGACATCCGACTGCGATCGCCGCCTGCGCGGTCGCCCTGGCCAGCTTGGGGATCGCGGCCTGCGGTTCCAGTTCGCCGTCCACCAGTTCCGGTGGTTCCAGCACCAAGACGCCGTTCACCGTACTGGCCATCGTCGCCTCCAGCGGCCCGCTCGCCGCGGTGACAGCGTCCGAGATGCAGGGGATGGCCGAAGGCGCCAAGTACGTCAATGCCCACGGCGGCATTGACGGTCATAAGGTACAGGTCATCGTGAAGAACGACAACGACGACCCGACCACGGCTGCGACCATCCTGCAGAGCTATCTGTCCGGCGGGAGCGCTCCCAACGTCGTCTACGCCGGGACGACCAGCACCGAGACCTATGCGATGGAGCCGATTCTCACTCAGGCCAAGGTGCTGTCTCAGCAGACTGCCACCTCGGATCAGACGATGGACCCCGCTAAGTTTCCGTACGCCTTCTCACTGGCCTCGTCCTCGGCAGACTTCGGCTTCGAGCTCGCGCACGCGATCAAGGCAAGGTATCCGAACGTCAAGAAGATCGGCATGCTCCTCGGCAACGACGTGACCGGCTCGAGCAACCTGCACAACGAGCTCCTCGCGCTGCATCAGGAGGGGTACAGCACCGTGGTCAAGCAGTACGACCCGACGAACACCGTCAACATGACTCCTCAGCTCGAAGCGCTGCGGGCGCAGAATCCGCAATTGCTCATCGCGGGAGGATTCGGTGCCCCGGCCGGCTACATCCTCAAGGGCCGGGCCCAGATCGGCTGGAACGTTCCCCTCGTGGGTGACGCGTCCTTCTCGTCGAACCCGCTGCCTTCTATGGCCAGTGCGTCGGAGCTGCAG
>Ga0335077_10011380_pt1 | contig 11116 bp, 10 predicted proteins | sample Lox_Sample_31_FD_207151 | JGI IMG/M metagenome (GOLD analysis project Ga0335077, IMG submission 207151) | Soil microbial communities from Loxahatchee National Wildlife Refuge, Florida, United States - Lox_Sample_3.1 | ecosystem: Environmental > Terrestrial > Soil > Wetlands | place: USA...
TGGCCTCGCTCGCCGGCCGGAACGGCTTCGCCAGCGGTGCCGCCTACTGCGCCTCCAAGCACGGCGTGCTCGGCTTCTCGAAGTCGCTGATGATGGAGGTGCGGAAGCGCGACATCCGCGTGATCGCCGTGTGCCCCGGCTCGGTCAGCACGGCGTTCTTCGACGGCCATACGCCGTTCCAGCCCGACCGCGAGAAGATCCTGCGGGCCGAGGACGTGGCGACGGTCGTCCTCGAGACGCTCGCGCTGGACGAGCGCGCCACCGTCTCGGAGCTGGACATCCGGCCGACCAATCCCTGAGTCGCCAGGCGCCGTGGGCCGGCGCCACCCTCACGGCTCTCCCGCGGCCGTCTTCTCGTGGCGGCTGAAGAAGTTCCAGATCGCGAAGCTCGCGTCGAAGTCCCGGCAGACGGGGCCGACGATCAGCCGCGGCAGATACTGCGGCCCGCCGGGCCAGGTGTGGCCGCCGCCCTCCAGCCGGTAGAGCCACACCTCCGTCCGCTCGCGCCCGCCGCTCCATCGTTGCCAGCTCACCCGGCAGCCGTCGCGCGGATCGCTGTCCGGCAGGGTGCCCCTGGCGGGCTCGGCCCGAATGCCGTCGGCCTCCACCCAGGCGCGCGCCGTCGCCTCCGCGCCGAGCTCGCTGCCCAGCCGCCCGCCGGCAATCGGGCCGCCCTCGTAGGGCACGAGCGGGTCGGCGGTACCCTGCATGACGAGCACCGAAACCGGCGCCGCCGGGGCGAAGCGGGGCGCGAACGGGGCCGCGAGCCCCCCGGCGACGGAGGCCACCGCCGCGAGCCGCCCGGCCGCCCGCGCCGCCAGGTAGTGCGTGAACGAGGCGCCGTTCGACAGGCCGGTCGCGAAGACGCGCCGCGGATCGATGCGCAGCTCCGCCGTCAGCGCGTCGATCAGGGTCGTGACGAACCCCACGTCGTCCACGTTCTGGCGCTGGGCGGGCGACGCGGCGACGGCCCGGCCGTCGTTCCAGCTGCGGCCGATGCCGTCCGGGTAGGCGACCACGAAGTGGGCGCGGTCGGCGAGCTCGCTGAAGCCCGTGAGCCGCTCCATCCCCGCGCCGTCGCCGCCCCGTCCGTGGAAGACGAGGACCAGCGCCGCTCTGCCGTCGCGCTCGAGCTGCGGAGGAACGTGCAGCCGGTAGCTGCGGACCAGGGCACCGACCCGCAGCGTGCGCGCGACCGATTGCGCCCGTGCCGGCGCCGGCGCCGCGTGAAGCGCGAGGCCGGCGGCCAGGGCCGCCGCGGCGCGGCCGACCTTCAGCGCGGCACGCCCACGGACACCGCCACGCCGTACGCGACCAGCGTCGTGGGACTCCTGGTGGGCTTCAGGTACACGCCGGAGATGTAGCCGACGGGGAGGTTGCCCTCCCTCACCCAACGCGTGGGCCCGGTGCCCAGGTAGCGCGCCGAGAGGTCGAGCCACACGGGCGTCCGCCCGCCGCGCAGCTCCAGGCCGAGGCTGCCGCCGCCGGCGTATGCCAGGGTGAGGTCGCCGAACGTGGTCGCTCCGCTGAAGCGATCGGGCGTCGCGATCCCGGTCACGGCGCCGGTGTTGGTCGAGGTGGCGAGCCCCACCCCCGCGGTCGCCGCGAGTCGCACGGGCCCGACCGGCACACCGAGCTCGGGACCAGCGACCGCCGTGAAGATCTGGCTGCCAGTGGTGATGTCGACCGGCTGCAGGCCGCGATACGGCCGGCTGGCGGTCGTCGGCGCGAACCGGAGGAAGTCGGCGTCGATCCTGAGCCGTGCGGTCCGCGCGGCCGGCCCGAACGCCACGAAGCCGCTGACGCCCGCGGCGCCCGCCACGTACCGCTCCAGCGAACCGGTCGCCCGGGCGTACAGGGGACCGGCGCCGACGAGCAGGCGGCCCTCCTGGGCCGCGGCCGGGCCCGCGAGCAGCGCGGCGGCGGCGGGGACGAGGACGGACCGGCGGACAACGAGGCACATCGTCACGGCTCACCTCCGACGATCATTGGGTGTGGCCGGAAGGTGAAACGGCGAGGTTGCGGCGGCGGGCCAGACGGGTGACGCCGCGATGACGGTCGGGTTACGAGTCGGGCCGAGAGGCGCCGGGCGGATTCGAACCGCCGTATAGAGGTTTTGCAGACCTCTGCCTTACCACTTGGCTACGGCGCCTGGGCGGTGGAAGTTCGCCGCCCCGGGAGCGTTTCTCAACCCGATCGGCGAGCCGCCCGCCGGCACAGGCCCTAGGCCCGGAACTCCTTCGGCACGAGGAGCGTCTCGATCCCCTCGTACACCGCGATGAGGTGTCGAACGTTGGACACGAAGTCGATCTTCGACACGTCGATCACCAGCACCGGGCCGGCGTACCAGCCGCTCGCCCGGAGGTTCGCGACCAGCGCCTCGTAGCGCGGGTTCAGCGCCCGCACCAGCCGCATCAGGCCTTCGGGGATCTGGTCGGCGTGGGTCTTCTCCTCGTCGCGCCGCCGCTCCCGGATGTTGCGCAGCAGGGACTCGACCGGGCTCTGGAGCAGAATGACGAGCCCGGGCCGAACCAGCGGCCGGAACTCGTTCTCGAGTCGCGCGTCGATCACGGCCAGGGAGTCCGCCGTGAGGTAGGGCACGTCCATGTCGCGGTGCAGCACCTCGCAGAACGCGTAGCGGTCGGCCAGCGGCGAGCCGTCGATGCAGGTCGAGGCCTGCAGGTGCGGCACCGCCTCCAGCTGCATCTTGCGGAGGTCGAGGTACGCGTGCTGGATGTCCAGCGCCGCGTTCTCCAGGTTGCGCTTCGCCGCCTGCCAGCCGGGGCTCGTCGCGCTCTCCCGCGCCTGGCAGTCGATGAACTCGTTGATGGCGCCGTAGTAGCGCCCCAGCGTCCGCTTGGCCGAGTTCTTCGCCGTCGCCAGCAGGGGAAACAGCGACGGGTTCTGCGCGACGTGGTCCTCGTACCCCTCGTCGGGCAGCTCGAACAGCGCGTTCATCCCGGTGCTGTATGCGAGCAGCTTGACCAGGCTGCTCTTGCCGGCTCCGATGTTCCCCACGCAAGCCACCAGGGTCTGGTGCCGCGCCAGGTAGGTGAGCAGCCGCCGCTCGACGTTGGTGAGCCGGTTTGCGATCTGGTGCCGGGGAATCGCCTGGGGCTCGCGAACCTCCAGCACCGACCCCGTCCGGGTCACGCGCTCTGCTTCCGCGCTTCGATCATCCGCCGCACCTTCTCGCGGATCGTCCCGGCCGCCACGTGCACGTAGCCCTGGTGCTCGTGCATGTCGATCTCCGCCGGCAGGATCACCATGTCCGAATCCGGCGGCACGATCGCGAACTCCTGGTACTTGCGCAGCGTCGCCCGCCAGTTGGCCACCAGGCGCTCGTAGGCCTCGTGAATCTGGCACAGGTACTCGCCGGTGATGGTGCGGGCGTAGGCGTCGCCCGCCTCCGCCCGCGCCTGGCGCCGAGTCTCGAGCAGGCCCGGCTCGGTGCGCAGGTACACCGTGAGGTCGGGGAGCCGGATCCGCTCGTTCTGCAGCGTCTGGTACAGCAGGGTGAAGTAGAGCTTCGCGTGGGCGGCCGGCATCTCCCCCGACTCGATCATCCGCTTCACGAACACCTCGGGTCCGTCGAGGAACGGCCGGTCCTCGAGAATCAGCACGCCGCTCTTCGACTCCCGGGTCATCAGGTGGCGGATCTCGCGCTGCTGGAGCACCCGCATATGCAGGAAGGCGGTCTCGGTCGGAAAGATGTTCGCGACGCGATCCTGGTAGAACAGCGCCAGGCACTGGTCGGTGAGCGAGCCCTTCTCCACCCGCTCGGAGAACGCGTGCGTCTCCGCCGTGCCGAGCAGGCCCTCCAGCTCCGAGCGATACGGCTCGGCCGCCAGGGCGTTCATCAGCGTCGTCTTGCCGGAGAACAGATTGCCCATAATGCCGATGTGGAAGTTGCCGCTCGCCATGTCAGCGCTCTCCCTGCGGGACGACCGGCCCGGCGGCGCGCGCCGGGCGGCCTGCGCCAGGGGGCGCGGGGCGTCCGGCCGATTCGCGGACCGGGGCGGCACGAAGTTAGCGCGCCCGATGCCCGGACGCACGCCGAGCTCGGCCGCGCGGCCCGCCGGGCGAGCCCGGGCTACTCCAGCTTCGCGTCCAGCTCGAAGGTCACGTTGCCCTTGAGGGCGTTGGAGACCGGGCAACCGTCCTTGGCCGCCTCGGCCGCCGCAACGAAGGCCGCCTGATCCATGCCCGGCACCTTGCCCCGCACCACGAGCTTCATCCTCGTGATCCGGAATGCGTCCCCCACCTTCTCGACCGTGCACGCCGCTTCGGTCGTCAGCCGCGTCGCCGTCTTGCCGGCGCGCTCCAGCCCGCCGGAGAGCGCCATGCTGAGGCAGGCCGCGTGGGCGGCGGCGATCAGCTCCTCCGGATTCGAGCCGGGGGCCTGCTCGAAGCGGGAACCGAACCCGTAGTTGCCGCCGATCAGGCCGCTGTCGGTCTTGAAGCTTCCCTTGCCGGCCCTGAGCCCGCCTTCCCAGACTGCCGATGCCTTGCGCGTGGGCATGTGAGTCTCCGTACCAGATCAGTGGTGAGAGGTTGTCCGAACGAGTGCTGACAAGTGATACACCGGAGCCCCTCCTGGCGGGAGCGGGGGTCACCCGGTAGCCTTGACGCTCGGATCCCACACGACGGGGGCCACCCATGCCGACCAAGAAGAAGGGTGCACGCAAGCCGAACCAGCGCGTCAAGCGAGCAAAGCGCGGCCGCACCGCCGCGCGTCAGCGCGCGACCAGGGCGCGTCGCCAGCCCGAGACCCTGCGGCTGCGCACCGCCAGCGCCGGCTTCACGGTCGACGACATCGCGAAGAGCATGGCCTGGTACCAGGACGTCCTCGGCTGCGTGGTGGTGGATCGATGGGAGCGGGACGGCAAGCTGATGGGGGCGACGCTGCGGGCCGGCAAGGTGGACTTCTACCTCGGCCAGGACGACTGGCGGAAAGGGCGCGATCGCCAGAAGGGCGAGGGATTCCGGCTCTACTGCGTCACGGCACAGGAGGTCGAGAGGCTGGCGGCCGACATCAAGGCACGCGGCGGCACGCTGCTCCACGAGCCGCAGACGGAACCCTGGGGCGAGCGCGACTTCGCCGTGGCCGACCCGGACGGCTTCAAGATCACGATCAGCCAGGCGCGCTGAGCCCGCGGGCGCGGCTAGCGGCCGCGCTGCAGCGCCTTCAGCAGCTGGATCTGGCCCGTGTGGTAGAGGTCGTGGGCCGCGATGCCGAAGACCTGTTCGGCGACCGACCAACGCGAGCGCCCGACCCGCGCCGCGAGCCGCGACGGTGGGAGGGCCGCGACGATCCGGGTCAGCGCCAGGTGCTGCCGCTTGAGGAGCGCGATGTCGGCTCGCCACGCCGCCGCGTCGGGGCGCCGTGGCGGATCGGGGTAGTTGCGCGGGCTCCGGGGAAACGGCCCCTGCCGGCCGCCTTCCACGCGCTGCCGCACCACGTGCTTCCAGTATGCCGTGTGCAGGACCAGCTCCCAGACGTTGTGCCGCCCGGGACCCGGCCGCCACAGGGCCTGCGGGATCGTCAGCCCTCGCAGCGAGCCGCTCAGGGTGGCCCCCTGCCATCCCTTCGCCGTGAACGCCCCGTCCAGCACCGCGAGCAGAAGTCGGATCCGGGGATCGCCGCGTTTCATCCGGAACACCTCGCTGTCGAGTGGCCCGTAACGTAAGTTGAAAATTCCCCTATCGGGATGGAGCCGTGCCCGAAGGACTGTCCGCTCGCCAGCGCGCCGTGCTCGCCGCCGTCTGTGAGACCCTGCTGCCCGAGATCCATCGGGACGAGGATCCGGCCGGGTTCTTCGCCACCGGCGCCGCCGCTGCGCACACGGCGGAGCGCGTGGAGCAGCTCATCGCGTCGCTGCGCGATCCTCTCGACCGCAGCCGGCTCCGGATCTTGCTGACCGTGCTCGGCTCGCCGCTGGCCAATCTCGCCCTCGGTGGCCGATGGGCCGGGCTGCCGTCGATGGACGCCGCCGCCCGGGAAGCGACGCTCCGCGGCTGGGCGACGTCCGCCCTTCCGCCGCGCCGGGCGGGCTTCCAGGCCCTCAAGCGCCTCGCCCACGTCGCCTACTACTGCTGGCCCGTGGACGAGGCTGGACATCCCGCCTGGCGGGCCGCCGGCTACCCCGGTCCGCTGCCCCCGCCCGGCACGCCGGTCGAGCCGCTCACCGCGCTCTCCGTCGATCGCGACACGACGCTCGACTGCGACGTCGTCGTGGTGGGCTCGGGCGCCGGCGGGGGCGTCGTCGCTGGCCTCCTGGCCGTGGCGGGCCGCAGCGTCGTGGTGCTGGAGAAGGGCCCCAACCCCGGCTCGCGCGACCTGACGCAGGTGGAAGGCGACATGCTCGGCGCGCTGTACCTCGACGGCGCGCTGTTGATGACCCAGAGCGGCTCGCTCCCCATTCTCGCCGGGAGCTGCGTGGGCGGCGGTACGACGATCAACTACACCACCAGCTTCCCGCTCCCCGCACCGGTCCGGGCCGAGTGGGATGCGCTGAGCGGCCTCTCGCTGTTCGCCGGCTCGAGCTTCGAGGCCTCGGTCGACAGGGTCAGCACGCGCCTCGACGTCGGCACTCGCTGGACGACGCCTGGCGCGCGGGACGCCATTCTCGAGCGGGGATGCCGGGCGCTCGGCTGGCACGTCGAGGTCATCCCGCGCAACGTGACCGACTGCAGGGAAGGCCTCGAGTGCGGCTACTGCACCTACGGGTGCCGGCACGGCGCCAAGAACTCCACGGCCCGGACCTACCTCGCCGATGCCACGCGGCGCGGCGGCCGGCTCGTGTCCCGGTGCGACGTCGAGAGGATCCTGATCGAGCGCGGGCGCGCGACGGGGGTGATCGCCTCCGTGCAGGAACCGGGTGGCGTCCGCCGCACCGTCACCGTGCGGGCGAAGGTGGTGGTGGCGGCGTGTGGAGCCGTGAACACGCCCGCCTTGCTCGTGCGCTCGGGACTCGCCGGTGCCGCCATCGGGCGCGGCCTTCGGCTGCACCCGGCGACGGCCGTGGCCGGGATCTTCCCCGACCGGGTGGAGCCGTGGACCGGCGGCCTCCAGACCCGCTACTCCGATCAGCTCGCGGACCAGTCGGATGGCTACGGCGTGAAGCTCGAGACGGCGCCGGTGCACTTTGCGCTGCCCGCCAGCGGCTTCGGCTGGGAGAGCCCGCGCCAGTTCAAGGAGGACCTGGCCCGGCTCGGCAACCTGAGCATCGTGGGCGTGCTGCTCCGGGACCGGGACGCGGGCCGGGTCGCGGTGAGCCGGCAGGGCCGCGCGCGCGTCCACTACGAGCTTTCCCGCTTCGACGAGGGACACGTGAGGGCCGGACTCAAGGGCGCGGCACAGGTGCTCGCGGCCGCCGGGGCGAACGAGCTCTTCACCCTGCACACGCCGCCGGTGCGCGTGCGGCCCGGCCAGTCCGGCTGGCTCGACCGGTTCGTCGCCGCCTGTGACGCGCGCGGATATCGCCGCTGCCGGATGTCGTACATCAGCTTCCACCAGATGGGGGGCGCGGCCCTGGGTCGGGAGCGTGGCCGCTCGGTGGCCGGCGAGACGGGCGCGGTGCACGGCGTGCGCGGCCTGTACGTCGCCGACGGCGGGGCGTTTCCGACCTCGAGCGGCGTGAACCCCATGATCACCATCATGGCGATCGCCGATCAGGTCGCCCACGCCATTCTCGGAGCGTCGTGAACCCGACGGCTCTCGTGCTCGAGCGATCACTGGTGGTCTTCCAGGCCAGCGTCACGCTGGGCATCGCCGGCCTGTTTCTGGCGCTGTTCCTGACCTACCGGAAGCGCTACTTCGGCATCTGGGGCGGCGCGTGGAGCGTCTACGCGTTGCGGCTGGCCATCATCGCGCTGTATCTGACCACCGTGAACCCGATCTGGCTGTTCTGGCACCAGGTCGCGACCGGCTGGACGACGCTGCTGCTGCTGTGGGCGGCGCTCGTGTTCGCCCGCCAGCTGCCCTGGGACCGCCGCTACTACCTGCTGTTCGCGGTGCCGGTGATCTGGTCCTACGTCGCGATCTATCGCATCCAGAATTTCCTCTGGGCGGCGCTTCCGGCGGTGGTGTTCCTGAGCCTGGCCACGCTCGGGACCGGAATCGTGTTCCTGCAGTACTGGCGGCGCGCCGCGTCGAAGGGCGCCGCGGTGCTGGCATTCGCGTTCCTGCTCTGGGGCGCGCACCACCTCGACTACACCTTCCTGCGGGCCCGCGGTGCATGGGTGCCCTGGGGCTACTACCTCGACCTGCTGTTCGAGCTGGCGGTGGGCGGCGGCATGCTGCTGCTGGTGCTGGAGGACCAGCACCGCGGCATGGCGGCGCTGTCCACGCTGTCGGGCGATCTGCAGCGCAGCCTCCGGCCGGCGGAGGTCGTAGCCGCGGTGCTCGAGCGGCCGCTCGCGTTGCCGCCCGTGGTCGGGTGCGCCCTGTACCGCCAGGACGACGCCGGAACGCTGGAATTCCGCGGCGGCTCCGGCGTCTGCGCCCGGTGGGCTCAGACGGCGCTCGCGACGGCTGGGCCGGGGAGCGCCGACGCCGAGCCGCTGCTGGCCGCGCCGCGCGACGGCGCGGTGCGCGTGGAGCACTACTGGCCCCGATCGTCGGCCGACGGCGACGCGCGCCTCGAGTCCCATCCGTACGCCGCCTTCCTGCCGGTCTTCACGGGCGAGCACGCGGCGGGCACCTTCGTCATCGTGGCGAGGGCGCGCGACCCTTTCGCCTCGATGGACCGCGGGTTTCTGCGAGCGCTGGGCCAGCAGATCGGCGCGGCGCTGCAGCACGCGGACCTCTACGCCGAGCTCGAGACCCGCAGCGCGGAGCTGGCGAGAGCCTCCGCCTCCCTGTTGCGGGCGGCCGAGGTCGAGCGCGGGCGCATCGCGCGGGAGCTGCACGACGAGACCGGCCAGGTCGTGACCGCGATCAAGCTCGAGCTGGCGGACCTGGAGCGCTCTCTCGCCAAGGCCGGCATCGGGAGCGGCGCGGTGGACCGCGCGCAGGACCTGGCCAGCCGTGCCCTCGAGTCGATCCGCGCCACGGCCCGTGGGCTCCGGCCTGCCGTGCTCGACGACCTCGGTCTCGTTCCCGCGCTCCGGGCCCTCGCCGAGGACTTCGCCGGCCGCACCGGGGTGGCCGTGAACCTGCAAGCGAGCCCGCTGGCCGCGCGGCCGACTCCGGAGGTCGAGGTGGCGGTGTACCGGGTCTTCCAGGAGGCGCTGACGAACGTCGCCCGACACGCGGGCGCGACGCGCGTGGACGCCCGCCTCGCGCCCGAGCAGGGCGAGCTGTTGCTGGCCGTCCAGGACGACGGCCGCGGGTTCCAGGCCCCGGCCGGCGCCGGCGCAGGCCACGCCGGCCTGGCGGGCATGAGGGAACGCGTCGTGGGCGCGGGCGGCCGGCTGGTCGTGACCAGCGCGCCCGGACGCGGCGTCCGCCTCGAGGCGCGGCTGCCATCGGGAGCGAACGATGCCTGAGAGGATCACGGTGCTGCTGGCCGACGACCACACGCTGGTGCGCGACGGGGTGCGCCGCATCCTGAGCGCGGCCGGCGACATCCTGGTCGTCGCCGAGGTGGGTGACGGCGAGACGGCGGTGCAGGAGACCATGGCTCAGCACCCGGACGTCGCGGTGCTCGACATCACCATGCCCAAGGGAGGCGGGCTCGAGGCCGCTCGACAGATCCGGACCCGCGCGCCCGAGGTGCGGATCCTGATCCTCTCGATGCACCTGCAGCCCGAGTACCTGATGGAGAGCGTGCGCGCCGGTGCGCATGGCTACCTGGTGAAGGACGCCGCGGCTGGAGAGCTCGTGCAGGCCGTGCGCCAGGTGTGCGCGGGCAACTCCTACTACAGCCCGGCCGTGTCGCAGCAACTCTCCGAGTTGTTGCGGCGCAAGCTCGAGGGTGAGGAGGTTCTGAACGCGCTGGAGCGGCTGTCGCCCCGGGAGCGCGAGGTACTGCGGTACATCGCCGAGGGCGCGACCAACAAGGAGACGGCGCGGGCGCTGGGCATCAGCGTGCGCACGGTCGAGACCCACCGCGACAGCCTGATGAGGAAAGTGGGCATCAAGACCATCGCCGGGCTGACGCGGCTGGCGCTGCGCTCCGGCCTGGTGAGTGACGAGGCCTAGCCGGGAGCGTCGAATGCGTTCACGTGTCCGATCCGCCCTGTGTGCCCTGGTCCTCCTGGCTCCGCTCGCCGCCCCGGCGATGCTCGCCGCGCAGGTCCGCTCCGCGCCCGTGAGCGCCGACTCGCTGCGCGCCCACCTGTTCGTGATCGCCGACGACTCAATGGGCGGTCGCGACACGGGCAGTCCCGGCGACGCCGAGGCCGCCGACTGGGTCGCCGCCGCTTTCGCCCGCTACGGTCTGACCGCCGCCGGCGAGAACGGCACCTTCTTCCAGGTGGTCCCCTTCTGGCGCGTGGTCCTCGACAGCGCCTCCGGCCTGGACGTGAACGGGACCCATCTGGCGGCCGGTCGTGACGTGCTGCCGGTCGGCATCCTGATGACCTGGCGCACCGATAGCGCGGCGACGCTGTACGCGGGCGCCGTCGCCGACAGCACCACCTGGCCGGCCGCCGACCGGAGCGCCGGCAAGCTGCTGCTGTTCCGGCCGGCGCCCGACGTCGACCTGCGTGCGACCTTCCGGGCGATGCTCATGATGCGGCGCAACCCCCGGTTCGCCCACGCGGCCGGCTTCGCGTTCTCCGGGCTCGATTCGCTGCCGCCCCAGGTCCAAGCCCAGATCGTACAGAGCCGCGTCACCACCGACACCATGGTCTTCAGCCTCGTGCGCGGCTCGCTGTTCGTGACGACCGCGGCGGCCTCCGTCCTGCTCGGCAGGCCGCTCGCCGCGGCGGCTCCCGGCCAGACCGGGCCGCGCGTGAGCGGGAGCGTCGCCTTCAAGCGCACTCGGCTCGCCGCCCCCGCGCGGAACGTGATCGCCCTTCTGCCCGGCGGCGATTCCACCTTCAGGAACACTTACGTGTCCATTTCCGCGCACCACGACCACATCGGGTTCACGCGGCCCCCGCTCGACCACGATTCGGTGCGCGCGTTCAACCGAGTGGTGCGCCCGATGGGCGACGACTCCCCGCC
>Ga0335077_10011382_pt1 | contig 11116 bp, 9 predicted proteins | sample Lox_Sample_31_FD_207151 | JGI IMG/M metagenome (GOLD analysis project Ga0335077, IMG submission 207151) | Soil microbial communities from Loxahatchee National Wildlife Refuge, Florida, United States - Lox_Sample_3.1 | ecosystem: Environmental > Terrestrial > Soil > Wetlands | place: USA: Florida...
GAAAGCCTGGTAATCGCGGAGCACCAGAAACGCTTTGATCCCGGCGAAGAATTTTCTTCGCTGCGGCGCTCTCGCAAACTGGTCCAGGGTGATGCGGCTTTGAGTTTTTACCGCCCGGCGTGACCGACGGATCTACATCAGGATTTCATCCGTGCGTCGTACGATGGGATGCGACATCTCCTGCAGGTCGTTCTTCACCCGGTTGAGCCCATAGACGCATTGCTCGAAGTGGCTCGACAGGCTGGCGAACAGAGGGGCCACTTTTGTGTATTCGAAGTGCTCGAACTTCGAAACGATGTAGTAGCTCTCCTTGCCGGCTTTCATCCAGTCAACGAAATTCTCCACCCGGTCGCGGCGCAGCCGCAAATGGTTAATGCTCTCAGGAAACATGCCCGTGAAAAACAGTGTGTAGTCGCCGATGTGTTTCCGCACCTGGCGTTCGCGATCGAACGAAGGAGCCGGCCCGAATACCGGGTCCGATTCCACCAGCATCTCGCCCACGTCCTTCAGCCCTCGTCCGGCAACGTTGCGGATCTTGAACAACTGCTCCACCTCGCAGAATTCCGTCAGCAGATGGGCCACATAGTTCACGATCTGCGGATCACGAATGCCAATTTCCTCGGCATAATGCCGGCCGACGAGCTCAACAAAAAGTTGTTGCAAGGGATGCGATTCGGGAATCATTCGGGGCTCACCTCTCTTGTAACCGCGGCCGGGCTTGAAATCTCACCCACATTGCCCCGTTTCTTATCGCAGTTTGCGGGCGAACACAAGTGCCTTATGTGCGCCCGACACCCCACGTTCGTGCTACTTGTTTAGAAAGCGAAACAGTTTGCAGAGTTGTACCAATTCACGGCTGGCACCCGCGCATCGCGACTGCCAATTCCAATGAGTTGCGCTCGTCCCGTTAAAATATCTGTCATCGGAGGGGAAACATGGAACGAAAGAACATCTCGAGCGGGGCGCCCTGGGAGCCGATTGTTGGGTATTCGCGCGCCGTTAAAGTGGGGAACCACGTCTATATCGCGGGGACGACGGCCACGGGTCCCGATGGCAAAATCGTAGGCAGCGGCGATGCTTACGCGCAAGCTGTGCAGACACTGAAGAACATCGAAACGGCACTACAGAAGGCCGGAGCCACATTGAAGGACGTGGTTCGCACCCGCATGTTTGTTACGAACATTACGGACTGGGAAAAAGTGGGCAAAGCACACGGCGAGGTTTTCCGCGACATCCGTCCGGCAGCCACGCTCATGGCAATCAACGCCCTTGTATCTCCCGAAATGCTGGTGGAAATCGAAGCCGAGGCGATGATCACGACTAGTTAAGCCGCGAGTCACGATCGGTCTAGCATTGGTGTTGCGTTCCTTTCCCGCTTCGCATAAGTTAGTGGAATTTAATGACGGCTTGTCCGAGCCTTCAAGTCGGACCGGAGGAAACTTCATGACGAACAGGTTGATGAGCGCTTTTGCCGTGCTGGGTCTGACGCTGGCACTATCGTCTCCCTTGGCGGCGAGCGGGCCGCATCCCGAGATTCAAGACGCGTTGCGGTCTCTCTCGCACGCTCGCGAACATCTTCAGGCCGCTGCCCACGACTTCGGCGGGCATCGGATAGACGCCATCAAGGCCATTGATGAAGCAGATCGCCAGTTGAGAATCTGCCTGCAATACTGATTCTGGATCTCGGTGAGTTCGCTCTGCAGCGTTTTCCGAAAGCGGGAAGCGCTGCTTCTTTTTGCAGTCAAGTCAGTCGAAAGATGTCAAAATCTCAGAGGGCTCCGGTCGTTCCCTGTAGTCCGGGTTCACCGAGGCAAACACGACAATGTTGTGCTCGGCCAGAACATAAGTCGCCGGAATGGGAAGTTCCCAGCTGTCGTCGCCGTTGATATGAGGCAGGTTCACGAAAGCTCGCTGGAAGACCGACTGCTGCTCCGCGTTGACCCGGTAAACCAGTCCAAACTTCCGCGCCACGCGGTTACCGGCATCGCTCAGCAGTGGGAACTGCAATTTATGCTGGTCGTGCATGAAAAACGACTGCTGCACGGTTTGCGGCGAAATGCCGATCAGCGATCCCCCGGCCTGCTCAATCGTCGGAGCAACAAGATTCATGGCCTGAACTTGCCCCACACAAAACGGGCACCATCGTCCACGAAAAAAGCAGACCACGACTCTGCCCTTTGCGATGAGCGCCGTGGAGGAGATCAGCTTGCCATGGTGGTCGGGGAGTTCGAAGTCCGGCGCAGTTGCGCCCACCGCCAGCGCGTATCCCGCTGCGCCCTGAGCCTTGAGTTCCTCAACCGCTCTCGCATGCACCGCTCGGGTCTCGGCGGGAACGTACTTGGAGATGAGTTCCTTGCGCTCTGAAAGAATCTCGCGCAGAGAACGCGCGTCCAGGCCTGGAGCCGATTCCTCGAGTGATCGCCATTTCATGGAAAAGCTCGGACCGCCCGGGCCGCAGTCTTACATGCCCGGCAGTTTCATGCCCGCGAGCTTGCGGCCGAAGCTCGCCTTGCCCATCTGCTTGAACATCTTTCTCATTTGGGCGTATTGCCGCAGAAGATTATTGACTTCCTGCACGCTGGTGCCTGAGCCGCGCGCGATGCGCTTGCGGCGGCTGCCGTTGATAACCTCATGATGCAGCCTTTCGTGCACCGTCATGGAGTTGATGATGGCCTCGACCCGGTTGATCTGCTTCTCATCGACCTTGTCGGCGTGTTTTTGCAGGCCGGCAAATGGACCAATGCTGGGCAGCATGCCCATAAGGTTCTGCAGCGACCCCATCTTCCGCACCGAGCGCAGTTGGTCGCGGAAGTCCTCCAGCGAAAAGCCGTCCCCGGCCAGCGCGCGGCTGGCCATCTCCTGCGCCTTTTTCTTGTCCACGTGCTGCTCAGCTTTTTCCAGCAGCGAGAGGATGTCGCCCATTCCCAGGATGCGCGAGACGATGCGGTCCGGATGAAATGGTTCCAGCGCGTCATATTTTTCGCCAATGCCGATGAACTTGATCGGCTGGCCGGTCACCTTCCTGATGGAAAGCGCCGCTCCTCCACGCGCATCTCCATCCATCTTGGTGAGCACCACGCCGGTAAGCGAAAGTTTCTTATGGAACTCGTCGGCGGAGTTGACCGCGTCCTGTCCGGTCATGGCATCGGCTACGAATAGGATCTCGCTCGGATTCAGCAGGCGCTTGAGCGACTGCATCTCGTCCATGAGCTGATCGTCAATATGCAGCCGGCCGGCGGTGTCCACAATCAGCACGTCGGAGCCGGAGTTGATCGCCTCGCGCCGCGCTTCCTTGGCCAGGCGCTCAACCGTGGCCGTGTTCGCCTCGGAAACCTCCCCTTGATACAAGTTTGCCTTGATGGCTTCGGCGACAATTCGCAACTGTTCGCGGGCTGCGGGGCGGTACACGTCCACGGAAACCAGCAACGGGCGATGCCCGCCATTCTTAAGCCAGTTCGCCAGCTTGCCGGACGTAGTGGTCTTACCCGAACCTTGCAGGCCCGCCATCAGCACCACGGTGGGCGGCTGGGATGCGAATTTCAGCTTGGCGGTGTCCCGGCCCAGCATCTCGACCAGTTCATCCCGCACGATCTTGATGACCTGCTCGCCCGGCGAAAGCGCCGTCGCTACCTGCTGGCCCACTGCTTTGGCGTGAATCTGGTCAATCAGTTCTTTGACCACCTTAAAGTTGACGTCGGCCTCGAGAAGGGCCATGCGGAGTTCCCGCAACGCCTCCTGAATGTTTTCTTCATTGAGGACGGCCTGGCCGCGCAACGTCTTGAAGGCCCGTTGGAGTTTTTCCTGGAGATTCTCGAACATATGCAGACCACTATTCTAACAGTGGCACCGGCAAACCTGTTGCCAGGGCCACTTCAGCTCTCAAGCCCGTTTATCGCAAAAAGTACGCACAAGCATTTACATTAGTTCGGCGAGGTTTAAATGGCGGCTCTGATAGCTCACCTCTTAACCGCGTATGCGGTGATCGGTATGCCCTGGCTCGGATACCTCTGGTATCAGAAGGCCAAGGCGCGCATTCTGGCGGGCTTCCCAGATGCTCGCGTGGGTCTCTACCGCGCCATTGTGGCCGAGCAGATCCTAACCACCGCCGGCGTGCTCGCCTTCTGGCGGCTCGCGCAACTTAACCCGGCCGCCCTGGGCTTGAGCGCACCCCGTTCCTGGCGTGGCACGCTGGCCGTCGCTGCGGTCATCGTCGCCTTTCTCACCTGGTCGGGTTTTCGCCTGCGCCGCGTTTCCGCCACGCTTCGCCAGCGCGTGCAGGAAAGCGTCGGCGCACTGCTGCCCGCATCGCATCGGGAGCGTCGCTGGTTCGCTGTGGTTAGCGTGGGCGCGGGCATTTCCGAGGAACTACTGTTTCGCGGATTTCTTTTGTACTACCTCGCCATCTATGTGCCGCGGTTCAACACCCCAGAGAGAGTGCTGCTGGCCGGGCTCAGCTTCGGCTTCGCGCATCTGTATCAAGGCAAGCGGGGTATCGTGGGAACAAGCATTCTGGGAGTTCTGCTCGCTGCGTTCTATCTGCTCAGCGGCAGCCTGTTCCTGCCGGTTGCAGTACACATCGCCAATGACTTGCGGGTTCTGTGGATCTTTCCTCCACCGTCACCAGAATCCTCCGCAGCAGCAGTGGAGGTCTAGAACTTACGGTGACTTCGCGGCAAAGACCTCTTTCGCTGCAATCACCGTGTTGCAGTGAATTGCCACCGTGTCATCCACGTTCCTTGCGTAGCCGCCTGCAAAAGTGACCATGACCGGAATGTCGCGCGCGCGAGCCACGCGAAAAACCAGTTCATCCCGCTTCTTCAGTCCCTCCATCGTCAAGGCTAGGCCGCCCAGTTGGTCCTCGCGATACGGGTCGGCTCCCGCGATGTAGCAGATCAGTTCCGGCTCGAACTGCCGCAGTCCTGAACTCAGCGCATTGTCGAGCCACGCCAGGTATTCGTCATCGCCGATTTCGTCGGGCAGATCCACATCAATTGAAGAGTGCGGCTTCCATGCGGGATAATTGTTGTGCTGGTGCAGCGAAATCGTGAAGACTTCGCCGGCGTGGGCATGCCGGATTCGCCCCGGACCGGAGGGCTCGAGGCTGGGAGCGGAAGTAGAGGGCAGGCGCGCGGTCGGAACGCGCACTCCCGCAAAAATCGCCGCCGTGCCGTTGCCGTGGTGAACATCGCAGTCCACCGTCATCGCCGTGCGAATGCGGTCGTCGCGCTGCATGCGCCGGATCGCAACCGCCACATCGTGGATCATGCAGAACCCCTCGCCGTGATCCGGAAACGCATGATGAAACCCTCCCCCGATGTTCACTGCCACTCGGTCCCGCAGCGCGCAATCCGCCGCCAGAATGGATCCTCCGGCAGCCAGCCAGAAGGCCCGCACCAGTTCCGGCGAGTAGGGAATCTCCATTTCCAGTTCTTCGCGCGCGGAAAGTGTTCCCGTCTTCAGCTTGTGCACATATTGCGGCGTGTGCACCAGCAGGATGTCCTGATCTGACGCAGCCTGCGGGCTCAGAAAGTCAGCCGGGTCGGCAACTCCGGCGTCAATCAAATGCTTCTGAATTCTCTGGTATTTCACGGCTGGGAAAACATGCGACCCGATAGGAAGGTAATAATCGTCGCTGTAAACGAGCTTGAACGGGAGCATGGCAGACTACAGCAAGATAGCAGAACCCAGCGCAGCCCGGCTGACGAAGCGGCTCGCGAAAGCCCTCATCGCGGCGCCTGCCCGGCAAATGCAGTCTTGTCTTTCACGCCTTCTCCTTCCACCAGCGTGTAAATAAATCCCGCTGGCAGGTTTCGAAGGACTTCCACTTTCCCGCTCGGCCACCGCACTTCAACTTCATCCATCGCAGTTTCGCCGCCCAGTCCGAAGTGCAGTCGCGGATCGTTCTGCGAAATGTAGCTGCCTCCGCCGCGAACCTCGCTGAATTGCGTCAGCTTTCCGGCTTTTACAGTCACCCGCGCCCCAATCGCCATCTTGTTGCTCTTGGTGCCCACCAGCCGGAACAGCACCGAATGGTTCCCGCTCCCGCCCTGGTTTAACAGCAGTGACGGCGGTTCACCGATATTCACCACCACGACGTCCACATTCCCATCGTTGTTGATATCGCCAAACGCAGCTCCGCGCCGCGATGCCGCGGGAAGCGCGGGAAAAACATCCGGCACATTTTCAAAGCTGCCATTCCTGTTGTTGCGGAAGAGAAACATCGGCTGGCGGTAGCGCGCCCCGCCGGATGTCGAATCCACCTGCGGATAAACATGTCCATTGGCAACGACGATATCCAGCCAGCCGTCGTTATCCACATCGACAAACGCCGTGCCCCAGCCCACCAGAGGATAAGTAGGCTGCGCAATCTTCGATGGCCAGCTCACATCGGTGAATCCCTCCGCGCCCAGGTTGTGATACAGCGTGTCGCCCTGTTCCACAAAATTGGTCACAAAAATAGACAGCCTGCCCTCGTGCAGATAATCTCCCCAATCCACGCCCATCGATCCCTGCTGCAGGCCATCGGCGCTGAGGGCGGCTCCCGATAGCATGCCGACATCCTCAAACGTCCCGTTGTGTTTATTGTGATAGAGATAGTTCGGCCCGGAGTCGTTGGCCACGTACAAATCAGGCCATCCGTCGTTGTCATAATCTCCCCAGACGACTCCTAGTCCATAGTTCTGGTCGCGGTCATCCACGCCCGCTTTCCGCGAAACCTCTTCGAATGTCCCATCGCCGCGGTTATGAAACAAAAAGTCCGATTCTCCTTCCATGCCCCACGGCCCGCACTGCACAGGAACTCCCCGGAAGCTGCAGTTCTTCTCGTTTTTTCCGAAGTCGGGCAGCTTGTTCATGTCAAAGTGCACATAGCGCGAAACGAACAGGTCCACAAATCCGTCGCGATCATAGTCGCCCCACGCCGCCCCCGTGCTGAAGCCGCCACCGGCCACACGAGCCTTTTCTGTAACGTCCTCGAACTTGCAGTGTCCCAGGTTGCGGTAGAGCGCATTGCCGCCGTAGCTGGTAACGTAGAGATCCGGCAATCCGTCGTTGTCATAGTCCGCAACTGCCACTCCCATGCCCCAGCCTTTGCGTGTCAGGCCGGCGCCCTTCGTAATGTCCGTGAACTTGAAACCTTCATCCTGGTGATACAGCGTGACCAGCAAATCTCCGCCCTGTTTGTACCGCTCCACCGTAGAGCCGTTCGCGGTCACGATGTCAAGCCTGCCGTCGTTATCACAATCAATCAGGCCGGCCCCGCCGCTCATGGATTCCACGATATAGCGCTTCTCCGGTGACGAGATGTGCGAGACGGTCAGGCCCACCGCTTCGGCCACATCGTCGAATCGTGGCTGGAAAGGCTTTGCGGATGTTTGCGGCCATGCGGAGGGCAGAAGCAGCAAACTCAACGCGGCCCAGCAAACCGCTACGGGCCCGCCGGCTGAACGCTGCCGCCAGCGGCTTCCAGATCTCATGGTTGCTCTCATTGCCTTAGCGGCCGACTTTCGTGCCCCGGGCTTCGCGCCAGCCTTCGATGATCAGATAAAGCACAGGGATAAAAAACAGATTCAGCAGGGTGGACATGATCATGCCGCCAAACACCGTGGTTCCTACCGAATGCCGTCCCGCTTGCCCGGCGCCGGTCGCCACCATGAGCGGCACAACACCCAGAATGAATGCAAACGAGGTCATCAGGATGGGCCGCAGGCGGATGCGCGCAGCCTCCACGGTAGCGTCGGCAAGCGGCAAGCCCCGCTCGCGCAGCTGTTCGGCGAATTCCACGATCAGGATCGCATTCTTGCTCGCCAATCCAATCAGCATCACCAGTCCGATCTGGCAATAGACGTCGTTTTCTAGGCCTCGCAGCGCCTGCGCTCCAAGCGCGCCCAGCAACGCCATGGGCACGGCCAGCAGCACGATGAATGGCAAAACGAAGCTCTCATACTGAGCCGACAGCGTGAGATATACCACCAGCACGCCCAAGCCAAACAGCATCACCGTGGTCTTGCCCGAAGCCAGTTCTTCCAGCGACAACCCGGTCCACTCATAGTTGAATCCCTGGGGCAGGTTCTTGCGGCTCACTTCCTCCATGGCGGCGATGGCCTGTCCGGAACTGACGCCCGGTGCGGGGGAGCCGTCAATCTCCGCCGAGCGGAACAGATTGTAATGGCTGATCACCTGTGGCGTCGCCGTCAGCGTAATCGTGACCAGGCTTCCCAGAGGAACCATGGCGCCGCTGTCTGAGCGCACATAAAACTGGTTGATGTCCTTGGCCTGTGCGCGGAACTGCTTGTCCGCCTGCACATAGACGCGATAAGAACGGTTGTTGAAATCGAAATCGTTCACATACGCCGAGCCCATGTATACGCCCAGGGTGTCGGTGATCTGCTGCAGCGGCACGTGGATGCTCTTCGCCTTTTCGCGATCGATCGTCACCAGGAACTGCGGGTCGGACGATGTATAGCCTGTGAACAGTCCGGCCAGGTCCTTGCGGCTGTTTCCCTCACGCACGATGTCCTGTGTAACTTTCGCCAGATCGTCTAGCGTGTGTGACCCCTGGTCCTGCACCTCAAACTGAAACCCGCCGAATTCTCCCAGGCCGCTCACCGCGGGGGGCAGAAACGGCAGCACCAGCGCTCCGGAAACGCCGAACAGCGGACCACGCAGCCGGTTCACCACCGCATCGGCGGAATGCTGTGCTCCTTTGCGCTTGGAATAATCCTGCAGCTTGGCGAAGACAATTCCACGGTTGGGTGCGCTTCCGGAGAAGCTGAAGCCGACGATCGCGAAGATGTTCTCTATGTCGCCTTCCTTGCGCATGATGTCGTAAACCTGCTCCTCGATATGCCGGGTGTACTCCGTCGACGCTCCGGGAGGGCACTGCACCGCGATCATGAACCAGCCCTGGTCTTCGTTCGGGACAAAACCCTTGGGCACCCGGACATAAATCAAATAGCTGAGGCCCAGGCCAACCAGGAACAGAATCACCGCCGTGACGCGGAAACGCAGAAAGCCGCGCAGCGCCCGCTGGTAGCCCCTGGTGATGGACCCGATCACCTTGTCCACTTCCTTGAAGAACCAGATTTTTTCCCCATGCCCGCGTCCGAGCAGCAGAGCGGAAAGCGCGGGGCTCAGGGTCAGCGCATTGAAGGCGGAAATCGAAATCGAAAACGCGATGGTGAGCGCAAACTGGCGGAACAGGATTCCGGTCGTGCCCGGAAAGAATGCCACCGGCACGAATACCGCCACCAGCACCAGCGACGTCGCAATCACCGCTCCCGCCACTTCCTTCATGGCTGCTGACGCCGCTTTGCTGGGGTTGGTCTCGCCCTCCTGGATGTGGCGCTCGATGTTCTCGATCACCACGATGGCATCGTCCACCACCAGCCCGGTCGCCAGCGTGATGCCGAACAGCGTCAGCGTGTTGATGGAAAATCCCAGCAGCTTCACGAAGGCGAACGTGCCCACCAGCGATACCGGGATCGTTACCGACGGAATAATGGTGCTGCGCCAGTCTTCCAGGAAAACAAAAATCACCAGGATGACCAGGAAAATCGCCTCCGTCAGCGTGGTCAGCACGTCGTTGATCGACTCGCTCACCGCGTCCGTGGTGTCGAAGGCGTTCTCATACTTCATGCCAGGAGGGAAGCGCTTGGACAAACGCTCCAGTTCGGCCAGCGCCTGCCGGTCCACTTCAATGGCATTGGCGTTGGAAAGCTGGGTGATGCCCACCCCCACCGAATCGTGCCCGTTGTACATCAGGTCGGAGCTGTAGTCTTCCGCCCCCAGTTCGGCTCGCCCTACATCCTTCAGGCGCACCAGCACGCCATCGGCGTTGGTCTTCAGAATGATGTTTTCAAACTGCGCCGGCTCGCTCAGCCGTCCGATGGCGCGCACACTGATCTGGAATTCCTGCCCCGGCTTGCTCGGCGGCTGTCCCACCTGTCCGGCGGCAACTTCAACGTTCTGCTCCTGCAGCGCATTCACCACATCGCTTGCTGTCAGCCCGCGGCTCGCCATGCGCACCGGATCGAGCCACAGCCGCATGGAATATTTCCGCTCACCGAAAATCTCGACGTCGGCCACGCCGCGTACCCGCTTGAGCGAGTCGCGCACATAAACGTCCAGGTAGTTGCTCATGAACAGCGGATCGTAGCGGCCGTCCGGGGAATAGACGGCCGCGCCAAACACAAAGTTCGTCGAAGACTTCGCCACCGTGACGCCGGTTGCCTTCACCGCGGCCGGCAGCCTGCCCTGCGCCGTGTTCACCCGGTTCTGGATGTCCACCGCTGCCAGGTCCGGATTCCGGTCCAGGTCAAACGTCGCCACAATCGAACTGGAACCGTCATTGCCGCTGCTGGAGGTCAGATACTTCATGCCCTCCGCCCCGTTGATCTGCTGTTCCAGAGGAATGGTGACCGCGGACTCAACCGTCTGCGCGCTCGCGCCTACGTAGGCACTGAACACCGAGACCTGCGGCGGCGCCAGGCTGGGGAATTGCTCGATCGGCAGCGTGGGTATGACGACGGCGCCTGCCAGAATGATCAGCAGTGCGCACACCGTCGCGAATACCGGCCGTCGTATGAAGAAATCGACAAACATAGATCAGTTACGTACCGGTTGAGAGACGCCAAACCGGCCACACGGAATTGGCACTGAATCTAATGCCCGGCGGTCCTAGCCCTGCGGCACGACGGGAGATCCGTCTACCAGGAACTGCGTGCCGGAAACGATGATCTTGTCGCCAGGCTTGATCCCCTCCAGCACTACATAGTCGTTGCCGCTCATTTGTCCGAGGTGTAGAGGCTTCTGGTGTGCCACCAGCTTGCCATTTTGGTCTTCCGCGACGAATGCGAAGTACTGTCCGCCCACCCGCGACACAGCCAGCACCGGAACCACCGGCCCCTGGCGTGTTCCCCACACCACGCGCGCGCGAACAAACTGCAGGTTGCGCAATTTATCCTCGTGGTTGGCGATAGCTGCTTTTACCAGGATTCCCTGGGTGGTGTTGTCTACCTGCGGTGAAATAAAGGTGATCCGGCTCTCCGCGACTACATTTCCTTCGCCGTCCACGATCTGGATTGGCATATTCAGCTTGAGTTGCGCCGCCCGCTCA
>Ga0335077_10011383_pt1 | contig 11115 bp, 6 predicted proteins | sample Lox_Sample_31_FD_207151 | JGI IMG/M metagenome (GOLD analysis project Ga0335077, IMG submission 207151) | Soil microbial communities from Loxahatchee National Wildlife Refuge, Florida, United States - Lox_Sample_3.1 | ecosystem: Environmental > Terrestrial > Soil > Wetlands | place: USA: Florida...
GTTGCTGAACAATGGCGGGCCGACTCAATACAGTTTGCACACTGACAATCAGGGTCTCGGCTTCGCGCTGCGCTGGACGGCCGGCGAGGATCTTGCCGCGCCCGGCTCGGTATCCACCCAGTTTGCCAACGGGCAGCTCTCGAGCGTTGCCGGTCGCCTCGCGGCGCTGCGGTTCGGGGCGAGTGGCTTTGCGCTCAGCGGCTTGAACCTGCAGCAAGATGGTCGGCCCATCGTCGCGCTCAACGAGCCGGTTGCGCTCGGCGGTGGCGCAAGCGCCGACAGCGATATCGGCATCGCCTCACGCTGGGGCGGCTTCCTCAATGGCGCGTTCGGGTGGGGATACCGGCAACCCTCCGTGCTCGAAGATGCGTTTGCTTTCGACAGCACCGATGTAACGCTCGGGGTTGATTACCGTTTCACGCCGCGCTTCGTGCTCGGATTCAGCGGCAGCTACAACAATCAGCGGGTCGATTTCGACACTGAGCGCAGCGTTGCCGGTGGCGGTTTCCGCGCACACGGTTACGGGATCATGTTCTATGGCATCTACGAGTGGGAGGGTCCATACATCACTGCCTCCGCAGGCTGGCAGCGCGCCGATCTCAATGAGACGCGGCTCATCACGTATCCGTCGGACAACCTCGCGGTGCCCTCGACCAATGCGACGGCCAAGGGCTCGACCCACACCGATTCTGTTCTGGCGTCGCTCTCGGCGGGCTGGTCGTTCACGTGGCATGCTGCAGGCGTCGAGCCGTACATCACGGCTGATTATCGACACGTCAATCTCGCCGGCTTCAGCGAGTCAAGCTACGAGAACAGCGGGCCCGACGCGGGGCAGGAGGCCGGGTTTGATTTCAATTACGCTCCGGAGCACTTTCAGATTACGGACAGTGCTGTCGGGTTGCGCCTGCAGTACACGTTCACACCTTCCTTTGGGGTGATCGTGCCGTATGCGCGGGCGGAGTATCACCACGAGTTCGGCGCCAATGCCTACACGGTGACCTCGACTTACAACGCAATCTCGGGCAGCGGGGCGCAGTTCGATCTGCCCACCGATCCGGCCGACACGCATTTCTACGTGTTCTCCGGAGGGTTCTCGGTCGTGCTGAAGCATGGCCTGCAGGGCTTTGCCCAGTATCAGACTTCGTCGGGCATGACGTATGTCACGAGCCGGCTCATCAGCGGAGGCATCCGTGTGGAGTTCTGATTCGTCGGCCAAGGCCGCACGGGTGAGCCGCCGCGACTCCAGGCGCGCCTTCTGGAAGGCGTGGGCGATAACGCTGGCCGCTCTCACCCTTGCAGCGTGCAACAACCTCACCCAGGTCGGCAATCTGCCGCAATCGACGGTGAAAGCCGTCGCGGCAACCGTCGGCCAACCCTACACGACGGACAGCAGTGGCCTGCATACGACGGTGCGTGCCGGCGCAGATGTCGTATTGACAGGTGTCAACAGCGAGTCCGAGCCCGACGACACGGGCGTGCCGATCATTCAATGGCAGTGGACTCAAACCAACGCAGGCTCCACGCCGGTCGATCTCATCAAGCGTACCAATCAGGCGTACTCGTTCACCGCACCTCAGGTCACACAACCCACGACGCTCACCTTTCAGCTCACCGTCACCAACGCCAACGGCGTATCGGCGAATACCCAGGCGCAGGTCGTCGTCGAGCCCGTGCGCGATGCCGATCACTTCCTCACGTATCTCAAGACGAGCGATACGTTCACAGTGACGGCAGTCACGAGCGCGGTGGTCCCGGGTTCAGGCCAGGCTGCGGCCACGGACATGGTGGGCTATACCATCACGGTTCAAAAGCTGGTCACGTATACCGACATGAACGGCACGCAGCACAGCCGTGTGCCCGTGGGCTCGGCCGCCACGTTCAGCGGCGGCTGGTCTGCTCAACTTGGTAGTGGCGGGCCCAACTGCGCGGATGCTCGCAATCCGCAGACAGTGATCCCGATACCCAAGCTCAACCTGGATGATGCACTCGGTGACAGCTCCGGTAATCGCTTGTCCGACGTCATGCAGACCTCCGATGTCGATCGCGATCCAGCCAACAGCCAAATTCCGCCAGCCATCGTGGAGGCTCAGATCCAGATAGCACCCGCGGCCGCGTTGCCTGGCGGAATCACGCCCGAGATCTGCGTGGGCGATCCGAGCAAAGCGACGGCAGCAGCGAACGCCACGGTAGCCGCCGATGAGCTCACCGTCATGTCGAACAATAGCACCGCGCTCTTTGACACCAGCGCTTCGGCCCACAGCTATTACCAGACGATCGATCCGAACAACACGCGGACGACGCTCACCGACTGGCTCACGGCAAACGGCTTCAATCCAAACATCTCGGGCTGGGGAGCCGACGCGCACGCCGTCTACACCAACAATTACGATCTGGGTTTCGGTCGCGACATGTACCTGAAGGTCGGAAGTTGCGATTCGGGGTTCAGCGCGGCGCCCCTGTCACAATTCGGCTCGGCGTCTTTGCCGGCAGCGACGGCTCAAGCGCTCGCGAAATCGGTCGGCCACTGCGACGTAGCCTCCGTGGTCGTCAACTATGTGGGCGTGCAAGCGGCCGCCGAGCATCTCAACTCGATCGTCGCGGTCGCGATGGAATACAACGCTGCACCGGGCACGGGAGCGCGATTCGTCAAGTTCTACGTATTTGCGCCGGACACTCGGACTGGCGCGTACCAGCGCGTTACGAGCGTCGACCTCGATCACCGCGGTCAGAAAGCGGTGCCGCAGTCTTGCCTCGTCTGCCATGGCGGGACGCCGGGCCCCGGCGGCACGGCCGCGAACCCCTATCCGAGTACCGCGCCGAGCAAGATCAATGGGGATGTCAACGCGGGATTCATCCCGTGGGACTTGGACTCGTTCCTCTATTCGGATACCGACCCCGGCTTTTCGCAAAAGACGGAAGATGCGGCGTTGAAGGGTCAATACACGCGCGCGAACCAGGAGACCCAGCTCAAACTGCTCAACGTCGGCGCCTATCTCACCATGACCGACCCGAACCGCTTCGCGCTCGAGCGGGAGCTGCTCGAGGGCTGGTATGGGGGAGCGGGGATGCCCAACGCTTTCACGGGGTCCTTCGTGCCGGCGGGCTGGACACCGGGTGGGACAAGCAACAATCCTGCGGACTCGGCCGATCTCTACACCAAGGCATTCGCGAGCCATTGCCGCATGTGCCATGACTTGCAGGCGCCGCCGGCCGGCATCGACCCACGAACCGCCGCCGGTAATGCCGCCGACGGCACTCCTGTCGCCTCGGCCTGCAGCGCGGCCGCGGTCACTTCTCAAGCGGCGAGCGCGGACCAGGTGCCCATGGCGTGCTATTGGCAGTTCGCCAATTCGCGCAACTTCGCGCAACGCATGAGCGACGGTGAGATGCCGTTCGCGCGCAGGACGGCCGACCGACTCTGGGTACAACCGGATGGCTCTTCCAGCAATGGAGCTCTGATTCAGAGCCACTTCGCCGCCCAAACTCCGGCCGTCACGATTGCAACGCCCGGGACCTCGATCGCACGGTTCAACTTCAACACGTCGCAGTCTCCGCCCGCCTCGCCCCCGGCGTCCTCCGCGAGCAATGTCGCGCAGCCCGCGGCACCGACTGATATCGGCGACGCCGTGCTGCTCGATGGCACGGCGAGTGCGTTCCCGGACACGCTCGCCTGGACGGTCAATGCTTGCCCTGGCACGTACAGCAATCCTGGTACCTGTCAGAGGGCATTGCCGATTGCCGGCGCGGGCAGTCTGCTCGGCCGCTTCATCGTGGATGATGCCGTCACCTATCAGATCACGCAGTCCCTCGATGGCGGTCAGGGGGCGGCCAAAGCCGGCCCGTACTATTTCTCCGTACAGCCGATCGCGCCGGTGTTCTCCACCGCCTCGATCGATCTGCAGGTCAATTCCACGACGGTCGTGCGACTCTCCTCACTCATCACGAGCTACGGCAATGGTAGCCCGTCGAGCAACCAGATCCTGCTACAGCCCGGTACCGGATTGACGGTCCAGCCGACGGCCTGCACGACGCCTCCGACGGGTTGTGTGATCAGCAGCATTCTCACGAACGCGAGCGACCCGACGAGCGGCGCATTCAGTCTCACCGCCGGCGCCTCCGCTGCCGCATCCACCTTGGGTGTCACCGTCACGGGACAAGGTACTCACTCGACGAACACCGAGTCCGTCCCCGTCACCGTGTTCGCGGCCTTGCAGGCACCTTCGGCTCCGTTGGTGCTCTCTCCTGCGGTTACGGCCAATCTGGGACAGGCTTCAAATCCTGGCGGTCCACAGCAGTACAGCAATTTGGCAAGCGTCATTGATCCGATGGGGACCGCTTTTCCGAGCTGTCAGACTGGATCGTTGCAGGTTGCGAATCTGCAGTACACGGGCACGCATGGCTCTACCGTCGTGATCAGTGGGCAGAGCTTCACCTATCTGCCGGCGCCGGGCTTCGCCACGTACGACGTAAACGGCGTCAGTCAGGCCGCCGCGAATCAGCAAGAGACGATCTCTTACCAGCTGACGTGCACGCTCCTGGACGGGACCACTGGCACGTCGGCGAATTCCGGTCAGTTCATCGTGCCAGTCAAGGCGCGCGTAAGCTTCGCCACATTGCAGGCCGTGTGGAACAATACGGGCGATTGTGGGTCCTGCCACAACTTAGTCCCGCCCGCCACCACCTACATAGCGCCCCCCCTGGGTAACACTACGTACAGCACGCTGCGCTCAGGAACGACGCAAACCACCATCTGTGACCAGGCTAGTCCGACGCCTCAGTGCGTCGCTCCAGTCACAAACCAGACCAGCTTCGCCGCCACTCCGTTGGTGGCTCGGCCGCAGGCACCAGTTGATCTGAGCTGGGTGCCCAACAGTGCGTTGCTTTGCTGGGCAACGGAAAGCTGCACGGAGACGGGTAGCTCGAGCAAGAATGTGCACGGGGGCGGCGACAAGACGGGCGACGCGAACCTCCCGACAATCCAGTATTGGCTCGAGGACGGCGCGAACAACTTCTAGGAAATCTCGGTGCCTGGGAGGCCATCGATCAGCAGCGCCGGCTATTTCACCTGGCTGGCGATGCTCTACGACAAGAGCCCGCCGACGCTCGAAACAGCGATCGGCTTCTCGCCGGGCAGCCTGCGGAACGGATGGGACCTCTTTTCACCGCGAGCGCCTCTTAGGGCGAGCAATCTCGATCTGCGCGGCTCAACGCGTTATTCGGACGGCATCATGCCCGACGGCCGTCAAATAGCGGACGTGCTCGCGGGTCGAACCGACGTTGCGGCCGCGCGCGGCAAGGTCGCAAACTTTTTCGACCGCGGCCTGGACCGGCGACCCGTCAAAGTAGTCAGCCGTACCATGCCGACTTCCTATCCGCCTGCTCCGGGCGTGGGGCTGCCCCAATTCAAATTGCTGAGCGCAGTCGAATGGGTATTTGTGCTCGAAGTGCCCCCAGGGTTGATGCTGACTCGAGCGCTTGCCGCCTGCGCAAGATGGTGAACGCGACGACCCAGCGGCTCGCTACCCTGCGAGGCAGTTCAAAGCTCCCTTACGTTCACTGTTACGGACACCGTTTCAGACCTTAGTCTCGATGAGTTTTCGCCCGCCGCGAACAGCATGCCGGCCAAACTCTTCATGTCGATGTTGCTCAAGCGCAAGCAGCCCAGGGTGGAGCGGTAGCCACCGAATCTCGCTGCAATTCCGGGATCGCCGCCATGGATCAATAGACCGGTTCGCCCGAGCCGTTCGGCTAGGAGCGCGTCACCGGAAACGGCTTTCAACTGGATTGCTCCCCAAGGACCATAGCTTCTCTGCTCCCAGTCGCCAGTACTGACGACGCCAGGGCTCACGTAGTTACCAGTCGGTGTGTCACCTGCGAAGAGCAGAGGATTGCGCGTCGGATTACCCGTCGGCTGCTTATTGACCGTCGTTGAGCCCCTTGCAAGCACGCGGAACTCCGCCTTCGGGACTCCATCCAGCTCGACCCGTATCCAACCGAGATGATTCCGGTTCCTTGGCAACAAGACATTGAGGCATACATTCTTCGTCATGGCTTCCATCCTGCGCGCCAGCGTCCTGTCATGACCCCACACCGTGGGGCACGAAGAAGAAATCGCCGACTTCGTGCCCGGCGCCCTTGATCGACTTGAACTGCGGCTGCTGCACGATGTGGTTTTTCGCCGCCTCCGCCTCGACGCGCTTGCGAATGCGCGTGAAGAGCTCCGGACTTGCGAGAATGTTGTGATTCGCCTCGAGCTCATCCAGAAACGCGTGCGCGAACACAGAATTGCCCGAGCCGTCGCTGTCGAGCACCGGCTCGTTACCGCCTGAGGAGATCAGCAGCCGCGCGCGCTTCGGTAGCTTGTAGGCGAGATAATCCTTGGTGTACCCCACCTTGTCATTGATGAAGAGATAGCTCGGATCGGTCGACAGCAAGCCGGCATAGCAGGAGTCCGCGACCACGAGCACGCGGCGCGCCGGGAGTCGCGCGAGATGCGCCGTGATCTGCTCGTTCGGCACCCAGAACGTGTCCTTCGGCGGCGGCTCCGCGTTGACCGGCAGCCAGTAGCCGCTCTCCGCTGCCCCGCTGCCAAGCCGCTCGCCGTGTCCTGCATAGTAGATCAGCAGATTGTCGTTCGGCTGCAGGACGCCGTTCAAATCATTGAGCGCCTTGAGCATCGTCACATCACTCGCATCCTTGAGGATCTGCACGGCGAAGCCGTAGCGCTCGGTGAGGATGCGCGCTGCGCGCGTCGCATCGTTGATCGGCGTGTCAAGATTGCCGACGGCCGGCGCCTCGTAATGCTGGTTGCCGATGACGAGCGCGTAATAGCGGCCGAAGTCCAGGCCCTGAGCGGCATGAATATCGAGCGCTGCGGGCATTGTGCTCGGAGTGTCCTGCGCGGTGTGCTCGGGCATGCGCAGCTTCGGCAGCGCAGCCACACGCTCGCTGCTCGCGCGCCGCTCGGACTCGAGCTGCGCGATCCATTTCTTGAGCGCTTCGACCTCGCCGTTCGCACCGGATCGCTCGGAGGCCTGCTTGCGCGCCAGCTCGTCCTCCTGCTGCTTGAGCTGCTTCTGCAACAGCCCGAGCTGCTGATCCTTCTCCGCGATCTGCTTCTCGAGCTCGTTGCGCAGCTCGTCCTGCTCGCGCTGCGCGGCCGAGGAATACATGACGTTGTCTACCGGCAGTCCCCAGGCCTGACGGTACAGATTGAGAGCCGTGAGCTTGTCGGCCGGGACGCCGAGGCCCTGCTCGTACAGGGTTCCGAGATTAAACTGGGCGCGCGCGTAGCCTTGATCGGCAGCCTTCTTGTACCAGATCACCGCTGCATCGTAGTTGGGCTCGGTACCGATACCGCGCTCATAGATTTCCCCGACGTTGGTCTGCGCCTCGGGATCGCCGGCTTGCGCAGCGGGCATCCATACGTGGAGCGCGGACTTGGCGTCCGCACGATCGTAGGCCACGTATTCACCGCCGCGGATCCGACAATCTGCCGCCGTGGTGCGCGTGGGACGACGTTGGGTCAGATAGGTGGTGCGCCCGAGCTGGCGCACCTGTCCGGGCAGCAAACAATCGACCACCTCCAGGTCCTCGCGCTTCACCATACCTTGGCGCGCCGTATCGGCCGGATGGCCGGCAGCCCAGACTAGGCTCAGCGCAGCGGTCGCGAAGAGCGGGTGCAACTTGGCGCCGCGGCGGCGTCCCGTCGAGTTGGTGCATCGTGTGCTCATGCTTTGCGTACTCCGCTCGCGCGCCCGCATTGCTAGTGTCCGCCCGCAGCATCGACCACGGGCTTGTAGCGCGACAGATACTCGCTTTTCTCCTCGAGCGCGCTCGCAGCCTCGCGCTTCGTGCTCGCATCGATGTCGGTACGATCGAGAAGCTCATCCGCGGCGCGCTTTAGGCCCTTGACCGCGTCGCGATTGCGCGGGTGCAGCCGGTAGGCTTCGGCGTAGCGATCGACCGCCGACCACAGCTGCATCATGTTGTGATCTTTCTCGTAGAACGACCATTCCGTGCGCCCGTCGTTGAGCAGACTCAGGACTTGCTGCTGGGTTGCCGCAGGCAGTGCGGTCAACGGCTGTGCAGGTCCGGCTTCCTCGAAGTTTGCATACCACAGATAGGCCGAGACGATCGCAAGGGCCGCGACCGCGGCAGCCAGTAGCGTCTTGGCGAGCGGCGTGACGCCATAGAACAGCCGGATGAATTCCGAGGCGTCGCGCGGCCGGCGCTGTACGTCGAAAGCGAGGCTGCGCTCGAGTGTCCGCCATTCGCGGCGCTTGAGCGCCTTGATGGGACGCGGCCTGAGAGCGAGCTCGCGCGCCTTACCGGCGCCTTGGCGCCCAAAGGGATGGCGGCCGCTCAGGAGCTCGTAGGCAATGAGCCCCAAGGCATAGACATCATCCGCCGGACTCGGATCGGAGCCGACGACCATCTCCTGCGTGGCGTACGCCTCGGTGTAGGCCCCAAGTGCGCCTGCATCGAAGACATCCTCATCCACATCGTGCCCCATCGTGGGGACCGCGCGCGCGATTCCAAAATCGAGGATTTTGGGCGTTCCGTCTTTGAGCAGGAAGACGTTTCCGGGCTTCAAGTCGGAGTGCACGATGCCCTTGCGGTGCGCGTACGCGAGTCCCTCGGCGATGCCGCGGATGATGCCCACCGCCTTGCTGCGGCCGAGCCCGCCCGGACCGGCGCTCGCGATGACGCGCTCGAGTGAGCTGCCCTCCAGCAGCTCCATCGTGATGAAGGGCGTATCGCCCGCCAGATCGAAGTCGAAGACCGTGACGACGTTGGGATGAGCCAGGCTCTGCGCCTTGCTGGCCTCGCGCTCGAGCGCCATCAAGCTCTGAGAATGGCCGCGGAAGTCCGCATTGAGGACTTTGATGGCCACGTGCGGATGGGGATTGAGCGCGATCTCCTTGCTGCGGTCGAGGGCTCGATACACGACCCCCATTCCGCCGCGCCCGATCATCTCCTCGAGGACGAAGCGCTCCTTGATGACGGCGCCCGGCGCGAGTTCCGCAGGGCGCTCCGGCGGGCTCTCCGGAAAGGTTTCCTGCGGCCGTTCGCGAAGCCGGGTCCCCGGAGCAGCGGCATCCGGCTCGATCTCACGAATGCCGGTGGCCTTGCGCACGCTGCCGGACGGATGCCCGCGGACGCGCGTACCCGTCCCGTCAACCGCCTCTTCCAGCGCACGAATGCGCGTCTCCTCGGGACGCGGCGCGCTTCGAGCCTTGGTCTGCTCGTCCTCTCTAGAATGAAAATCGTCGGCGCTCACAGCGCATCCACCACGATGACCGTGACGTTGTCATGTCCACCGGCCGCAAGTGCGGTCTGTAATGCCTTGTGCGCACTCGCGGCGGCATCACCGCCACGAAGGCATTCGTCGATAGCGGCATCATCGAGCTCGTGCGTGAGCCCATCGGAGCACAGTAGAAAGCGATCGCCCCTCTTCACGTGATCACGACGCACTTCGAGCTCGAGCGTTTCATCTCCGCCGACCGCGCGAGTGATGGCGATATCGGTGCTCGCCTCGGCCACGCCTGCCGAGGTGCCGTCCGCAATCTCGAACGCATAAGTGTGATCGCGCGTCAGACGCTCCAAGGCACCCTCACGAACACGATAAACCCGGCTGTCTCCGGCCCAGAGAATCGCACACTGGGCATTGCGCGTCAGGAGCACGGCGACGGTGCTGCCACTCGACAGGCGTGGGCCGGCGCGATGGGCGTCAGAGCGGAGATGCGTGTTGACTTCATCGAGCCGCTCGCGGACGCGTTCAACCGTGCTCTGCAAAGTCTCTGCAGGCGTCAGATCTGCGAGGGCATCGCACACCATGCGACTGGCCACATCGCCGTTCGCATGGCCGCCCATCCCGTCAGCAATCGCCCACAACCCGACTTCGGGACGCTCGAGGAACGCGTCCTGATTGCTCTGGCGCACCCGGCCCTGATCGCTGAAGCCTGCCGAGTGAAACTGCACGACCTGCTCCTGCACGAGCGTGTCGACGTAGGCTTCATCGCGCACCTTGGCGGCCGCCGTTCGCCAACCGCAATCGGACCATGAGCCATCGAGAAAGGCGGCGTAGTAATCCGCACCCGGCAGGCCGCCCGTCACCAACGAGCACGGCGCCACCATCGAGGAGCCCTCCGTCCACCACAGCACCAAGGGCGCATGCGCGACACGCAGGCTTTGCTGTAGCAGCTGTGCGAAGACCTCGGGCAGGCGCGTCGCATCGCCGAGCGGAATGTGCCAGGGAGAAGACTGAGCAGTGACGGCGGCAGCGTCCGCGGGGTCGAGTGTTACCCGCTGGCTGCTGCACAGGGCATCGAGCTCCGCACCGAGAGCCAACACCTGCGCGTCGAACTCCTCGAAGTGGATCTCATCCTGGCCGAGCGTTTCGATCACCTGCCGCTCTGCGGCCTGAAACCACGTCTCGCACTGGGTTGCGATCGCGAGCGGGGTCAGCTCCTCGGGAATGCGCCACATCAATGTCAGTGGGAAGTAGCGCCCGACGCGATCGACGCTCGGGACCATTACACCAGCGATGGGCCCCGCGCCGCACGCGCCTGCCTCACATGCGAAGCGCCACGCCGGACTGGTCAGGTAGATGTCGAGCCAGCGCTCGCCGAGGATGCGCCGGCTCGCAGCGATCGCGTTCTGTAGCCAGCTATCCCATGCAGCGACCACATCGTCAGGAAGACGGCGGCGTAGAAAGTCGCCGTGGCTCGGCAGCTTGCCGTAAAGACCGACCTCCACGTTCTGTCTCCCTGATCGAGCAAGTCCTGGCGCAGCTCAACCCGTACAGCGGAACTGTCGCAGGACCGACTTGGCGAAGGGATTACGGATGCTCGCCGCCTCGATGACCACCCGCGCCTCGCTGCTCCCGGCGCGAAACGTCGCGCGGTAGCGCACGTCGGACTCCGGCTGCAGGCCCGCGCCCTCGAGCAGCCTGAACCACGCCCACGTACCCTGAAAGGAGAGATTCGGATGCGCACCGGCGCGATCCTCGAAGGAGATCGCCGCCGCGCCCGGGGACGGACCCGGCCAGCTCGCCGGCGTGTTGCGCTCGGGACCGTGGCGATACTCGACGCTCTGTCCGTCGAGCTCCAG
>Ga0335077_10011385_pt1 | contig 11115 bp, 8 predicted proteins | sample Lox_Sample_31_FD_207151 | JGI IMG/M metagenome (GOLD analysis project Ga0335077, IMG submission 207151) | Soil microbial communities from Loxahatchee National Wildlife Refuge, Florida, United States - Lox_Sample_3.1 | ecosystem: Environmental > Terrestrial > Soil > Wetlands | place: USA: Florida...
TGAAGGAACCCGCTCCGGCCCCCGGGCGATAGGTTCGTGCGGCATCCGACAATTCTTCTTGCGTCGTGGCGGAATCGTCCGGACTCCTTGTCCCGTGGCAATCCGCACCTCAACTTCTCCACTCAAGCCCACCCAGGGTTTGAAAATGGGGCGCCGCGGGGACAGGAATAATCGCACACACGATGGACAGCCGGGGCTTCTGTCCCTGTATCACCATTTGCTGTGCACGAGTGCGCGCACCTTCTCGTTGTAAACGCGCTCGACGGTAGCCATAGTTTCGGGCGACAACGGCGCTAAATCTGCCGCACCGCAGTTGTCGGCAACCTGATCTGGACGCTTGCCGCCGGGAATCGCGCAGGTGACCGCGTCGAACATCAGGATCCAGCGCAGCGCAAACTGGCTCATGGTCGCTCCGGGCGGCACGAGCGCGCGAAGTTCTTCGACAGCGGCCAGGCCCGTGTCGTAGTCGACGCCGGAAAAGGTCTCGCCCACGTCAAACGCTTCTCCGTGACGGTTGAAGTTGCGGTGATCGTCGCGCTCGAATTGAGAGTCGCGGCGGAACTTGCCGGTGAGCAATCCGCTCGCCAGCGGCACCCGCGCCAGAATCCCGACCTTCTTCTCCCGCGCCCGCGGAAAAAATACTTCCGCCGGACGTTGCCGGAAGCAATTAAAGATGATCTGCACCGTCTGCACGTTGGGATATTCGATCGCCTTCAGAGCCTCATCGATCGTCTCCACGCTCACTCCGTAATAGCGCAGCTTCCCTGCCCGCACGAAGTCGTCGAGCAGGCCGAAGATTTCCGGACGATCGTAGAGCGCGGTCGGCGGGCAATGGAGCTGCAGCAGGTCCAGGGCGTCGGTGGAAAGATTGCGCAGGCTGTCGTCGATCCAACGCGCGAGATTTTCGCGGCTGTAGCCTTCGACGGTTTGCTTCGGCAGGCGCCGGCCCGCCTTCGTCGCGACGATGATCTCGTCCTTGCGCGACTTCTTCAGTTGCGCGATCAGGCGCTCACTGCGCCCGTCGCCATAAACATCGGCGGTGTCGATGAAGTTCACGCCGCAGTCGATAGCCTTGTTGAGTGCGGCCTGAGATTCGTTGTCGGAGACGCTGCCCCACGCGCCTCCAATGGCCCACGCGCCAAAGCTGATGTCGGAAACCTTCCAGGGAGTGCGGCCGAGTTGGCGGTAGTTCATGAGGCAATGATTTTACAGGACTGTTCATGGTGGTTCCTCTGCGTTCCGCAATACGGTGGCGCATCCTCGGGTCAGTGGACATTCCTGCGGGAACATTGAACAATATCGACGAGTCGCCCGAGGTGGAGATGAGCTCATCACGTGTGGATCCTTACGCCAACTTCAACTTCCTCGTCGAAATTGATGGGATCACCCAGGCCGGGTTTCAGGAAGTCTCGGGACTGGGCGCCGAGGTCGCCGTTGTCGAATATCGCGAAGGCAACGAGAAGACCAACGCCGTGCGCAAGCTGCCGGGCCTGATTCGCTACACTTCCATCGTGTTGAAGCGCGGCTTCACCCAGGACCGGTCTCTATGGAATTGGTTCAAGACTGTCCTGGACGGGACCGTGCAACGCGCGGGCGGCACCATCACTGTTCTGGACAGCGCGCGCAATCCAGTTTTGCGCTGGCACTTCCGTGAAGGCTGGCCGAGCAAGTATGAAGCCGCCTATCTGAACGGCAAATCCAACGAGGTCGCCATAGAAACACTCGTGATCGAGCACGAAGGCATCCAACTGGCGGAATAGCGACCGCCATGACACAGCGGGGTTGACTGATCGTGTTATTCTCGTCTCCGTACCTCGCGGGGCCCGCGCGCTGAGCCTTCGGCGCCACGGACAATGAGGGTCCCTACCCACGTCCTTTCTCGCAGGGACACTGGATGGAGGAGATGCGAGCGCACCCGGTACGGTGTGCTGCGCCGTCTTCGTCAGCCCAGCCGCCTCCCGGTCAAATCACACATCCTGAGGAGAGCTTATGCAAATCAAGAAACTCACTCCCAACCTGATTGTCCGCAACGTGGACGCCAGCCTGAAGTTCTATCGCGAGGTGCTGGGACTGGAAACCGGAATGACGGTCCCGGAACAGGCTCCGTTTGTATTTGGATCGGTGACGAACGGCTCGGTTGAGGTATTCTTCAACGACCAGAAAGTGGTCGCGGCAGAATATCCGAAGCTGGCCGCGTCGATCGGCGCCAGCCTCACGTTGTACATGGAAGTCGACAGCCTCGACGCCGTACTCGAGCGGGTGAAGACAGCGGGCGCGAAGATCTCCATGCTCGTGACGGAACAGTTCTATGGCATGAGGGAATTTGCGTTCGAAGATGCGGACGGCTACACGATCACGATTGCCCAGAGAACCAGCCACTAGCTGCTGGCTTCTGGTGGCTGGCTATCTTCGAGTGATGAGTATCACTTTCCGTGTCGACAAAACAAAGGCCGCGATCCATCGCGGCCTTTGTCATCCTCGTCTCTAGTTTGACTCTCGTAAGCTCCGAGCAACTGATACTAGAAGCGCCAGCCAGTAGCTAGGAGCCAGAAGCCGGTAGCCGCTTCTCTAACGTCTTCCGCGACCGCCGCCACCGCCGTGATGGCCGCCACCATGACCGCCGCCAGGGCCGCGTCCACGGCCGCCGCCTCCGCGACGACGCCGGTTGCGGTCGCCGCCGCGGCCGTCGCGCCCGCCTTCACGGCCGCCTTCGGGACGGGCCACTCCGGCGCCGGCCTGCGCCGGTTCGGCATCGACGCGGTTGAAATTCGGCTCTTCGTCTTCGTCGAACTCAGCGCCGCCTTCGATCACTGCCGTCGGTTCGCCATGGACCGTGGGAACCGGCGCGTCCGCCGTCACGACAGGCACAGGCGCTACACCGCCTTCTGGAGGCGGCGCGCCTCCGCCCATCTTTGCGCGCTGCTCTTTCAGAATCGCTTTGCGCGACAGCTTGATGCGATTGCCTTCGACGGCCAGCACTTTCACCAGGACCTGGTCGCCTTCTTTCAACTCGTCGCGGATGTCTTTAATGCGATGCTCGGCGACCTCGCTGATGTGCAGCAGGCCGTCGGTGCCGGGGATGATCTCGACAAACGCTCCGAACTCGGCCAGCCGCGTGACTTTTCCGAGGTAGGTCTTCCCTACTTCAGCGGTCGCAGTCAGATCGCGAATGATCTGCAAAGCCTTGTTCGCCGCGGCTTCATCGTTCGAAGCCACGTTGACCTTGCCCGTGTCCTCGACGTCGATCTTCACGCCCGTCTGCTCGATGATGCCGCGAATCACCTTGCCACCGGGCCCGATGACGTCGCGAATCTTGTCGACCGGAATCTGCAGGGTGTAGATACGTGGCGCGTAGGCCGAAACCTTCGTGCGGCCCTCGGTGATGACCTCGCTCATTTTGTCGAGGATGAACAGCCGTCCGCGCTGCGCCTGCGCCAGCGCTTCACGCATAATCTGCGGCGTGATGCCCGCGACCTTGATGTCCATCTGCAGGGCCGTGATGCCGTCGCGCGTGCCGGCAACTTTGAAGTCCATGTCACCGTAATGATCTTCAGCCCCGGCGATGTCGGTCAGGATGGCATAAGCATCGCCTTCTTTGACCAGCCCCATCGCAACCCCGGCGACGGGAGCCTTCAAAGGAACGCCAGCATCCATCAGCGAGAGCGATGCTCCGCAGACGGTGGCCATGGAAGAAGACCCGTTCGACTCGAGGATGTCGGAGACAACCCGCATCGCATAGGGCCACTTCTCTTCCGTCGGAAGCACCGCCGAGACTGCCCGTTCCGCCAGTGCCCCGTGGCCAATCTCACGCCGCCCCGCCCCGCGCAGAAACGCAACCTCTCCCACCGAGAACGGCGGAAAGTTGTAGTGCAACATGAAGCGCTTCTTGGCTTCGCCTTCGAAGACCTCCAGGCGCTGCATGTCGTCGCTGGTGCCGAGGGTGGTGGTGACGAGAGCCTGGGTCTCGCCGCGCGTGAAGATGGCGCTGCCGTGGGTGCGGGGCAAGATGCCGGCTTCGATCCAGATGGGACGAATCTCATCGAAAGCACGGGCGTCGGGACGGCGCTTGTTGTTGATGACCTGGTCGCGGAAGATGCGTTCGCGCAGGATTTCGTAATACTTTTCCAGCTTCGCTTTGCCCTCGACGTCTTCGGCCGGGATGGCTTCGAGCAATTCTTTTTCGAACGAGCGAACCAGTTCGTAGCTTTCCGACTTCGGATGCTTCTGGGTGTCGAGGGCATCGGAGAGGCGGGCGCCGATCTTCGACTTCAGGGAGTCGTAGTAGGCCTGATCGAACTCGGGCGGAGTGACTTGCCGCTTTGCCTTACCGACTTTGGCGCGCAGATCGTTGATCGCGGCGCAGATCTTCTTGATCTCGGCGTGCGCGAACTCGATCGCATCGACGACCGTCTCTTCCTTCACTTCTTTTGCGCCCGACTCGATCATCACGATCGCTTCGGCGCTGCCGACCACCATGATGTTGAGCAGGCTCTCGCGCATCTCGGCATAGGTCGGGTTGGCGAGGAAGCTGCCGTTCACCAGGCCGACGCGCACCGCGCCGATCGGTCCAAGGAACGGAATGTCGGACAAGGTGAGAGCGGCCGACGCGGCGTTAATCGCCACCACGTCAGGGTCGTTCTCAGTGTCGGCAGAGAGAACGAAAGCAATCACCTGGGTTTCGCACTTGAAGCCGTCCTGGAACATGGGACGGATCGGGCGATCGATCTGGCGGCTGGTGAGAATCTCGCGCTCGCTGGGACGGCCTTCGCGCTTGATGAAGCCGCCGGGAATGCGTCCGCCGGCGTAGGTGTACTCGCGGTAGTCGACGGTGAGAGGGAAAAAGTCGATGCCCTCGCGGGGCTCGGGATTGGCGACGGCGGTCGCCAGCACAACGTTGTCGCCCATGCGGACGACGGCAGAGCCATGGGCCTGCTTGGCCAGTTTTCCGGTTTCGAATGAGAGGGCCTTGCCGCCGGCGAGTTCCACGTTGGCGTAGGTAGGTTCAGGTTTCATAGGTTAATCCTTTAGTCGTTGGTCGTAGTGGTTTGTAGTTGCCGAGGCACGGCAGGACGACCGGCATGGATGCCTCGCTGCGAGGGGGTCGCTTGGGTGGACGTGTGCCAGAGGCCAACCAAATGGGAAAACGCACGTTGCTGAGGCTCTCAAAGTTAAAAACCGGCTCCCCATGGAGCCGGCCGCGCTTATTTGCGGATGCCGAGCTTGGAAATGACGGTTTTGTACCGTTCCGAGTCGTACTTCTTCAGGTAGTCGAGCAAGCGACGCCGCTTGCTGACCAGCATGAGAAGTCCGCGGCGCGAGCCGTGGTCTTTCTGGTGCGTCTTGAAGTGTTCCGTCAGCTGACCGATGCGCTCGCTCAACAGCGCGATTTGAACTTCCGGGCTTCCCGTATCGGTAGCGTGCGTGCGATAGGTGTCAATGACGGACTGCTTTTGCTGTCTGGCTAGCACTAACCTGTAGCTCTCCTGTCTCGTCTCGTTTCGTAACGTGTTCTAGGTTAACAGATTGGCGGAGAGGGTGTAAAGGCAGTTCGTCGGTCGTTCGCCGTTGGTCGTTCGCTGTTCGTCGTTCGCTGTGGCTTGCCCATGAAGACGCGAGGTTTCTTGAGACCGGACACCTATGCTCCGGTACCCGCTGCCGGCAGGATAAAATGGTGCTCGTCCCATGAATTCTCTACGGCAGACGCTGCTGTGCATGGTGCTGGGGTCGGGGATGCTAATCGGCGGGGGGTGGGCGCAGTCGACGCCGTCTGCGCCAACGTCTGCGGCACAGCCGGTGCCCATCATCGATGGCGCCGTCGGCCCGTGTTCACTCGAACTCGCTATTAAAGATAGCGAGGGCAAGCCCGCCGCGGCAGCCACCGTCAAAGTGCACATTGCTTATGGCTTCGGCGGATTCCACAAGCTCGATCTGGAAGCGGGCACGAATACAGAGGGCAAGGTGAAGTTCACAGGACTGCCGTCGCGCGTGCGGCGTTCGGTGCTCGAATTTCGGGGAAAAAAGGGGCAGTTGGAGGGGAGTGCCACGTACGATCCGGCCACGGAGTGTCACGCGCAACGCGAGATCAAGCTTGCAGAGCCGACCAAGCCCGCGATGTAGTGGAGTCGCGAGATAGATCTCTACTCCCCTAACCAGTTCGACACAGCGGTACGTGACTTGTCTCCTTGACGGGCCGCCCAGACGCGACTAACTTGATGTTTCTGCGGTTCCCCCGAATTGATCTTAAGGTTTGTGAGCAAGGGGAGTACCGTATGCCGAGACCGCTGCTCCGCGTTGTCTTCATAGTAAGTGCGTTTGTGTCCCTCCCATGTTTCACGCAGGAATACCGCCTGGATCCCGGCCAGCCAGCCAAGCAAGAGTCTCGCTCGCGTTATCGTAAGGACGCGATCGAGCGTCGCTTTCTGTCGCAGCATCCGCAGGCGCAGTGGTTCCCGGACAAGACCGTTGCCGGGAGCCAATTGCTTGGGCAAGCGGCCTCGCGAAGAAGTCAATTACAATCGCGGATTCGCGCGACCAGCGGGAGTAAGGTGGCGCGTGGATACGACGGTGTCACCGCGTTTCCTGGCATGCAGTTTCGCGACGTACTTCCCGGGGGAATCATCCCGACTTCCGTCGTTACCGGCGACTTTAATCGTGACGGCCATGCCGATTTTGTTGTGGCTAACGGCTACACGAGCGATCTATGGATGTACATCGGGAAGGGAGACGGGACGTTCCAACTGCCCCGGATCGTCCCACTGAGCCGCGGGCTGGCTCCGATTTATCTGGCCGCCGCCGATCTGCGCGGAACCGGCGTTCTCGATTTGGTGATTGCCGAGTTTGATACGTCTACGATCGGCGTCTTGCTGGGGAACGGAGACGGTACGTTCGGCTACGAACAAACTTATATTTTGCCCCAGCCACCGGCCGCAATTGTCGTAAATGATTTCAACCACGACGGCAAGCTCGACGTTGTAGCGGCAATGTTCACTCTGAACAGTGATCAGATGGGTGTCGATTACATCGCCAACCTTCCAGGTGACGGTATCGGGAAATTCGCAACTCCGATCATCACCAGGAATTGGGGTTTCTACGGATCGGCATGGAACATCACGTCCGGCGACGTCAACAACGACGGGCTACCCGACGTGGTGATCACGGGGCCCGAACTCGACAATTCCCAGGTTTACATCAATTCTGGGGATGGAACGTTTGCGGCGGGGCAGATCCTCATGGAAAGCGGCCCGTTCAATGCCGTGCTGGATACGCGTCTGGGGGATTTGAACGAAGACGGCTGTGTTGATGCCGCTGTAGCCGACGCCGATGGCATGGCTTGGATTCTCTTCGGTGATTGCGTAGGCAATTTCACGTATTCGCACTACCAGCAACTGGGTGACAACAACTCAGCCATGCAGATTGTGGACGTCAACGGCGACGGACACCTCGATCTGGTGACGAGCGCCATTACAGCAGGTGATCCTTTTTACGGCGCCATCGGGGGAAACAGCGTTTCCGTCGGCCTGGGGGACGGACATGGAAATTTCACGCTGGGACGGAACTATGTTAGCCGGGGCCAGTCCTACGCGCTTGCGGTCGCTGACTTCAATGGCGATGGGAAGTTGGATGTGGTCACCCCCAACGCGGACACGGACACGGCCACGGTCTACCTCAATAACGGCACTGGCGGGTTTGGCCTTCCTGAGGGCCTGTTCGTGGGTGTGCCCGGCGTCGGCGTTCTTAATGCGCCGATATCGCCACCCTATTTTGCTGATCTGAATGCAGACGGCAAGAGTGACGTGTTGCTGCTTGATGAGGGATACAACGGAGAATACTTCACAGCGTCGATGCTGAACGACGGCACGGGCCGATTCACCGGCCCGATCATGACTGACACCGGAATCAATATCGTCGAAGACTGGTTGGGTGATTTCAAACTCGGGGATTTCCGCAAGACGGGTCATCTGGACCTGGTCGGGATTGGACTGAGCGCAGCGTATTCGGGCGCATCCAGCTTCATCCTCTTCATGGCCGGCAATGGTGACGGCACGTTTGGAGCGTCCACCAAGGTGACCATGACAGGCGCACAGGGTGGAATGGCGATCGGGGACTTCAATGGCGATGGAAAACTCGATTTCGTTGCCGCCAATTCAGGGGCCGGTGGCGCCAACAAGCAGGTCGAGACGTTCCTGGGAAAGGGCGACGGAACGTTTCGAAGCGGGGCGTCGGTTCCGTTCAACGATTCAGCAGCTGACATTACGCGCGTGTTCGCAGAAGACTTCAATCGCGACGGCAAGCTGGACGTTCTCGTGTATGACACCTCGAACGGCTACTGGACCACATCATCTTTCGTCTGGGAATTCCTAGGGAATGGCAATGGAACGTTTCAAGCCGGAAAGCAGCTCTTCAGTGCGTTTCAACCCATGACCCTGGCGGACATCAACGGCGATCACTGGCTCGATATTGTCCGCTACGATTTCTTCTGGCCGGACGGCACTACACAGGATTGGGGACCACCGAAGTTCACGAACTATCTAGATCAGCCCAATGGGACATTCCTGCAGACCAGTTCCTACTCTCCCTACCCAGGAATACCGCTGATGTTTCCGCCATACCTGCAATTGGGGGATCCCACAGTGCCGGCTGTCGTTGCGGACCTGAATGGTGATGGAAAGCCTGATGAGATTGCCTTCCGGACTGTAACCCAGGATAACCACGCGCCTGTAGCACAGATTCTCATGGGACTTGGCGACGGCACGTTCGCTCCCACCTATGATATCTTCCCGTTCTACAGGTTTTATGGCTATCCCAACTATGGGCAGGACCTGAACGGTGATGGGTGGACCGACCTGGTGGAAATGGACGTATTGACTTCGTCGATGCGAGTGTTCAGGCCGGCGCCCGCTCCGAGTTTGCAGCTGGAATTGGAAGAAGAGCAGGTAGCGAACAACTCAGGCTGCGGATGGATATTCCCCAATGTCCCGGATGTCAGCGATCGCGTGGTCACGTTGTCATCGAGCGTTGCGGGCGTCAGCTTGCCTGGCTCGGCGGTGATTCCAGCCGGGAGCCTGAGCCAGCGGTTCTGCTATTCCCTGACGAACAACTTCGATTGGCACCGGGTTCATGACATCCGCGCGCGGCTGGGATCGGATGTTGCTGTCGCGTACGCTTCGCAAGCCTACTCGCTCGGTTTCAGCGAAACACTTGCACCGGACGCGCTACAGGTGATTTATCCGAGCCAAAGTACCACTCCGATCACAGTGACGCTGATCTCTTCGCAGGGATATGGCTCGACCGTTCACCTGCATTGTGAGAACCTGCCGCCGGAGTCAAGCTGCCGGTTCGGGTCAGAAACGCTGGTATTGCCGCCGTCGGGCACCGTCAGCACAAACGTGGTGATTCAGACCACGGCGGAGGCGCAATACGGCGGAACGGTATTTGTCGTCGCAGACGACGGGAATGTAGCCAAGCGACAACCCTACCACTTCGAGGTGCAGCCGTTGATGGCGATTGTCTTCGGCAATCTTCGAGTTACGCCCGCAAACTCGATTGTGAATAATGTCTTCATTTACGGCATTCCGCCCTATGCGCCATCGTGCTCGGGGTTGCCGGCTGGGGTGACGTGTTCGTTTACGGGAGAGCAGTTGCCTTGGCCCAGCACGACCACGCTGGCGATGACGATCACGATACCCGCAAATGTCAGTGCTGAAACGTATCCTTTTACGGTTTCGGTCACGAGCGGGCCGGTGACAACGCACGTCAGCGCCACCCTGGAAGTGATTGATTTCGCCTTCATGGGATCTCCCACACCGAACTGGGCCGTGGTCGGTGGGGATACCTTCACGACTGTACAGGTGCAACCGTTGAATCAATTCAATCTGTATGTGGACTTTGTCTGCGCCGTCGATGGAGGCGTTATCTGCACTGGCAATTCGACAGGAATCGGGAATACCGGGACGACCGCGGTCCCGCTTCGCTTTACCGCGCCATCTGGGACGACACCTGGTCCCCACACGCTGACGGTTGCCGGCACGGTAGGAAATCTGACTCATACGGCGCAGTACCCGTTTGCCATTGTGGATTACAGCGGCTCCCTCAGTGGCAGTTCACTGACGCTGAAGCGAGGCGGGAGCAACTCGCTCACCGCGACCGTAAGCGTTACTGACGGTTTCGCCGGTAATGTCTCACTGAGTTGTAGCGGAAGCACGCAGATTACCTGCCAGTCCGATCCTGCTACCCTCACGCCCACGCCGACGCAACCAGCTACAGCCACGATCATGTTCACGGCGGGCTACAGTGCGTCAAGCCGGCCGGGGAAATGGCAGTCAGAAGTCAAGATCGCGATGGCGATGATCCTGCCACTCGGAATCCTGGCGGGGCGGACTCGAAAAGATCGCAAGGGTACCCTGCTGGCGTTATCGCTGCTGCTTGTCATTATGCTTGTGTTCCCCGGGCTGTCGTGTGGCGGGGGAGACGGTTCCGGTGGCGGTGGCGGAGGGGGAGGAGGAGGAGGAGGCAGCAACACTTACTCGATCACCGTGAACGCAGCCGTCAACGGTACGAATGCTGTCCGAACCATTGGCACGGTGAACATCACGGTGACGCACTGAATCCAGAGAGCGCGGCGGCTTGGAAAGCGCCCGGCATAGCGAGACGGTGATGGGACTGGTCTCTTATCTTTCGTAGGCTCGCTTCAGCCTTGGATCTCGATCTTGTCCATCTGCAGCATGGCTTGCATGACGCGTCCAGACTTCGCAGGATTTTTGTCGCTGAGCTCTGTCCTAGCGCCGATGGGATGATTTGCCAGGAGTCCGAACTTGTCTGTGAGCCACCCGCAGCGGTCTTTCTTGCCTTCGTCAGAGAGCTTGTCCCAGAGGTCGTCCACCTCCTGCTGCGTTTCGCAATTCACGAAGAAGGAAATCGCGGGCGAGAACTGGAGGAGCGGGCCGCCGTTCAGAGCCATGAATTCCTGCCCGTCGAGGGTGAAGGTGGCCGACATCACACTGTCCTTCGGGCCGGCAGGCGTTCGTCCAGAGAGCACGGAAGTACTTCACTCACTTCCGTGCAAAAGGATGGAGGTTAGAACCATGGTGGAACGAACGACCATCTTGTATGTAGACG
>Ga0335077_10011386_pt1 | contig 11115 bp, 9 predicted proteins | sample Lox_Sample_31_FD_207151 | JGI IMG/M metagenome (GOLD analysis project Ga0335077, IMG submission 207151) | Soil microbial communities from Loxahatchee National Wildlife Refuge, Florida, United States - Lox_Sample_3.1 | ecosystem: Environmental > Terrestrial > Soil > Wetlands | place: USA: Florida...
CGCCCCGACGATGAAAGCTGGGACGACATGATCGCTCGCTTCGGCGACACCTGGACCTGAGAGCTGTCGGCGGCGGCCTGGACCCTTCCTCCGGCGCTCGGGTGTCCGCGCCGCCGTCGACCCCCTGTCACAGTGAGTGTTATGCAAAACCGGTCGCGAGTGCAGGCCTTTTTGGGCCTGCGCGAGCGATCGGTGCAGGTGAGCGGCCAGCAACCACAGCGGGTTCTTTGCATAACACGAACTTTCGCATAAGACACAGTGCATAACGCTCACAGGCGCCAGAAATCGAACCGGTCCCGCCCGGCGCCGAAGCCGGCCGCCTCGACCACGTCGACGGCCAGCTTGAACCGGTCACCGACCCGCCAGTACTGGTGTGCGTCGCTCCCGAACGACACCGCCCTTCCCCCGGCCTCCCGCCACCACCGCAGCAGCTCGGCCGAGGCCAGCGGGCTCTTCGTGTTCACCTCCAGGACCCGCCCGCTGGCGGCCAGCGCCCGCAGCACGGCCCGGATCTCCGGCTCGAAGGCCCGCTCGTCGTAGGCCGCCGCGGTCCGCGGCCACATCCGCCGCGGGAAATCCAGGTGCGCCAGGACCTGGAAGATGTCGCTGCCCTCGACCAGCCGCAGCAGCTCGGCGAAGTACCGGCGCATCACGTCGCCGGCGGGCATCCGCCGGAACAGGTAGTCGGCGGCGGTCAGCTTCCCGTCGAACGGGATCGCGTGCAGCGAGCCGAGGATCCGGTCGAACCCGGCTCCCGCCACCACGGTCCGCGCGCTGGCGGCCCACAGGTGGGCCTCCCCGATCTCGGCTCCGGTGAGGATCCGCAGGTCCGGGTAACGCTGGCGGCATTCCTGCACGGCCGCGAGGTAGCCGGGGACGTCGAGCAGGTGCATCCGGGCGTAGGGCCGCGGCTCGATGTGCTCCGCGACGATCGGGTCCGCGTCGGTCCCGGTGGTGAAGTCCAGGTGGTCGGTGAAGGCCACCGCGGGTACCCTGGCGGCCAGCGCCTGCTCGCAGCCGCGCCGCATCGAGGCCTCGGCCGGCGCGTCCCACGACCACTCCGTGTGCACGTGGTTGTCCGGCGGCAGCACGCTGCTAGCTTAGCCTCGGGGGGAACGATCCCCCCCAGACCCCCCCTGCTCTTGGTGGGATGCCATCCCCCCAAACCCCCCTGGCCAGCCAGGCTGGCGGGGCTTGGCGGAGGTGATCACGTAGACCTCGCCGGGCTCGGCCGGGGTCTCCTGCGCCGCGGGCAGGGCGGGCGGTTCGGGGAGGGCGGGCGTGTCGGCGGGCTCGGGGAGGGCCTGCGGCCCGTCGCCGTCGCCGCGGCGCTTCTTCGCCGCGTCGGCGGTGATCTTGGTGGCCAGCTTCTGCCAGCGCTCTTCCCATTCGGCGACGTTCCCGCCGCAGGCGCGCACGTACGCGACGGCGACCGGCAGCGTGGGCAGTCGCAGCCCGCCCGCCGCCGAGGCGAGCGTCTTCATCGTGTAGTGCGAGGTCTCGGCCATATCGGGGTAGTCCAGGTCGGCCTTGGCGCGCAGCGCCCGCAGGTCCCGCGCGAACGACTCGAGCCCGTCCGGCGCGATGCTGACCGCCGCCGTCGCGGGCGCCGCCGGCCGCTCGCCGGGCACGGCGTTCTCGCGCTGGCGGATCACCGGGCCCGCGGTCTCGCCCGGAACCTCGCGTGGTGCCGCCGTCCCCAGCCGTCCCCAGCCCTCGCGGCGCTCGGCCCGTGATCCCGCGGGGCCGCCGGAGAACCCCGGCGCCCCCGGCATTGTGGTTCCAGCCGCGGAGTTGCCGTAAGCGCGCGGGCCTGCGTCGGCGCCGGGCGGAGGTCCGCCCGGGGCCTGAGGCCGCGGCGGCCGTCCCCAGTCGGCCTGTCCCGGACCGGGCTGATCCCACCGTCCGCGCATTCCCCCCGCGGAACCCGGCGCCTGCGGGCGGTACGGACGATCGGCGCGCGGAGGAACCCGGCGCCCGTTCGGCAGCCGGTACTGGCGGCCGGGCACCGGCCCGCCGTTCACCGGCCCGCCGTTCACCGGGCCCCCGTGCACCGGCTCGCCGTTCGGCGGGAAGCCGTCGGCCGGGTTTCCCGGGGGCGGCGGGAAGCGGCCCGGCGGGCGCATGCGCGGGCGGCCCGGCTGGTGGAAGCCTGGCTGGGGCGGCATATCGCCTGGCCGCCGCAGCAGCTGCCCGTACTCGTCGTAGGCGCTGTCCGGCCCGTTCGGGCCCGCGCCATCGTCCGGCCGGTAGGCGCGGCGGTCACCCGGGCGCCTTCGCCCGGACGTGCCGTAGGCATCGCGGCCCAGGCCGGTGTCGCCACGTTCCACCAGGTACCTCCTGGACCTTGTTGTCCAGCCGCGCCGCGGGACTGCCTTATCTCATGAGTGTAGGTCGGGAGAAATCCCCTGTAGGACCTAGACGGTCAATTGTCATCAATTGCACATAATCGACTGGTATTGAACCGGTAACGTGGGTATCGGGATGCGTCGAGTGACGCATCCGTGTTGCGATAGGAAACAACCCCGGCCGGGGATACTCTCGAAGGAGAAACACTCAGCGGAGCGGCCATCGTGTCCTGGATCGTCTGGCTGATCGTGGCAGCCGTGCTCGGCGTCGCCGAACTGCTGACCATGACGTTCGCCTTCGGCATCATCGCGATCGCGGCGGTGGTCGCGGCCGTGGTCGGTATGGTCCATCTCAACCTGGGGATTCAGCTGGCCGCCTTCGTCGTCGCCGCGGGGGCCGGGCTCGGCTTCGTCCGCCCGCTCGCGATCCGGCACCTCAAGCAGCCGCCGGCGCTGCGCTCGGGCGTCGCCGCGCTGGTTGGCCGTCCGGCGATCGTCCTGGAAGAGGTGAACGAGCACAGCGGGCGGGTCCGCATCGACGGCGAGGAATGGTCCTCGCGCCCCTACCTGGACGATTCGCTGGTGATTCCGGTTGGCACCAAGGTCGACGTCATGCAGATCAAAGGTGCCACCGCACTTGTCTATCCCCGGGAGTAGCCATGGTTTTGGCAGAGAGCGTCATCGCGGCAGTCGTCGCGCTGCTGGTCGTCATCGTAGTTTTGCGCTCGGTGCGGATCGTGCCGCAGGCGCGTGCCCGCAACGTGGAGCGGTTCGGCCGCTACCGCAAGACGCTCGAGCCGGGGATGAACTTCATCCTTCCGGTCATCGACCGGGTGAAGAAGGAGATCGACCTGCGCGAGCAGGTGGTCTCGTTCACCGGCGCGCCGGTGATCACCGAAGACAACGTCGGCGTGCTCATCGACACGGTGCTGTTCTTCCAGGTCACCGACCCGCGGGCCGCCGACTACGAGATCGTCAACTACATCCAGGCGATCGAGCAGCTCACCGCCACGATGCTGCGCAGCGTGATCGGATCGATGGACCTGGAGCAGACGCTGACGTCGCGCGACAAGATCAACAACGCGCTCCGCGGCGTGCTCGATGACGCCTCGGGCAAGTGGGGCATCCGCGTCACCCGGGTGGAGATCAAGGCCATCGAACCGCCCAAGTCGGTCAAGGACGCGATGGAGAAGCAGCTGCGCGCCGAGCGGGAGAAGCGCGCCGCGGTCCTGACCGCCGAGGGCCTCCGGCAGTCCAAGATCCTCACCGCGGAAGGCGAGAAGCAGAGCGCCATCCTCACCGCCGAGGGGGCCAAGCAGTCCGCGATCCTGCGCGCCGAGGGCCAGGCGCAGGCCATCACCGCCGTCTTCCAGGCCGTGCACGACAACGACCCCGACCCCAAGCTGCTCGCCTACCAGTACCTGCAGACGCTGCCTCAGCTGGCGCAGGGTCCCGGTAACACGTTCTGGGTCATCCCGAGCGAGGTGACCACCGCGCTGAGGTCGGTCGCCAGCGCCTTCGGCGGCGGGGACGCGCCCGCCGGGAGCACCGGGCCCGGCCCGCGGCCCGGGGATCAGGCGCGGCGCAAGCCGCCGGCCACCTCTGTCGCTGGCGGTCCGCCCGCGATCGGTGCCGCCGTTTCTCCGGAACTGGAATCCGATCCGGACGCCGCCGCCGTCCCGGCCGTCTCGCCGACCGGACTGGACCCGGCCGCCGCGGCCGAGGCTATGTCGGCCATGCTCGCCGCGGCCGTCCCGGGCGTGAACTTCACCGACCCGCTCGGTTCCGCCGATCCGCCGAACACCGCGGGTCCCAGCCCGGCCGACGTGCCCGCGCTGCCACCCGATCCGGGCGCCTCCTCAGCCAACGGCAGCGATGCCGCCGCAAGCTAGAGCGCGGTACGGCGCGGCTACCTCAGCAGCAGGACCAGGATGCTGCCGATGAGGGCCGCCACCACGATGACCACCAGCAACCGCACCATATAGAGCCGGTCCGGCCGTGGCTTGCCCGGCGGCACGACCGGTCCGGGCGGCACGGCGGGTCCGGCTACCGTCCGCGACGGACCGGCCGCGGCCGCAGCCGCGACCGCCTGAGCCGGGACAGGCATCGTCCGATCGGCCGCCCCCGGCGGGTCACCGGCCAGAGTGTCGGCGGGCGCAGACCAGGCAGCTCGCGGAATTGCTTGTCCTTCGAGCGGTGAAGGAGCGGGCCGCTGGACCTCCGCCTCCGGTGCGGACGCCGCGGCCGAAGGCGTCCGGAAACCGGCCGACCCGGTGTGCTCCTGCGGCGGTGCCTCGTCCTGCCAGGCCCGTTCGTCATCCGCCTTCACGCACGGCGTGAACCAGGAGTCCGCCGCGGCGGCCGCCCGCGGCTCGGCGCCGGGCGGCGAGGTCAGCTCCTCGTCCTGCAGCCAGGCCGCGGAGAACGGATCGCGCCGGATAGCCCCGGCCCGGGCCGCGTCCGGGGACTCGGCGACCGCGGTGTCGGGCGACGCATCGCCCGGCTGGCTGAGGTGATGGTTCCCGTTGACCGGCGTGCCGCCCACCTCGGCCGCGGCGCCATCCCAGCGCGCGCCCGTGTCCCAGCCCGTGCCCGGCTGAGTCGGCTGAGCGCCCGCGTCCCAGCCCCTGCCCGTGCCCGGCTGAGGGCCCGTGTCCCAGCGCTTGGCCTCGTCCCAGCTTGTCCCGGCACTCCAGATCGCCGGGCTTTCCGGGACTCTCGGCTCCACGGCCGTCGGCTCCGGCCTATCCCGCCCGGGAACGGCACGGGTCGCGGTCTCGCGGGCGGCATGATCCGAACGCCCGTGGGAGCCCCTCAGCGCCGCCTTGATCCGGTCCGGGTCGTACGCGTCGGGCGGGGCCACGCTGACACCCGCCCGGGCCCCGGCCACCGCCGCGGGGCTGGCCCCCGCGGGCCTGACCGGCAGGCTGGGGTCGGCCCGGGGCTCGAGACCGACGCGGCGCCACCGCTCCTCCCACTCGGGTACGTCCCCGTCGCAGGCGCGGACGTAAGCGGCCAGGATCGGCAGGCCGGGCAGGGAAGGCCCGCTCTCGGCTTCCTTGAGGACGTCGCTCGGGTAATGAGCCCGGGCCGCGAGTTCGTCGAACTCCAGTGCGGCGGTGTCGCGCAGCGCGCGCAGATCGGCGAGGAATCGTTCCTTGTCGTCGCCTTGGCCCGCCGACCACATTCCCTGCGCTTGCAACTGGACACCTTCCCGCCGGACACGCACGCGCTCAGGCACTGTTTCGCGCCCGTATCTCACAACCTGGGATTACGGGGCAGGCTACAACGCCGGCCGCCGCGATGTCGTTGATACCGCGCATTTCGTATCAAGTGTCTCTCGCCAGGGGCCTGGCCACGCCCAGAATCACCGATCTGAGCCCGCTGTTTGCCGCGAGCCCCTCACGCGGTCCGGGCGGGCGGCGTTCCCTGATCTCAGAGGTGGATGGCCAGGCCGATCGCGAACGCGACGCCGAACGCCAGCTGCAGCCGCCCCGTCTGCCCCAGCACCCTGATCAGCGCCGGACCCGGGGCGCCCGAGCGCACCGCACGGACCGGCACCAGCGCCAGGGGCAGGGTCGCGGCCACCAGCAGCGTGAACGGCCGGTAGATGGCGATCAGCCCGGCGCAGCAGAAGGGCACCAGCATCGTCAGCGCGTAGGCCGTCCGGCTGCGCGCGTCACCGAGCCGGACGGCCAGCGTCCGCTTGCCCGCCAGCGTATCGCCGTGAATGTCCCGCAGGTTGTTGACGATCAGCAGGGCGCAGGCCAGCAGCCCGGCCGGCACCGAGGCGGCCAGGCCCAGCCAGCTGAGCCGGCCCATCTGCACGTACGCCGTGCCCGCCACCGCCACCATGCCGAAGAACACGAACACGAAGACCTCGCCGAGCCCGTGGTACCCGTACGGCCGCGGGCCGCCGGTGTAGAACCAGGCGGCGGCCACGCACGCGGCACCCACCGCCACCAGCCACCACGCGGTCACCGCGGCCAGGACCAGCCCGGCCGCGCCCGCGACGAAGAAGCACACAAAGGCCGCGGACAGCACCTGGCGGGGCGGCGCGAGCCCCGCCGCGACCAGCCGGACCGGCCCGACCCGCCGCTCGTCCGAGCCGCGCACCCCGTCGCTGTAGTCGTTGGCGAAGTTGACCCCCACCTGCAGCGCGAGGGCCACCACGAGCGCCAGCAGCGCCCGCCACCAGGAGAACCGGCCGTAACCGAGAGCCACGCCCGAGCCGATCAGCACCGGTACGACGGCCGCCGGAAGAGTCCGGGGCCGCGTCCCCGCCAGCCATTCCCGAGCATCAGCCACGCACAGATCTTAATGAGGATCCCAGTGAACGCCGCCAGACCCCCGGCCCCTGGGTACGCGTTACTCGCTGATCGCCGTGTGCAGGCGCACCACCGGGACGCTCGTGCCCACGTCCATCTCGCCCCGGGCGCCGTCGGCGGCCCACCCCGCCGACTCGAGGAAGCGGCGCAGAACTACATCCGCCTCCAGCACCCAGATGGACACGGTCCCGAACCCGTCGGAGACGAGCGTGTCCGCGGCCGCGTGCAGCAGCCTGCTGTCGTCCCCCTGCCCGCCCCGTTCCGGAGCCACCCGGAACTCGTAGATCTCCGCGTCCGTGCCGGGCCAGCGGTCGGCGTCGGTAGCGGGCCCGGCCGAGACGAACCCCGCCACCTGGCGCGGCGGAGCCTCGGTCACGGCCACCAGCACGCGGTGCCGGCTCGTCGGCGGGCTGGTGATCGCCTCCCGCCACCGATCGCGCCACACGGCAACGGCCTCGTCGCTGGTCAGCTCGGCCAGCAGCGCGGACGGCACGATCCCGGCGAAACCGCGCCGCCACGACGCGACCTGGACGCGCGCCAGGTCTCCGGCGTCGCCCGCGCGAGCCGGGCGGACGAACCCCGCAGTGCCAGCGGCCAGGCTCACTTGTCCGGGTGGGCGATCAGCGAAACGTCCCGGGCCGCGCCGGTCGCGGCCGACGTGGCCATCGCCGCGTAGACCTGCAGCGCCGCGCTCACCGGCCGCTGACGGTCAGCAGGCCGGTAGGACCCCAGCGACGCGAGCACGCGTTCCCGCCGGGCCGTCAGCGTAACGTCGGGCACGTCCAGCCGCAGCTCGCGGCGCGGGATGTCGATCACCACCCGGTCGCCGTTCTCGACGACCGAGATCAGGCCGCCCCCGGCCGCCTCCGGCGCGGCGTGGCAGATCGACAGGCCCGACGTCCCGCCGGAGAACCGCCCGTCGGTGATCAGCGCGCAGGCCCGGCCGAGACCCTTGCCCTTCAGGAAGCTGGTCGGGTACAGCATCTCCTGCATGCCCGGCCCGCCGCGCGGCCCCTCGTACCGGATGACCACGACGTCCCCGGCCCGAACCGCGCCGCCGAGGATGCCCGCCACCGCGTCCTCCTGGCTCTCGAACACCACGGCCGGCCCGGAGAAGGTGAACAGCTCTTCCGGGACGCCCGCGGTCTTGACGATGGCGCCGTCCGGGGCCAGGTTTCCGTACAGCACGGCCAGCCCGCCGTCCGGCGAGTACGCGTGCGGAACGTCCCGGATGCAGCCGGAAACCCGGTCGAGATCCAGGGTTTCCCAGCGTGACGCCTGCGAGTACGGCTGGATCGTCCGGACCCCGCCCGGCGCGGCGTGCCACAGCTCGACGGCCGCAGGAGAAACCGAAGCAGACCCCAGGTCCCACTCGTCCAGGAACTCCCGCAGCGACCCGCTGTGCACGGTGCGCACCCCGCGGCTGAGCAGCCCGGCCCGGTCCAGCTCGCCCAGGATCGCCGGGATGCCGCCCGCCCGGTGCACGTCCTCCAGGTGATATTCCGAACTCGGCGCGACCTTGCACAGGCACGGCACCCGGCGGGACAGCTCGTCGATCTCCTTGAGCCCGAAGTCCACCCCGGCCTCGTGCGCCGCGGCGAGCAGGTGCAGGATCGTGTTCGTCGACCCGCCCATGGCCACGTCCAGCGCCATCGCGTTCTCGAACGCGTCCCGGCTGGCGATCGACCGCGGCAGCACCGAGGCGTCCCCGTCCGCGTAGTAATCCCGGGTGATCGAGACGATCAAGGCGCCCGCCCGCTCGAACAGCCCGCGGCGCGCCGAGTGCGTGGCCAGCGTGCTCCCGTTGCCCGGCAGGGCCAGGCCGATCGCCTCGGTGAGGCAGTTCATCGAGTTGGCCGTGAACATGCCCGAGCACGAACCGCACGTCGGGCAGGCGGATTCCTCCATGGCCAGCAGCTGCTCGTCGGACACCGAAGGATCTGCCGAGGCCACCATCGAGTCGATGAGGTCCAGCTTGCGGCCAGAAGACGCGGTGAGGCCCGCGGGTGCGCCGGCCTCCATCGGCCCGCCGGACACGAACACGGTCGGGATGTTCAGCCGCATGGCGGCGATCAGCATGCCCGGCGTGATCTTGTCGCAGTTCGAGATGCAGATCATGGCGTCCGCGCAGTGCGCGTTCACCATGTACTCCACCGAGTCGGCGATCAGCTCCCGGCTCGGCAGCGAGTACAGCATGCCGCCGTGCCCCATGGCGATGCCGTCGTCCACCGCGATCGTGTTGAACTCCCGCGGGATCGCGCCGGCCGCGCGTACCGCCGAAGCCACCACCTGGCCGACCTCACGCAGATGTACGTGTCCGGGGACGAACTCGGTGAAGCTGTTCGCGACGGCGATGATCGGCTTGCCGATGTCTTCCCGGGCGACCCCGGTGGCGCGCAGCAGGGCACGCGCGCCCGCCATGTTCCTGCCGTGCGTAACCGTACGGGACCGAAGCGGAGGCATGGTGATCTCCTCGATGAGAATCAAACGAGGGAAACAGCCTACCGGGAAGCGGGCTCCGCCGACGGGGCCTGCGGGAACGCTTGATGGGCGGCCTTGTCGATGCGCTCGATCTCGCTCTCGCTGAGCAGGTGCGCGCCGCGCTTGCGGGCCCGTCGGCGCAGGTACTTGCGCAGCCGCGGCCCGCTGAAGGTGTCGACGTCCCTGATCTCGGCCACGTCCCACATGATCTTCGGCCCGTACACGGCCAGCACCGCCCGGACCGTGACCGGGCTGCCGATCGCCGCGGACAGCAGATCGGCGGCCTGGTCGGCCTCCCAGTGGGCGTGCTCGAGCCGGTCCTTCATGTTGCGCGGGCCGTGCCACAGCTGGCGGTGGCTGCTGGTCCGCACGGGCATCCGCTTGTCCCAGTCCTCGGAGTCGATGGCGAACACGCCCGCCGGCCCGATCACCAGGTGGTCGATCTGCTCCTCGCTGTTCGGGATGGGGAGGATGTGCATGGCCCGGTAACCCTTGCGCTCCAGGCTGCTGAGCTGCCGCACCGTGTTCTTCTGGGCCCGGGTCAGCCGGACGCCCGCCGGGCCGGTGAACACCGTCCGGGACCGGATGATGGTGTCCGCGATCGCGGCGAGCACGGCGAAGCTCACCCCCCACCGCCAGTCGTGCAGCAGGATCCCGAAGACCAGCCCGGCGACGACCGCGACGATGACCCGCCGCTGCCAGGCCCGCATCCGCGGGCTCGCGGACAGGTGCGCCATGTTGCCCAGGCGCTGGCCGATGCCGTCGGCCTTCGGCTCGTCCCCGGTGTCCTCGACCGAGGTGACCACGGCTTCCCGCGAGCGCCAGGGCCGGGGGTCGACGTCGGTGACGGCGTCGTCCGCGGGCCCGTCCTCCGGAAGCCCGTCGTCCGGATCGTCCGGCTCGATCGACTGGTCGGCCGGCGCCCAGCTCTCCCAGAACGGCGCGTCGACCGGATCTGCCGCCTCGGGGGGTTGTTGCCCGGAGGCCGGCGTGACCGTCGCGTGGCTGTCGGCCCAGCCCTGATGACCGCGCCACGACGGCGTCCCGGTCCGGTCCGGCCCGGCCTCGTCCGGCCCAGCCGGTCCCGCACTGCTGAACGTTGTCGGCGCCACTGCTGACCTGCGATTTCTCAGCTTCGGCCACGCCATCGGTTCTTCACCCACCACCTGAGCGTAACTGCCTTAAGACTCAGCGCACAGCACCGTGCTACCACGATTGTGCCCGCTCCCGCCGGACTGAACCAAGGCCATTCGTCCCGATAACACGCCGAACGTCCCGGCCCTTTGGTGGTCTAGCATCTCACCCATGACCCAGATTCACGAGCTCACCGCGATCGAGCTGGCCGCGGCGATCCGCGCCGGGGACCTCTCGCCGGTCGCCGTCACCGATCATTATCTGCGCCGTACCGCGGAACTCGGCGACCAGGTGGGGGCCTTCTACACCGTCACCGCCGAACTCGCCGTCGAGCAGGCCCTCGCGGCGGAGAAGGCCGTGGCCCGGGCGGCCGGACCCGCGGAACTGCCGCCGCTGACCGGCGTGCCGATCCCGATCAAGGACCTGAACATGGTAGCGGGCGTGCGGCAGACGCTGGGCTCGCTCGCGTACGAAAGCTTCGTGCCCGAGGGCGACGACTACGTGGTGACCAAGCTCAAGGACGCCGGCGTGGTCATCACCGGCAAGACGTCCACCCCCGAGTTCGGGCTGCCGTGCTACACCGAGACCAGGATCGGGCCGCCGGCCAGGACCCCGTGGGACCTGTCGCGGTCCGCCGGGGGGTCCAGCGGCGGCGCGGCCGCCGCGGTGGCGGCGGGCCTGGCCCCGGCCGCCCAGGGCAGCGACGGCGCCGGGTCCATCCGCATCCCGTCCAGCGTGTGCGGGCTGTTCGGGATCAAGCCGTCCCGCGGCCGGATCTCCGGCGGCCCGCTCGCCCCCGACCTGCTCGGCTACGGGGTGGAGGG
>Ga0335077_10011387_pt1 | contig 11115 bp, 10 predicted proteins | sample Lox_Sample_31_FD_207151 | JGI IMG/M metagenome (GOLD analysis project Ga0335077, IMG submission 207151) | Soil microbial communities from Loxahatchee National Wildlife Refuge, Florida, United States - Lox_Sample_3.1 | ecosystem: Environmental > Terrestrial > Soil > Wetlands | place: USA...
CCAGGATCGTCTCCAGCCGCTCCGCCTGGCGCATCGGAACCGTCCTCAGGATCCGGCCAGGCGGCGGGAGGCGACGGGCTCGGACCAGGCCACCGCCTCGCCCGACTCGGCGTCGAAGAGGTGCACGTCTTCCAGCGACATCCCAAGTTTGATCGTCTCGCCCACCGCGGGCTGGCGGCGCGCGTCGAGCCGGGCGATGACGATCGCCCGCTCGGGGGGCAGCGACTCGATCCCGGGGGCAGTGGAGGCGGTGGCGACGCGGTGACCGCGAATGCTCCCGTAGACGATCGTCTCGTGGCCGAGCAGCTCCACGACCTCCACGCGCACCGGCATGGCGTGCTCTGCGGTGGCGTCCGTCATCAGGTGCAGGGCCTCCGGCCGCACGCCGATGACGAGCTCGCCGCTGGGGGCGCCGGGAGCCTCGAGCACGAGATCACCCGCGTCCACGCGGCCGTCCGCGGCGCGCGCGCTGAGCAGGTTCATCGGGGGGCTGCCGATGAACCCGGCCACGAACACGTTCGCCGGGTGCCGGTAGATCTCCTGCGGCGCGCCGAGCTGAAGCAGCTTGCCGCCGGACATCACGCCGATGCGCTCGCCGAGCGTCATGGCCTCGACCTGATCGTGCGTGACGTACACGGTGGTGGTGGAAAAACGCTGATGCAGCTGCTTGAGGTCGGCCCGGAGCTGGGTCCGGAGCTGCGCGTCCAGGTTCGAGAGCGGCTCGTCGAGGAGGTAGACCTGCGGCCGGCGGGCCAGCGCGCGCCCCATCGCCACGCGCTGCCGCTGGCCGCCGGAGAGCTGGGCGGGCTTGCGGTCCAGCAGGTCATCGAGGGTCAGCAGCGAGCTCACCTCTCTGACCCGTTCCGTGATCTCGGCGGTCGGCATCTTATGCTGCCGGAGCCCGAAGGCCAGGTTCTCCAGGACCGTCTTGTGCGGATACAGCGCGTAGCTCTGGAACACCATCGCTATGTCGCGGTCCCGGGGAGAGACGCCGTTCACTACCTCTCCGCCGATGGCGATCGCTCCCGAGGTCGGCTCCTCCAGCCCGGCGATCATCCGGAGGGCGGTCGTCTTCCCACAGCCGGACGGCCCGACCAGGACCATGAACTCGCCATCGCCGATGGTGCAGTTGAGCGCTTCTACGGCCGTCGTCCCGTTGGGGAAGACCTTCGTGACCTCGTGGAACGAGACCTCGGCCACGGTCAGGACCTCCTGCGTGAGCGGTTGCGCCTCACGGGAGCACGACCGAGCGAGTCAGGTGCTTCGGGTGATCGGGGTCAAGGCCCCGGGCCTCGGCGAGCTCGACGGCCAGCCGCTGGATGAGGACCAGCTCGGCCATCGGGTCGGACCCCTCGCTGACGATGGTGGCCCCGGTGTCCGCCGCGTCGGCGAGCACGCCGGGATCGACCGCCCCGAGGGCCCACACGAGGGTTCCACGGCCGGCCGCGCTGATCGGGCCGTGGCGGTATTCCATCGCCGGGTACGCCTCGGTCCAGGCGGAGGCCGCTTCGCGCAGCTTGAGCGCCGCCTCGTTGGCCAGGCCCACGGTCCAGCCCTGCCCGAGGAACACGAACTGGGTGAACTCCGAGGGCCCGGCCGGCAGCGCCCGGGCGAGCGCCGCCTCCCCATCGGCGATCGCGGCTTCGAGCCGATCGCCGAGGTGCGCGCGCAGCAGGGCGAGCGCGGTGGTCGCGAAACGCGTCTGGACAACCGACTGCTCGTTCGCGAAGTCCAGCACGATCGTCTCGTCGGCGGCCGCGGCGACCGGCGAGCCGGGGACCGCCGTGACCGCGACCGTGGCGATGCGCCCCTTGAGCCCCTCGAGCGTGCGCAGCACCTCCGTCGTGGTGCCCGAGCGCGAGATGGCGACCACGCGCCGGTAGCTCCGGTGCGGCGGCAGCTCGGAGGCGGTCGCCGCGTCCGTCGTGCCCAGGTTCTTTTCCTCACGGAGCGCGGCGTACGCCCGCGCGATGTGGTACGAGGTCCCGCAGCCGATCGCGGCGGCCGGTTCGCCGGGCGCCGGTAGCACGCCCGCGGCGGCCGGAGCCAGGCCCGCGGCCTTCCGCCACAGCGCAGGCTGGCTGGCGATCTCGCTCGTGATGGCACGCATCCAGGTGAATCTACCGTCCCGGCCGCTCAGACAGCAATATTAACGACCAGAAGCAGCCTTGCTGAACGCACGAGTGTGTTCTAATATCCGCTCATCCGAGCGAGAACGAAAGCGGGCACGAGAGGCTTACCGCGATGACTCGCACGAGGGCGGTATCGCGGGCCGGTGCCGTGGCGCTCGTCCTCTCCCTGGCGGCGGCGTGCACCAGCACCACCGCCGCCCCTCAGCCCCACGCCTCCCCTTCCCCGCGCCGGTCCCCCACCACGGCCCCGCCGCCCGCCGCGATCAGCCCGCCGGTCTCCCAGGGCACGCTGCGGGTGGCAGGGCGGCCGCGCGATGGCCTGCCCGTCCGGGCGGCCGGGCTGTCCTGGCGGCCCTCGCCGCTGCCACCGGGCGCCAGGCTGCTCAGCTTCGAGGTCGGCTACGTGTGGCAGGCATGCACGGCACGGTCCGGGGGCGCCGGCCGGCACTGCTCCGCCGCGGCGGATGCCACGGTGGCGCCGTTCGCCGCGCGGCGCTACGTCGCCGGGCACGGCGACACCGGGAAGTACCTGAAGCTCACCGAGACCGCCGCCGAGGTCGTCGAGACCGACCCCGCCACCTTCACGTTCCGCGTCGTCCGCGCGTCGCGCAGCTACACGTCCCCGCACCGGGTCCGGCCCTATCCCTACGCCGTCCGGCCCGTGACCGGGTTCATGAACGGGCTGCCCGAGCGCCGCACCGCCTCCAGCGAGGAGAACTTCCAGGTGAGCCCGCCGCACTACAACGCGGCGAACGGCCCGGCGTGGCAGAGCTACCGGGTGGACGCCGGCCCGTGGCGGGCGATGCCGGCCACGCGGGTGTTCCCGACCGGCAGGCTCGCCGTGGGCAGGCACCGCGTCGAGGTCCAGACCGCCGGCGTGGCCGGGGTGACGACGCTGTCGTTCCGCTGGCGGGTGGTCCCGCTCCCGGCCCCGGTCCCCTGCACCCGGCCGGACGGCGGGTCCTGCTGGTACCCGCCGCACCTGGACCGCACCGGCCACCCCATGCGCTGGGACTGGCAGATCGGCCGGGTGACCCCGCTCCAGCGGACCGGCCAGCGCGCCGTCGACATCTACGACATCGACGGCTTCCTGACCACCCCGGCCGAGATCCAGCGGATCCACACGGCCTGGCAGGCCAGCACGCTGGCGCACCCGAAAGCCGTCTGCTACCTGGACCTGGCGTGGGAGGACTACCGGCCGGACGCCAGCCCGGCGCCCGCCGGGCGCTTCCCGGCCGCGACGCTCGGCAAGATCTACTACGGCTACCCGGAGGAGCGCTGGGTCGACTTCCGCCAGCTCGACGCGCTCAAGCCGATGCTGGACGCGCGGATCGCCATGTGCGCCCGCAAGGGCTTCGACGCGGTCGAGCTGGACGACATCGACAGCTTCGACCCGCCGTCCACCACCGGGTTCCACCTCACCGCCGGCGACGCGCAGAACTACCTCGCCTACGCGTTCAACCAGGTGCACCGGGACGGGATGACCGCGCTGTGGAAGAACTCACCCCTGCTGGCCAGCTGGGGCGTGCGCTACACCGACGGGGCCGTGGTGGAGGAGTGCTACACCTACGGCGGCTGCCCCAGCTGGGACGCGTTCACCACCGACCACACGGCGCATCAGCCGACGGGCAAATGGGTCGGCGAGGCCGAGTACGGCGCCGACCACTTCGTGTGCAACCCGGGGCAGACCTGCCCGCACAAGCGGCAGTTCGCCACCTTCTGCGCCCGCGTGTACGCGAGGCCCGGCGGTTTCGCCGCAGTCAAGTTCGACGTCGATCTCGACGGCAAGGTCTTCGACCCGTGCCCGTCGGGCGTGTAACGCTAGGAAGCCGCTGCGCGCAGGGCGTGCCACACCCGCTGCGGGGTGGTGGGCATGTCGATGTGCCGCACGCCGAGGTGCGCGAGCGCGTCGATGACCGCGTTCTGCACCGCCGGCGTCGCGCCGATCGTGCCGGCCTCCCCGATCCCCTTGGCCCCGAGCGGGTTGTAGCTGGTCGGGGTGGCCATGTCGGCCAGCTCGAAGCTGGGCACCTCGGTCGGCGACAGGACGGCATAGTCGGCGAAGGTCGCGGTCAGCGGGTTGCCGTCGGCGTCGTAGATGACCTCCTCGCAGAGCGCCTGCGCGGCGCCCTGGGCGATGCCGCCGTGCCGCTGGCCCTCGGCCAGCAGCGGGTTGATCACGGCGCCGGCGTCGTCGACCGTCACCATCCGGCGCAGCACCGCCTTGCCGGTCTCGGTGTCCACCTCGGCCACCGCGATGTGCGCCCCGAACGGGAAGGTCGGGCCGGGCGCGCTGAACACGGCGCGCACGAACAGCCGCTCGGGCTCGGCCAGCGTGGCCAGCGGCACCGCGGCGGCCGGGTCACCGGCCACGGCGAAAGCGCTGCGTTCGGCGTCGAAGACCAGGTCGGCCGGGCTGGCCTCCAGCGTCTCGGCCGCCCGCTGCCGGGCCACCTCGAGCAGCTCCTGCGACGCCTGCTGCACCGCCGCCCCGCCCTGCTGCAGGCTGCGCGAGCCGCCGGTGCCGCCGCCCTCCGGGATCAGGTCGGTGTCCCCCCACTTCACCGTGATCTTGTCAACGGCGATGCCGAGCTCGTCGCTGGCCAGCATCGCCCACACGGTGGCGTGGCCCTGCCCGTGCGGTGAGGTGCCGGTGAGGATCGTGGCGCTGCCGTCGGGGTGGACCTCGACGGTGGCGTTCTCCCGCGGGCCGCCCTCCTCCATCCCCGGGCCGGTGATCTCCACGTAGCAGGAGACGCCGATGCCGAGCTGGACCACGTCGCCCGCCGCCCGCCGCTTCGCCTGCTCCGCCCGCAGATCGTCATAGCCGGCCGCCGCCAGCGCCTTGTCCAGCGCCGCCGCGTAGTCGCCGCTGTCGTACACGGCGCCGAACGCGGTCGTGTGCGGCTCGGTGAACTTGGGCAGCAGGTTCTTGCGGCGGACCTCGGCCGGGTCCATGCCGATCTCGGCCGCGAACAGGTCGATGGCCCGCTCGACCGCCGCGGTGGCCTCGGGCCGGCCCGCGCCGCGGTAGGCGCCGACCGGGGTGGTGTTCGTCACCACCGACGTGGCTATCGCCTCGGCGCGGCCGAACGCGTACGGGCCGGGCGCCATCAGGATCGTCAGGGCGGGCAGGAACGCGCCGAACCTCGGATAGGCCCCGGCATCCTGCAAGATCTCCAGCCGGTAGGCCGCCACGGTGCCGTCCCGGCCGCCGCCGATCGTGACCGTCTGGCGCTGCGCACGGCCGTGCGTCATCCCGACCAGGTTCTCGCCCCGCGCCTCGGCCCAGCGGGCGGGACGGCCGACCTGCCGGGCGACCCAGCACACCACCGCGTGCTCCGGGTCGGCCCCGAACTTGGCCCCGAACGCGCCGCCCACATCCGGCGTGATGACCCGCAGATCCGCCGCATCGATCGCGAGCATCTCCGCCAGGGCGTCGCGGGTGCCCTGCGCGCCCTGGTTCGGGATCCACGCCGTCAGCCGGCCGTCCTCGCCCCAGACGGCGGCCGCCGCGCGCGGCTCCATCGGCGCGGGCGCGACCCGCTGGTTGACGATCGTGCGGGTGACGACCACCTCGCAGCCCTCGAACAGGTCCGCCTTGAGCGCGGCGGCCTCGCCGAACGAGGCGGCGACGTTGGTGCCGGCGCCGGGGAACAGCACGCCCGGCTCACCGTTGGCGGTGGCCTCGTCCAGCCCCATCACCGGCGGCAGCGGGTCGTAGTCGACGTCCACCAGCTCCACGGCGTCCTCGCCCTGGTACCGGTCCTCGGTGACCACCACGGCCACCGGCTCGCCGACGAACCGGACCACGTCCCGGGCCAGGAGCGGCTGGCCCATCTGCCCGTTGATCATGCCGGGCATCGGCGGGGCCAGCACCGGGAGGCCGGCCAGGTCGGCGCCGCTGAACACGGCGATCACGCCGGGTGCCTGCCGTGCGGCGCCGACATCGACGGAGCGGATCCGTGCGTGCGCGACCGGGGACCGGACGAAGAACACGTGGCAGCTTCCGGCGAGCCGGATGTCATCGGTGTAGACGGCACCGGCCGTCAGGAAACCAGGGTCCTCCGTCCGCCGGACCCGGGTACCGAGAATGCTCACGCCCGATCAGCTCCCTCCCGAGACTGTCACCGACGATCGTGCCTGGCCAGGCCGGCGACGGTCAAACAGGACCCGTCGGCCGGCCCGGGCGCCGCAGGCCGTGGTGATCGCGGCGGCGGTGGCCTGGGCGGGCCCAGCCGGGGCCGCGGAGCACGCCACGTTCCCGGCGCCGGCCGGGGTCGCCGCCCGGTCATCGGGCCTACCCTGGGAACTGGGCGTGGTGTCCGGACGGTGATCTGATGTGGTACCGCATTGCTGCTGACCTGGTGGTCGCGGTCCATCTGCTGTTCATCTGCTTCGTGGTCGGCGGCGTGTTCCTCGCCTGGCGCTGGCCCAAGATCATCTGGGTGCAGCTGCCGGCCATGGTGTACGGGGCGCTGATCGAGTTCATCGGCTTCACCTGCCCGCTCACGCCGCTGGAGAACTATCTGCGCCGCCACGCGGGCGAGGCCGGGTACCACGGCGGCTTCATCGGCCACTACCTGGTCAGCGTGATCTACCCGCCCGGGCTCACCCGCGGCGTCCAGGTCGGGCTGGGGGTGCTGGTGGTGGCGATCGCGGCGGCCGGGTACGCGGGTTACCTGCGCCGTCACGCCCCGGGCCTGCTGGCCCGGCTGGTACCGCGCCGGCCGCGGGCACCCGGCCCGGCCGGCCAGCGGCCGCCCCTCACGCGGCAGGGCAGGCGGTGATGCCGGCCCGCCCCGGCCGGTCAGTCAGACCTAGGGTCACGCCCGCGGTCACCAGCCCACAGCCCAGCAGCAATCACCAGGCCGCGACGTGGATTCTCACGGTCAGCCCTGGGCGGACTTGGCGTCGGCCTCGATGTCGGCGGTGTCGGCCTTCAGCTCCTTGGCCTCCACCTTTTTCGCCTTCTTCATGGCCCGCTCGATCTTCGACCCCATGTCGGACACCCCGACCACCACCAGCCCCGCCTGCCCGGCGTCGAGGTGCTCGCCAAGCTCCTTGAGGTCGTGGCGGCTCATGCCGGCCGCCGCGTGACCGGCGACCGCGCCGAGGACGGCGCCGCCGGCGGTGGTGAGCGCGATCAGCCCGCCGCCGATGGCGGCGAACGGGAACAGGGCCACGACCAGGCCGGTGGCGAGGCCCACGCCGCCGCCGAGCACGCCGCCGACCCGGGTCGGCGTCTCATGCTTCTTGGTGATCTTCACCTTCCCGTCGGCGCGGCGCTGGATCACGGCCGCGTCGTAGGAGTCGATCAGGTTCTCCTTCGTGTGCAGGTCCTTGACGAGCGCGTAGTCGGCGTCAGCGTCGCTGACGTTGTCGTACACCCCGACGTAGGCAATGAACGTGTCGACTGCCATCGTGGTACCTCCGGTGCTGGGCCAGCGGGAAGTGGCGGTGCCCGGCCGCCATGGCGCACCATGCTAGCGCGCCCGCCCAGGTCAAGATCGTGATGGGCCGGGTGGACGCCGGCAGGCGCAGGTGAGCATGCCCCGGGTCATGCCTGGGGCGGCAGCAGGTTCATCAGCTCCCGGGCGGTGGCCTCCAGCGGATCGACGCTGCGCTCGGCGCGGCACAAGATGAGCGCGCCCTCCATGCCGGCCAAGGCGGCCGTGGCGATGGGGCCGGCCCGGTCCGCGGGCACTCCGGCCGCCTGGAGCTGGCCGGCCAGCAGCGCGGCCCAGGATGAGAACGCGGCGCCTGCGGCGTCAATCAAGCCGTCGGCGGTGGTACCGGTGTCGATCGCGACGCCGGCCACCGGGCAGCCTGCCGAGCCGCCTGAGGCCAGCACCGACTGGCGCCACAGGTCGATGAACCAGGCCAGCACCCCGGCGGCGGTGTCGGCGGGACAGTCACGAAGATGCGCGAGCACCTGCTCCGAGGTCCACCCGATCGCGTCCTCGGCGAGCTGCTTCTTGCCGCCCGGGAAGTGGTGGTAGATCGAGCCGCGGGGAGCACCGCTGTCGGCCAGCACGTCGGAGAACGAGGTCTCACTCAGCCCGCGCGAGCCGAACAGCATGGCGGCGCTGCGGATCATGCTCGCCCGGCTGTCGCTGCCCATGCATCCCACCTGTTGACTATGACGGCCGACATAGTGCAGGCTGGGGCCGTCGCTATGAGGGCCATCATAAAACGCGCTGGGGGAGAGCCCATGCCCATGATCGACGCCTACGCCGCCGCCGGCACCTTCGCCGACAAGCACCAGCTGGCCGTGGACCTCGCGACCGCCGTCATGACGGTTGAGCAGGTTCCCGACATCCCCATGTTCCGCCAGAACACCGCGGCGTTCGTGCACGAGCTCCCGGCGGACTGCCTGTCCAATGTCGACGGCGACAGCAACTACGTCCGGGTGCAGGTGCTGACCAACTCCGGTGCGCTGGACCGCGGCAAGCAGCTCGCCGTCGTGCGCCAGCTCACCGACATCATCGCGGCAGCGGCCGGCGACCCCACCCTCGTCGACCGCACCTGGGTGCTGCTCACCGAGGCACCCGACGGCGGATGGGGCCTGAGCGGCCACGCGAACACCAACGCCGAGCTCGTCGGCGCCGCCCGCGCCCAGATCGCGGAGCTGGCGAGCAACCCGCCCGGCGCGTAGCGCAGCTGACCTGTACCGCACTCCGCCCGCTGATAGCGCGGGATGGTACGGCGTCACGTCGGCGTGCCGGAGGGATCTGCCGCCCATGGTCCCCGGACCTCGTAGGCTTCGTGCCCGCCCGGCCAGGGTGGCATTGTCACGCCCACCGCGGCGAGCGGGCCTGACCAGGTCGCGACGAGGCAAGCTGATCACCTGACCGGCGGCCCGGCCTCGAGCCGTGGGCTGACGTCGCCGCGGGCCAGCCAGGACCGGAGGCAGGCATCGATCAGCGCCGCCCGCTCCTGGACTGGGAGGGGCGGAACGTCCACGAGCTCGAACCCGAGGCGCCGGTACTCCGCCTCGTGGACACGTTCGAACGCCAGCGAGTCCTCGTAGCTGATCCGGCGGGCCGGCGTCGGCTCGCAGAACCCGAGCGGCCGGACGAAGAACACCCGGCGGTCGAACAGCCCGCCCCCGGTGACCTGCGCGACCGCCTCCCTGAGCGCGGCGGTCACCGGGTACCCCATCCAGCGGGCGAGCGCGAGCGTGCACACCACGGAACGATCATGCACCTGCGCCGCCGCTCCCGGGCGGACCCGCCCGTGCTGGCGGTGACTCTGCAGCCGGACGATCGCGTCGATGAACAGCGGCTCTGTCCATGGCTCGCCGCTGCCCCGCGCGTGCTGGGCGGCGATCACGTCGGTGGCGGCCTCCTCCACCACGGCGTATCCCAGGCCCGCCAGGGCGCGCAGAATCGTGGTCTTACCGGAGCCGGGAGCACCGGTCAGGATGAAACGCCTCATGGGTAACACGTCCTTACTGTCACTCTTGGGGTCGGTGCGAGACGGCAGGCCCGCTCGCCGGGCAGGCCCGGTGTCAGACGCCTGGTGCAAGCTGGGGGAAAGATGGCGGCGGCGCCAAGGAGGGACCTGTGGCTGTCAACTTCCAGCTGGTGATCGACTGCACCGATCCAGAGCGGCTGGCACGCTTTTGGGCCGCGGCGCTGGGGTACGAGCTTGAGCCGCCCCCCGATGGCTTCGCCACCTGGGATGACTACTGGCGCGACTTCGGGGTGCCCGAGGCGGACCTGGGGATCGGCACCGACTGCATCATCGATCCCGGTGACGCCGGGCCACGCATCTGGTTCCAGGTGGTACCCGATTCTAAGACGGTCAAGAACCGGCTGCACCTGGATATCTGCGCCAGCGGCGGGCGAGCCGTGCCGATCGCCACCCGCAGGCAGCGGGTCGACGCCGAGGCCAGCCGGCTGACCGCCCTGGGCGCCACGATGATCAGGGTCTTGCCGGATGAGGGGCTCGATCACTACGCGGTCGCGATGAAGGACCCCGAGGAAAACGAGTTCGACATCAACTGAATCCCGGCTGGCCAGCGCCCCGGTCAGCTGACGAGCTGGCCCGGGAACCCGGTGGTCACCGCCCGGCCGTCGCGCCAGGCGACGGCGCCGTTCACCAGCACCAGGCTCACCCCCGCCGCCGGCTCGCGGGGGGCGCCGTAGGTGGCGCGGGCGGTGAGCCCGCCGGCGCCGATGACGCAGATGTCGGCGGCCAGGCCGGGCGCCAGCCGCCCCCGGTCCCGCAGCCCGTAGACGCCGGCCGCGTTCGCCGCCAGGTGGCGGGCGGCCCGCTGGTACCCGGTCTCCGGGCCGGCCGACAGGTAGTGCGCGACGAGGCGGGCGAACGTCGCGTAGCCGCGGGGGTGGGGATGCTGGCCCTGGTAGATGCCATCCGAGCCGGCGCAGTACCGCTCCCCGGACACCAGCCAGGCCAGGTCGCCGTCGGTGAGGGCGGGCCGGTCCAGGTGCCCGCCCACGTTCAGCCCGGCCTCGATCAGCAGGTCGATGACCCACTCCCCGGCCGGGCGTGAGCGGCGGGCGGCCGCCGCGGTGACCGGCTGCCCGGCAAGCTCCGCGGCGCTGGCAGGCAGACAGCCCAGATATACGTTGCGCAGGTACTGGTCGGTGAACTTCTCCCCGGCGAGCAGCGCCGCGCGCTCGCGCGGGTCGGCGAGGGCGGCGAGCGTGTGCTCCGGGCCGCGGGCCTGCAGGCCGGGCGGCAGCAGCAGCGACGCCAGGATCGTGCTGGACCGGCGGTAGGGGTACATGTCGTAGCTGACCGCGACGCCCGCGGCATCGGCCGCCCGGAACGCGGCCTCGATGCCGGCCGGGCTCCCCCACAGATGGCTGGCGTGCACCCGGACCCCGGCGGCGCGCCCCACCGTCACCAGCTCGTCCAGCCCGGCCCCGGCGTCGCCGCCATAGGCCCGCAGATGCGAAACGTACGGGCGCTCCGCGCCCGCCAGCGGCCGCGCGATGTCAGCGATCTCTCC
>Ga0335077_10011388_pt1 | contig 11115 bp, 8 predicted proteins | sample Lox_Sample_31_FD_207151 | JGI IMG/M metagenome (GOLD analysis project Ga0335077, IMG submission 207151) | Soil microbial communities from Loxahatchee National Wildlife Refuge, Florida, United States - Lox_Sample_3.1 | ecosystem: Environmental > Terrestrial > Soil > Wetlands | place: USA: Florida...
AGCCGCCGCGCGTTTGACGCTCGATGAACTGGGTGCTACTTCTTCACCAAATCACCCGAGTCGCAAGTATTTCGCCAAGCCCGGCGAAGCAGATTGGGGCTGCTGACGACAGCTCACGAGAGAACAGAATGGCAACTTGGGTCAATGCCGGCGAACTAGCGGGAGCGTTCCTCGCTGACTCGTCTTCGCGGAGATCATCCGAGATCATCGAGGCCGGCGATTTCCGCATTGACCTCGGCAGCCGTCAGGTAAAGATCGGTGAAAAGGAATTGCGCCTCACCGACCAGGAATTCGAATTACTCGTTTTTCTCGTGGGGCATCCTACCAGCATTATCACTCCGCGCACGCGCTTGAGTACACGTTGGGGAAGACATCCGGTCCATCAGGCGGACGTCCTGCGAGTTCTCATGGGGCTCCGAAAAAAGCTAGAAGCGTTAGGCTGGCCTCACTACGTCCGCACGGAACCGTGGGTTGTCTACCGCTTTGATCCCTACAGCCCACGCGAAAAGCACTGAAGCCCGCCGCCCGTGGCAAAGGAAAGACCTTTACGAATTCCTTATGAACTATTAACCCCACTTTTATGAGCTGAGTAGTTAAATCTGCTCTAACCGGTCAGGAAAAGGTATGTCTACGATTTTGATTACCAGAGTCGTAATGGCGGTGTTGTGCGGCAGCGCGATAGGTTTCTTTGTACGCGTCGCCGTGGCTCTGGCAAGGGAGTTAAAGAGCGGGGCTGCTTCTGCTGTAAAGGTTTACTTCGCGAAGTTCAATCCGTCGTCCAGAAAACGAGGAGAACTTATAATGATGAATCCCGAAATTCTTAAACGCAAACTACCGATCGAAGGCGGCAGGCGCGCGGCCCTGTTGGTGCTCACTGCGATCTTTATTGCTTTACCGTCACACGCGCAACAAGCAAACAATTCCAATCAGTCGGCAGATCCACAATCCGGCACTTCTGATCAGCAAATTCCACCGGCCGTTGCTAAAGAGCTAGCAGCAATGAAACAGCGCATCGAGCAGCTCGAAGCGGAGCTGAAGAAACAGCAAGGTGGAGATCAAACCGCGGCTGCCCCGACCACGCCAAAAGCGAGTACTCCGGCAGCACCCACTGCTACCGTTCCGGTAATGGCGGCGGTCGAAAGCCAAGATTCCACACCTTCCGTTCCACCACAACAGAAAGCGGAGAAGCCAGCGCCATTCTCATTTGCTGACTTTACCTGGCTGAATGGCAATGCTCGAACTAAGGACATCCCTCTCGACACAAAATTCTTCACGCCGGAAATTCGCGCGGACGTGGACTACATTGTCGACTTCAATCATCCGAAGGACGACACAATTGGCGGCTCCAGCGAAGTCTTTCGGGCAAATGAATTTCAAGTCACACAGTTCGGCGTAGGCGGCGATTTTCATTACAACAATGTCCAGGCCCGGCTGATGACGCAGTTTGGAATGTACTCGGCAACGACGCCACGCAACGATGCCAGCCCCGCGCACGGCAACTGGGATCTCGACACCGCCTATCGCTATGTTTCCGAAGCTTACGGTGGTTATCACCTTAACGTGATGGATGGAATCAACATTCAGGCCGGGATTTTTATGTCGTATGTCGGCCTGTTCAGTTACTACAACTTCGATAACTGGGCGTATCAGCCGTCGTATGTCTCTTCGAACACGCCGTGGTTCTTCAATGGCATGCGCGTACAAATTTTCCCCAACGAGCACCTGAAGATCGAACCCTGGTTCATCAATGGATGGCAATCATACGGAAGATTCAACCATCGACCAGGAATTGGGATGCAGATTCTTTGGCGGCCCAATGACAGATGGTCGATTCTGGGCAACCAGTACATGCTGGGCGCGGATACGCTGAATGTTCCGGGACGCATTCGCTATCACACCGACGACAGTATTCAGTACAAGTACTACGATCATCCTGAGCGCTGGCTCGACAAAGCGGCATTTTCTTTGACTGGCGACATGGGCTGCGAGCACGGCGGCGATCCGGTGGCAGGCACTGCGGTCAGCTGCGACACCAATGGCGTGAGGATTGTGGATGGAAAGAAGTACATCGCGCCGAAGCAAGACTTTCTTGGATTCATGCTGTACAACCGCCTCTGGTTTCACAGAGACTTGTTTGGTTTCACTCTCGGCGGCGGAAAGATCAACAACCCTGGACGTTATTTGGTGCTGTTGCCGCCCATTAACGGAGCCACAGCCGCGAGTGGCACGCCGTATTTCACGGAAAATCCCGGCGATCCGTACAAAGCATGGGATGCTTCGGCAACTTTCGATTACATGCCCAGCCAATATATTACCTTCCGCTGGGAATACGATCATCGCGCCGCCAACGTGCCCTATTTCACAGGGCGGGGTGGAATCACGCCGCCAGGGGGCAACAGCGGCCCCCCGGGCTCACTCGTCGCTGGGTTCACTCCTGATCTCGTGAAGGATGAGAACCGGCTGGATTTGGCAATTCTGGTGAAGTTTTGAGAGATGGTCTGTGGAGAGAATTCCTCGTAGGGCCGCCGGTTCGCTGAAAGGAAAGGGGTCCTTCGACTGTGTCGTTGTTCGCTGCGCGAACAACGGCTTCGCTCAGGATGACAAGAATGAGGAATCGGATGCGGTACGCAATGTGCATTGCAGTTTCAATGTCGAGTTGGTTGCCGCTCTATGGGCAGCAAGCCGTCGATTCCGGCACACAGACCGGTCGGGCGCAATCGGATGAGGTACTGCAAAAGCGTGTACAGGCCCTCGAGCAGGAGGTCACAGAATTGAAGGGTCTGGTGAAACAACTGCAGGCGAATCAATCGTCCGGTTCGGGCCAAACCAGCCAGCCCCAGGCGGCGACCGCAAGCGATTCGGGAAAGTCGCAGTCGGCTGATCTGGCTCGGGAAGATCGCAACACGTTGGACTTCTTGCGCGACACCAGTATCAATCTCTACCTGGACACGTATTACGCCTACAACTTCAATCAGCCGGTCGGGCGCGTGAACCTGCTACGCGCATATGACGTTCTCAGCAATGAATTTAGTTTGAGCCAAGCAGCAATCGTTTTTGATCATCCCCCGGATGTTGGTGCCGGACGCCGCTGGGGCGGACGCTTGGATCTGCAGTTTGGTCAAGCGACCGATACGCTGCAGGGAAATCCGGCGAACGAGCCAAGGCCCGAGATCTATCGCAATATCTTCCAGGCGTACGGAACGTATGTGCTGCCGATCGACAAAGGCGTCAACGTGGATTTCGGGAAATGGAGCAGTTCGCTGGGAATTGAGGGCAACTACACCAAAGACCAGATCAACTATTCTCGCTCTTTCTGGTTCAACTTCTTGCCGTTCTATCACATGGGGCTGCGAACCAGCATTCCGGTGAATGACAAATTCTCGGTTAACTACTGGCTGGTGAATGGCACGAACCAGGTTGAAGCTACGAATGGCTTCAAGGACCAGCTCTTCGGCTTTACGGCAAAGCCAGCGAAAACCCTTTCATGGACGTTCAATTACTACCTGGGTCAGGACAATCCCGATCGCACAACGGCTTCGAGCTGCGGACCGGTTCCGGTACAACCCGGTCTGTGCTTCACCGCGATCCGTCCGGCGCCGAACGGCAAAACACACATCTTCGACAGCTATGCCACCTGGCAAGCCACATCGAAGCTGACCTTTGCGCTGGAAGGTGATTACTACATCTCTCGGCTTTGGGAAGCTGCCGCACCCGGCGAATCCTCGGCACCTTCGCATGTAGATGGTGGCGTAGCTTACATCGCATATCAGGTAACTCCCAAGCTGGCTGTGGCGACACGGGCCGAATACCTGTCGGATCGCGGGGGGTTGTTCAGTGGGATCACTCAGGCAGTGAAGGAAAACACAGTCACTTTCGATTACAGGCTGTTTGAAGGGTTCTTGATGCGCTACGAGTGGCGGCGAGACTATTCAAATCAGCCGTCGTTTCTAACCGATAGGCAAGGATTTCTCACCAAGGACCAGAATACAGCAACTCTTGGTCTGATCTGGTGGTGGGGGCGAAAACAAGGCGCCTGGTAATGTGCGCCCGAAATTAAGTTTGGAGATGACTTATGCAGGACGTTCTTTGGATAGCGGTTACGATCGCATTCTTTGCAATATCCATCGCCTACGTGCACTTTTGTGAGCGGGTGAAGTGAGGAGGAGAGCGATATGAATCTGGAATCCATCATTATGCTCGCAGTGAGTGCGCTGACCATGGTCTATCTGATTTACGCACTCTTGCGGCCGGAGAGATTCTGATGACGATTAATGGCTGGTTTCAAATCCTTTTCTACCTCCTGCTGATCTTCCTGATCACCAAGCCGATGGGCATCTTCATGGCCCGGGTGTTCAGCCGTGAGAAGACGTTTATGGATCCGCTACTGCGTCCGATCGAGCGGCTCGTCTATCGCCTCACATGCGTTGACGAGAATCATGAAATGCGCTGGACGGAGTACGCAATCTCGATGCTGCTGTTCAGCGTTGTCTCGATGGTCGTGCTGTACCTGATGCAGCGCCTACAGGCGTACCTGCCATTTAACCCCCAAAAGCTCGCCGGCGTAACTCCGACGCACGTGGCATTCAACACGGCGGCGTCGTTTACGACCAATACCAATTGGCAAGCCTATGCGGGTGAAACCACGATGAGTTATTTCACCCAGATGGCCGGCCTGGCGTATCACAACTTTGTTTCTGCCGCGACCGGCATCGCGCTGGCCATCGCTTTCATTCGTGGCATTGCCCGGCGGCAGATGCAAACCATTGGGAATTTCTGGGTCGACTTGGTTCGAAGCTGCTTATGGGTATTGTTGCCGTTCTGTGTAATTGGAGCGCTGGTTTTGGTGTCGCAGGGTGTTGTCCAAAACCTGAAGGCTTATGACACCGCGAAGCTGGTCGAACCCATGCAGGTTCAAAAGACCGGCTCCGATGGCAAGCCTATGGTCGATGCCAACGGAAAGCCAGTCATGGACACCGTCACCACTCAGACCATCGCGCAAGGGCCGGTCGCTTCGCAGGAGATCATTAAAGAATTCGGGACAAATGGCGGTGGATTCTTCAATGCCAACAGCGCACATCCCTTCGAGAATCCGACTCCATTCTCGAACTTGCTGGAGATGTTCAGCATTTTCGCTGTGGGAGCTGGGCTGACCTACACGCTAGGACGGATGACTGGATCGCAGCGGCACGGCTGGGCGGTTTGGGCGGCGATGGCGATTTTATTTGTGGGAGGCGTAACCACGGCGTATTGGGCTGAAACACGCGGAAACCCCCTGCTTGCCGGGACCAACCAGCGCGTTACTGCTACGCAAGCTGGCGGCAACATGGAGGGCAAGGAAGTCCGCTTCGGCATGGCCAATTCGACGCTGTTTGCGACCGTGACGACCGATGCGAGCTGCGGTGCGATCAATGGTTGGCATGACTCCTATATGCCTCTCGGCGGTATGGTGCCGCTTGTGAACATCATGCTTAGCGAGGTAATTTTCGGCGGCGTCGGCGCGGGCATGTACGGGATGCTGATCTACATCGTGCTCGCGGTCTTCATCGCGGGACTGATGGTAGGGCGGACGCCGGAGTACCTGGGCAAAAAGATCGAAGCATATGACGTCAAGATGGCGATGCTGGTCGTGCTGGTATTTCCTCTCGTCATTCTGGCGTTCACTGCCGTATCTAGTGTGAACGGATTCGGGACTTCGAGCGTCTTGAATCCCGGTCCGCATGGATTAAGCGAGATGTTGTACGCCTTCACTTCCGGAGCGGGAAACAACGGTTCTGCATTTGGAGGATTGACCGTGAATACGCCTTGGTATGACACCACCATCGGCATAACGATGCTTTTGGGTCGCTTCTTCATGATCATTCCGATGCTGGCGATCGCGGGGAACCTAGCGCAGAAAAAATATGTTCCGCCGTCTCTGGGCACTTTTCCGGTGACCACGCCTTTGTTCACCGTGCTTTTGATTGGCGTGATCCTGATCGTAGGCGCATTAACATTTTTCCCCGCCCTAAGCCTGGGTCCGATTCTCGAGCACCTGCTCCTGGCTGCGGGTAAGACTTTCTAGAGGACTCGAATATGGCAATGATGACGCAAACACCACCTCTTCCAGAAGTGAAACAAGTTCGGCTTGGGCACTCGCCGATGAAGCCGACCAAGAAAAAAGCCATCTGGGAATGGAAAATTGTTCGGCGCGCTCTGTGGGACGCGTTTGTGAAGCTGAACCCACGCAAAATGATGGGCAATCCCGTCATGTTTGTCGTGGAGATCGGCAGCGTCATCACGACCGCTCTGCTTTTCAAAGGCGGTACGGCTTTTTACTTCAACCTCCAGATCACGCTTTGGCTCTGGTTCACGGTGTTGTTCGCGAACTTCGCCGAAGCGATGGCGGAAGGTCGCGGAAAAGCACAAGCCGACACGCTGCGCCGGGCACGTGCGGAAACTATTGCCAATCGGCTATTACCGGGCGATAAAACGGAACAGGTTCCAAGTTCCAAGCTGCGCGCTGGAGATCATGTGATGGTCTCGGCTGGCGAGTTCATCCCGAGTGATGGCGAAATCGAGGAAGGGGTGGCATCGGTTGATGAGTCGGCGATCACCGGCGAATCTGCACCAGTCATTCGAGAAGCAGGAGGAGACCGATCGGCGGTGACTGGTGGCACCCGCGTCCTGTCCGACTGGCTCAAAATCAAGATCACCTCCAACCCCGGGGAGACGTTCCTAGATCGCATGATCGCGCTGGTTGAAGGTGCCGAGCGCCAGAAAACTCCTAACGAGATTGCCCTGAATATCCTGTTGGCAGGGCTGACCATCATCTTCCTGCTGGCGGTTGTGACCCTACAACCGTTCGCGATTTACTCCGGCTCACCCCAGACGGTATTTGTGCTTGTGTCGCTGCTTGTGTGCCTGATTCCGACGACCATTGGTGGACTTCTCTCGGCGATCGGTATTGCCGGCATGGATCGCTTGGTTCAGCACAACGTACTGGCGATGTCTGGCCGCGCCGTGGAAGCGGCGGGCGATGTCAACACACTCCTGCTCGATAAAACCGGAACGATCACGCTCGGCAATCGCCAGGCTGCGGAGTTTGTGCCCGCGCCGGGAATCACCGAAGCACAAATGGCCGACGCAGCGCAGCTTTCGTCTCTGGCTGACGAAACCCCAGAAGGCCGCTCGATCGTAGTCTTGGCAAAAGAACGATATAGCTTACGGGGAAGGGAATTGGGTGAGCATGAAGCGCAATTCATTCCGTTTACTGCTCAAACGCGCATGTCAGGAGTGAATCTCGATGGGCGCGAGATCCGCAAAGGAGCGGCCGATGCCATTGCGAACTATCTCAACCAGCACGGCACATCGATGCCCAGGGACATTCAATCGGTGGTCGAGAAGATTGCGCGTGCGGGCGGAACTCCACTTGTCGTTGCAGAAAACCAGCGGGCACTCGGCGTGATTCACCTGAAAGATATTGTCAAAGGCGGGATTCGCGAGCGCTTTGATCAGCTTCGGGCCATGGGAATTAAGACGGTCATGATTACCGGCGACAATCCGCTGACCGCAGCAGCGATCGCGCGCGAAGCCGGCGTGGATGACTTTCTTGCCGAAGCCACGCCCAAAGACAAAATGGATTTGATTCGCAAGGAACAGAAAGAAGGCAAGCTCGTCGCCATGACCGGTGACGGCACCAACGACGCGCCAGCGCTGGCCCAGGCGGACGTTGGTGTGGCGATGAACACCGGCACTCAGGCAGCAAAAGAAGCCGGGAACATGGTGGACCTGGATTCCAATCCCACCAAGTTGATTGAAGTCGTGGAAATCGGCAAACAATTGCTGATGACGCGCGGAGCCTTGACCACGTTCTCCATCGCGAATGATGTGGCGAAATACTTTGCCATCATTCCGGCGATGTTTGCAGGTACATTCCCGGTGCTGAATGCGTTGAATATCATGCACCTGCAGAGGCCGCAATCGGCGGTGCTGTCGGCGGTGATTTTCAATGCGCTGATCATCATTGCACTGATCCCGCTGGCGCTGCGGGGCGTGAAATATCGTCCTATGGGAGCTGCGGCGCTGTTGCGACGTAATTTGTGGATTTATGGCATCGGCGGCATTCTGGTGCCGTTCGCGGGAATTAAGTTGATCGACATGATCATCACCGCAATGCGTATGGCGTGAAGTGTACAGATTTTGCTGTTACTCCGAGCCAAGCGAGGGATGTGCAGAGAGATGAAAAAGCAGATTCCGCGTCGGCTGGGCTCCTTGGAATGACAAATTGTTGGGGACATTACCATGAAAAAAAATCTTCTAATTTCGGTGCTCATGACCGTCGTCACCACGGTCCTGCTTGGGATCATCTACCCGCTGGTCGTCACCGGGCTAGCCCAAATCTTCTTCAAAGACAAAGCGAATGGGCAGCTGATCACGCAAAATGGCCACATCATTGGGTCACGCATAATCGGGCAGGCGTTTACCGGGCCCGCATACTTCCACTCGAGGCCGTCCTCTGCAGGAACCGGCTACGACGCCGCCAACTCCAACGGCTCCCAGCTTGGTCCTACGAACCATGCCCTCATTGATCGAGTAAAGGCAGACGTTGCTACCAATCAGGCCGACAACCCGGGCGAGCCCGTGCCAATCGATCTTGTGACCACCTCAGGATCTGGGCTCGATCCCGATATCACGCCCGCCGCTGCCGAATTCCAGATCGCGCGTGTCGCAAGGGAGCGCGGAGTTTCTGACACGCAACTGCATCAATTGATTCGGCAGCACACTGCGCAGCGCCAGTTTGGGTTTCTCGGCGAGCCGAGGGTGAATGTGCTGGAGTTGAATCTGGATCTGGATGCGAAATTTTCGAAGAAATAGCTGCTGCGGATCATCACTCCGCCGGACAGCCGACCACCCGATCCGGTACAACCCGCACCGGGCTGGGGCCCCCGGCCGTGGGCGGCTGTCCCTACGCGGACATTGCTCGGTGTTAAACTCCCTTCTTGGCCCGCATTGCTTATCTCGAATGCACCAAATGCGGTGTGCAGATGAGCACCGATCAGCCGCAGACTGTCTGTCCTGAAGACGGTGGCGTGCTGTACGTCCGCTACGATCTTGCTGAGCTGAAAAAGACGTTTACTGCGGCATCGCTGTTCGGTCGAACTCCATCCATGTGGCGATATGCCGAAGTTCTGCCCGAGGCAGAGCCCGTATCACTGGGCGAGGGCTTTACGCCCATGTTGCCAAGCCGTGAGTTCCCGAACGTCTATATAAAGGATGAAAGCCTGAATCCCACCGGCTCGTTCAAAGCTCGTGGCATGTCAGCTGCGGTCACCATGGCCAAAGCGTACGGCCTGAAGAAACTGGCAGTTCCTTCGGCTGGAAATGCTGCCAGCGCGTTGGCTGCTTATGCAGCGGCAGCGGGGGTAGAGGCTCACATCTTCATGCCAAAAGACGTGCCCTTGGCTAATCGCGTGGAGTGTGAGAGCTACGGAGCGTGTATCACGCTGGTTGATGGGCTGATCAGCGATTGCGCCAGAATGGTCGCCGAAAAAAAAGACAAAGAAGGCTGGTTCGATGTTTCCACGCTGAAGGAGCCGTTCCGTATCGAAGGCAAGAAAACGATGGGCTACGAAGTCGCCGAACAATTAGGCTGGCGGCTGCCGCATGCAATTATTTATCCCACGGGTGGCGGAGTCGGAATGATTGGGATGTGGAAGGCATTTGATGAGATGCAGCAGCTGGGCTGGATCGGCTCCGAGCGCCCGCAAATGATTTCGGTACAGGCGGCAGGGTGTGCTCCGATCGTCAAGGCGTGGGATGAGGGCAAGGGTACGGCTGATATTTGGGCTGATGCCGACACCGTAGCGGCGGGTCTTCGTGTGCCCAAAGCTTACGGCGACTATTTGATTCTGGACATACTGAAAAAGAGCGGTGGACTCGCTTTGGCTGTAAGCGACGACGAAATTATGGATGCCCTACGGGACTGGGCTAAGACTGAAGGGATTTTTGCGGCGCCGGAAGGAGCAGCCGCGCTGGCGGCTTATCGCAAGCTGCGAGAACGAGAATTCTTCAGTGCCGATGACACAGTAGTCCTGTTCAACACTGGTTCGGGATTGAAGTATCTGGATGTGATTGAAAGGCAGAAACTCCGGGCGCAGCCACGGCCCGCCTCGCGCCAGATCGGCGGAATCATCGGGCCGTACTAACGAGCAGTCAGCAATCACCACTAACATTGAGCCTTCCGGCTGTCATCCTGAGAGGCTCTCAGCCTCGAAGGATCTATGTATTGGATATGACCGAACATCTTTACTATCACGATTCCTTTCTCTGCGAATTTGACGCCAAAGTCCTCGACGTGAGCACAACGGATTCGCGAGCCGCTATCATCTTGGACCGAACTGCCTTTTACCCGACCAGTGGCGGCCAGGTTTTCGATACAGGGGTAATTCTTGCTGGCAACAACAAGCTCCGAGTCTGCGAAGTCGAGGAAAACGAGGACGGGATGATTCTGCACTACATCGAGGGCGCCGCTGACGTTCAGAAGGGAACTGAGGTTCACGGGGAGATCGATGTCGAACGCCGCCGCGATCACATGCAACAGCACTCCGGGCAGCACGTGCTTTCTGCGGCATTTGTGCGGCTCTTTAATCTGCCAACCGTCTCATTTCACATGGGTGTTGACGCGTGTTCGATCGACCTGGATACGAAGGCCCTCACTAGCGCCCAGGTCGAGGCTGCCGAAAGCTTGGCTAACGATGTGGTCACGCAGGATCGTCCAGTCGGCATTCGCTTTGTGAGCCAGGAAGAAGCGCAGGGTCTCGGTTTGCGCAAGCTTCCGCCGGTTGAACGCGATAAGCTGCGCTTGATTGATATACAGGATTTCGACCTCACTGCTTGTGGTGGAACGCACGTTGCCAGCACTGGCCAGATCGGCAGCATTCTTCTGAGAAGAACCGAAAAGGTTCGCCAAGGATGGCGCGTCGAGTTCGTCTGCGGTAAGCGTGCGGTTGTGACTGCCCGTCGTGATTACACGACGCTTGCGGAATCTGCCGCCTTGTGCTCGAGCCATATCTGGGACCTGCCACAGCAAATCCGCAAATTCCAGGAGGAAGCGCGTGCCTCGCGCAAAGCTCACGA
>Ga0335077_10011389_pt1 | contig 11115 bp, 6 predicted proteins | sample Lox_Sample_31_FD_207151 | JGI IMG/M metagenome (GOLD analysis project Ga0335077, IMG submission 207151) | Soil microbial communities from Loxahatchee National Wildlife Refuge, Florida, United States - Lox_Sample_3.1 | ecosystem: Environmental > Terrestrial > Soil > Wetlands | place: USA: Florida...
TTTCCCCCCGCTCGATTTTTTCACCGGTCTGCCACTGCCAACCGACCCATTTACGGGCCTGCCGGAGAAGGGTGACATCATGTTCGATGGCCGGGAGCCCACGCTTCAGAGCCAGGCGACCGACGCCACGCTGGGACATGCACAGGCTTTAAATCCGCCGACCGCGGCGCAAGTTCAGCAGATCGTAGATTTCGAGAATTCGATCTTTACCGCGCAGACATTTGATGCACAGGCCGGAAGCTTGACGGATGCCGGCGCAACCGGCGGGCCGGCGACAGTGCAAGCCACTACACCCGGCGTGCTTGGCCCTCCCCCATTAGCCTTGTACTCTACTTGGGCAAATTTGCCTACGACCGATCCGCATTACAGGGCCCGCCAGTCGGTCTTGCGCGGGCAGACGATATTCACGACGCGAACATTCACGCTGACCAACGTTGCAGGCTTCAACGACTTTCCGGGCGTCACCAATCCATTTCCTGGAGCGACCTGCTCGACTTGTCACAACATCCTGAACGCCGGCAACGACGGGCTGCCCAAGTCCGCACGAGATTTGGGCACAGCGGGCAACAGTTCTGCCGCCATCAGCGCGCCGGATCTGCCCTTGTTCAAGCTGACTTGTACTTCCGGACATACGACGTTGTCCGGGGCTACCACTGTGCTCGTGCGGGACCCTGGCGTGGCTTTGCTGACCGGCAAGTGCAACGATATCGGGAAATTCAAGGTGCCTCAGTTGCGCGGTCTCGCTGGTCACGCTCCCTACTTCCACGATGGCTCCGCGGGAAGCTTGAACGATGTCGTGAATTTCTATAACAACCGTTTTGGGATCGGCTTGACCGCTCAGGACAAACAGGACCTGGTCAATTTCCTGCAAACGTTGTAGGAGGTCGCCGCTGTTCGGCCCAGCGGGCGTTTCACTTCATTCGCGACATCGAGCAGCCGGCACATGGCTCGACGCAGCCTCACCGGCGTCGAACGGCGTTTTTGCCGTCCAGTACTAAAGCCGGTTTGTATCCGATGAGTGATTTAGATGAGCGGATTCATGACCGATAAGGATACATCTCCTTTAGCGAACGCAAATTGATGTTCGGTGAAGGATCCGCTTTAGACAAACGAATCAAGCGAAAGAGGGAAGACGATCCGCTTCAGGTTGGGTTGTTTCATGACAACTCCAAAAGAGCGCGCCGCCGTCTACCCTCGATCTCGGCTGAAGATAACACACCGGAAGGGCTGAAGGCGCTGTTGGAGGCGAATCGATATTACCGTGAAGTCCCCTGGCCCGAGCCCTACTATCGAACGACCCATCGCATTCGCCGAGGTGATGCTCGCGATCTTTCTTGCCTACCTGATTCCTCGGTTCACTTGATCGTGACTTCACCGCCTTATTGGACATTGAAAGATTACGCAGCCGGGAATCCTGATCAGATGGGCCATTTTGAAGACTATGACCATTTTCTAAGTCAGTTGGAACATGTCTGGAAGGAATGCGCGCGGGTCCTGGTGGGTAGTGGCCGTATCTGTTGCGTTGTTGGCGATGTTTGTATTCCAAGAAAGCGCGGTGGGCGCCATCACTTGATACCGCTGCACGCGGATATTCAAGTAAGCGCGCGAAAACTCGGTTTGGACTGCCTCATGCCAATTCTATGGCACAAGATCGCTAACGGTGCTACCGAGGCGGAAGGGAATGGTGCAGGATTTTACGGGAAACCTTACCAACCAGGCGGCATCATCAAAAACGACATCGAGTACATTCTCTTTCTGCGAAAAGGCGGTGAGTACCGCTCGGTTCCCACCATTCAGAAGGCGTTGTCCATGCTTACCCGGGAAGAGATGCGGGCATGGCAGCGCTCCATTTGGACCGATCTGCGCGGCGCTTCCACTCGGGAAGGGCATCCGGCCCCTATCCGGTCGAATTAGCGGAAAGACTGATAAAATTATGTTCTTTTGCTGGCGATGTCGTGCTGGGCCCGTTCGCCGGTACCGGGTCAACTTCGCAGGCCGCCATTCTCACCGGGCGAGACTCGATCGCTAATGAGATCGAGCCGGCGTACATCGAGATTGCGCGGCAGCGGATTTCAAAAACCGCCGCGCAGCGCCGGTCCGTTGGCGCAACAGGAGCAGAGGTCATTCTTGAAGGAGACGCCCGCGCAACCGGGATACCGGTTACTCAGCGAGTTTCGCAGCCTATTTGAAGGAAGATCTACAAGCATCGCGCATCCGATCAACGCGATTCCGTCGCGATGCATTTCTACGAAGACCTCCTAACCATCCACCGCTCCGCTCGATTGACGGAAGGCGTTCTCGGCCGCAAAGATCGGGTTCTTAACGTCGAGAACAGGCGGCGAGGCGTGATTGCTAGGCGTGGCGACGGGACGTTCGGCGAAATCATCCCGGGTGAGGCGCCGATTCCCGATCCAGGATATCAAGTGGGCCGCGGGCCAATCGCCACTGTGGAAATCGGAGTTGAAGTGAAGATTCTAGCGAAGGCCATGATCAAGCAGATCGATCGCGTGAGCAACGATCTTCGCAACCAGGTCGTGCAGTTCAAGCGCGGGGGCGGGAACCCTATCTGTATCGCCGTCGTGGGGATAAACCGAGCTGAGAGCGTGGTCGGGTACGAGGGCAATCGGCCATTTCCGACTACTGGCAGAGCTGGATTTCTGCATCCGTATCAAGAGGCGCCCGAAGCTGAGAGCTGGCTGCGTGCTGAAGCGGCGCCCCTCTATGACGAGTTTCTGGTATTGCGTTTTAAAGCCACGAACGCGCCGCCTTATCCATTCGCGTGGGTCGACTACAACGAAACGCGTCTGGATTACGCCGCCGTGCTCTCGCGCGTCAGCGCCCGCTACCAACAACGGTTCTAGGTTCCAACGCGCCGCTTCGGCCCGTGACCGTTCGTGACACCAAGAGTGCTACTACGACCACCATGACGCAGCCGATCACGTTGTACCAGAGGAACGAGATTTTGGTAAACGCGGCAGCCGCGAAAATCGCTGCTTCTCCGGCGATCACGCCGACGAAAGCGCCCCTGCCATTCACCGACTTAAAAAAGAACGCCACCACGAACACGCCCAGAAGGCTCCCGTAAAAAAGCGATCCCACGATGTTCACGGCCTGGATCAGCGCGCCGAAGTTCCTTCCGAACTGCGCGAAGCCCATGGCATAGATGCCCCAAAAAATGGTGGCGACGCGCGAGGCCATTAGATAGTGATGATCGGAAGCGGTCCGGTTGATGTGCCGCCGGTAGATGTCGATCACAGTAACTGTCGCGAGCGAATTGATTTCACCGGACGTAGAAGACATCGCCGCCGAAAAAATCACGGCGACGATCAGTCCGACGACGCCGACCGGCAGGTAGTGCGTTACGAAGGAAAGAAAGATGTAATTGGTATCGTCGAAATCTTTTGCCACCAATTGCTCGGCCGCCGAATGCGCGCGGTTCAACTCGTTCTCAGCATCGCGGTATCGCGTGGCGCTCAATTTCTCGGCAGTCCCATCGGCGGAGTGATGCGCCTGCAAATAGGTACGGGCGGCATCGCGCCGGCTGGCCACCGCTTCATCGTAGCGGCGTTCAATGGCTGGAAAACGGGGATCGTTACGCACATTGTCCAGCTCCACAGGATGGAACAGCAGCGGCGGGGCCTGGAAAATAAAAAACACGAACACCATGGCGCCGATGAACAGGATGAAGAATTGCATCGGGATCTTGGCCACCGCGTTCAGGATCAGGCTGAGGCGACTTTGCGCGATCGATTTCCCCGTGAGATATCGCTGAACTTGCGATTGATCGCAACCGAAGTAGGCTAACGCGAGAAACATCCCGCCGATCAGACCGCTCCACGCGTTGTAGCGATCGTTCCAGTCGAAGTGGAAGGTCACCGCCCTTAACCGTCCCGCGGCGCCGGCCAGGCTCACGGCATCGCGGAAGGAGACGTCATGCGGCAATAGATGAATCGCGAGCCCGAAAGCCAGCACCAAGCCGCACAGAATCAGCATCATCTGTTGGACGTCGGCCCAAGTTACCGCTTTGATTCCGCCAAACGATATATAGCTGACAATCAGCACACCCATGACAATCGTCGTCCATCGATCCGACCATCCCAGCACGATAGAAAGCACAACCGCGGGTGCGTAAAGCGAAAGCCCTGCGGCCAGGCCGCGCTGGACGAGAAAAATCGCGCTGACGATCGCGCGGGTTTTGGAATCGAATCGTTGTTCCAAATACTCGTAGGCCGTATAGACATTGGCGCGATGAAAGATCGGAACGGCCGTGGCGCACAGAATGATCATGGCGAGCGGCAACCCGAAATAAAACTGGACGAAGCGCATTCCGTCGGTGTAGCTCTGGCCGGTGGTCGAGATGAACGTAATCGCACTGGCCTGCGTAGCCATGATCGAAAGGCCCATCGCGTACCACGGCATGGTTTTGCCGGCCAGGAGATATTTATTCACCGTGGTGCTGCCGCGGCCGCGATACAGACCGTAGCTGACGATGAACGCCAGCCAACTGAACATCACCACCCAATCGAGCGGCTTCATGAGGAAACTATGCGAGAGAAAACGTAGAACAAAGCGATGAGAAACGCCAGATAGACGACCACGAACGTATAGATCCGGCGCCAGCTCCCCAGCAATGGCGGCGGTTCTTCTTTCGTTACACGCGGCGGTTTTTCGGGCGCAGCACTCACAAGGTTTTTCCGGCGCTTAATAAATTCGCGAAAATTCGAAAGGCGCCGGGCACGCCCGCCGGCAACTGCCGGAACCAGGATACGGCCGTGAAGACATAGGCTCCTTTGCCATAGCGCGTGTAGAGCGTCCCGCCGAGCAACGGCTTCTCGCCCGGGTCGTGAGTTTCAAATAACGATTGATAGCGCGGGTCCCACTTCGATGCGAAATTCAGGCCGCGCTCTTGCACCCAGCCCTCGAAATCGCGCGCTGTGATCTGGTTCGGCTTATGTAACAGCGGGCTCATCGGATTGGGAAGCTGTACCGGCGCGTCTTCTAACGTTACGCGCTCGCGCCCGGTGGTGAGCAGATAGGGACCGATATGGGCGAGCGTGGGAGATTCATTGGCAGCATCCTGGGCGGGTGCGCTGTTGGGCGCGCCACCACGTCCTCCATCAGTGCCCCCGGCCTCGGACTCCCCGGCATTTGTGGCCGTGTTTGCGGCAGCGGAGTTTGTTTCACCACGTCCAGGCGCCGGTGCGGCGGCAGGAGCATTCGCGGCCGGTCCGCCACCTTCCGGAACGTTGTACTGCACGACTACCGTACCGCCATTCCTTGCGTAATCCAACAACCGCTCTTCGTTCGCGCGAAGGTCGGGCCGCGTATTGTACGCGCGTACGCCTGTCACGATCGCGTCGAACCGGCTGAGATTTCCGCGCGCCAGGTCTTCCGGGCCAAGCAAAGTAACGTCAGCGCCCAGCTGGCGCAAAGCGTCTGGAACTTCGTCGCCGGCGCCCATCACGTATCCAATCGACTTCGCAAGAAGCCGTACATCGGCGCGAACCACTTTGGTATTGGCCGGAGGAAAAAGGACCTGCACGGGAATGTGCGGGTAGTTGATGGTTTGCATTCCCACGGTAATGTTCTGATCCCCGACCCTCGCACTCGCCGCCAGGAATTCTTGCGCGTCCTGGGAAGGCGGAGTCAGTTGAAGCGCGAGCGAGGACTCTTCGTCGGCCATCGCGAGCCGAAACTCTTGGGCCGCCGGCGTGATACGCCAGCCCGCAGGCGCCTGGATATGCACCGTTCCGGCCGCGTTCGCCGTATTCGATTTTAACTGGAGCTCCACTTTCTTCGCGGCTCCGTTCGGAAACAGCAGCGCGGAGAGCGACCACTCCAGCGCCACGGGCGGCTCGACAATCACTGGCCGCGTCAGCTCGCCCTGAGCGCGCTCGACATACCGATACGCAACCGGACGCGTCAATTCAATATCTTCGGAATCAACATGCAATTGAAATCTCGCGCGAAGCAACGGAGGATTTTCCGCCAGACCGATATCAAGCTGATTGGAGACCGTGTAGGTGTCGCCCTGCCTTGGCTCGCGCAGCCAGTATGGTTGCGACACAGGCTCGCGCGCGGGAACAGTTATTTCCGCGGTATAGTTTCGCGGTTCATTGTAGGGAAGCGGGCCGGCCTTGGCGTCTTTCGCCGAATCCTTCGCCACGGCGGATGCGATGCCCTCGATGTTCACCGATGAAACCTGAACCGGCACATGCTCGCGGCTGAGCGCGGTCGCTTTTAATTTCAGCGTCGCTCCCGGAATAACCGCAAACTTGTCCGCGGTTGCATCCAGCCATAGCCCCGAGCACAGTGCGATGGCTTCTTGAATCTCCTCACGCTTGCGATCCACAATTGGCTGGTGCAGATTGGCCATCATGCTCGTCGCCTTGATCAACAGCGGGAGGGTACCTTCGGGTTTTTCCGGGCGAAAAGAGCGAGCCGCGTCCGCCAGCGTTTGGCCGATCGGCGCGCCTCCCGGAATTCGGTTCCAGGTAATGTCGATTCCATCGAAGATGTCGTGCACCGCCGGTTCGCCGGCTACGGTTACGATGTAGTTCTTGTCCGATCCGCGCCGCTCAGCGGTACCCATCGCCTGGCTGCGGTGCATGCTGCGGGACATACCGGCGATCTCGGAATAAGAATGTCCTAGCACCGGATCGTACTCGCCTAAATCGATGGTGATCTTGTTAGGCGCTTTCTCGGCCTCCTGCTGTTGTTGCCGATTGAATGCGGCCATGTTCCACATCAGACGCTTGGCCTGCCAGGGTTCCACCCAGCGCAGTTGGTCCGGGAACCGGGCCGGATCAGCGGCGGCGGAAAATGCTTCCTTGCCGAGGATTGCCGACGCCTGGTGTTGTCCGTGGCCATCGCGCGGCGTGCCTGAAAAACGCAAGATGATTACGTCGGGACGAAACCGCCGGATGACCCAGACAACATCGCTGAGGAGCTTGTCGTGCCCCCACTTGTCCAACGATTCCTTGGCCGTCTTCGTAAAACCAAAGTCCACGGCGCGGCTGAAAAACTGCTCCGCGCCATCGATTCGCCGCGCGGCGAGCAATTCTTGCGTACGAATCACTCCGAGGGCATCGCCCTGTTCTGGTCCGATGAGGTTCTGACCGCCTTCCCCGCGCGTCAGCGATAAATAGCCGGTCCGCACCTTGCGCCCTCGCGCGAGATAAGTCAGCAGTGCCGTATTCTCGTCATCCGGGTGTGCCGCGATCATGAGAACGCTGCCAGTAACGCCCAGCTTGTCCAACTGAAGTTGGGATTGGGCGGCTCCGGAGAGTTCCCTTTGCGCGGCCGCAGGAGTAAGATATATTACAGTTAGACTAAAGATAAATATGGCGTGCAATCTGACCGCGGAAATGCATCGAATGAATGTGGGCGTCACGTTCAATAAACATGATACGTGACGCAGGGAGGCTGTGCGATGAGCCGGCGCGAAATGGCTCCAAAACAGAACTGGTGGCGAGCGGCCCGAACCTGGATGCACGATGGAACAGCACGCAAACCCGGCGGGATTGGCGTGGCCTTCGGCGGCGGGTTCGCGCGCGGCATCGCGCATGTCGGTGTTTTGCGCGCCTTGGAAAAGCATAAGATTCCGATCTGCGCGGTTTCCGGTGTCAGCTCAGGCGCGATTATGGCGGCGGCTGTCGCTTCCGGAGCAACCTCCTACGATATTGAAAAGGTCGCTCTGTCCATGAAATTCCGCGACGTCGCGCGTTGGACGCTGAATATCATGGGCCTGGCAGGCAACGATAGAATGATCTCGTTTCTGGCGCGGCTTCTCAAAGCGAACCGTTTTGAAGAAATGCCGATCCCGCTCGCGATCGTGGCGACCGATCTCATCACAGGCAAGGCTGTCACATTTCATGGCACCGGCGATGTGGTGCTCCCCATCCGCGCCAGTTGCGCCTATCCTGGCCTGTTCTCGCCGATTCGCTATCAAGGACGATTACTGGTGGATGGTTTCGTGTCGATGGAAGTGCCCGCCGAACCGCTGTTGCAGATGGGCGCCGATCGCGTCATCTCCATCAACATTCCCAACTATGACGGCTTCCAAGATTACGGCAGCATGTTTTCGGTGGTCAACCGATGTTTCCAAATCATGAGCGGCCGATGCGAGTCGAACTGGAGGCGGCATTCGAAACTCGTCATCACTCCCACGGTTACCGACATGACTTGGGATTCTTTTGCCAGCGCGAAGAAGCTGATCGAATGCGGTGAGCGGGCCGCGATGGCTGCGATACCAACTATTCTGAAATGGCTCCCGGCGGCGGAACCCGAAGGTAGTAGTTCGAAGACCGCAGTCCCGTCCGCCGTTCCAGCCGCTACGGATTTGAGTACTAGCTGAATCGGACTACTCAGAGTTCCGAGGAGGCAGATAAACTGGAGAAGAATGGAAAATTTTGCGCCAAGCTCCCAAGTCCGTGTTTTGGTCGCCGACGACGAAGAGAACCAGCGAGCTGGTTTATCGAAGATGATCCAGTCCTGGGGTTTCGAGGTCGATACGGCGTCCGACGGCCAGGATGCGCTCGAAAAGCTGAGCCAGGCTCCCGTTCATGTTCTGGTCACCGACTTGATGATGCCGCGCATGGATGGCTTCGAACTTTTGAAGCGTCTCGGATCCCAAAGCAGCCTCCCCCCCACCATCGTGCTGACCGCGTTCGGAAACATCGAGACTGCCGTTCAGACCATGCATGATTTGGGTGCGTTTTGGTTTCTGGAAAAGCCGATCCAGCCCAGCGCGCTGAAAGTTCTGCTGGAGCGTGCCGCGACGCAAAGCCGTCTCGCCGAGGAAGCCGAGCGCTTGCAGCGCAGGCTCTTGTATCAAGGCGTGTTGGTGGATCTGGTCGGAACATGTTCTGCGATGCAGCAGGTGTTCTCTCTGATTCGGCAGGTGGCGCCGTCGAGGGCCGCGGTTCTAGTTACCGGTGAAAGCGGAACCGGCAAGGAGCTGGTGGCGCGCGCGATTCATCATTTGAGCCCGAGGCGCGACGGGCCGTTTGTCGCCATCAATTGCGCTGCGCTTCCTGAAACGCTGATGGAAAGCGAACTGTTCGGGCATGAAAAGGGCGCCTTCACCGGCGCGGTCGAACGGCGGGCGGGTTGTTTCGAGTTGGCGCAACACGGGACGCTCCTGTTGGATGAACTCGCGGAGATGCCGGTGGGAACGCAAGCAAAATTGTTGCGCGTCCTGGAGGACTCCTCAGTGCGCCGTTTGGGCGGGAAGTCCGAGATCGCCGTGGATGTGCGCGTGGTGGCATCCACCAATAAAGTGGTGGAAGAAGCGCTGCGAAAAGGTGAATTGCGCGAGGATCTCTATTACCGGTTGAACGTGTTTCAAATCACCCTGCCGCCCTTGCGCCAGCGCGAAGGCGATCTCCCGCTCTTGACCAACGCGCTGATAGAGACTCTCAATCGTAAGCACGAGACGCGCGTCGTGGACGTGCACGCCGATGTGATGGATCAATTCAAGCGTTATTCCTGGCCCGGCAACGTGCGCGAGTTACGGAACGTCTTGGAACGCGCGGTCATCCTGGCCGGCGAAGGAACCATTACGGCGCATCATCTCCCCCGCGATTTTGGCGTGCCCGCTGGATCGCGGCCGGCGCAGCAAGTAGTCGAGCCGGACGCCGTACGGCTGCCGGTCGGCACCACTGTGGGCGAGGCGGAGAAGGCGCTGATACAGCTTACGCTGACACACACCAGAAACAACAAAACGCGCGCGGCCGAAATCCTGGGCATCAGCCTGAAGACGCTCTTCAATAAGCTCAAGGAGTACGGCGCGGCAGAGGCAGAGGCCGGCACGACAGCGTAATGTCGCTCAAAGCTAGACTCCGGATCGCGATCGTGGCACTGGTCACCTTCGTGGTCATCGCGATGTCGATGCTGTATCTGTACGACTTCACCAAGGGCGCTTTCAGCGATGCTTCCTCACGCGCCGCCTTGATCGCCGATCAAGTCAAGGGCTCGCTGCTGGACCGCCTCGGCAGCCAGACTGTCGCGCGGGGCGAGCGTCCGGCATCCCTCAACGGCTGGAAACAAACCTGGACGGAAATCATTCACGATGATCCTGGCATCACGGAAATGCTCCGGCGCACGCTAGCCAACTCCGAGCTGGTGCTGGCGATCGTGGTCACCGACGAAACGGGCAGAGTTCTTGCGGCATCCAATCCTGCATTAGTGGCTAAAGCTGTTCCTCCGGCCGAAGACTTCCGCGATGTCGAGCGCGGGTTCTGGGTCAGGAACCTGTGGGATCTCATGACGCGGCGCGAGGATTATGTGACCACTCGCCCGCTCGGCGTGGAAGGCAACAAGCAGGTTCTGTTCAAGGTCACGGTGATCGTGCGCTCGGTGTTACTAAAACACGCCGTGGAACCGGCGCTCCACAACCTCGCGCTGGCGTTCGCAGCCTCGCTGTTGATCGCTATTTTCTTGGGTTCCGTCCTGCCCAACGTAGTTCTCGATCCGCTGCAAAGAGTGAGCCGCAGTATTGACTTGATCCGCACCGGCGAGTTCGACCGCGCCAGCCTTCCGGCCCGGCGCGAATCGCGCGAATTCGCCGACGTGCATTCAAAGCTGAACCTGCTGAGCGAGCAGTACCGGGGAGCCAAGCAGGACGTCAACCAGCTACGCAGCAATATCGAACACCTGCTGCAACAGCTGGAAGAGGGCGTACTGCTGTTCGACAACACCGGACGCCTGGTCGTGGCGGGCGAGTCCGCGGCGCGAATTCTCGGAAGGCCTCTAGAAGCAATGACCGGGTCCACCTGCGACGACCTGTTTCCGCTGCATACTTCGTTGGGCAACGTGATCGCTGAGGCGATGTGGAAGAAAGAATCCATCGAGAACCGGGCCGTTCCCGCCGCACGAGACGGCATGGCGTTGAACAAGCTTCTGGTGAGCGTGCAGGTCTTGCGGAAGAATCCCGCGGGAGAGGATATCGGAACGCTGATCACCCTGCGCGATGCCGAGAGCCGGCGGCAGCTCGAACATCAACTGGATCTATCTTCGAGGCTGGCCGCGATCAGCCGCCTCACCGGCGGCGTCGCTCACGAAATCAAGAATCCCCTCAACGCCATGGCGCTGCATTTGGAAGTGCTGAAGAGC
>Ga0335077_10011390_pt1 | contig 11115 bp, 8 predicted proteins | sample Lox_Sample_31_FD_207151 | JGI IMG/M metagenome (GOLD analysis project Ga0335077, IMG submission 207151) | Soil microbial communities from Loxahatchee National Wildlife Refuge, Florida, United States - Lox_Sample_3.1 | ecosystem: Environmental > Terrestrial > Soil > Wetlands | place: USA: Florida...
GGTTCCATCAACGAGGCGTGATATTCATAGAAGGCCCGCTTCTGCGGATTCATGTGCTCGTTCTTGGACCACGCTTCCGGAATCAACATGGCCATGGAATGGGCTATGTCGCGCCCCGACAGCATCAGCAGTTCGAGCGCATTGTCGAACGCCGCGGAATCGCTGCCGGCCGGCTGGATGATGGGGAAAAGTTTCTTGATGTCCGCACCGAAAAGCGGTGAGGCAAGCACCGACTGGCGCGCGTGCATCCAGTTCACGTTGCCGCGCAGCGTGTTGATCTCGCCGTTGTGCGCGATGTAACGGTAGGGATGCGCCAGTTGCCAGGTGGGAAACGTGTTGGTGGAGAAGCGCTGGTGCACCAGGCAGAGAGCGCTCACCACTTCCGGGTCGCGCAGCTCGGGATAAAAATTGGCGATCTGCGGCGCCAGCAGCAGCCCTTTGTAAACCACGGTCCGGGCCGAAAGCGAGGGGATGTAGAAGAAGCTCTTCTCGGCCAGGTCGGTGTCGCCGATCTCGGCTTCGGCCCGCTTGCGCACCACGTAGAGCTTGCGCTCCAGTTGGTCCTCCGTCATTCCCTTGGCGCGGCCCACGAAGATCTGCTGAATATATGGCTGCGAAACGCGCGCCACGCGGCCAATCGCCGAGCCATCGATGGGAGTATCGCGCCAGCCCAGAACGGTGAGCCCTTCCTCGCGCACGATGCGCTCCAGGATGCCCTCGCATTGCAGGCGCTGGTGCGGTTCCACCGGCAGGAAGGTCATGCCGACGCCGTATTCGCCCGCCGCCGGAAGGGTAAAGCCCAGACGGGCACATTCGCGCGCAAAGAAGTGGTGCGGAATCTGAATCAGCACGCCGGCGCCGTCGCCGGTCTCCGGGTCGCAGCCGCAAGCGCCACGGTGGGTCAGGTTGAGCAGGACCTGGATGCCCTTGACGATGATGTCGTGCGATTTCTGTCCGCGGATATTGGCCACAAAACCAATGCCGCAGGCGTCGCGCTCGTTGGCGGGATCGTAAAGACCCTGCGCGGGAGGCAGACCGTTGAGGACAACAGAGTCAGTCATGGCTTTATGGGGAATTACGCCGTTAGGAGGGTAGTCCGATCACGGCTTGGTTCGGTCTCAGCCGGCGGTTGCCTTAAGCCCCAGTGTATCAGTACTGATACTATTAGGCAATAAAAATTTAACCGTTTATTACAATTAGCCATACTTATGATATTATAGGCCTGTGAGTTTTTCTGACCTTAAGCTTTTCAAGGAGATAGCTAATACCAAGAGCATGTCCAAGGGAGCGGCTCATTGTGGCGTAAGCCAATCTGCCGCTAGCCAGCACGTGCTAGAGGTGGAAAAGCGCTTCGGCGTGGTTCTGTTCGACCGCACCAAACGGCCGATCGAGCTGACTGCGGCGGGGGAACTTTACGCCGCCTTCTGCCACGATACCTTGCGCCGCGAAGACGAGTTCCGGTTGCAGTTGGAAAGCCTGAAGCGCGACGTGGCCGGCACCGTGAGGGTGGCCTCTATATACTCCATCGGCCTCTCCGAGATGAGCCGCCTGCGTGAGGAGTTTGCCGAACGCTATCCCCAGGCGCAGCTCGACGTGGAGTACATGCGGCCGGAGCGTATCTACGCGGCGGTTCGCGGCGGCACGGCGGATCTCGGGCTGGTGAGCTACCCGGAATCGAGCCGCGAAATCGAAGCCATTCTGTGGAGGCGCGAGGAGATGCAGGTGGCGGCCTGGCCCTCGCATCCGCTGGCGGCTCGCACCGAAGTGAACCCCGCCGATCTGGACGGTATCCCGTTTATAGCTTTCGATGAAGACCTGTCTATCCGCCGCGAGTTGGACCGGTTTTTGCGCGCACAGGGCATCAACGTCAATGTTGTCATGAACTTCGACAATATCCAGACCATCAAGGAAGCGGTCGCGCTGGGTTCCGGTATAAGCATCCTGCCCGCTCGCACCATGCAGACCGAAATCGACCAGGGCCGGCTGGTGGCCATCCGCCTGAACGCTCCGGAACTGTCGCGGCCGGTCGGCATCGTTCGCCGGAGACGGAAGCAGTTTCACCGCGCCGCCCAGGGGTTCGTCGATCTGTTGGGCATCCAAGCCTGACCTTGGTACCAGTACCACCGCGGTACAGGAGTTAACCAAAGTGTGACGGTACTTACAGGGATTTTTTGGTATGTTGAATCACAACGCGCCCGGGTGCGTTCGCGATTTATGTCACGGGCATTTTGCTTATTTGCACTACTCTTCGGGTCCGCAGCGCTTCAGGCCTCGCCTCTCACCTTTGATTTCAATCTGACAGGTACAGACAGCAGCGGCGACCAAGTTTCTGCAACTGCAGTCTTTACCATCGTAGACGCTAACGATTTCACGATCACCCTCACCAACACAACCTCTATGCAGTCTCTGGAGCAGTTGCTGTCGGGAATGAGCTTCAGCCTTACGTCTACAGGTGTCGTACTAGTGGGCAGCAACGGCGAGTTCATGCTGGTGAATGCCGACGGCTCGGTCACGGAACTGTCGTCCGGCACAACCGGCTGGGGATTTGAGGCAACCAGCAACGGCTGGGTATTGTGCGCCGAATGCAGCAGCGAGGGCAATCCTGACATTATTGGAGACGGCCCGTATTCCACCCCGCTGGCGGGCTCATATCTGGGTGGCTCGGTGACGTTCGACTTCACTACAACCACCTCCCTACCCACCGACGGCACCGACCCATTCAGTAATATAGCGCTGCTGTTCGGCTTTGGAAACACTGAAACATGGGTGCCTCCCGGGGGTTCGGGTGACGATAGCTTTTCCAACGGAAACCTCTTCACTCTCGGCAATGGCAATAACGGCCCGACCGGCGGCAACCAGGGTCCAACCGGCGGCGGTCCGACCGGCGGCGGTCCAACCGGTAACCAGGGTCCGACCGGCGGCGGTCCATCCGGACCATCCGATCCACCACCCGTTCCGGAACCTGCAACCCTGCTGCTGACGGGCGCTGCATTGCTGGCGCTCGGCCGGCTTACCCGCAAAACTGCATAGGTAGGGCCATGGGACAGTCGCGCTTACCGTGCGTCGACGAAAGTGCTGGCCGCTTCCCTTGCGGCTCCCGGTAAACTTCTGTCTTGCTCAACATCCTGTAGGACGCTTCCGCCAAGTGGCGGCCCAACGCTACGGCAGCCTTCCCATGCATTTTCGTGCTGCTCTTAACCCGCTCGTAGATTCGTACCACGTGTCGGTCTGCCCACTTCCGGCGCTGGTTTCTTGTAATCGGGCAATAATGCCGGCGAGCCATCAGGCAGGCCGTTACTGCCCTAACGCTCTCTTGATGGTTTCGATATTCTTGCGCGCCTTGGCTGCCTCGTCCAGATCCGGGTTTATGGCGATCACCTCTTCCAAATGGCGCAGAGCCGGCTCGAGTTCCGCCACCGAATTTTCATCGTTGGCTTTGTGCATGTACGAGACGCCTAAGACGAAGTGCGCGTAAGGATCGCGTGCATCGTAGCTCAGCGCTTTCTGGCAGTAACCCACCGCCTGGTTGTAATTGCCAAGCAGGCTGTGGCAGTCGCAGATGCCGAAGTAGGCCAGACTGCGCAGGTCCTTCCATATATCCTGTTGGGCCGCGCGCTTCTTGCGTCCCATGCCGAAAAGTGAGCCGATCACGTAGTAATTCAATTGACCGGCGAGCTTACTGTCGAAATCGCTCAGCTTCAGATACTGCACATACTCCGGAATGGCGTCGGCCGGCTTGCCGCCCAACCGCAGGCTGTCCGCCAGCCACATGTGCGGCTCGGCGTTCTTGGGCGTCAAACGGATGGCATGGCGCGCCGCTTCGATCGATTGCGGATACAGTTCCTTGACGCGGTCGGCCTGGGCGAGCATGGTCAGGGCCACGGCGTGATCGGGCTGGCGCGTCAGCACGGCATTAATCTGCCGAATCGCCTCATCCACATCGCCTGTATCCAGCAGCATGCCGGCATAATCGGCGCGCGCTTCCAGATAATCGGGATCGATCTCGATGGCCTGCTTGTAATATTGCGCGGCCTTGTCTTCATCAAACAGGGCATTGTAAGTCAGACCCAGGTAGAACGCCGCCTGGCTGTAAGTGCGGTCCTGGCGGAGGGCCTGTTCGAATAACTCGGCCGCTTTGCGGTAATTCTGCTGAAGTCCCTTTTGATAAGATTCGATGCCTTTGTCGAGCAGATCCTGCACGGCTTTGGCGCGCCGGCGCGGGATCAGTATCTTGAGGGTTACGGTGGATGTTTGCCCGGGATAGACGATTTCCTGCCGCGGGCCGTCCGGTTCGTAACCCATCTTGACGCCCTTCACCGTGTGCTCACCGGGCGTGAGGCCGGGCACGGAAAGCGGCTTCCCCGGGTTGACCACGCCGATCGATTTGCCGTCCACGAATACTTCCACCTCTTCCTTATTCGCTTCGAAGACCAGCGTGCCGTATTTGGGTTCGGGCGGCGTGGCCGGGGCGGCATTGGCGGGCACATAGGAAAGCTGCATGGCGGCGTCGAAGCTGCCGCGGTCGGATGTCGGGTTCTGCTCGCCGTGGGTATATTCACGCACTTGCGAGTGCACATACTCCGCCAGTTCGTCGGCGGTGACGATGCCGTCGCGCGAGGTATCGGCTGCGCCCTCCATGCCTTTCACCACGTAGTAAGTGAAGACACCATGGCCGCCATCCAGGTCGGGGCTTTCGAAAGAGCGCTCGCGGTCGCGGCTGGCGGTGAGGGAGAACAGCGAGACATGCAGGCCGGCCAGCGTGTTGTTCAGGTTCTGGCTCTCTTCCGGAGTGATGGCGCCGCTGTGGCAGGCATCCGTCAGCAGGATTTTCCAGCGCGCATGAATCTGGTTGCCTACCACGTTTCCCAGCTCGCGCATGGGATAGCCGGTACCCTTGATGTTATTGAGGTCGATATCGTATGGCGCCAGGTATCCCTGGCCTTCAAAGACAAAGCCGTGCCCGGCGAAATAGATCAGCACGCGGTCATCGGGTTTGGCCACGGACGGCAGCCATTCATTGATTTCGTGGCGCAAGCCGGCCAGCGTCGCCTTGGCGCCGCTCAGCACGTGCACGTTCTCCGCTTTGAAGTTGCCGCCCTCGGGGCTGATCAGGATGGTATAGATAGACTGGGCATCGCGTTGAGTGAATTGAAGCTGCTGGTTCGCCGCCAGCTTGGGATAGGCGGAAATGCCCACCACCACCGCCCAGCTTCGCGGCGGCGTCACGGTTTTGGGCGGAGCGGGAACATCTTCCATCCGCTCGATCTTCAGGTCGCGCTGCTGCGGTTGTGGAGGCTGCGCCAGCGCGGCACATATCAGAACGGGTAAGAACGCGGCGGTTCTCATAAGTTCACCTGTGCGCCAGCACGAATTCGTAAATCACCGGACCGGTCAGGGGCTCGGGGGAAGAAATCACCGCCGTGTCCTGCTGCCGCATAAACATCAGGTCGCGCTGGCTGCGGCCGGCGGCGTCGGAGAGGCCTGGCGGAATTTCGATATCCCGCGGCACCAACCTGGGCCCGGCGGAAACATCCACGCAATCGCCGCGCGCCTTCATGCGCGCATCGTCGCAACGGGGAATCAGGGTGTGAGGTTCGGCGGGGATATCCAGGCGTGGAACGGCGTCGCCCAGCCGGGCCGGGCTCACCAGCCAATAGACAATTTCGTGGCCCGCCGGTCCGGCGATGCGGAAAGCAGTTGCGGTGGCCGGCACGCGGCACTCCTGCCCGGCGGCGATGCGGTTGTCCCGCCCGGTCTCCTGGCGCGGGAATAACTGGTCGTACCTGCCCGAGGTGCCGTGGTTGGATACGTAAAGGTAGCCGTCGAAGTTGGTGCGGAAACGAAAGCGCACTTCATCGCCCCGGTCGAGGACCAGCCCGGGATCGATGGCGCGCCATCCTCCTGGCGCGCGGCGTTCCAACACAATCTCCATGCGATGCGCACCGTTATTCAGGGTGCGCGATTGCGCCACAACCGGGGACGAACAGCCTGCAACCAGCACTAACGCAGCCGCCGCGCGCGTCATTGGTGCACCAGTTCGATGTCCGCCACCACGCGCGAATCGGAGCTGCCCGTGGGGTTAACCACGTAAACCGCTTTCTCCTTGCGCTCGCCCGGTGTATCGTCGTCCACCTTCTCGATGATCAGGTCGCGCGCGTAGGCATTGCGCAGGCGGCCGACAGTGGCATCATCGATGGTGAGCCCGGCGATCAGCGTTTTGGCTTGCGGTTGCGGAGCTTCCGGGGTCGAGGCCGGCCGCACGCCGTTCTTCAGCGAATACATCAGCCGCTCCAGGTCCGGAACCTCGACACGCGAGAGCACGATGAAAATTTTCTCCTTGCCGGTCTGCTCGTCAAATGCCAGGCGCGAGCGGGGAGGCATGACGTAACTGCGCCAGCCATCCACACGGTTGCTCGCGCCGGCAGTTTCCGCGGACGGAAATACCGTCTCCCAGTTGCCGCTGGAACCCTGCTTCACGATGTAGAGAAAGCCGGGCCCGTTCGGTTCGATGCTGAAGCGGACGCGATCGCCCGCGTGAAAAACGCTGTCGGGCGCCGTTTCCACCGGCTGATTGTCCACCAGCTTGAGGATGGTGTACTTGAGGCCGAGCGCCGGCGCCGGCGGCGAGGAAGGCGTTGGCTCAACGGCGGCGGAGACCGGTGTCACATGCGCGCCTTCCGCTGCCGCGGGCGGCTGCTGCGGCGCCGATGAAGCCGGCGCGGGCGGCGGCGCGGCCTTGGCTACCGCCTTGGGTTTCGGCTTGGGCCGCGCGGCCGGTTTGGCGGCGGATGGCGGTGCGGGCTGCGACGACGCCGTGGTGGTGTTATAGAACAGTTCGCGTGCGTTTAAACGCGCCGCGGGCGCGTTCTGGGGCGCAGCATTCGCGGCGCCGACAAGCAGCCCCAAGGAAAGGAAAAACCCCGTTGCGTACGACATACTTCCCCCTGGTAGATACGATATCACCGGCGGCTGTTTCGTCCGCAGTTTCATAGGAGCCGTGGTACTAGAGGGAATTACTGCTTCTTCAGCAGCGCCTGGATCTCCTCCGGAACATCGAACTTTTCTTTCGGGATGTCCACGTTAAACTTGACGCTGTCAAACAGAATGGTGATCTCCTGCCCCGCCGCTTTCTGTATCGTTTTATGCGGCATCATGAGGTCGCCTTCCTTGCGATAGTCGCCGATGGTAGCTTCTACCGGAATCTCACCCATGGGGCCCTTCAACGTCATCTCCGTCTTCACCGGAAGATTGGTTTCTTTATCGACGTACTGCGTTTCCGGGCTGCCTTCGTTCGGCGTCAGCACCAGCTTGTAGCAGTCCTTGCCGTCGATCTTTACGATGCCTTCCGTAACCACCTGCTTGTAGTGGTCGCGCCAGTTCACCACGCCTTTGAAATCGCCCTCGCGCAGCGCCAGTGCTTTTTCGTCGCCATCTTTGAGACGCGGCCCCTGGATGGCGGAGAGCTCCCATGCGATCTTTCCGTCCGAGCCGTCGCGAATCGTGCCGATGCCCTGAATGGTCACCTCCACGAGCATCTTGTCCGGTGCGGCATGGTAGGAAGTCATGCTGCCCTTGATGCCGATGCCCTTCACTTCCATGGAGCCGGTGACTACCATGCTATGGAGCTTCTCATAGGCCGCGCGCCCGCCCTCCGCTTCGATGGTTTTATCGAGGATGCCTTCCGCCTTCGGCAGGGTGTCGGCCGCGAACAACGGCGCCAGCGCCGCCGCGACCATCGCCAATTTCGTTATCGCATTGCGCTTCATACGATCCTCCTTAATTGCTGCCCGTTTCGATCCAGGCCAGGGCCCGCTCCAGCACCGGATCGTTGCCGTCCAGCAGGGCGCGCCGCGTAAGCTTCACTTCCTCGTCGGGAATCACACCCGACCCTTCCAGTTTTTCTCCGCCCTGCGAAATGTAGTTGGCGATGGCGTACTGGAAGCCGTCGCCATTGGGCAAGCGCTCGAACATGGAAGGGAGCGCGGCGCCGGCGGTGCGCGTGCCGAAGACGCGCGCGCGCTTCAAATCCTGCAAGCCGCCGGCAAAAATTTCCGAAGTGGATGCCGAGCAGCTGTCCACCAGGATCGCCAGCGGCCCGTGGAAAGGCTCCGGACGGGCAAAAACCGCGAAGCGAACCTGCCCGGTGCGCAGATACATGGTGCCGAGCTGGGTGCCGGCGCGGTCGATGAACCATCCGGCGAGGCCAGTGGCAAGGCCCCCGATGCCACCCGGGTTGCCGCGCAGATCCACCACGAACCCGCGGCAGCCGGCGCAGTCCTTCATGATACGGGTCACGGCTGCCATCAAGGCGTCGGGCTCGAAAAACATGTTGAAGCGCAGGTAGCCGACATCGGGCCGCACTTTGCGCTGCTCCACCCAGAAGTGGAGCGGCGGCAGGTTGCCCAGGTGCGCCTCCATGCCGCGCGGCCTGGCCCGGTCCAGCGAGAGCTCCACGGGCCGGTCCGCGCCGTCGTGGAACTCCACTTTCACCGGCGTGCCCACATCGCCGCTCAACCGGGCCGCCACCGATTCCATCAGGGTGAATCCCAGCAGCGTGGAATCAGACTCTTTGCGCTCGATCAGGCGCAGTTTCTCCGCGATCGGCTTGCCGTCCACCTTCACAATCTCCCAGCCTGGCTTCACTCCCGCCGCGGCTGCCTGCGATTCCGGCGCCACTCCGGTGACCAGGGCGCGGCCGTCGATCACGCGCACGTCCATTCCCGGCCCGCCTTCGCCGTTCTCTCCGCTCAAATCGTCTTTGCCCGTCCCCTTCATGGCCCCGAAAACATCGGCCGGCACGATGCCGAAATGCGTCTGCTTGAGCCGCGCCAGCATGCCGCTCATCACCGCGCGCGCCTCTTCCATGGTGGCGGCCGATTCCACCGCGGGCCGCAATTCGTCGTGCACCGCCTGCCAGTTCAGGCCCCCAAGCTGTGGATCCCAGTGCTTGTCGCGCACCGTGGTCCAGACATACTCAAAGGATTCGATGTTGAGGCGGCGCTGTTCGGGCGTGAGCGACGTTTTCCCGGCGCCGGCGCACGGCCATGCGAGCGCCGAGATCAGAAGTGCGGTGCGGAGACGCATCACGAGACCAAAGTCGCACCATTTTAGCATCGCCTGGATTGCGGTCCAGGTACCGGATCAGCAGCACGGCAATCGTTCGCGGGCGCATCCCGGGTCATTTGAAAGTGTACGTCAGACCGGTGATTCCCTGGAACGAGTTCTTTTTGAAACCCGGCGCCGGATCGTTCAGGAAGTTCTCCATCAGCCCAATGCTGAAACTCAGCCGGTCATACACCGGCACGGTCAAGCTTGCCGATGCCGTGGCCACCCAGGCATGCAGCTCGTTCCATGCCGGCGTCACGGTGAACTGCTGGAGCAGGGTCATGCCGCGCGGAAACTTGCGCCACAGGCTTTCCGCAAAAGTAGAACCCGCCAGGTTGTGATCCACGCCCGGAATCGTGAACGTCTGCCGGACAAAGTTCGCACTGCCTTTCAAATCGAGCGTAAGATCGGACTGCTTGACGGCGGTCCATCCGATGCCGCCGCCAAAGTTCTGCTGCAAATCGAGACCCTGGGAGAAGTTGTGATCGAAAATTGCCTCGCCGAAACCGTAAACCCGCGAGCCGGCAAAATACTGGTCCCGTTCGGCGTGGGCGTGTAGGATCTCGGTCTTCACCTTGGGAGTATTTGGCTGGAGGACGAAGCCTTCCGAAGCGCTGAAATCCACCAGCGTGCGATTGCCGGGCCCGAGCCAACTTTCCGTGGGAACGGCGCGAACCAGGTTGAAGGCGCCGGTGAACGCGCGGCTCTCCTGCGTGGCCTGAACCACCGTGGCGCCGGCCGTAACGGCGCCGGTCCATGCCTGCAGAAGGCCGGGACCGTGTACGACGTCTTTATCGAAAACCGATTCCGGGAGCACCTGCGCGGTATCCGCGACGGGAATTGACTTCGCAGGGGCGCCGTCCGGCTGGCCCACTGTAATGGTCTGTCCGGCCTCATTCAGGGACCCGCGAGGGACGGCGCCAAGCTCGCCGTGGCGGGTCAGTTTTACATTCTTGGGAACCACGGCATAGCGCCCGGAGGTATGCAGCTCCTTGATCTTGCTCCAATCCACGGTGATCTCGCCGAGAAGGTCGCTCTTGAAGACTACGGAGGAGCCATTGGAACGCACCAGGTGGCCTATCAGCCTTTCATCGTCGTTCAGAACGAGCGTGTCCGGCTTGGCGGGAGCAGCCTTGGGCGGCGCCGTTTGGGCGGCGAGAACCGCAGGTTGGAGACAGATTATGCAAAGGGCGAAAGCGCGCGACGGTAGCATGGCAGTCTTTTTAGCATACACTTAGCCGGCGCGACTTCAGGAGTTACGCGTTCACGGATTTGGGCGCGAGCCAACGGCTGAGAACGCGATCCAGCAGCTCGCCGCGGATGGGTTTGGCAAGATAGTCGCACATGCCCGCCGCCGAGCAGGCAATGCGGTCCTGCTCCAGCGCCCGGGCAGTAACTGCGACGATGGGCGGCGTGTTGTCGCCCAGCTTCGCGCACAGGGCTCGTGCCGCCTCCAGGCCATCCAATTCGGGCATCTGGCAGTCCATCAGGATCAGATCGTATGCGGCAGCAGTCGCCATGCGGACCGCTTCGGCGCCATTGGACGCCACCTCCACACGGCAGCCGCGCCGCTCCGCCATCAGGCGCAACACTTTTTGGTTCACCGCGTTGTCTTCGGCAATGAGCACGCGCGAGCCATCGAACCGCGGCGGTGCTGTCTCGACACACGGGCCGGCGGCGGCGCCCGGCGGGGAAGTCTCTTCCGCGAGCGGCGCCAGGGGTAACTCGAAGGCAAAGCGGGAGCCGCGGCCGAGCTGGCTTTCCCCCCAGATGCGCCCACCCATGAGTTCGACCAACTGGCGGGAAATCGCCAGCCCAAGGCCGGTCCCTCCGTACTTCCTGGTGGCTGAGGCATTGGCCTGGGTAAATTTCTGAAATAGAGAAGGCAGCGCCGACGGCGCAATGCCGATGCCGGTATCTTCCACCGCCACGCGCAGAAGCGCGCGCCCGGGTTCCGGCTGGCTGGCGCCGATGGAGATCACGACGCGGCCGCGCTCGGTAAATTTCACG
>Ga0335077_10011391_pt1 | contig 11114 bp, 7 predicted proteins | sample Lox_Sample_31_FD_207151 | JGI IMG/M metagenome (GOLD analysis project Ga0335077, IMG submission 207151) | Soil microbial communities from Loxahatchee National Wildlife Refuge, Florida, United States - Lox_Sample_3.1 | ecosystem: Environmental > Terrestrial > Soil > Wetlands | place: USA: Florida...
GCGCCCGGTGCGCTACGACGATCTGCCGGCGGATTTGTTGCACGCGATTCTTTCGGCGGAGGACAAGCGCTTTTTCGATCACGGCGGGTTCGACTTCATCCGCATCGCGGGCGCGGCGTGGGCGGACATCCGGCACAGCTCGCACAATTACCAGGGTGCGAGCACGATCACGATGCAGGTGGCGCGGACATTTTTTCTGACCACGGATCGCAACTGGAGGCGCAAGCTCGCGGAAGCGATGATTTCCATGGAGTTGGAGCAGCGCTTCACCAAACAGCAAATTTTCGAGCTGTACGCGAATGAGGTGTACCTGGGGAACCGCGGAAGTTTCGGGATTCGCGGCTTCTCGGAAGCCAGCGTGGCGTATTTCGGTAAGGATATGCGGCAGCTTTCGATCGCGGAATGCGCCTATTTAGCGGGGATAATCCGTGCGCCGAACTATTACTCTTCGGCGGACCGGCATCCGGAGCGGGGAGCGATCGCGCGCGACCGTGTGCTGAACCAGATGCTGGAGAACAAGTACATCACGAAAGAGGAGTTCGACGAGGCCAAACGGGAGCCGCTGAAGATCGTGCGGGCGACGGGGTCGGCGGGAGAAGCGCCGTACTTCGTGGACATGGTGAAGGACCACCTGCTGGACAAATATTCGGAGAACGAACTGTTGAGCCAGAATTTTCGCGTGTACACGACGCTCGATCCGGCGTTGCAGCGGGCAGCGGCGGCCGCGTTGGATGCGGGAGTGAAGAACGTTGATACGTTGCTGGCCAAGCGGTACGAGAAATGGAAGAAGGAAGCGGCGAAGAAGGGGAACGGGGAGGCCGTGCCGCAGGTGCAGGCGGCGCTGGTGGCCATTGATCCGCGGACCGGAGAGATTAAGGCGGTGGTGGGCGGGCGCGATTACGGGCAGAGCCAGTTGAATCACGTGCTGGCGCACCGCCAGCCAGGCTCGGTGTTCAAGCCCTTTGTCTACGCGGCGGCGTTCGATAACGCGGTGGACGGCGTGCAGCCGGTGATTACGCCGGCGACAACCGTCGAGGATGAGCCGACGACGTTTGAATTTGACGGCAAGGAATACACGCCGAACAACTACGGCGAGAGGTTCATGGGACATGTGACGGTGCGCGAGGCGCTGACCAACTCGCTGAACGTGGCCACGGTAAAGGTAGCGGAGATGATCGGCTACGGGCGGGTGGTGCAAATCGCGCGGCAGATGGGCCTGGGCAACAATATTCAAGCGACACCGGCGGTGGCGCTGGGGGCGTATGAAATGACGCCGCTGGAAGTGGCGGCGGGGTACACGGCGTTCGCGGACGGCGGGTTGCGCGCGGAGCCGCAATTTCTGCACAGCGTGGTGAGTGCGGATGGAACGGTGCTGGAGAAATTCACGCCGCAAACGCACCAGGTGCTCGATCCGCGGGTAGCCTTTCTGGTGACCAGCCTTTTGAAAGATGTGTTGAACAAGGGCACCGCAGCGGGGGTGCGTGCACGGGGCTTTGACCTTCCGGCCGCGGGAAAAACAGGAACGTCGCGAGACGGCTGGTTTGCGGGTTACACGTCGAATCTGTTGACGGTGGTTTGGGTTGGGTTTGACGATAATCGCGACTTGGGGTTCACGGGCGGGGCGACCGTCGCGCCAATTTGGGCGGACTTCATGCTGCGCGCGACCACCTTGCCGGCGTACCGCGATGTGAAGGACTTTATGCCGCCGGAGGGCGTACAGTCCGTGCTAATTGATCCGGAATCGCTGGAGTTGGCGACGCCGAATTGTCCGACGACGCGCGAAGAGGTGTATGTGGCGGGTTCGGCGCCAACGGAATTTTGCGAACTGCACGGCGGGAAGGGCGTGGTGGCCTCGACGAGTTCGTGGCTGGCGCATGTATTTGGCGGTGGGGATTCGCCCAAGGCGCCGACGGATCCCAACAGCAAGCCGGCGACGGCCTATGATCCCAACCGGCCACCCAACGCCACGGGGCAAGGGACGGGGGACGGGGGGGCCGCGACGGAGGCTGACAGCGAAAAGAAAAAGAACCCTTTGAAGAAGATTTTTGGTATCTTTGGAAGTAAGAAGAAGGATACCGACAAGGCAAAGCCTAAGCCGGAGAATGGAGACCCGCCATGAAGCATATCCGAGTGGCGATCCCAGCTGGTTTTCTCCTCTTGGTCACTGCACTACCCGCCGCAGGGCAAACGACAGTCAATGAGACGAGATCGCTGGTGATGGCGCCGCGAACGGCGCAAATCCCGTCGCCGCAGGATCCGGTGGTGGTTGTGCATCCGGGCCTCACGGATGAGCAGTTAGGCGATCTGCTCATGATCCGCAAGCAGTTCCGCGAGGCGGCGGAGGTGTTCAAGAAGCTCTCCGACCAGAATCCGCGGAACCCCGTGTACCTGAACAAACTGGGGATTGCGCTGCACCAGCAAGAAGCGCTGGGTTTGGCGCTGAAGTATTACGAAAAGGCCGTGAAGGCGGATCCGCAATACGCCGACGCGCAGAATAACGTGGGAACCATATGGTATCAGCGGAAGAAATACGAGAAGGCCATTAAGGCGTACCAGAAGGCCATCAAGATGCGCGCGGACATGCCCGTGCTTTATAGCAATCTGGGTTACGCGTATTTTGGCGACAAGAAGTATGAAGAGGCGATTGCGTCGTTCCGGCAAGCGCTGGCGCTGGACCCGCAGCTGTTTGAGCACAGCGGTTCGCGCAGCGGGTCGGTGCTGCAGGACCGGTCGGTAGAGGATCGCGGAAAGTTTGATTATTTGCTGGCGAAGTCGTACGCGCAGGCGGGCGACATCGAGAAATGCCTGCACTACCTGCGCAAGGCGAAGGATGAAGGGTACAAGAACTTCGCCGATATCAAGAAGGATCCGGCGTTTGCGGCGGCAATGAAGGATCCCGGGATGCAGGAAATCCTGACGCCGAAGCCGACAGACCCGTCCCAGCAAATCTAAACTAGGCTGCCGCCGTGGAAGGCGGAGCTCCGACCTGCCTATCAACATCAGAGCGAATCCCTAAGCGGTTGGTGTGCGCGCGTTGTTGCAATCGCGCCACGCGGATTGCTTCGCGGAAAGCGAAAGGCAAGCGTCTGCTACAATGAAAGAAACATGAAGCGGTTTGTCTCCAGCGCTTGGTCGTTGGCAGTTCTGAGTGCAGTGGCAGTTTGCGCCGCGACGGCGCATGTGGCCTTTGCGGCGGACAACCCTAGCGGAGCGGTGAAGGCGTTCGCGGACGATTCCCCCTTACCAAAAAACTCTCCACAACTGCAGCAACCCCAGCCCGGCATCTACCTGGTGTTCCCGTTTGAAAGCGTTGGCGCGTCGCCTCGTTTGGACTGGCTTGGGGAAGGACTGGAAGAGTTGACCATCCAGCGGCTCTCGGCGGCCGGACAGCAGGTGTATTCGCACGAGGGACGCACGGCGGAGCTGGACCGGTCCGGCCTGCCGCCGACGGCGAAACTGAGCCGAGCATCCATGCTGCGCATTGCGCAGAACCTTGACGCGGATTACGTGATTCTGGGGCGATTTACGTCAGACGGGCAGACGCTGACGGTGGAATCACAAATCCTGCAGGTGAATCCGACGCGGCTGCTGCCGGCGGTGCGCGAGACGGGGCCGCTGGAATCGTTGATGGATGTGCATGTCCGGATGCTGTGGCGCTTGCTTGCAGCAAATGATCACGCGTATCCGCAGAGCCTGGAAGAGTTCGCGAAGGCGCAGCGGCCGTTGCGGCTGGATGCGTTCGAGCATTATGTGCGCGGGCTGCTGGCGAGCGAAGACGACGCGCGGCTGCGGGAATTGCGCGAGGCGGCGCGGCTGGAGCCGGAGTGGCCGGATCCGGATTTTGCGATTGGCGACGCGTATTACTCGCGCAGGGATTGCGATTCCGCGCTGCTGTGGTTTGCGAAAGTGCCCAAGACGCACGAGCGCTATGTCGAGGCGGTGTTTGCGACGGGCGTTTGCCGGCTGGTGATGAATCAGCCGGACAAGGCGGAGGAAGTATTTACGTCGCTGCAGGGAGCGCTGCGCAGCAGCATGGTGTCGGGCGCGGATTTGCCGGAGATTTTGAACAACCTGGGGTTGGCGCAAGCGCGGGAGGGGAAGGTGCGGGAGGCAATCAGCGAGTTGCGCCGCGCGACGGAACTGGACCCAGACGATGACGACTATCCCTTCAATCTGGGACTGCTGGCGCTCGAGGCCAACGATTTTGCGGCGGCGGCCGAGTATTTCCGCGACGCGTCGGGACGGGAACCTGACAAGGCTGAGAACCGGGCGATGATGATTCTGGCGCTGGAGAAAGCCGGGAAAAAGAGGGAAGCGGATGAGGAACGGGAAACGGCGACGGAGACGTTTGGGCCGGATGCGCTTCCAGCAGTGAAGTTGGATACGAAGAAAGATTCGCTGGTGAAGCTGCAACGGGTGAGAACCGAGTTGGACGCCACGGCGTTGCAGTTGGAAATTGCGTCGGCGGGGGGCAGGGGCAATTCCGATGTGGCAACCGCTGGCACGGGTGCGCCGGATACGCCGGCGGCGCATATCCGGCGGGGACGGCAGGAGCTTTCGGCGGGACGCGTAGATGCCGCGGAGACGGAGTTTCGCGCGGCCCTGGCTGCGGATGCGAACAGCACGTCGGCGCACAACGGGCTCGCGGAAGTCTACCGGCGGCGCGGCAAGCTGGATGATTCCGTAAAGGAATTGCAGGCCTCGTTGGGAATTCGCGATTCCGCGGCGGTGCGCACGACACTGGCGCGCATCTATCTGGAGCAGAAGAAGCCGGACTTGGCGAGGACCGAGGCGGAGCAGGCGTTGAAGCTTGCGCCGAAGTATTCCGGTGCGAAAGAATTGCTGGAGCACCTGCAGAATTTGCAAAAAGGGAAGCCTTCGGGGGGTGCGCCATGAGGGCACAAGAAATGGGTCACGGGATTCGGGGCTTAAGAAAATTGTCACGTTTTGGAGCGGCCGCCATTCTCGCTGTGGGTGGCCTCGGGCTGCTGCTTCCCCGGGTGACGGCCGATGAGCATGCCGCGAGTCCGCTGGTTTTGCAGCTACATCTCGATGGCGAGGTCGAGCCGATTCTGGCGACCTACGTGGACGAAGGGTTGGCCGATGCGGCGAACCGGCATGCGTCTTTAGTGTTGATAACCATGGATACGCCGGGCGGTCTTAGCGATTCGATGACCGACATCATCCATCACATTTTGACTTCGCCCGTGCCGGTAGCGGTCTATGTTTCGCCGACGGGCGCACGGGGAGCCTCAGCGGGATTCTTCATTTTGCTTTCCGCCGACGTGGCGGCCATGGCGCCGGGAACCCATACCGGTGCAGCATCTCCTGTGGTCTTGATCGGCGGATTTCAGCTGCAAATTGACGAGACCATGCGCAAGAAAATCCTAAACGACGCGCTGGCCTTTCTACGCAGCTACGCCGACAAACGGGGACGCAACCCAGCGCTCGCGGAAACCGCAGTGACGGACGCCAAGGCGTTCACGGACAAAGAAGCGCTGGATGGGAAACTGATTGATATCGTCGCCAATTCGCCAGAGGACCTGCTGCGGCAGCTCGATGGGCGAACCATTACGCGCTTCGAGGGCGAGAAAACGACGCTTTCGTTGAAGAATGCGGTGCTGACGGAATTTCAACTATCGGCGAGGCAGAAATTCCTTTCGAGAATCGTGGAGCCGGACGTTTTCTTTGTGCTGCTGCTGTTGGGCGTGCTTGGGCTGTATACGGAATTCACGCATCCGGGGATGGTGGCGCCGGGGGTGATCGGCGGGATTTGCGCGGTGCTAGCGTTGTACGCGATGCACCTGCTGCCTGTGAATCTGGCAGGAGTCCTGCTGATCCTGTTGGCGTTGGCGCTATTTATTTTGGAAGCAAAATTCACCAGCCACGGCGTGCTGGGGGTGGGCGGAACCGTCGCGATGTTGCTTGGAGCGCTGTTTCTCATTCGTTCCCCGCTAACGGCAGGCGGTGTGAGCCTGGGCATCGCCCTTTCGGCGACGATTCCCTTTGCGCTGATCACCATCTTCTTGATGCGGCTGGTGTTGCGTTCGCGAAGTTGGAAAACAACGACGGGACGAGAAGAACTCGTGGGGGAGGAGGGAATTCCGATTTCAGCGATGGCGGCGGGACAAGAGGGCATGATCCGCGTGCACGGGGAGTTGTGGCGGGCGATTTCGCCGCAACCGGTGGCGGAAGGAAAACCAGTGCGGGTGACCAGCGTGGACGGATTGAAGCTACACGTCGAGCCGGAAGAAGCAGCGGTCACGGAAAACAAGTAGAATGCGTTCGCGTTCAGGTACGGGAGGGTAGAGAGATGGAGATCAGTCTTCTTGGGATCGCGGTAATTGCAGGCATCCTCTTAATTTGGTTCTGGAATTCGCTGTATATCATCAAAGAGTGGGAGCGGGGCGTTGTTTTGAGGCTGGGCCGTTTGCTGCCAGAGGCCAAAGGCGCAGGGATTCGGCTGGTGTTCTGGCCGATTGAAACGTTGTACCGCATCAGTCTGCGGCTGGAGACCTTGGATGTGCCGCCGCAGGACATCATCACGCGCGACAACGTGTCGGTGAAAGTGAACGCGGTGTGCTACTTCCGCGTGGTGGATGCGAATCTGGCGCTGTCGCAGGTGCAGAATTACCAGTATGCGACGTCGCAGTTGGCACAGACCACGCTGCGCAGTGTGGTTGGGCAATTCGAATTGGACGAGATTTTGTCGCAGCGCGACCGAGTGAATGGCAAACTGCAAATAATCCTCGATCAGGATACGGAACCTTGGGGCATCAAAGTATCCAAGGTGGAAGTAAAACAGGTCGACATTCCAGAGCAGATGCAACGCGCGATTGCGAAACAGGCGGAGGCGGAACGCGAGCGGCGCGCCAAAGTGATTCACGCCCAGGGCGAATTCGAAGCATCGCAAAAACTCGCCGATGCGGCGAAGGTTCTGGAAACGCAGTCGTCGGCAATTCAGCTACGGTATTTGCAGACGCTAACGGAGATAGGTGTCGAGAAGAACACAACGATTGTTTTCCCGCTGCCCATCGATATCATAAATAGCTGGGTGCAAGCGCTGGGGGCACCGAAGAAGTAAGAATGAAATCGTCTGGAAAAAGAGGCGGCGCCGGAGAGCGGGTGCTCGAAGGGCGCCATGTGATCGGCCTGTTCATGCTGATGCTGCTGTTTTCGGGCGTGTTTTTCACGCTCGGATACGTGATGGGGCGCAGTCAGGACGACGGACAGGTGCGCGCGGCGACGAATGGGCAGGGATTCAGCGAGCCAGACGTTCTCCCGAAAAAAGAGCCGGTGGCGAAAGCTTCGAGCAAAAAGCCCGCGGCAGAACCGGCTGCAGACTCCGCGACGCCGGCGCCCCCGGAATGGGAGTTTTATCACGCGGGAGATTCGAGCAAGGCCGATGATCATTTGAAGCCCGCGGGGAATGCAGCGCCGCAGCGCGCAGTGGGGAAGAGCGCAAGCGCGGTGAAACAGGTGAACACGGCGGCGAAGACAAACGCCGGCCCGATTTTGGGTTCCATGGGCGGGATTAATCTGCAGGTGGCGGCGCTTACGAAGGAAAGCGACGCGATGGTGCTGGCCAATACGCTGCGCAAGCAGAACTTCCCGACGTTTGTGCAGCCGCCGCGCGAAGACAAGTATTATCACGTGCTGGTCGGCCCCTACGCGGACCAGAAAGCCGTGGACAATGCCAAGAAGGGCCTGGAGTTGGCTGGGTTCAAGGCCATCGTGAAACACTAATGCCCGGGCGCGCCTGGCTCGGGTACTTTCGTCCGCATCCCGGAAGCGAAACTCCCTGGTGGTTCCGCTTGTTTATCGCGGCGATCTCGGGCGCGGCGCTTTCCTTTTCCTACACCGGGTTTTATCTCAGCATTTATTCGTGGGTGTGCATCGCAGTGCTGTTGATCGCGATATTTGGAACAACGCCGCGCGTGGCGTTTTTCTGCGGATATGTGCACGCCATTTTTTTCGTATTCACGTCGGTGCCGTGGATTGCCGAGGTGCTGGCAGTACACGGCGGGCTGCCGCGCGCGGGTGGATGGGGCGTGTTGCTGTTGATTGCCTCGGTCTGGGGCGTGGGGAATGGCGGCGTGACCTGGGCGATTCAGCGCTTGTCGCGGCGGAGCATCACGCTGGCGTGCGTTGCCGCACCGTTTTTTTGGATTGACCTGGAGATGTTTCGGACGTGGCTGCCGGAGATCAGCTTTCCGTGGAATTTGCTGGGGTATCCCGCGGCTGGCAATGTGGCGCTGGTGCAACTGACCTCGGTCACAGGAATTTATGGCTTGTCGTTTGTCGTGGCGGGATTCAATGCGCTGCTGGCGTGGAGCGACGCGGAAACGAAGCAACCACCGGCGCGAAGGCTGGCTATTCTGCTTGGCGCGGCGGCCACGATCCTGGTGGTCATGTTGGTGGGGCCGCATTTTGTGCCGATGCCGGTTTCCGAACATACGGCGCGCGGCGTGCAACTGAATTTCCCGGAGGTGGACGAGTTTCCGAGCGACTGGTTTGAGACGCACCAGGCGGATTTGGAGGAGATTCAGCGGTTCAGCCTGGCGCCGTCGGCGCATCATCCGGATTTGCTGGTGTGGCCGGAGACGCCGGCCCCGTTTTCGTATCAGGACATTCGCTTCGCGCGGCTGGCTACGGACCTGGCGGTAAAGTTTCAGAATCCATTCATCGCAGGAGTGGTGGAGTGGAAACCGGAGACGGTGACGAGCGGCGGGGCGTCGCACACCATCATGGCGCCGTACAACAGCGCGCTGATGATTGACGCACGCGGACGGCGCGCTTTTTCGTACGACAAAGTGCATCTGGTGCCGTTTGGAGAATACGAGCCGTTTCCCTTAATTCATCGCGTAGTTTCCAATGTTTCGAGCGAGGTGGGCGGATTTCGCAAGGGGACGTCCTATACTGTCGGGAAATTCGCGAATGGATATTCGTTCGCGGTGTTTATTTGTTACGAGGCAATTTATCCTGGCGAGGTGCGGCGCTTCGCGGCGAATGGCGCACAAGTGTTTGTGAATATTTCGAATGACGGCTGGTTCGGGCATTCCGCAGCCGCGGAACAGCATCTGCGCATGGCGCGGGTGCGGGCGGCGGAAAACCGCCGGTGGCTGGTACGCACGACGAACAGCGGCGTGACGGTTTCGGTCGATCCCTACGGGCGTATTTTCCGGCCGCTGCCGCCTGACGTGCGCGCGGCGGCGGATTTGCCTTACGACTTTCGCACCGACAAAACCATCTACACGCGTTTTGGAGATTGGTTCGCTTGGCTGTGCCTGATAGTTTCCGCTATGCTGTTGATCGTGTATTGGAAGCCGAAGGAAATGAACGAAGCGACGAAGTAAAGACTTAAAAACCTCTCGCAGACGGACGAAAGAATGATTCTTGAAGACTTGCAGCACCGCTACGAAACTTTGAGCCCGCGCATCGGGCTTGTGCGGAGTTATCTTTGACGCGGCACAAAACCGCGAACGTTTGAAGTCGCTCGAAGCCCGCATCGCCCAGCCCGATTTCTGGAACAAGCAAGAAGAAGCGCAGGCCGTTTTGCGCGAACGCAAGCGTGCTGAAGAGCAAATCGCGGCGGACGCCAAGCTGACCTCTCTGGCCGGAGATATCGAGACCTATATCGGTCTCGCGCAGGAAGAGACCAACGCCGAGCAGCGCAACGATCTGCTGAAGGAACTGGATCGCGAGCTGACGAACGCTGAGAACTATGTTGGCGAACTCGAAACGAACACCCTGCTCTCGGGCGAAAGCGACCGTCTCAATGCCATTATGACCATCAAGCCGGGCGCCGGCGGCACGGAGTCACAGGACTGGGCCTCGATTCTGCTGCGCATGTACCTGCGCTGGGCGGAACGCAAAGGCATGACCGCCAGCGTGCTGGATGAAACGCCTGGCGAAGAAGCGGGCATCAAGTCTGCCACCGTCCAATTTGCGGGAGAGAACGCCTACGGATTGCTGGCCGGAGAAACCGGCGTCCACCGGCTGGTGCGCATTTCGCCGTTTGACCAGGCGGCGCGGCGGCACACGTCGTTTGCTTCGGTTTTCGTCATTCCGGAAATTGACGATCGTATCGAGGTAAACATCCGACCGGAGGACATCAAGCTGGATACATTCCGGTCGGGCGGCAAGGGCGGGCAAAACGTCAACAAGGTGGAAACGGCGGTGCGCATCACGCACCTCCCGACGGGGATTGTCGTGGGTTGCCAGGCGGAACGCAGCCAGCACAAAAATCGCGAGCTAGCCATGAAGATGATGCGGTCACGCCTCTACGACCTCGAACTGCAGAAGCGCCAGGCACACACGGATAAGCTCGACGAAAGCAAACTGGACATTTCTTTCGGCAGCCAGATTCGCTCCTATGTCATGCAACCCTATCGGATGATTAAGGACCATCGCACGAAATTCTCCGCCGGCGACGTGGACCGGGTGCTAGACGGCGACCTTGACCCCTTCATTCGGTCCTACCTGATTGCCAAAAAGACCAAAGGCAAGCTGGACGTTCAACTGGACGATGAAGACGCTGCCTAGGCCGCGGGAAACCGGTCGAACCTCCGCTTGCCGTTTAATGTAATTAGATGCCATTCGACCCCCGTTTTTGACCGTTCAATGCAAATATATCCCGTTTAATGCCAATAGGTTGCGCTTTGGACCGTGGAATGCTAGGTTTGTAAAGCTTGACCACATACATTGTGAATAGCCGCTTCTGGGCGGCCGGGCCGCCAGCGTTCACCAAGGAGAAGGTGTTTTGAGCGAAGCTTTACGCAACTTCTTGTTTACCTCCGAATCCGTCACGGAAGGCCATCCGGACAAAATTGCCGATCAGATTTCGGACGCGGTCCTCGATGAAGTGATGAGGCAAGATCCCAAGGGGCGCGTAGCCTGCGAGACCCTGGTGACTACCGGCCTGGCCGTAGTGGCTGGCGAGATCACCACCAGCGCGCATATCGAATACGATTCGCTGGTGCGCGACACGATTCGTGGCGTAGGGTACGACCGTGCGAAATACGGCTACGATGCCGAGACGTGCGCGGTCATGTGCACCGTCAAGCGCCAGTCGCCGGACATCGCCATGGGCGTAGACACTGGCGGCGCGGGCG
>Ga0335077_10011392_pt1 | contig 11114 bp, 9 predicted proteins | sample Lox_Sample_31_FD_207151 | JGI IMG/M metagenome (GOLD analysis project Ga0335077, IMG submission 207151) | Soil microbial communities from Loxahatchee National Wildlife Refuge, Florida, United States - Lox_Sample_3.1 | ecosystem: Environmental > Terrestrial > Soil > Wetlands | place: USA: Florida...
AGAGTCACATAGTGAAGTTGAAAATCAACTTGACCCGGCTGCACCCAGACCGTCCTGCCGACATGCGCCACCCAGTTGCCTCCGGCTTGGTAAGGAGATTCGTGAATGTGACCGCTGCACCCGAACAAGGGCTGATTGTCAGATGCGAATTTCAACACCGTCGGTGACCCGGCGCGTTGGCCGTTGCCGCAGATGTCCATGCCCAAGTCCGACGGAGGCTGATGAATTATCCAGATGCTTCGCCCCATTTCACCTTCTTCCAGTTGCTGTTTCAGACGATCCAGCTCTTGCTCGATGGAGGGTTTGGCGGAGAGATACTGCACCAGGTTTTCCAACGGCACGAACTCGCCACGCTCATCCAAAGTCAATCCCTCGCCGCAGAATTGCTCCGGGCAAGCCACATATTTTCCATCAGGCACGCACCAGTGCTTGTAGCCGAACGGGTAATCGCGGACCTTATTCATGCCGCAGAAAACCAATCCAGCTTCCCGGTGAACACGCCCATTCAGCTTGACGCACAGTCCCTTGGTTTCAAGTTGGCCGAGCGCCGGTTCGAGGATGTGAAGATCATCATTGCCCAGATATGTCAAAATCGTGATCGGGCCGTTTTGCATTATCTGCCGGAAATGGCGACCCATTTCCACGAAGAAACTCTTTTGGGCGTCGTAGCCGCCGCTTTTGGGGAGCAAGTCGCCTGCGATGAGAACAAAGCGCGGCTTTTCCCGTACCGCCGCCTTCACCAGTTCTTTCCATTTGGGAATCCACTGGTGCAGGTCGCAGGTGACAAGGATTTTCATGTGGCCAATACGACTCATTGGTCAACCGGCCAATATGGAACCGGCCTCCTGGGGAAAAGGTCGCTCACAGATACACCAAAGACCACGGCGAAAAACGCGATTCGCTTGTCGGTGACGGCGGAACGACAAGTTTCCACGTTGGCAATGATTTCGCGGGTCATGTAACACCCAAGCAGTTGCATTCTGGCCGCGAGCATGTTCTGCGTCCAGCCTTGTTGAAAACGAAACCGAGCGATATTCCGTCCAATGATGTTTGCCTGTCGGCGCTTAGCCATTCGTGAAATTTTCAAAAACTTCCGACATCACACAAGGAATTGAACCACTGACCGTTCTTGATTAACAAAACAGCTTGCCGGCAGCCATGTCATCTTGTAGCGCAAAAACCCGTTTCAATTGCGCTGCCATTTGCTTGGTTTAGGCAATATAGCTCAAGCATGGCTTTAACTACGCGCCCCAATTTAATCAAAAGTCTTCAAGCGGGGCTTCTCGCGAGGAACGTCGTGCTCGACTTGCCTGATAATCGATACGATGAAACTGACACCAAATGGTATGAAAAAGTGGTGTCGTGTGCATCTTGACACTTCCCCCGAAAACGGGGTGAATAAGGTATTCGGTTCCTCACAAAAACAAACATGAACCACAATTCGACCCAGGCACAAGCGCCATGAAAGACGAGGAATCCATACCGTCGCTCTCCCAAATCGAAGCCGAAGTGATGGCTGAAGGGCGGGAGTGGACGCGACGACGACTGCAAGAGAGACTGCAACAACTGGCCGAGAAGCACGGCGAGGTTTTTCCCCCAAAGCCAAAGTCGGCTGGTGCATCGGCACCGGCACACGTTTCGGCTGCGCACCGGCGCCGGCGAGGTTGAGCTACAAACCTGGCATGGCCAGGATTCGGTGGACGGCCATTGGGGCTGCCCGCTGCGGGAGCGGTGGCAACTGGCGGCGCATCAGAAGCTGAGTCCCTGGTGGATGGAAAAGGTGGCCTTTACCGTGACGGTGGCCGGGTCGTATGAAGGGGCGGCCAGACTGCTGGAGAAATTGGGGCATCGGGCCGACGACGCCACGCTGCACGCCTTGGCGCAGCGGCTGGGAGCGCGGGCGCAAGAACAGGCACGGGAGCGTCTGCAACAGCCCCCGCCGCCTCTGCCCGCCAATCGGGCGGCCAGTGAACTGGCGGTGATGGAGTTGGACGGCTGGCAGGTGCGGGAGCGCGGGCTTGGCTGGGGCAAGAGGAAAACGCAGGAAAACCGCGTGGAATGGCACGAATTGAAGACCGGGGTATTTTATTTGCAGGAACATTCGGTGCGCAAAGGTGAGCGGGGATTATTGAGCCAAAAGGCGGTGGTCAGTTGGCAGGGCGAGGCGGTGGAACTGGGGCGGCGGCTGCATCAAGAGGCGTGTGCGCGGGGTTTGGCGCTGGCACGGGAGCGATTGATTGTCAGCGACGGGGCGCCTTGGATTTGGACTCTGGCGCAAGCGCGATGGTCGGGGGCGGTGGAGTTGCTGGATTTTTATCACGCCAGCCAGCATCTGTGGGATTTGGGAGAAGCGGTGGTGGGCAACCGGGAGGGAGCGCGCCCGTGGGTGGAAAAGAAACTGCATCAACTGCGGCATGGACGGCAGGGGCAGGCGCTGCGGGAGGTGGCGGCCTTGAAAGCCCGGAGGGGAGAACGGGGCAAAGTGATTGCGCGGGAGAAAAACTATTTTGCCCAACATGCCGGACGGATGAACTATGAGGCGGTGGCCCGACGGGGCTGGCCGATTGGGTCTGGAGCGGTGGAATCGGCGTGCCGTCAGCGTCAAGGACGGTTCAAACGCTGCGGCCAATTTTGGACGCCCTTGGGTTTGAGCAACCTTTGCGCCCTGTCGGACGCTCTCCAGAACGGTCATTGGGATGAACTTTGGAATTAAAAATCGGGGGAAGTGTCAAGATGCACACATTACATCTTAATCTGAACGGCCATTATAATCTTATTTTTCTCGCCTGCGACCTCGATTAGGCGCAGAATTAAGCTCAAGATGAAATTACTGCGCGATTAGACCCGGTCGCGCGATCCAGATAACGTGAACAGACCGATTGATAAAAAACCGCCCGCCGACCCGGAATTGGAGCGGCGGATTCAGGAACTCATCCGCTTCAAGGGCGGCGGCTACAACGAAACCGAGGTCGCCGACATCATCGCCAACGCGCTCAAGCTGTTGGCCGACGTGAAGGACACCGGCGACGTGCGCGTCATCCAGACCGCGCTGCGCGAATTACGCTATGCCTTCCGGCTCTTTGCGCCGTATGCGCGCGTCCGCAAGGTCACGATTTTCGGCTCGGCACGGACGCAACCGGACAAAGTGGAATATCGGCAGGCCGTCGAATTCGGGCGCAAAATTGCGAAGGCCGGTTTCATGGTCATCACCGGGGCCGGACCGGGCATCATGCAGGCCGGGCACGAAGGCGCCGGCCCGGAAAACAGCTTCGGCGCGAACATCCGCCTGCCGTGGGAGCAGGCCGCCAATCCTGTGATCCGCGAGGACAAAAAGCTCATCTCGTTCAAATACTTTTTCACGCGCAAACTCATTTTCATCCGGCACTCGGACGCCATTGCGCTGTTTCCCGGCGGGTTCGGCACGCTGGACGAGGGTTACGAAGCCATCACGCTCATGCAAACCGGCAAGAGTCAGCTCATGCCGCTGGTGCTGGTGGACCGGCCCGGCGGCACTTACTGGAAGACCTGGGACCGCAACGTCCGCGAACATTTGTTGCGCAACCAGTTGATTTCGCCGGATGACCTGAATCTTTATCACATCACCGACGATACCGACCGGGCGGTGAAAATCATCACGCGTTTTTACCGCAATTTTCAGTCCACCCGGTTCGTAAAGGATTTGCTCGTCATCCGGCTCAAAAACGCGCCGCCGGCGTCCGCCATCACGAGATTGAACAAGAATTTTGCCGACATCATCAACGGCGCACCCATCAAGGTCATCAAACCTACGCCGGAAGAAGTTGAAGACAACGACCGTTTGGACCTGGCGCGTGTGGCGTTTGGATTCAACCGCCGTGATTACGGCCGCCTGCGGCAATTGATTGACGCGTTGAATGAGGTGTGAAGCCAAAGCCAGTAGGGCTGAGATTTTTCCCCCTCTCCGTCAACGAAGTTGGGGGAGAGGGCCGGGGAGAGGTGGGGCGTTTCAAACCGGTTTCGGCGGAGGCTGAATCAGTTCATCAGCCTTCGGCGGAAGAAAACGATGGTTCTGCACCTTCCGCATCACGGCGACGCAGCCAGCTCTTCGATGCAGAGCATTCCAGATTTCCAGAAGGATACCTTCGCGGTTTCTTCGCCATTGATGATTCCAAAAGCGCAATTCCTCAATCCCTTCTGAAGCTAGAAATGCCTCGCGTTCCACGTCGCGCTGGTGTTGCTCCGGCAGTCCATGTTGGAACCCGTCCAACTCGATGGACAACCTCGCGGCGGGACAATAGAAGTCGAGAAAGCAATTTCCGTGCGGATGCTGACGGCGGAACTTGAATCCGGCAAAGCGCCCCGCCCGCAGGGCACGCCATAACTCTTTTTCTTCATCCGTCTGTTCGCGGCGGAGACGGCGGGCGTTTCCAGCGCGATTCATGATAGCAGTTGAGCCAGCAGGTTTTGAAAAGTAAATCCCGCTTCAGAACAAACGCGCCTCCTCTCCCCGGCCCTCTCCCCGCTTCGCGGAGAGAGGGAGTCAATTCGGCGCTGCGATTTAGAACATGGTCGGTTTGCGCGCACTCGACAGGCCGTGTTCAGATTGTTAGCGTTCGGCCATGAATTTTCTGGTCACCGGCGGCGCGGGTTTTATCGGCTCGCATGTTTGCGAACGCCTCCTGCGCGACGGCCATTCCGTCTGGGCCTTCGATGACCTCAACGATTTTTACGACCCGCAATTCAAGCAACGCAACCTGAAAGAAATTCAAGCCATTGCCGGTGGATGCGCCGCTGCCGCGGCGCACCGGCGGCGCCGCAGCGCCGCCGCCACCCAATTAGAAAAGCCGTTTGAATTCGTCCATGGCGACATCACCGACCGCGCCGCACTCGACGAAATTTTTTCCTCCGTCAAATTCGACCAGGTCATCCATCTGGCGGCGCGCGCGGGCGTGCGGCCCAGTCTCGCTGACCCGGCGCTTTACCAGCGCGTGAACGTCGAAGGCACGGTCAACGTGCTCGAAGCCGCGCGCACACATCGCGTCAAAAAAATCACCCTCGCCTCATCATCGTCGGTTTACGGCACTAATTCCAAAACGCCGTTTGCCGAAAGCGACCCGATTTTCTCCGCCGTGTCGCCTTATGCCGCGAGCAAGCTGGCCTGCGAGGCGCTCGGCCACGTCTGGCATCACATCTATGGCATGGACGTGGCGGTACTGCGTTTTTTCACCGTCTATGGCCCGCGCCAGCGGCCCGACTTGGTCATCTACAAGTTTGCGAAGCTCATCAGCGCCGGCAAACCGATCCCGGTCTTTGGCGACGGCACCGCGGCGCGCGATTACACGTTCATCACCGACACGCTCGACGGCATCATGGCCTGCACGCAAAAGGAATTTGGCTATGAGCTTTTCAACCTCGGCGAGTCGCAGACGGTGAAGCTGAGCAATTTAATCGCCTGGCTCGAAACATTGCTCGGCAAAAAGGCCGTGATAGACCGGCAGCCGGAGCAGCCCGGCGACGTGCCCATTACGTTCGCGAACATTTCCAAAGCGCGCGAGCGACTCGGCTATAATCCGCGGGTGAACATTGAGCAGGGCCTGCCGAAATTTGTGGATTGGTTTTTGAAAAGCAATGGATAAACTGTCTTCATGACTGTCGCCAACCCGTTTACGCGCCCGACCCTGGAGGAAGCACTCGACGCCTGGAACAAGCTCCTGGCCGGGCGCCGGCTCCCGACGAACCTCCTCTGGCTGTTCGAGGAAAACCTGTGCCTGGAGAAATCGCCGGTGGCAGCCGGCGGTTTTCATTTGGCCTTTCAAACCCGGTTCACGCCGCCGCCGGATGACGCGCTGGAAATCGCGTTCGATCATTTCTCCGAAGCGAAAGCGCGAATGGTGTTTTACCAGGCCGGCGTCTGTCGCGGCCAATCCCTCTGCCTGTTGCTGTGTGATTCATGGTTTGACGCCAAGGGCGAGAGCAACGGTTTTCTGCGCCGGGACGAATGGCACATGTCGTTTCATCCCGGCCACAATGATGAAATCGAGGAAATCACCGAGTTGAGCCGCTGGCTGCGGCGGGTCAAACACGGGCGCAGCTTTCACGACCTCGATTTTTGCATGACATTGACGGCGATTGACGAAATCAAAACCTATGGTCGTCCGCTCGCCCCCTACGAGCGATTTGCCCAGACGATGCTCAACCGGCTGCGCCGCTTTTTGGGACAGCCCGCGTGAAATTCGCGCGCTCCGGCCCGCTTTCGTGTCAAATCCCCGGACTGTTTTGTTCCAAAGCAGGTCGCCTCGCTCCACGGCGGAAATTGGCCCAAACGATGCTGAAAACCCGGCATGGCCAAAATTGCCTACAGCGTAAACACAAAAGGCGGTGTCAATGTCATCCGCACCACAGTCGCTCCGGCAAATCGGTCGGAGGAGGCGCGGTTCGGTCTGCTTGACGGCACGGTCATCGCTTTTTTTGTGCTCCTGTGCACCACGGGTCTGGTCCTCCTGCTAAGACAGTAATCCACCCGTCGTTGCCGCGAGTCGGCGTCCCCGGTTTTTTGAAGTGAAAAAAACCGCGCGCCGACGCATCACACCCCTAATCACTTGGTCGCCGGCAGCCGCACGGTTCCACTCCGCTTTCCTTTTGGTTCGCGCGCCGCTAGACTTTCCGCGTGACACAAGCCGAAGCCAAAAAACGTCACGCCCAGCTCGCCGACGAAATCCGGCGGCATGACCAGGCTTATTATGTCGAAGGCCGGCAGCTCATCACCGACCGCGAATACGACCAGCTTTTTGGCGAACTTCAAAAATTGGAAAAAGAATTTCCCGACCTGGTCACGCCCGAATCACCCACCCAGCGCGTCGGCGGCGCGCCCAGCGAGAAATTTGCCCGGGTCAAACATCTCGTGCCGATGCTTTCGCTCGACAAGGTTGCAGCCGCCGAGCATCCGACCAGCGCCGAGGAACCCAACCGCGACAGACGCAATCGCGCCCAGGATGAAAACACGCTGGCTGAACTCCGCGCGTTCGACGCGACCATCCGCAAACACCTTGGCCGCGACCGCATCGAATACGTCATAGAACCGAAGGTGGACGGCGTGTCCATCAGCGTCCATTACCGGCGTGGCAAACTCGCGCTCGGCGTCACGCGCGGCGACGGCGCGGAAGGCGACGACATCACCGCCAATCTCAAAACCGTCCGCGCGATTCCGTTGGAGTTGAATCTGAAAAATCCGCCCGCGCTGCTCGAAGTGCGCGGCGAGGCTTACATGGCGATCGGCGATTTCGAGGCGCTGAACAAAAAGCTCGCTGCCGCTGGTGAAAAGCCGTTCCCCAACGCCCGCAACGCCACTGCCGGCACGCTCAAGCAACTGGACCCAAAGCTGGTCGCGCAACGACCCATCCGCGCCGTTTTCTACGCCACGGGCGCCGTAGCCGGCATTGAGTTCAAAAAACATTCCGAAATGCTCGAGGCGCTCGCCAGGTTCGGATTGCCCACGCAAAAACTCTGGTGGGTTTGCCGCGGCATTGACGAAGTTCTGAAAGTTTATCGCGAAAAAGTTGTCGCGCACTACGATGAAGACAAAGACCTGCGCCGACAATTGCCCTATGAAATTGATGGCATCGTGCTCAAGGTGAACACGCTCGCCGACTGGGCGCGGATTCCCGGCCGCGCCCGCGCGCCGGGCTACGCCATCGTCCACAAACCCGTTCCGTGGATCACGCCAGCCGAAACGGTTTTGAAAGGCATCACGGTGCAGGTTGGTCGCACCGGTGTGCTCACGCCGGTGGCCGAACTTGAACCGGTCTTCGTGCAAGGCTCGACGATTTCGCGCGCCACGTTGCACAACGAAGACGAAATCCGCCGCAAAGACATCCGCATCGGCGACACCGTGGTCATCCGCAAGGCCGGCATGGTGATTCCTGAAGTGTTTGAGGTGGTGAAAACCAAACGTCCCGCCCACGCGAAGGAATTTGATTTGTATGAGTATGTCCATGGCAAATGTCCTGTCTGCAAAGGCCCAATTGCGAAGGAAAAAGTTTCCGCCGGTGACGCCGAAGAGGTCGCCTGGCGTTGCCAGAACATTGCCGGGTGCCCGGCGCAACTCACACGCCGCGTCGAGTATTTTGCCTACCGGAAGGCGCTCGACATCGAATCGCTCGGCGGCATCGTGGCCGAAAAACTGGTCGAACGCGGCTTGGTCAGGGAACCGCTCGACCTGTTCGACGTGAAACTGGAGCAACTCGCCAAACTCAATCTGGGCACAGACGACGAACCGCGCGTGTTCGGCGAGAAGAACGCGACTAAAATTCTCGATGCTCTCCAGCGAGCCAAAACCGCGCCGCTGTCGCGCTGGATTCAAGCGCTGGCCATTTCCGATGTGGGCGAAGCCACCGCCAAACAACTGGCCGCCACGCATGATTCGTTGGAGACGTTGGCAAAATCCGAAGTCTTGCACGACATCTGCGGCCTCGGCGCGAAAGAAAGCGAGCGCGCCGAAATCAGCCCGCGCTCGCGTAAAAATCCGCCGAAGAACGAAACTGAAAAAGCTGCACGGGAAGAACGCGACGCCGAACTCAAAGCTGAAATTGCGGAAATCGAATCACGGCTGGCCGCAGGCGGATTGAAATCCCGGATGCAGGAGGTCGGTCCGGTGGCAGCGGCAAGTGTGCTGGATTATTTCGCATCGCCTGCCGGAAAGAAAGTTCTCGCCCGTATCCGCGTATTGGGCATCAAACCGCAAAGTGAAAAAGTTAGTGGCGCCGCGAAAGCAGCCGGCATGTTTGCCGGGAAGACGTTTGTGCTGACCGGCACGTTGCCGACGATGACGCGCGAGGAGGCCACAGCAAAGATTGAAGCCGCCGGCGGCAAGGTGAGCGGCAGCGTGAGCAAGAAAACAGATTTTGTTCTGGCCGGCGCCGAAGCCGGCTCCAAGCTCGACAAGGCCAAGGAGCTTGGCGTGAAGATTTTGGACGAGGCGGAGTTTTTGAAGATGGCTCAACTCAGATAACGTGTTATTCGGGGTGGCATTGGAATTGCAGTTACAGCCGCAAAAAAATGAAAGGGTTGTTTGCCATTTTGTTGACAGTTGGTCTGTTTGCGGCGAGCTATGTCGTTTCTGCGCTGATTTCCTTTGACCTTACATGGATCCTGATCGGGATTACATCATTGTGGGCTGGAATTGATTCAAAAAGGATTGAATTGCATCGCTACAAACTGGGCCTCGCGTGCAGGCCCGTTGCTTTGTTCTGCTGCTGCTACCTGCTGTGGATTTTCATCTTCCCATGGTATTTGTGGGCGCGGCGGAGGATTAAAGACGGCACGGTAGCTTTGAAGGAGGAACCCACCCCAAATGTCGGTCCACTCCGGCGTTTCTTACGCCGATTCTCGCGCGTTGCCGAGCGAGCGACAGAATGGGGTTTGATTGGCTTGGTCGGCCTCAAAATCGCCTTTCTGCTTTTCTGCATTGAAGAATCCTGGCGTGGTCCTCGGGTGTGGGAACAGTACGAGCACGAACTGGCGGCCAGGGGCGAAACGTTTGATTGGGATGCGCTGATCCCGCCGCCGGTACCGGATTCTCAAAATTTTTTCAGCGTGCCGATGATGTCCGCTTGGTTCATCAAACCTTCTGGGAACGTCATCACGGATGACTTGGCGAAACGTCTGAATTACACGAACACTTCGGCCCCGGTGGAAATAGCGGAACTGACAGTCGGATCGCCGGGAGCGCATCTGGATCCGACCGGCGGAGAGGTCCGGCTGCAATTCAACGATCCCCAATCAGCCCGGCGGGCGAAAACGCTGGTGCAGAATCTCGCCGGACCGACGGTGTTCGGTGCGCGCGGAGCGGACACCCTGGCGGCCCGGCCGGTAGCTGCAAATTCAATCCAACCGACCCGCATTTTTCTGGAAGCGAACACACAGCCGACCATCAGAGATTTCATCGGGTTTCTCGGTGATAACAACAACTCCATCTCCGGCCCTCTGACTGTCAGACCTGCTGGTACCAATTCGTTTCGCGTGTTCACTTCGTTTGGCATCGCTTCAGATTATTTGAAATGGAGCGACCAGTTTCAGGGCGATTTTGCCCGAATGCGTGAGGCTGTGAAACAACCGTATGCCCGGATGGACGGCGATTACAGTTATCCGCCGACGATGCCCATTCCGGGTTTTGTTAATATTCGAGCGGTTTCTCAAACACTCGCGCAACGGGCGCAATGTTACTTGTTGCTCGGCCAACCGGAGCAGGCGTTGCAAGAACTGACATTGCTCAACGATTTTCGCCACGTTTTGGAAGGGGCACCGACAGGAAAACCGATGCCTCTGGTATCCACGATGATCAACGTGGCTATCACGGGATTGTATGTGGATACGATTGCGGACGGATTCCGGCTTCATGCCTGGAAACAACCGCAGATCATCACACTTCAAAAGCAACTTGATCAAATCAATCTAGCTCCATTGCTGAAGGAATCCTTCCACGACGAGCAAGTATCCGCCTGCCGCATCTTCCAGACTGCAATGGCCCAATTTGAAATCCAACGCGTTCCGAATGCAACTTTGTGGCAGAAAATCAAGAACTTGAGACCGCCGAATATCGTGCGCGGGTTTTTCTTTTTCAACATGTTAAACGCCGCCAAGTTGGAACAGGAAGTCGTTGACAGTATTGACGTATCTCAAAAAGTTGTGTTGCTACAAAAATTAGCCGAGTTTCAACGTGAAGAGGCTGCCCTTGGCCACCACTTCCAGCCTTACAAATTGCTGGCCGCCATCGCTGTACCGAATTACTCCAGAGCGGTGCAAACATTTGCTTACAACCAAACCAAAGCCAACGAAGCCCAAATTGTTTGCGCCTTGGAACGCTATCGCCTCGCCCATGGTGAGTATCCTAAAACTCTGAATGAACTCCTCCCACAATTCATTGACAAATTGCCGCATGACATCATCGGAGGCCAACCATTGAAGTACCGCCGCACAGCCGATGGCCAATTCGTGCTTTATTCTGTCGGTTGGAACGAAACTGACGACGGCGGGCAATTATCCTCATTTCCTCACGACAAAGGTGATTGGAGTTGGCAGTGAAGAAACTGGCAGCGTGAGCAAGAAAACAGATTTTGTTCTGGCCGGCGCCAAGGCCG
>Ga0335077_10011394_pt1 | contig 11114 bp, 8 predicted proteins | sample Lox_Sample_31_FD_207151 | JGI IMG/M metagenome (GOLD analysis project Ga0335077, IMG submission 207151) | Soil microbial communities from Loxahatchee National Wildlife Refuge, Florida, United States - Lox_Sample_3.1 | ecosystem: Environmental > Terrestrial > Soil > Wetlands | place: USA: Florida...
CGCATTGAAGGAATTCGGCAACCAGTTTTATATCACTAGCCCGACAGGGGAGTCCGCGAGGGTGTACCCGATGAAGGTCTGGAGCGAGATCGAAGACAAACTAGCGGGCACGGCGAACTCGGCGGAGAAACGGAAGTTCCTAATGCGGACGAGCTATTACGGGCAAGTGGCCGAGATGGATGCGCAGGGCCGGGTGCTGTTGCCAGCGGTGTTGCGGGAAGCGGCGGCATTGACTGGCGACGTGGCGGTCTTGGGGAATTTGAATTACCTGGTGGTGATGAACGACGCGCGGGTGGCGGACGAGATAAAGAACGATCCGTTCACAGAAGAGCAAGAGGACGCGCTGGGGCTTTAGGCAGGTTTGGGGCAGCGGAATAGGCGGGCAGGGCCGTACAACGAGCAGGCAGGGCAATTGGGCGCACCACACACGCCGGTGCTGTTGGAAGAGGTGCTGGAATGGCTGCGAATAAAGCCGGACGGAGTGTACGTCGACGCAACCGCAGGAGCGGCAGGGCATTCGGTAGCCATCGCCGGGCGATTGACGTCGGGCCGGTTGATCAGCCTGGACCGGGACGCACAGGCGCTGCGGATCGCGCAGGAGCGATTGAAAGAGTTTGCGGGCCGGGTGACGTTGGTGCACAAGCCGTTCTCGAAGATTGCGGAGGCCGTGCACGAGTTGGGGATAGCGAAGGTGGACGGGGTCTTGGCCGACTTGGGAGTTTCCAGCATGCAGCTTGACGGAGCGGAAAGAGGATTTTCTTTCCGGGAGGCGGGCCCGTTAGACATGCGAATGAGTAGCGGGGAGGCGGAGGAAGACACGCTGACCGCCGACGAGATTGTGAATCGCTGGCCGGAGAAAGAGATCGCCGACCTGCTCTACGGAGAAGCCGAAGAGCACGATTCCAGAAGGATCGCCAGGGCGATCGTGAAAGCGCGGCCCATACGGGATACCGCGCACCTGGCAACGATTGTGGCAGGCGCCCGGAAGCAGTGGGGAAGGCAGAAACTGCATCCCGCAACAAAAACGTTTCTGGCGCTGCGGATAGCGGTGAATCGAGAGATGGAGGAACTCGGGCAGTTTCTTTACCGGACCCCTGCCACAATAAATTCAGACGGACGGTGGGTAGTGCTGACGTATCACTCACGGGAAGACCGCCCGGTGAAGCGCGCGTTCCAGGAAGGCGAGAAGGCAGGAACGCTGAAAGTGCTGACCAAACACGTGATTGTGCCCAGCGAGGAAGAGCAGCAAGCGAACCCGAGATCGCGAAGCGCGAAGCTCCGGTGCGCGGAGAAGGTGTGAGATGGCGACAGCGTACAGGTGGAGTGATGAATTCCCGCAGGGGCCTAAAGGTCATTCGGAAGCCGCTGCAACAGCGACGCGGCGGACGGTGCGGCGTTTTCAGCAGCAGATGGGCGGAGAGGCGCCAAGCAAGCCAACAGTGGAATTTCCTGTGGGGCGGGGGCGGGTGATGGGGCGGCCTGTGGCGAATGCGCGGGCCAAGAAGCCGTTGATGACCGAGATTTACACAGTAAAGAAGATCGACAATTCGCGGCTGGTGCGTCACGTGGAGCCTGTGAAAGTGCGGAATCTGTACCGCACGGTGGCGCTCAGCGGGCTGATCGCGCTGTGCCTGATGGCCTATGTATATCAACACTTCCGCTGCATCGATCTGAGCTTCCAACTCGAAGATATGAGGGCCAAGCAGATGCAGGCGCAGCAGTCGAACGGCGAATTGAAGCTGGAGATTGCGACGCTGCGCGACCCGCGCCGGATCGACGTGATTGCGCAACGGGAGCTGGGATTGAAGAGGCCGGATGCCGCGCAGGTGCGGGAATATGCAAACACGGACGGCTCCGAAGTGGCCGCCCTGCAGCCAGTGCGGATCAACCGCGTGCCATAAGCTAAAGATTCCTGGCGCGAAGCGGCAACGATAACGGAATGACACGCAGGCAGAGGGATTCTGGGAGTTGACGGCAAGCCGGGAACCATGGAGCAAGAAAAAGTCCACGTCCGTCTGCTTTTCCTCATTGGCGTGGCGCTTTTCTGGATGCTGGCAGTTTTCGGGCGGGTCGGGTACCTTCAGCTCTTCTGTCACAGCGAATACCTCGTCAAAGCGCAGCGCCAACAGCGGCGGACCATCGAAATCACACCAAAGCGGGGAGCGATTTACGACCGCAACATGCAGGCGCTGGCCATGAGTGTGCCGGTGCAGTCGGCATTTGCCGTGCCGAGTGAAGTGAAGGACGTCGGGATGGCGTCGCGGCTGTTGTCGCGGGAGTTGGGCATGCCGCCCGAAGAGGTACGGGAAAAGCTGGAGTCGGGGACGTCGTTCATATGGTTGAAGAGGAAGCTGCCGCCGGCGAGCTCAGACGCGATCCAATCGCTCAATCTGCGGGGGATATATCTGCTAGATGAGAACCGGCGCTTTTACCCGAAGCGCGACCTGGCGTCGCACGTACTCGGATTCGTGGACATCGACGAACACGGGTTAGGCGGAATCGAGCACGAATACGACAACCTGATTCGCGGACAAGGCGAAAAGATCGCGGTGATGACGGACGCTCGGCAGAAGCCGTTTGACGGGGGCGAAGCGCAGCACGACCGCGGGGTCAACGTGGTGCTGACCATCGACGAAAAAATCCAGTACGTGGCGGAGCGGGAGCTGGCGGCGGTAATTGCCAAGTTCCACGCCCCGGCGGGATCGGTGATCGTGCAGGACCCGAACAGCGGTGCCATCCTGGCGTTGGCGAACTGGCCGAAGTACAACCCGAATGCGCCGCAGGAAGTGACGACAGATAAGAGGACTGACCGGGCCATCAGCGAGATTTATGAGCCCGGGTCGACATTCAAGCTGGTGACGCTGGCGGCGGCGTTCGATCAGAAGCTGGTCCGCGCGGACGAAGTGTTCAACTGCGAAAACGGCGCGGTGACGGTGGCGGGGCACCTGATTCACGACCATAAGAAGTACGGAATGCTGACGGTGGCGGACATTCTGGCGAACTCGAGCGACGTGGGCGCCATCAAAATCGCGCTGAGGCTGGGATCCGCGAAATTTTACGATTATATCCGGGCGTTCGGGTTTGGCTCGCCCACGGGGGTGGATTTGCCGGCGGAAAGCCGGGGCTTATTGCACCGGCTGGATCACTGGGGCTCGTACTCGATCGCCTCGGTGTCCATGGGGCAAGAGGTGGGCGTCACGCCATTGCAGATGGTCACGGCGGTGTCTGCGGTGGCGAATGGCGGATTGGTGTATCGGCCGCACATGGTGCAAGAGATGCGGCGCGGCGAGCAAATTCTGCCGTTGGAAGCGCAATCAGCGGCGGGGGAGCCGAAACGCGCGGTACGTCCGGAAACCGCGGCGATCATGCGGCGATTGATGGAAGGCGTGATTTTGCACGGCACCGGAAAGAACGCGCGGCTGGATGGCTGGACGGCAGGAGGAAAGACCGGGACTGCGCAGAAGATCGATCCAAATACCGGTCGGTATTCGCCGACGAATGTCATCGCATCATTTTCAGGATTCGCCCCGATCAACAATCCTGCGGTGACGATCCTGGTGTCGGTCGACTCGCCCGCGGGATATCCGCATGACGGGGCGACAGTGGCGGCGCCGGTTTTCAAGAGGATTGCGGAGCAGATCCTGCCGTACCTGGACGTTCCGAGAGACGTGCCGCTGAGCCCGCAGTTGATTCAGGCAGCGTATCGCGCGAGGAAAAACGGAACGCAGGACGACTCGCTGGACGACCTAACGCCGGTGGATTTTTCGGCGCAGCCCGATGCGACCGAGGAAATCGCCAAAGCGCCAGCAGCGAAGACCACGCCGGTGAAAATGCCGGAAGTGATGATGGCGGTGGACGAAGGCGGGGATATTGAGGTGCCGGATTTCAAGGGCAAGACCATGCGGGAAGTAACCGCCAACTGCATGAGGCTGGGGCTGGACCCGGTGCTCGTTGGCACGCGCCTTGCAGTCCAGCAGATGCCAGCCGCAGGAACGAAAGTGCGGCGAGGCACGAAAGTGACCGTGGAATTCGGGGACGTGCCGGTGCGATCCGGCAAGTCCAAATAGAAAGAGGTCTTAGAGAGCCGATGCGAAGAGAGAACGGGTTTACGGCGGAGATTGAAGGAGAGAACGAAGAGGACGGGCGGAAACAGACTGTGGCCCAGCCGGGACAGTACGGGGACGTGAAGCTCAGGACCTTATTAGAGGACGTGGAGGTGCGTCTGGGCCAGCCGACGGCGGATCTGCGGATTCAACAGGTGACGAACGATTCACGGAAAGTGAAGATTGGCGCGCTGTTTGTGGCCATCCATGGCGAAGCGACGGACGGAAATCTGTTCGCGAAGAACGCCGCGGAACGCGGGGCCGTGGCGGTGGTGAGCGGGACGGCAACACCAGCGGATTGGAAGAGCGAGATTCCCTGGATCGAGGTGAGCGAACCGCGGAAGGCTCTGGCGATTGCGGCAGCGAATTTTTATCGGCGGCCGGCGAACGAGCTGCGCCTGGTGGGCGTGACAGGGACGAACGGGAAAACGACAACGACTTCACTGATCGATTCCATCATGAAGGCGTCAGGCGCAAAGACAGGTCTGTTTGGGACGATTGCCTATCACACGCCGAACGGCGAACAGCCCGCTCCGAATACAACGCCGGAATCCGTAGACCTGCAGAGTTTCTTTGCGGAGATTCGCGACGCGGGCGGGACGTACGCAACGATGGAAGCGAGTTCCCACGCGCTGGCGCTGGACCGCTTGTGGAGCTGTCATTTTGCGGCGGCGGTATTCACGAATTTGACGCGCGACCACATCGACTTTCACAAAACCTTTGAAAATTATTTCGCGGCCAAGCGGCGGCTCTTCGAAGGCACCGGAGCGGGAGCACCGGACGTGGCGGTGGTGAACACGGACGACGAATGGGGGAAGAAGCTGGTTGGGTTGACAAAGAGAACGCTGACCTACGGTCTGCAGAACGGAACGGACCTAAAGGCCAAGAAATTCCAGCTGAGTTTCAACGGGCTAAACTTTGCGGCACAGACGCCGAACGGGACGATTCAAGTGGAGTCGCCGCTGGTCGGGCGGATCAACGTGTATAACATCCTGGCGGCGATTGGAGCGGGGATTGGGCTGGGCTTTTCGAATGCAGTGATCGAAGCGGGCATCCGGAATCTGAAAGCGGTGGCGGGGCGATTTCAGAGAATCGATCAGGGGCAGCCGTTCCTGGTGGTGGTGGACTACGCGCACACCGATGACGCGCTGGAGAATCTGATCAAGACGGCGCGCGAGCTAATCACAAAAGGAAGAATCATTACGGTGTTTGGCTGCGGCGGATCACGCGACAGGACGAAGCGGCCGATCATGGGGGAAACGTCGGGGCGGCTAAGCGACCTGTCGATTCTGACGAGCGACAATCCGCGGCAGGAGGATGCGCTGAAGATCATCAGCGACATCGTGGTGGGCATGCAGAAGTCTGCAGGGAAGTACATCATTGAAGCGGACCGCGCCAAAGCGATCAAGCTGGCGATTGAGGAAGCGCGTGCGGGAGACATTGTGTTGCTGGCGGGAAAGGGCCACGAAAACTACCAGATTTTTGCGGAGCGCACGATTCATTTCGACGATCGGGAAGTGGCGCGGGAAGCGCTGGGCAATCGTGGGTACGCGGAGACGCCGAAGGTGGGCGGAGGGTTTGGCACGTAGCGCGCTTGTTTGTGGCCGTGAAAAACTGACGAGGGCCTGCGAGCCAGAATGGCAAGTGGCGAAAAGGAGGAACCCTCTGAAAACGCGCGGAGAAGTGCGGTTTGGAGCGGGCAGAACGCTTGGGAAAGCCAACCTATTGAGGCAACTATGCGGTGGACGGTTACACAAGTGGCTGACGCAGTGGCGGGCAAGCGTGGGGGCGGGCTGGACGCCATGGCCCGGGTGGCCGGTGTGTCGATTGATTCTCGCACGCTACGTGGCGGAGAACTGTTCATTGCCATACACGGTCCGAGTCACGATGGACACGACTACGTGGCCGAGGTATTCGAGAAGGGAGCAGTGGCGGCAGTGGTGGCGGAGCCGCTTGTCTCGCGGTACCCGGGATGGATGCAGGACCGGTGCATCACGGTGGCCGACACGCTCAGCGCGCTACACAGCCTGGCGCGAGCGGTGCGGAAAGCATGGGGGAAGAAAATTTGCGGGATCACCGGGTCGGTGGGAAAGACCACCACGAAGGAGATCCTGGCGGCACTGCTTGGTACCAAGCTCCGGGTCCTGAAAAGCGAAGGAAATTTCAATAACGAATACGGACTGCCGCTGACGATTTTCCGGCTGGAGCCCGAACACGACGTGGCGGTGCTGGAGATGGGCATGTCGTTTGCGGGCGAGCTGAAGCGACTGGCGGCGATCGCGTTGCCGGATGTGGCGATCGAGACACGAGTGACGCCGGCACACCTACTGAACTTTTCGTCGGTGGACGAGATTGCGCTGGCGAAGCGGGAATTGATCGAAGGGCTGTGGGGTCCGTCGTCGCTGGCGGTGCTGAATGCCGACGATGCGCGCGTGGCGGGGATGGCCAGCGTGGCGCCGGGGCGCGTGGTGTTCTATGGCGTGGAGAAGCCGGCGGAATTCAAGGCGGAAGAGATCGAGGACCGCGGGGCGCTGGGTTCGTCGTTCACACTGGTGCACCAGGGAAAGCGGACGCGGCTGGAACTGTCGTTGCCGGGACGGCATGTGGTTTCGAACGCGCTGGCAGCGCTGGCGGCGGCGAGCGAGTGGAAGATTGGCGTGGCCGAAGCGGCGGAAGTGTTCCGCGAACTGCGGACACCGGTGATGCGCGGAGAGCTGATCCGGTTTACGAATGGATTTGCGTTGATCAACGATTCGTACAACTCGAGTCCGGCGGCGCTGCAGGCGATGACGAATCTACTGGCAGCGACGCCGGGATTCGAGCGCAGGATCCTGGCGGCCGGTGAGATGCGGGAACTGGGGCCGAGTTCGAAAAAGCTGCACCGCGAAGGCGGGGAATTCGCCGGGAAGACCGGGAAAATTGATTTTGTGATCGGCGTGCAGGGAGATGCCGCGGAAATCCTGGAAGGCGCCGTGGCGGCGGGCGTGCCGCGCGAGCGAACGCGGTTTTTTGCGGCGCCGGCGGACGCGGCGGCATTTCTGGTGGAGCTGGTGAAGCCCGGAGATTTGTTGCTGGTGAAAGGTTCGCGGAGCGTAAAGATGGAGCGAGTGGTGGAAGCGATGCTGGGGCGATTCGCGCCGGTGGACGCGCCGTCGAACGCGGGAGCGGGGCACTGAGATGCTGTACTACCTGCTCTATCACGTGCTGCAGAAATATTTCAGCCCGCTGAACGTATTTCGCTACATCACGGTGCGCACGGTGTACGCGAGCCTGACGGCGATGTTCCTGGCGCTGGTGTTTGGACCCTGGCTGATCCGGAAACTGCGGGAATTGCAGATCGGACAGTACATCCGCGAGGAAGGTCCGCAAGAGCATAAGAAGAAGGCGGGCACACCAACGATGGGCGGAGTGCTGATCGTGCTGTCGACCGCCGTGCCGGTGCTGATGTGGGCGGATCTGTCGAACGTATTTGTACTGTTGGCGCTGTTCGCGCTGCTGGCGTTTGCGTCGATTGGATTCGTGGACGATTACGCAAAGGTGGCAAAGCGGCGGAATCTGGGGCTGACTGGGGTGAAGAAGATCTCGCTGCAGATCGCGGTGAGCACGCTCGTGGGAGTCGTGCTGCTGGTGCTGTCGTCGCACAGCGCGTATTCGACGCAGCTGATTGTGCCGTTCTTCAAGCGCTTCCATCCGGACCTGGTGATTCACAGCCTGCAACATGTGCCGTACTTCTGGCCGCTGGCCTTCGTGCCGTTTCTGTTGTTTGTGCCAATCTTGGTGATAACGGGCAGCTCGAACGCCGTGAATCTTACGGACGGACTCGACGGGCTGGCCATCGGCTGCACGGTGATCGCGGCAGGGGCGCTGACGGTGTTGACGTATGTGAGCAGCAACTACCGCTGGGCAAATTATCTGGAGATTCAGTACATCCCGAGAGTGGGAGAACTGACAGTGTTCTGCGGAGCGCTGGTGGGCGCGTCACTGGGGTTTCTTTGGTACAACGCGCATCCGGCGGAAGTGTTCATGGGCGACGTGGGCTCGCTGGCACTCGGCGGGACATTGGGAACCGTGGCGGTGATCATCAAGCAGGAAGTGCTGCTGATTTTCGTGGGCGGAATCTTCGTGGTGGAAGCGCTCTCGGTGATGCTGCAGGTGGCGTCGTTCAAATTGCGCGGGAAACGGATTTTCCGGATGGCGCCGATTCACCACCATTTTGAATTGCTGGGATGGAGCGAGAGCAAGGTCATTGTGCGTTTCTGGATTGCGGCGCTGGTGTTTGCGCTGTTCGCGCTGACGACATTGAAATTGCGGTAGACGAAGATGCCGGGATCGATCGAGTTGCGGAAGATGCGCGTGCTGGTGGTGGGGCTGGCACGGACGGGAGTGGCGACGGCATTGTTTTGCGCAAAGCGCAACGCGATCGTGACGGCGACGGACCGGCGGCCGGAGAGCGAGTTGGGGGACACACCGGCGAAGTTGCGCGAGGCGGGCGTAACGCTGGAGCTGGGCGGGCACTCGGAGAAAACGTACCTGGCGCAGGACTTGATCATTCCGAGTCCCGGGGTGCCGGCGGATGACGAACTGCTGGGGAAGGCGCGCTCGAAGAAGATTACGGTGTGGAGCGAGATCGAACTTGCGTATCGTTTCCTGGAAGGCGAGCTGATCGGGATTACGGGTTCGAATGGGAAGACGACAACGACGACGCTGGTGCACCACATTCTGAAGACCGCGGGGAAGAACGCGATTCTGGCGGGAAATGTGGGAACGGCGTTGATTTCGTGCGTGGAGCAGATGAACGCGCAAACCTGGTCGGTGGTGGAGTTAAGCAGTTTTCAATTGGAACTGATCGACCAGTTCCGGCCGGATATTGGGGTGTTCCTGAATTTGACGCCGGATCATCTGGACCGTCACAAGACGATGGAAGCGTACACGGCCGCGAAGAAGCGGATTTTTGAGAAGCAGACGGAACTGGATGCGGCAGTGCTGAACGCAGACGACGCACCGACCGCGGCGCTGGCGCCCAAGAGGCCGCAGGTGTTCTGGTTCAGCCGGAAGAAAGATGTGTCGCAGGGGGCCTGCGTGCGCGGGGAAGACATCGTAATCAGGCACCGGGGCAAGGATGAATTTGTAATGAAGGTGAGCGAGATTCCGCTGGCGGGGTCGCACAACGTAGAGAATGTGCTGGCGGCGGTGATGGCGGGGCGCTTGGCAAATGTGGATGCGCCGACGATCGCGAAAGCCGTGGGGAGTTTTGCAGGAGTGGAGCACCGGCTGGAATTCGTGGCAGCGACCGCGGGCGTGCGGTATTTTAACGATTCGAAAGCGACGAACGTAGATGCGACGCTGAAGGCGCTGGACGCGTTTCCCGGGCGAATTCTGGTGATTCTGGGCGGGAAGGACAAGGGCAGCGACTATACCGTGTTGCAGAAGCCGCTGCGGGAGAAAGCGGTACTGGCGCTGTTGATCGGGGCTGCGGCGGACAAGATTGAAGCGCAGATTGCGGGCAGCGTGGCGATCGAGCGCGCCGGAACCATGCAGAAAGCAGTGGAATCGGCGTCGCAAGCAGCGCGGCCGGGAGACGTGGTATTGCTGGCGCCAGCCTGCGCGAGTTTTGACCAGTTCGAGAATTATGAGCACCGGGGAAGGGTGTTCAAGGAGTTGGTGAAGGGATTGGAACGGAAGTAAGCGGTGCTGAGGGGCAGGAGAAGAGAGATTGCTCACTACACTCGGAATGACGGATTGTTGTTTGTTGTGAGTTAAGGGGAAACGCAACGTGGTGAGACGGACCGAGACGGACAAGTGGCTGTTTGGGGTGACGCTGGCGTTGTGCCTGCTGGGTGCGGTGATGATCTTCAGCGCGTCGGCGGTGACGGCGAAGGAGCAGTACGGGCATTCGTACTACTTCGTGCTGCGGCAGGCGGTGTGGCTGCTAGCCGGGCTTGCGGGCATGTTCGCGCTGATGAAACTCGATTATCACAAGCTGCGCGAGCCGGCGGTGGTGTACACGGCGATTTGCACGGTGCTGGTGATGCTGGTGCTGGCGCTGTTGATGAGCAAATCGCACGCGACGCACCGTTGGATCCGCTTCGGGCCGATCGGCATTCAGCCATCGGAATTGGCGAAGCTGGGAGCGATTCTCTATTTAGCATGGTTTCTGGATTTGCGGCGGCGCGCAGCGACTCGCCTGGATTTTCGGAGCGAGGACCTGATGCAGACGATCCTGCCCGCGACGGCGCCGGTGCTGGTGTGCGTAGGGCTGATCGTGTTGCAGCCGGACCTGGGCACCTCGGTGGACATTGTGCTGATCATGACAGCGATTCTGTTCGTAGCGGGCCTGTCGTGGAAATGGCTGGGCGTGGGCGCGGCGGTGGCGGCGCCAGTCATGTTTGTGCTGATTGCGTTTGTCTCCTACCGGTTGGCGCGGGTGTTGTCGTTTCTGCATCCGGAGTCGGATCCGCAGGGCGCGGGGTTCCAGTTGATGCAATCACTGATCGCGGTGGGCTCGGGCGGATTCAGCGGCGTAGGTCTGATGGAGAGCAAACAGAAGCTGTTCTTTCTGCCGGAAGCGCATACGGACTTCATTTACGCGGTGATCTGCGAGGAACTGGGATTTATCGGGGCCATCATTGTGATCGCGCTGTTTGCGGTGTACGGATTCCGCGGCATGCGAGCGGCGTTTAATGCGCCGGACGGGTTTGGACGAATGCTGGCACTGGGAGTGACGGCCATGGTGATTTTCCAGTCGCTGATCAATTTTGCAGTGGTGCTCGGAATGATGCCGACGAAGGGAATTCCGCTGCCATTTGTGAGCTACGGCGGATCGAGTTTACTGGTGATGTTGCTGGCAACCGGTGTGCTGTTGAATGTGGCACATCAGGGAAGCAGCGGCGGGGAGATGCGGGCCTGAGAGGCAGAGCGTGAAGCTTTTGATTGCGGGAGGCGGAACCGGAGGGCACGTGTTTCCTGCGGTGGCAATCGCGAAGGAATGGCTATCGCGGGGAGCACAGCGGG
>Ga0335077_10011395_pt1 | contig 11113 bp, 9 predicted proteins | sample Lox_Sample_31_FD_207151 | JGI IMG/M metagenome (GOLD analysis project Ga0335077, IMG submission 207151) | Soil microbial communities from Loxahatchee National Wildlife Refuge, Florida, United States - Lox_Sample_3.1 | ecosystem: Environmental > Terrestrial > Soil > Wetlands | place: USA: Florida...
GTCGATGTAGCGAAGATCGCGGGCCTGAGCTTGTCGTGCGAGCTCCATGACCCAGCCGTAGGAGAGCGTCGAGCACTCGATCGCGAGCGCTCGAGGAGCAAGCCAAGCCGCCAGGATACCGTCGGGGCCGAGCCAGACCGAGCGCGAAGAGGCGTCATCCGCGGTCATCGCGATGACGGCGTCGGCTCCATTGGATGCCTCGCGCGGACTCGGCGTCAAGAAGTTGCAAGAAAACTCGTTGGCATCTCAGAGGCGACCACCACCGTGGCCGTTCGATCGAAGAGGCCGTTCAAATAGCCATCGCAGGAGCAATGCTTACGATGCTCGCTGGCGCGCAGAAGACCAGCGCCACCGACTCTGAGCAAGAGCGTGGCGATCAAATCAAGTGCTGACGAATCATGCACCTGCGATCACCTTGCCAATGGTGTGGCATGGCGAGGCCACTGTAAATGCGAGAACCAACAGCCGTTGTTTCATCCGAGCGCGTGTCACTGTGTGTTTGTTGGAACTGCTACGAACGTCTGCGGAAAACCAACACGAATTTTTGTTGACTGCTCGCTGGGGGTGTGTGAAAACCTTGTTGGGATCTGGGGAAGTTGGGTGGGGAATGCAGGATTGTCAGCCAGCCGCTGACGTTTAATGATCATGACCGACCACGCTCTCATCGCCGCTCGCGTGACACTCGAGACGAAGGATCGGGTGCGACGATTGGCTCAACGCGAAGGGATCACCGAGTCGGCGCTCATCAAGCAGCAGCTCGATGTCGTGCTTCGAAGCTCCGGCCTTGATGAGCCGACACTTGCGCCGCCCGACACGGTAAACCGCCGAGGACGGCTCTACCTACGCATGGAGGCTCAGGACCTGCGGCTCCTTCAAGCGCGCTCGAGGGCTCGTGGGATGGCGTCCGCGACTTACGCGGCGTTAGCGCTTCGCTCGCACCTACGAGGCGGCGCACCGCTCCCGAATGCGGAGTACACGGTGCTAAGACAGGCCATCGATCAAATGACCGCCGTGGGGCGCAATCTCAATCAGATTGCCCGCGTGCTGAACCAGGGCGGCCACGCACGGCTACCGGGGACGCGAGAGCTCACGAGCATGCTGGAGGTCGCCGAGGCGTTAAGGGATCACTTCAAGGCGCTCCTGGATGCCAACCAGCGTGCGTGGGAGCACGGGCGTGCCGACACCACTCATTAGGGTCGGGGGCGGTGCGCTATACCTCGACATCGGCTCCTATGCTCGCCACGGACCAGGCCGGCGCGATCGCCTATCGCCGGCGCACATCGCGGCGATTGCCCGCACGGTTCGCCGCGCCCCAGAGGTCATGATCAAGATGCTGAACCAGGGAGGGCGGAGCACTGGCTTAGTGGCCGATCATCTTAAGTACCTCGATCGGGGCGGTGAGCTCGAGATCGAGACTGACGACGGCGCGCCGCTCAAGGGGAAGGGGGCAGGCAATGCGTTGATCGAGGACTGGGGTTTGGACATGGATGAGAAGCGGCGGACCGCGGACCTCAACTCGCGTGAGACGGGGAGGCCGCCGCCAAGACTGGTGCACAAGATGATCTTCTCGATGCCAGCGGGAACGCCTCCGGGCAAGGTTCTGGCGGCGGTCAAGGACTTTGCCCGGGAGGAATTTGGGGCGAAGCATCGGTACGCGATGGTGCTGCACACGGATGAGCCTCATCCGCACGTGCACATGGTGGTGAGAGCAATGGGCTACGACGGGCGGCGGCTGAACACCCGCAAGGGCACCTTGCGTGCCTGGCGGCGGGAGTTTGCCCGCCATCTCCGGGCGTACGGGGTGGCGGCGAATGCGACGGAGCGGGCGGCCCGGGGCGTGACGAAGCCCCAGAAGACAGACGGGATCTATCGTGCAGAGCGTCGCCGAGACTCGACGCACTGGAGGCAGCGGACTGAGGCGGTGGCTCGCGCGATGACGCCCGACGGGGAGATACGGCCGGAGCCGGCGAAAGCTCAGCTCCTTGAGACGAGGGGTCAAGTCATACACGGCTGGGACGCGGTCGCGGATGATCTTCTTCGACAGGGTCAGGCGGAGCTAGCCTTCGCGGTTAGGGGATTTGTGAAGCAGCTACCGGCAGTCCGGACCGAGCGCGAATGGATCCGTGACCGGTTGCTCGAGCAGGCAAGGGGGAGTGAACGGGCGCAGTTCGTTGATCGCTGGAAGCAGGATGCCCTGGCTACCTGGCAGGCCTTCCGGGCGGAGCAGCACCAAGCCGCGGAACATGCCAGGCAGCAGCGCGAACTGGATCGTGCGCCGCAACTCGATCTCGAGCGGTTGCGAACGCAATCACGGACTCGTCGCGAGGGCCGGGCGCGATAGGGTCGCCCTGCAGTTTCCGAACGTCCGGCGCAACCATGGACCAAGACAGCGTAAAGCTCGGGCTGCTGATGGAGACCGCCGAGAGGCATCAGAAGCTCGCTGACGCGGCCATCGGGAAGCTAAATGAACACGCGCAGGGACTAGAGGCGGCGGTGAGAGATCAAATCCGGCGCGCCGTTGTCGAAGAGATGACGATGGTCAAGGCAGAGACTCAAAGCGCGGTCGAGGCGCTCCAGAGGGTAAAGCGGGCAGCCAATGCGCGCTTGACGCTGTGGACGCTGGGTCTTACTGCGATATCGGCAGGTGTCGCGCTCTTCGTCGTCTGGTGGATCCTGCCTACCCGGGCTGAAATCGCAGCGTTGCGTGCTGAGCGCGATGAGCTCGCGAGCGCCGTTGCAGTCCTCAATCGACGCGGCGCTCGGGCGGATCTGCGGCTATGTGGGAGGGTGCACCTCTGTGTTCGGGTGGACATGAACGCGCCTCGGTACGGTGATCAAAGGGATTACTTCGTCATAGGAGGCTACTGAGTGCGACGCGATCAAACGAAGGGAGTCTTCAGTCTTTCTTTGAAGACGACTGGAATTTGGCGCCGCATGAGCGATGGAGGAGGGCCCTCCGAGATCGGTACACAGATACTGGTCTCAAACCGCCCGGTGCTGCTGTGGCCTAAAAGGTCATGGTGGTGAGCGACTTGGGAAAAGGCGTCGCCCATAGAGGACGTCAGGTGTATGTCGAGAAGGTGAACGCAAGTGAACCGTTGATGACGCATCGTGACCTTAAGAGTTGTTGTCGAAACCGTGGAGGTTAGTAGTCTGCGGGATCAGCCTGGGGGCGAGTCTGTGTGCTGCCCAGGTGGCAACCGGTGTAAAGACGGCACGAGCTCGACATGGGCGCTCATGCGGAACGCGGGAAGAGCTGATCTGCGATGTGTAGGGAAACGACAAGTGGTTTGAAGCCATGAGGAGGAATACCGATGCGCAGATCAGTGGAGGAGCTGTCGGTGGTAGTGATGAAGGCTCTGTAATGGGGCTGGAGCGAAGCGACAGCGTCGTCCCGACTGGAAATGCACGCCAACCGGGCAACCGGGAGGAGCGTGTGCGATCAGTCAAGCCGTTTGGCATTGCCAAGCGGGTGGTGTGGGAGGCGTATCGGCACGTCAAGGCCAATCGGGGCGCCGCGGGCATCGATCGGGAAACCATCGAGATGTTTGAGGCGAACCTGAAAGACAATCTGTATCGGGTGTGGAACCGGATGAGTTCCGGGTCCTACTTTCCGCCGGGCATTCGCCTGGTGGAGATCCCGAAGAAGAACGGCGGCGTCCGAACGCTTGGGATTGCGACGGTAGAGGATCGAATTGCACAGACGGTTGCCAATATCTACATCGAGCCCGCTCTCGAGCAGGTGTTTCATCCGGACTCTTACGGTTATCGGCCCAACAAGTCGGCTCTGCAGGCCGTTGGGGTGACCCGTGAGCGGTGCTGGGAGTACGCCTGGGTCGTGGAATTCGACATCGAGAAGGCCTTCGATGAATTAGATTGGATACGGCTGTTGAAGGCAGTTCGCAAGCACGTCAAGGAACGATGGGCGGTGATGTACATCGAGCGGTGGCTGAAAGCGCCCTTTGTGGCCGAGGACGGCTCGATCGTCCAACGCACCAAAGGGGTGCCGCAAGGCTCAGTGATTGGCCCCGTGCTGATGAATCTGTTCATGCATTATGCCTTCGATCGATGGATGCAGGAGATTCATCACTATTGTCCCTTTGCGCGCTACGCCGATGATGCGGTGGTGCATTGCGTGAGCGAGAGTCAAGCGCAATTCATGCTGCGAGAGATCGGGACGCGCCTGGGTCAATGCGGGTTGAAGCTCAATATGCAGAAGTCGCGCGTGGTGTATTGCAAGTGCGGACACCGAATGCTCCAGTACCCGTGTCGGCAATTTACCTTTCTTGGCTACACCTTCAGACCGCGCCTCGCACGAAGTTTTCGCGGGACGTGGTTCCAGGGCTTTCTGCCTGGAGCAAGTCCGGAGGCAAGCAAGAAGATGCTGCGCACGATCAAGAGCTGGAAGATCCCCCGTCAGACCTCGGCCAGTATTGAAGAGCTGGCCGCCCGCTACAACCCGGTATTGCGCGGATGGTGGAACTACTATGGCTGCTTCTACAAGGACGCCGTGCGCGGCGTGTTCCGCAGCTTCGAGGCTGCGGTGGCACGTTGGGTACGCCGCAAGTACAAGAAGTATGCGCGCCACGTTGGGCGCAGCTTCGCGTGGCTGTGGCGGGTGCTCCGAAGGCAGCCAGGCCTGTTCGTCCATTGGCGCGCATATCACCGTGCCGGCGGCCGGGCGATGGGAGCCGTATGACGGGAGACTGTCACGTACGGTTGCGCGTCCAGGAATGTGGACACGTTCAGCAGGGGTGACCTGCCGAGGCAATAATCAGGAGCCTCGTAGCTTGGATAGCAAAGTGGAGGGAGACCGAGACTTTGAAGCCTATCGACAACGTCATCGGAAGGATGATGGCGAACTGCCAGGCCGTAGCGGGAGCGAACGCGTACGTGGCCTCGAAAGTGAGTAGATCCGGGGGCCGAGCCCGCAACCGTGAGGGCGAAGGCAGCATGACTCATCGGAACCTGATCGATGCGATGAATCACTCCGGCGGGGTGGAAGCGACGGCATGGTAATGAGGACGTGTCTGACAACTGGAGAAACCCGTCTCGCCCCGCCGCGAAATCGGCGGAAGCTGGGTAGGTCGTATAACTGGCTCAACCGGGAAGTCGATCGACGGCGAGCGGGTGGCGGAGGGGTCCGCAGTAGCGAGGAGGCAGAGTAATGTCTGCGGAGCAAAGGGACCCCGCTGCCGGGAACGACTGCGTCGAGATGGAAGGCAGGGGCGAGATGATAAAGGCGCCCATCGATCTGCAAGACCTGAGGCGCAGGCTATACGTCAAGGCGAAGGCTGAACCGTCCTGGCGTTTCTGGGGGATCTACGTTCACGTGTGCAAGATGGAGACGCTCCGCGAAGCCTATGTGCTTGCGAAAGCCAACAACGGCGCGCCTGGAATTGACGGCGTGACGTTCGAGGCCATCGAGGCGCAGGGCAGGGAACGTTTTCTTGAGCAGATACGAGACGAGCTGATCCAGCGTACCTACTTACCCATGAAAGCGCGGCAACGCGAGATACCCAAGGAAGGGGGAAAGGTCCGCGTGCTGTCGATACCGGCCATCCGGGATCGCGTGGTTCAGGGGGCGCTCAAGCTGATAATGGAGCCGATCCTTGAGGCGGACTTCCAACCCGGATCGTACGGTTATCGTCCGAAGCGGACAGCCCATGATGCGATCAGGCTGGTCGCCAAGAGCATTGTGCGGGAGAAGACGCGCATCATCGATCTCGATCTCCGCGCCTATTTTGACAACGTGCGACATGATCTGTTGCTTGGCAAAGTAGCGCAGCGGGTGAGCGATGGCGAGGTGCTGCATCTGCTGAAGCTGATGCTGAAAGCGACCGGCAAACGAGGCGTTCCGCAAGGTGGGGTAATCTCACCCTTGCTCAGTAATCTCTACCTCAACGAGGTGGACAAGATGCTGGAGCGGGCCAAGGTGACCACCCGAAACGGTCAGTACACCTACGTCGAGTATGCTCGATACGCTGACGATCTGGTGGTGCTGATCGACGCCTATAAGCGTCATGACTGGCTGCTGACGGCGGTGATGAAGCGATTACGGGAGGAGTTTGCCAAGCTCAAAGTCGAAATCAATGAAGAGAAGAGCCGGATCGTAGACCTGGGACGAGGTGAAAGCTTCGGCTTTCTGGGGTTCGATTTTCGTCGTACTCGCTCGCTGCGAGGGGTATGGCGGGCGCAGTACACGCCAAAGCTCAAGAAGCGGACGGCGTTGCTGCGTAAGCTCAAGGAGACGTTCCGACGCTTTCAATCGCAACCGCTGGATCGGGTGGTGGATCTCATCAACCCGGTGTTACGCGGTTGGGTTGCTTACTTCGCGGTCGGGCACTCGAGCAGCTGCTTCAGCTTCATTAAAGACTGGGTGGAAAAGAAGGCGCGGCGCCATTTGGCGCGGGCCCGAAAGCGACAGGGCTTTGGCTGGAACAGGTGGAGTAGGCGGTGGCTGTATGAGACGGTAGGGTTGTTCAACGGCTACCGTGTCAACTACGCCGCCCGCTGAAAGCGCTGCCAGCATGATAGGTCCCATAAACCTTGACTCGAACCCGACAGGAAAGCGTAGTGCGGGAAATCCGCCCGCTACGTTTGACGCGGCGGGGGCTGGAGACGTGGCATGGTCGAGATACAGTGGCACTCGCAGACGAAAGGGCGAGCTCACAGCGAACACAAACATCGACCTAAACCGGCGCGCCAGTCCTCGACCCTACCTGCGAGGGCCTGGGTGCAACTCCCTTGGGCTACTCACCTTAGGGGTCCAGATACGGTCGCTCCGCGACGCCGAACTCCCCTTGGTTGCTAACGCCAGGGGCATCCGCGACGATGACCGCACAACGGGGGCACTGGAAATGGCCGAAGGCGGTGGCGAGGAGAAGGGGGGCGGTAGCACGCCCACCGTCTTCATCAGCTACGCGTCGCAGGACGCGGCTATAGCCAATGCCGTCGTCGAGGCCCTTGAGCGCGAAGGCATCAAGTGCTGGATCGCACCCCGCGACGTCGTCCCAGGCGAGTTTTATGCCGGGGCGATCGTTCATGCGATCGATGCCGCAAAGGTCATCGTGCTCGTCCTGTCGGAAAACGCCGCCATCTCTCAACACGTTCTCAGAGAAGTAGAACGAGCGAGTTCTAAACGGCACCCTATAGTCGCATTCCGAATCGACCTTGCGCTGATGCCGGCGGATCTGGAGTACTTTCTCAATACGTCGCACTGGCTCGATGCGAGCGACGTTGGGGTAGAGTACTCCTTGCCGAAGCTCGTTAATGCGGTGCAGCGCACCATGACCGCTGCGGCCGTTGCAACGCGTGGCGACATGGGCATCGCAGCCAAGCCGATAGCAAGCCTCACCCAGCAACCTCCGATTACTAGACCGGCGAGCCACCGCCTGAACCGCGCAGCTCTTGCTGTGAGCGTCTTTGTCGTGTTGGCATTGGGCTACTTCGCGGCAGACAATCTGTGGTTCTCCAAACACACGTCGAGCGCGCGGCCTGTTGCAGCCGTGATGCCTGCAGCACCCGTTGCAACGCCGGCTGTCCCGGAAAAGTCGATCGCCGTTTTGCCCTTCGTAGACATGAGCGAAAGGAAAGACCAGGAGTACTTCGCTGACGGCATGGCGGAGGAAATGGTCGACATTCTGGCAAGGATTCCACAGCTCAGGGTAATCGGCCGCATTTCGTCGTTCCATTTCAAGGGGCAGGCGGATGACTTGCCCACAATCGGCGAAAGGCTGGGAGCTGCCTACATTCTAACGGGCAGCGTGCGCCGGGGAGGCCCGCGGATTCGCGTGACGGCGCAGTTGTTCGAGGCTCGGTCGGGCACCCAGCTCTGGGCCGAGAGCTACGATCGAGAGTTCGGTGACGTACTGGCGCTCCAAGACCAAATCGCGAGCAATATCGCGCGTGCGTTGCAGTTGGCGATCGTGATGGACGACGCCCAAGAGTTGCGCCGATTGAAAAGCCCGGAGGCGTACGCACTCTATCTGCGCGGCCGCTGGGCATACGATCGCGGTGAAGGCGGCCTGCGCGAAGCGCAAACGAACTTCGAGCAGGTACTCGCGCTCGAGCCGAAATTCCCGCGCGCTGCCGAGGCGCTGGCGCTTACCCACCTCGCCCTAATTGGCGACTACATGGTGCCGAGCCGAGTCGGATGGCAGCATGCTGTGGACGCCGCGAATCTCGCGCTCCGACTGGACCCTAAGTCGGCTCTCGCGCACGCTATCCTCGGTCTGAAGCTGGCCATGTACGACTATGACTGGGCCGGTGCTGAACAGGAGCTCGAGCGTGCTCTGACGGCAGAATCTCGCGATCCCGTCGTACTTTACAACTGCTCGTGGCTGGCTTTCGATATCGGCCGCGTCGATGAGGCCCTACACCTCCAGGACACGGCGCTTTCGCTGGATCCGCTCAATCCAGACTCCCTTCAGAACGGAGCCATCATCCATTACTTGTTGGGCCATTTCGATCTCGCCGAACGGGGATTTCGCAAGAGTCTCGAGATTAGCCCGACGTTCGGTGGCAGCCACAAGTATCTTGGGCAGATTCTGCTGCTGCAGGGCCGGCCAGGTGAGGCGCTCAAAGAAGTGGAGGCCGAAGGGCGTAGTGACCGCGATATTGGGCTGGCCCTCGTGTATTACGCACTCGGCCAAAGAGGAGAGTCGGACCTCGCTCTCGACCGCGCGAAGAACGCTAGTGAGTTAAGCGAAGTCAGTATTGCAACGGTGTACGCCTATCGGGGCGAGATCGACCAGGCATTCAATTGGCTCGACAAGGCCGTCGTCGCGCGCGACGGGGCACTCGGCCATAAACTCGAGCACGAGCCGCTACTGGCATCGCTGCGCTCCGACCCACGCTATCTGAGACTGCTGCGCGACATGCATCTGAAGGAATAGCCAGGTGTTGCGCCACAAATTGGTGTCCCGGAAACGGTCGCTCGCGACTGACTCCTCAGGGTCGCAACCGCCATTGCCGGCTCCGCGGCCAGAGTCGGTCAGTAGCTGCCTTGGGTTACGCCTGCTCCCGATTTTGAGGCCAGCTTGATAACCGTCAGCCTTGGGGTGGTGCTTTGTAGTCGCCAAGCTGCCGCAGACTGTCGCTTAGCGATTGCGTCAGCGCCGGTGCCGCGCGGCGAAGTTTACCGTCCTCGGTTACCAATCGCGCGCCGAGTGCCTGAGCGACGACGAGGAAGCGCGCGTCGTATACCGAGGTTCCGAACTGTTCAGCAGTGGCCAGTGATGCGCCATGAGCCGCTGGATGCAAGCCTGGTTCAAGGATTTGCTCTGCTTTGCTCAGCGCTTCCCGTGCCCGCGCTGCCGGGAGTGAGCGCATTCTGACCATAGTCGCCAGCACATTGCAGAACTCGACCAAGGCGAACGCATCGCTGCGCCAGTCCGAGTCCCGAGCGAAGAGGGCGCGAGCCGCTGCTGTGCGATCGCCCTGGAGCAGTAGATAGGCGATTATGTTCGTATCGACGACTTGCATCGACCCGCCTAATCGCGGCCTTTGGAAATCGCAGCCTCGATCTGCTTGATCGTCACAGGTCCAGCCTTGAGGCGCAGTGGCGGGGGCAGCTCCGGCGTTGGGCGCGATTGATTCAAGTGACGCTCGATCAGGACGATGGCTTCCTTAGTCAGGGATCGATGGTTACGCTTGGCCTGGGCCTTGAGGCGCTCATGGAGATCATCCGGAAGATCTCTGATAATGATGGTAGCCATGCATCAAAATGCTATCAGTATGCTATCGGTATGTCTACATGCAGCATTCACATAAATATTACGCAATATTAGTATGTTAGACAGAAGGCTCAACGTTGCCCCGATGATGGACGGGACCGATGAAGCGCCATTGATTTAGCTAACCAATGGCTTACGGTGCGTCTGCCGTCCGCGTAGCCTTTACGTAGCCTCGGTGCACGCTTACTGCGGCTTCTACGGGCGCGGAGCCGACGCGAAGCGCTGGCTCGATGTACCGGTCGGTGATAAAGATCGCGCGGAGACAGCGGGCGCACTGGTAGCCACTGACGGCGGCCGGCCCCTTCTAGGCGCCTTCGGACCCGTTAGGGTCCCTCGTCGAGCCCCTCCGGCCGCGTAGGCGGCAGTTCATGCTCAGACGATGCCCATGGCCGTCAGCAATCGTCGGACCTCGACGTAGCGCAGGAGACGATGCCCGGTGCTGGCCGTGCCGTCGCTGAATGCACTACGTGCGGTCCCGTCGCAAGGTCTACGCGAGGCGAGGTTATGCGGCGCCGGCGCTAGCCTTGAAGCGTCTCGCCTGATTCACGACACCAGTTCGTATTCGCGTGAAAACGTGTTCCGGGAAATGTGCGGGGAGTGCTGCCTCTAGTCGTTCGAACGCAGCAGGCGCCGCATCAACGAGCGCCTGCATTCGACTCCAGAGATCTGTAATGGCGCTACGATCGGCAAGTTCTCGCCAGTGACGCCCTGTAATTTCATCGATTCGATAGTGAGGGCGGCGGCCGCGGATTGCCATCGCCATCTTGGCCCGCTCCAGGGCGAGTTCGTTTCGTTTGTGCCCGATTACCGGCCACGCAGAAAGCACGTCGTAGATCGGCGTAAGTCCATACGTTCCACCTCGACGGTGAAAGATCGAAAAGTTCTTTCCGTGACCATCGATCGCTGCGAGAAGCCAGAAACTTAGCTGTACTAACAAAAAAGTGGACTGGTCGTGGTCGGGAGACTCACTGCCTGCAAGCAGGGAGAGCGAACTCTCGATCGATGGGCCGCCCTCGGACTCGTAGCGCCGCGTAGGCGGCAGCCCTAATGCTTGACAGAAATCCTCCTGAGGTAGCCGCGCAATCCAAGTACTCCGAGTTGGCTTGAATGAACGGCGCTGTGCTTCCTCGTCCGTTACGCCATTCCAGCGGCGGTCAAAGCGAGTCACCACAAGGACACGCTGCTTGCCAAATCGCGCGATCTCGCTCGCGGCGGTTTGGAAGCCGAGCTCTCGCAACAGCTGCCCGCAAAGCCATTCATTTTCTACCGAGTCGGAAAAGTCCCCCTGGAAGTTTCCGACCGTACCCAGAGGGAGCTTCAGGATGTGGGTTGTGGGAGTAGCGTCGAGCGGTTGAAACCACTTTCCACCCATGCGC
>Ga0335077_10011396_pt1 | contig 11113 bp, 11 predicted proteins | sample Lox_Sample_31_FD_207151 | JGI IMG/M metagenome (GOLD analysis project Ga0335077, IMG submission 207151) | Soil microbial communities from Loxahatchee National Wildlife Refuge, Florida, United States - Lox_Sample_3.1 | ecosystem: Environmental > Terrestrial > Soil > Wetlands | place: USA...
ATGGGTCGTTCTGACGCATCTGCACCTGCCCCAACTCGGACCAAGCGACTGCGTACTTGGGATAAATCTGCACAGCTTTCTGAAGTGATTGTTGAGCCTGGTCCCATTTCCCCTTCTTTTCCTGTTCGCGCGCCTTTTCAAGCGCTTTCCTTGCCGCCTTGGGTGCCATCAAGCTGGTAACACTGATGCTGGTTCCCTCCACCTGTTGCAGGCGATGAAGTGCGATTCTGCCGAGATCCACACTCTCCAGGGTGTTCATCCGGCTGGCCAATTCGATCACTTGCGAGGAATAACCGGCCAGGACTGCCTGGACTTCGCATTGGCGCCAGTTCCGCTGGTCCTGCGCCCTGACGTTCGGGCCAAGATTGCTGCTGGCGTCGCTGAGATCAACGGCCGCAGTCGAGGGGGCATCGCCGAGGGGAAAACTGAAACCTCCCTTACGGTCTGTGTAGCCCAGGGTATGGCGTTGACCCTGGCAGATCAACTGAATGGCTGCGGGGTCAGTGAGTTCGCTGCCGTCATCGAGACCGACCTTGCCCGAGAGGAATGCGGCCGGCAGACCCAAGCCTGCATTCGCACCGGGAGTGGGAATCGTCGGCATCGTACCAGGAATACTCCCGTGGGTTCCGCTCCCGGCGCCGGGACGCCCTTGCGCCAAAACTGGAGTTGTTATCGATAGGACAAGAACGAGCAAGCCATCGGAGACAAATCGGGACTTCATTCGGGCCTACTAAGTACGCAGCGGATTATATCGGTTCCCGGAACTGCACCAATATACCCTGAATGCCTTACGATGTGGCCTTTTTACGTGCAGTTTTATAATTGGCCGCCAATCGTTGCTGATCTTCCGCGACGCTGGCGCCAGTGGTCATTGGTAGCGGTCAGTGACTGAAAACTGAATTTTTCCCAAATCGGCATTCTTCATGGAAATCCGAGTTCTAAGTACCAGATCAATCTAACCATCGCTTGTACACTGAAGGCTGCGATGCGGCAATTTCGTCTTCTCGGCGGGTTAGCGCTGCTTTGTCTCACGCTTACTCATGCTACGGACCACAGGCAACCAGACATTCTGCGCTGGGCTGAAGGCCAAGCGGGCTGCACTTTCAGCGCGGATGATGACGGCAAATACCGGTATGGACTCTGGACCGACGACTTCGGAATCGTAATCGCCGTGGATGCGGATGAGGTGCGCAAAGCCAGCCTGCGGATTGAGTCGCTCTTCGCAATTTTCCTGGCTGCGCGTTACCGCGGCAAGGACGCGCTTGCAGTAGACCCTGCACAGATGAGTCTCGAGTTCGTGAAACACTTCCACGCCGAACAGAGCGCAGTCGATCCCGATAATTTCGCGGCGAAGCTGGAAGATAAAAGCCAGAAAGCGGACAAGCAATCGGCTCTCCGCGTTCAGCAGAGCGACGTGAAGCAAACCCAGGAGTTCCTGAGGTCGCGCAGCCTGCGCCCGATCCGGTTGGATCCCACCAACCCTGAGGCGCGCGGCTGGGTGTTCTTCAGCGCGAAAAGTAAATGGATTGGCGATTGGAAAAAGCAGGAGCAGTTTGTGTTGCATGTGCCTGTTGCGGGCCAGGTAGTGGAATTTCCTTTCGCGCTGCCGCCGAGCCAGGGTGATCTGCCTTTGCGGCGGCGGTGATCGGCTTCAGCCGTGCCGGTAGGTTCGAAGGCTCGAGGCATGCGCCCATGAAGGCGTAAAGAGTGCAGTGCCCGGGTAGTTGGGAATGGCAACTCATCGGCGCCAAACAAACGGCGATGAGTGGGGCGACACGCCAGTGATAAGAAACAATATCGGAGGACCGAAAGACGATCAGAGCGTATATGCTCACGACGCCATGCGTTTGGATTCTGCTTCTTTCTGCGAAACATATCGCAGAAGAAGGTCGCGTAGCGAAACTAAACCCTTCAACTGTTTGCCGTCCACGATTGGCAAGTGGCGAAATCCGAATTCGCGCATCAGGAATAAGCTGTTCTCAACGGTCTCGCTCACGTTGACTGATTTCGGATTCGCGGTCATCACTTCGGCAACTTTGGTCGTCCCCGGCATACGCCCGATGGCCACCACCCGATTCATGATGTCGCGCTCGGAGAAAATCCCGGCCAGTTCTCCGTTGCGCAATACCGGCAAGGCGCCGATGTTGTGCTCCATCATAAAGCGCGCGGCCTCCAGCACCGTGGCCTCGGCGTCTATGGAGTAAATGCGGCGGTCTTTTACCAGATCGTAGATCAGCGCCATGGTTTGCTCCTTGAACCCGCTTGCGTAGCTCGCTTTCAGCCTCGGCGTTCGAGTCCGAACACTTTATCATGGATGTTGGCTGCTGAAAACGCAACCGGCAGCCCCGGGAGGGCTGCCGTTGTTGCCGAAGTACGTTGTATCAGAAGCGGATATGTGGGCCGAAGGTCACTTTCAGATTGTTGTGAGCGCCATTGGCCACATAGATTTCATCGCCTGCCTCGAGCCGTAAGCCCACCGGGCCGATGAACCCTTCGATTCCGCCGCCCGGGTACACGGCAATATGTGTGCCCGAACCGCCGATGCTGCTCACGCCATTGCTGAACGTGCTCCCGTTCACCGCCGACGAATTGCTCTCGCTGAAATTGATGAATCCGACTTTCCCGGTCACGAAAACCTTGAATGGGCCACTGTTCTGAAATTTCGGGCCAAACAATCCGGTAATCGGGCGTACTCCGGTGTTAGTGAACGAGGTGCTGACACCGTTGGATGAGGTCGAAGTGAAATTTCGTTTGAAATCGTAGCTCATCTCGGCTTCCAGCAGGATATTGGGATGGACATTGAAACCGATCCGTCCGCCCACCCCCACAAAATTCGTAACATGGTTCGCCGGAGCGAAGCGCAGGTAATCGGCGAACACGCCCACCTCCCCGTGATTCTCCTGGGCCGCCATCCAAGATGGGAGTACGAGGCAAAGGCCCAGCCCAACGATTATTGCGATGCGTTTCATTTTGCTTCTCCTTGAGGTTAACGTCCTGCCCCGCCACTATCGGGGCGAAAAACTTTGCACACTTAGTGGACCCATTTTTGATGCCTGAGTAGACTGGCAAGTTGGGCTGCACGGGCCAGGCAGGTACCGTGAAAATGCTGTAGCCGTGTGAAGAAACACATTAGGAGAAGTTCCCTACCGGGAACTGTGAACTGCCGCGCTCTTCTGCTATCTTCTTGAGTTCATGTCCAGCAAACCCCAAGGAGCAGGAATGCCCGAATCCGGTATGCAAAGGCCATCCGCCTTTTACCGCTGGATGGTCCTGATCTTTGTCAGCATCGCCATGGCCGGGAACTATTACATCTACGACAGCATCAACCCGCTGGAACGGATCTTTATTGAGCGGCTGGGCTTTTCGGCGACGGAATTCGGATGGCTGAACGCGAGCTACAGTGTGGCAGCAGTGGCAACTTTGCTGATCGGCGGAATTGTGATCGACCGCATCGGCACGAAGAAGGCGATCACTTTTTTTGGGGTCCTCTGCCTGCTGGGTGCACTGCTGACCGCGTTCAAAGGGAAACCTGCGACCATGATCGCTGGACGTACGGTGCTCGGCCTGGGAGCGGAATCCATGATTGTGGCCGCTACCACCGCGTTGGCAAAGTGGTTTCGCGGCAAGGAACTGAGCTTCGCCTTCGGGATAAACCTGACGATCGCGCGCCTGGCTTCAGTGGCCGCCGATAATTCCCCGACATGGGCCAATAAGGCTTTCTATCCGGAAGGGACGGCCGGTCCGCCGAGTTGGCGCGGCCCCCTGTGGATAGCAGTGGCTGCGGGCGTGCTCGCTGTGGTGACAGCCCTGATCTACTGGAGCCTGGAATCACGAGCCGAAGGACGGTACGAACTCGGTAAGGCGGCAGAAGTCGATAAGCTCGATTTCCGGCAGATGTTCCGCTTCAATGCCTCCTACTGGTACGTGGTGATTCTGTGCTTCACTTTTTACTCGGCCATCTTCCCTTTCCGCACCTTTGCCATCGATTTCTTCACCAACAAGATTCTGGCCGGCATGGGAGGTTCGTCAGCCAGTGAAAGCTTGCGAGTCCTAGCTCATGAGAGAGCCGGCTTTTTCAATAGCCTGCTTCCCTTTTCGGCAATGATCGCAACACCTCTGTTTGGGCTTTTGGTAGATAAAGTGGGAAAACGCGCGCTCTTCATGATGTTTGGCTCAGTTCTGCTCATGCCGGTTTACCTGATGATGGCTTACAGCCACATTTCCCTGTTCGTACCGGTCTCGCTGATGGGAATCGCGTTTTCTCTGATTCCGGCGGTTATGTGGCCTTCGGTGGCTTACATCGTAGATCAATCACGGCTAGGGACCGCCTATGCCTTGATGACCCTGATTCAGCAGATAGGCTTTTTCCTGCTGAATCTGCTGATTGGCAAAGCCAATGACTATGCGGGAGCGGGAATACAAAATGTCGGGGGATATGCTTTGGGGATGTGGATTTTCTCGGTCCTCGGTTTCGTGGGTCTTACTTTTGCCATCCTGCTGCGAATTCGCGAAACCGGACCCCATGGTCACGGGTTAGAGAGTATTACCACCGCCACGGCGGCTGCATAAGGTTTGACCAGCTTTTGACCGAGTCGTGACCATTGTTTCTGGGTCTTAAGTCATAACTATAGAATCTATAAGGAAGTAGGTGGCGTGAAACGTGCCTGAAACGATGGTTGATGTAACCGAAGCGCGGGAAATTTTCCACCACCGAAGTAACGGCAAGCAGTACAACGAAAAGACATTTACGCCGCATCAGACTGAATGCGGCCGGATTAAGGCAACTTTGACGGGCGCGAGAAAAACGCAGGGCGACAAGCTTTCTGAAGCTGAGGCAATTGAGCGAGCCAAGCAGGGGGATGCGGAGGCTTTCGAGACGCTGTACCACCTGCATAAGCGACGTGTGTACTCGTTATGTTTGCGCATGACGGCCAACACCGGCGCGGCTGAGGATCTCACTCAGGAAGCGTTCCTGCAATTGTTCCGGAAAATCGGAACGTTTCGCGGGGAGTCGGCCTTCTCCACCTGGCTGCACCGGATGGCGGTAAACGTCGTCCTGATGCAGTTGCGTAAGAAGGGCTTGGCCGTGGTTCCGCTTGAGGAGACGATTGCGAGCGAGGAAGAGTCTCCCAGGAAGGAGCCGGGCGCGGACGATGTAAGATTAGCTGGGTCGATCGACCGCTTACAATTGGAGCACGCGATTGCGGATCTGCCTCCGGGTTACCGGGCGGTCTTCCTGCTCCATGATGTTGAGGGTTACGAGCACAACGAAATTGCACGCATCGTGGGATGCTCGATTGGCAACAGCAAATCGCAGTTACACAAAGCTAGAATGAAGTTGCGAGAGCTCCTTAGAACGAGCAGAGCTGAAAAAGCCACCAGGCCGTGAGGAGCCGAAAATAATATCGGGGAGAGGGTAGTATGACCTGTGATGAATTTGAACGGGTCCTGCCTGAGCTTGAGGGCGGCCATAGTCCGGAGCAGGAAGCACACTTGAAGACCTGCCCTACGTGCTCAGAGCTGGTCTCTGATCTGGATGCCATTGCGCAGCAGGCGCGGCTCCTGGAAGACAAATATGAGCCTGGCGAACGCGTCTGGAATTCACTAGAAGAAGCCCTGCACCAGGAGGGGCTGATTCGTCGGCCCGGTCCGCAACTTGCGCCGCCCATCGCACGTGCGCCGCGTTGGCGATTTGCCTGGCTGGTGCCGATCACGGCAGGTCTGGTGGTCGGCTCGGTGCTTCTGGTGATGCATCAGCATGTCGTGAACCAGGCAGCCCGGCAACAGCCGACAACTTCTGCAATAGTCCAAACTGCGGCCCAGCCTGTTCCAGCTTCCGCGATGGCGACGGAAGAAGATCAACTGCTCCAGATCATTGCCGCGCGTGCTCCTGCTTTACGAGAGGGGTATAAAACCGATCTCCTAGCTGTAGATGCTTACATACACGATGCCGAATTGTCGGCTCACAACGACCCTAACGATCAGATTGCACAGCAATACTTGATGAATGCCTACGAACAACGGGCAATGATCTACGAAATGGCGATGGAACGTGCTCTGCCGTAATATGATCCCGCAAGGCCGAACCGATGCGGGGAGAAGGTAATTATGTGCCGCAGGAACAGGGTCTCCGCGCTGGTGGTTGCAATGGTGCTGATCGCGGCGGTGTTGGCGGCGGCGGAAACCCGCAAAGAATACCGTTTTAAAGTACATCGCCGGGCCAGTGTTTCAATCGTCAATCAGTATGGGCCTATTTCGGTCAAGCCTTCCGGCGCAAAGCAAGTGGTCGTAACCGCAATTCTGCACTCCGACAAAGTTGAAATCGATCAAAGCCACAGTGGCAATCGCGTTTCCCTGGTTTCGCACCTTCTGCCCGGATCGGATGCCAGCAGCGGGCGGGTCGACTATGAAATTCTTGTGCCAGCCGATGCCAATGTGACCCTACGCTCCGCAACCGGCCCCCTGCATGCTGAGAAGCTCACCGGAGATGTAATGCTGGAGGCTAATACCGCCGATGTTGAGGTTCGCGATCTGAGCAACGGGCACGTTCACATCAAGACATTGAATGGTCCGGTCACCTTGACCAATATCACCGATGGTCATGTCGAGATCACGTCAGTCAGCGGCGAAGTTGCTCTGAACTCGGTCAGTGGTCCGCTTGTGCATGTGAATTCGAACAGCGGGAGGATCGTTTACGACGGCGACTTTGGCGGCGGCGGCGAATATTCATTGATGACCCACACGGGCGACATCGAAGCCACTGCTCCCGCCTACGCTTCCATCGACGTGATCGCCAGTTCCACCCAGGGGAAAGTGATCAATGATTTTCCGCTGCAACCGGCGCACACCTCGTTTGCTGCCAAAGCGGGAAGTGCCTTTTCAGGCACCATGGGAAAGGCGGCATCCTCGGTTAAGCTGCTCTCCTTCAGTGGTAAAATCCACCTCAAGAAACGCTAAAACAACTGCGGAAATTGGCAGGGTGCAGTCTGATAAGGGAGCGATCCAAGCGCGCGATTATTGCGTCGCAAAAGCGCAACACTTCGCGCGGATCGCCCAGGCCCATCGCCACGCAGAAGACGCTCGCGCAGGATGACAAACCATTGGTATGGGCATACGCTTCAGTTACTCCGGTTACGCGACGAGGCCCGGACACGCGTGTAGTCTTCTTAGTTGGGTTTATGGGCGCAGGCAAAACCACGGTGGGCCGTGCGTTGGCTAACCGCCTGGGTTGGAGCTTTGAAGATCTGGATGAGCGTATTCAGTCACGAGAAGCGCAAACGATTGAGCAGATTTTTCGCGTGGCCGGGCAATCAGCCTTCCGAGTTGTTGAGCACGAGACTATTCGCGAATTGCTTTTGGAGAGCCGGCCTTCCCCCCGGGTCGTAGCGCTCGGCGGAGGAGCCATCGCCCAACCGGAGAATGCTGCCCTCCTCCGGGACTCTGGCTTTCCTATTGTTTTCCTGGACGCTCCGGTTGAGGTGCTCTGGCAACGATGCCAGGAGCAAGCAATCGAACGCCCGTTGTGCCGGGACATGGAGAAATTTCGCGATCTCTATCAAAGCCGGCGAGCATATTACGAAACGGCTGGGCTGCACGTGAATACTAACAACAAAGACATACAGCAAGTAGCTGCGGAGGTGGCATGCGGTCTCGGACTGTAATGAAAGCAGTGATTCATATCGCGCTGGCTTTGTGCTGCTCGTTGCCCGCTGTCTTGCTGGCCGGTTCTCCTAAAGAACCACCCGCTCAGACCGTTGACTCCGGTTCGTTCGGAGTGTTTATGGGAGGAAAGCGTGTCGCCACCGAAATCTTTTCGGTCTACCAGGGGAGTGCCGGAAGCTCGGTACGATCTGAATTCAAGACTGAAGCCGGCGTGGAAAAGGCGGCCCAGAATTCAGAACTCGAACTGAGTCCGAACGGTGAGCTCAAGAGCTATCAATGGAAGGAGACAACACCGGGTGAGTCACAAGCGCTGGTGTTTCCCAATCAGGATTTCCTGACTGAGCGATTCAGCAAGAGTCCTGTCGACAAACCGCTGGAGCAACCGTTTCTACTGCCTGCGTCGACCAGCATCTTGGACGATTATTTCCTGATCCAGAGAGAAGTGCTGGCATGGAAATATCTGGCGACCACGTGTAAGCAGGAGAATGGCCAGATTTCCTGCCCACTGAAGCAGCCGGTTCAACTGGGGACTCTAAACGCGCATACCCGACAGTCCATGCTGGTCAATGTTCAGTACGCCGGCCGAGAGAAGGTTACGATTCGTGGCACTGACCGTGAACTCATCCGCCTGGACATGAAATCAGAAGGCGGCGACTGGGCGCTCTGGCTCGACGACCAGCTGAAGGTGCAGAGAATTCTAGATGCTGGTAGCAGTACCGAAATCATCCGAGACTAGGTGAGCCTTGGCCGTTATTGATGCACGCGCGGCTCGTATTCTGATCACAACGCTGCTCTTTGCGCTGGGACTCGGGTTTCTTTATGTTGCACGCCACACTCTCTTTGCTTTTCTGTTCGCAATCCTTTTCGCCTATTTGGTCGACCCTGCCGTTTCGTGGGTAGAGCGTTGGACGCGCAGCCGCGGTATTGCCATCGCGGTGATTTATCTCCTGCTCGCAGGCCTTCTAGCCACGTTCTTTTTCTTCGTGGGTCCCCGAATTGGCAGGCAGGCAGAACGCTTGAGTCATACCTTGCCCACGATGCTCGACCAGGTCGGGTCGGGCAACATCGCAGTCACTATCGGCCTGGAACACCATTGGAGTCTTCCGAGAATTCAAACCGCACAGGCCTTTCTGGCCAATCATCGCGGCGATCTTCTGTCCATTGCGCAAAGAGCCGGCATTCGCGTGGCCGAAGTGGCTAAGGAATCGTGGCTTCTGATTGTCATTCCGATTCTGGCGGTCTTTTTTCTCAAAGGCGGTCGGGCCTTCAGCGAAGTGGCGCTCTCGATGGTGCAGGGGAAGGCACAACGCGAGTTTCTGGACGGCGTGCGCGCCGATCTGAACGAAATGCTGGCGCACTTCATCCGCGCACAACTCACGCTGGCGTTGTTTTCCTTCGTGGTTTATCTCGCGTTCATGGCAGGGATGCAGGTTCCGTACGCGCTCATGCTGGCTAGCGCAGGCGGCTTTATGGAATTCATTCCGGTGGTCGGTCCCTTGGTCGCAGCGGCGCTTATTCTCGTGGTCGCGCTTTTAAGTAGTTATTCCCATTGGATAGTTCTGCTGGTTTTCCTTGGCGTGTGGCGCCTGGTGCAGGACTACGTCATCGCACCACGCATCATGGGCAGGAGCCTGGAATTGCACCCGCTGGCAGCCCTTTTTGGGGTTTTGGCTGGCGGCGAAATTGCAGGCGTGCTGGGTGTTTACCTTTCGATTCCGGTGATGGCGAGCTTGCGCATCGTCTTTCGCCGTTGGCGTTTGTACGCCGAGAAAAGGCGGTTCGGGCCGCTGAACGAATACTCGTTTGGCACGGAAATCACGCCAAGGTCCTAGACCCTCTGGGTGCGCCAGGTTTCGCGGTTCTTACCAAACCTGCGATCACGCTCCCGCTGCGGCTTCCGTCTTCACATTCCTTAAGAATTCCGCAGCGGACTCGGGCGGAACGGTGTTGATGAACATTCCCGACCCCAGCTCAAAGCCGGCCACTCGGGTTAATCGTGGAATGATGCTGACGTACCAGTGGAAGTACTTCACCCCGTGCAACTCAGCCGGCGCGCTGCGCAGAGTGTAATTGAAATCGGGGTTGCCCAAACCGTGGTAGAGCTTGCCTAGAGTTTTTCTTAATACGCGCGCCAAATCGTTGATCTCCGCCGAACTGATGTCGCCAAAGTTTGCCGTGTGACGCCGCGGAAAAATGTGAGTCGCAAATGGAGTGGGCGAGGCAAACGGCTCCAGGGCGACGAAATGTTCGGTCGTCAGCACGATTCGGTCTTCTTCCACAAGTTCTTCTTCGATCATCTGGCAGAACATGCATTCGCCAAAATCATCATGATGTTGCACGGCGACCTGAAATCGTCCCCGCACTTGGCTTGAAATTATGGGAGTGGCAATCAGTTGCGAATGCGGGTGTTCCAGGCTGGTGCCGGCATCGAGTCCATGATTCTTGAAAATCGTAATATGGGCAATGCGCGGATCGAGGCTCAGTTCGTCGTATCTCGACTTGTAGGCGCACAGCACGTTGGCCACATGCGCGTCATCCATGAGCGCGGTCACGTGGGAGTGGTCGGGGGTCTCGACAATCACATCATGGACCCCGAAACCCGCGATGCTCCTCCTTGAGCGATGAATGGTGCGCGTTAAATGGCTTTCCCGCGCCAGCGCCGCAAATTTGTTCGGCACGACTCGCACCTGCCATTTTCCATCGCCGTTTGGAACCCGCAACACCTCTGGAGGAGTTTTGTCCTCGTTGCCGGGGCAGAACGGACAGGAAGCCACGAACGACGCAGGCATTTTCGGCGGTTGCTCTCGCGCCAGTTCTTTGGGCCGTTTGGCCCTCTCGGTCGCGATGATGACCCATTCCTTAGTAGCGAAATTCTGTCTGAGTTCGGGCATAAAGACTCCTCAGATTCTCTCATCGGCGGCTTTCACAGATTCTTCATTCCTGATCGTCGCGAAAACGTAACCCTATAGGACACACAGATCACGGAGGATCCTCGGTGTTCCTTTGTGCCTTCTATGGTTTTTGCTGTACTGGGACGGCCGCTCCCCGCTATGCAGCGGAGCGAAGCTCCCAGTCACGCGTCGCGCCTGCTACTTTCCGGTTCCGCATACTGTTGTAAAATTCATACCAACCATGCCAAGCAAGGTCCCCGTTGGGATTCTAGGCGCGACCGGTGTCGTCGGCCAGCGTTTTGTGCAAATGCTCGAGCTTCATCCGTGGTTCGAAGTTGCCTGGCTCGCCGCTTCCGATCGCTCCGAAGGCCGCCTTTATGGCGAGGCCGTGCGTTGGCGGATGAAAACCGAGCTGCCACCGCACCTGGCTGAGATGCGGGTCTCTCGGGCGACTCCGGATGGCGCGCCGAAAGTCGTTTTCGCCGCCCTCGATGCAGCCATTGCTGCCGATCTCGAGCCTCGCTTCGCTGATGCGGGCTGCGCCGTGGTCTCCAATTCCA
>Ga0335077_10011397_pt1 | contig 11113 bp, 16 predicted proteins | sample Lox_Sample_31_FD_207151 | JGI IMG/M metagenome (GOLD analysis project Ga0335077, IMG submission 207151) | Soil microbial communities from Loxahatchee National Wildlife Refuge, Florida, United States - Lox_Sample_3.1 | ecosystem: Environmental > Terrestrial > Soil > Wetlands | place: USA...
CCTGGAAACAATTGACCTTGCGGAGACGATCAGCGTGAATCGAGAGCGAGATGTGGATTTCAATTTACAATCGCGTGACGTGGTGGAGCAGTAAAACCAAAACACACCCCGCTCCTTAGGCCGGATACAAACAAGCGACGGAGGAATCCTGCCATGAAGTCCTTGGAGTGTGGTGGAGAGCATCGAAACGAAGGTGGCAGGTATCCGGTTTATGCATCAACCAACCGACTTACAACGGTCGACGATCTTACGTGTGATCAGAGGCGAACAGGTATGTTGCCGAAGAGCGTGGGAACTTGCCCTGACTGTGGCACTCAGCAAGTAGGCAACGTGTACCGCATATCGCCTGGAATTGCAGACTTCCTAAGGGTGAAAAGTACTGACACTTTCTTGCCTGACAAACACCACTGCGCTAGAAAAGCTTCCACGCGATAATTCTCATATCCACGACGAACATAATCCGCAGCGCAACTCATCAACTTACGTTAACGGCTGTTATTTTTGTCAGTTTGCAGCGCAAACGGCTTGCCTAAGCTAGCAAAAGGCATTCGCCTCGCAGCACGAAGGTGATCTGCCAATGAACAGTGCAATTGCCAAGAAAGCCCAAATCATTCCTTCAAGAGGAGACCCCCGTGAGTAATCGCATGAGTTCCACTGTGCTTGACTTCGATATAGTAAGTCGGGCTCAGCAGGGCGACTCCGACGCATTCGCCTCTATATTTCATGCACACCGGCGAAAAATCTATACTGTTTGTTTGCGCATGACCAATAACCCCGCAGAAGCAGAAGATCTCACACAAGATGCCTTCACACAGGCATTCAGAAAGCTGTCCACATTCCGCAGGGACTGCGCGCTCTCAAGCTGGCTCTATCGCGTCGCGGTGAATACGGTGTTGATGCACTTCCGCAAGAAGTCCCTGCGGCAAATTTCGCTAGACGATGCCTACAATGAAGATAAGCACCTACACTGCGAGCACGCCAGTAAAGACGACCTCCTCCTGGGTTGTATAGACCGGATCGCCTTGGTACGAGCTATCAGCGAATTGCCCGACGGATCGCGAACGATTTTTCTTCTCCACGACGTAAAAGGCTATAGGCATGAGGAAATTGCCGAGCTGCTAAATTGTTCGCCGGGGAACTCGAAATCGCAACTCCACAAGGCCAGACGGCGAGTTCGAAAGTTGCTGATCGCGCCTCAATTGAATCAGCAATCCGTAAGCATGCCAAGAACAGCTCAGTCATCTTCTTTTTGACCGAGACCGTTTGCAGCCGATTACGTTCAAAAACCAAGCAAAGCCGTCTTGGCTCGACCCGAGATCTTTTATTGGGAATTGCTGGCAGTAGTACCAGTTCAGCCTAAGCACAATCCCGCTGATAACTACCCCGAGGTGGTGTTCACGAGTTTCGGCATCCGCGTGAAGTCCTCACGATCGGTCAGCAGTAGCTCGGAATGCGACCTAATCAGTCGCACAGTGCGCGAATGAAAGAGGATGAGCCACGACTTTGCTCGCCGCCCATCCGAACCGGTCGTCTTGGCTGTGAGAGGAGTGGATCTTTTGCAGGACATCTTGCCCAAAAAAGTCCACTTGCGGGACGGGTAGCTTGCCAGGAGACGTTTAGCCGGTCTGGGTTCGAGCAGGGACAGGCATTCAAGATCTACAACGCCAGGAACATCCGGGATATCAGTGCTATCGGGAACGGGGATTCGATCCGTCGCGCAACTGTTGTGCATCTACCTAGTGAGTTTAACTGTTCTTGGGGTCGCACTATCGAATCCATTACAAGGACAAACTGACCAGTTGCTGGAAACGCAGATGGGCAGCATTGTCGGGACAGTAAGCGATGCCACCGGGGGCACGGTTGCCGCCGCCAGAGTTGCTCTTAACGGACCCGACCCAAAAGATCGGCGTATAGCCGTGACAAACGACAATGGATTTTTTGAGTTCCACGATGTTAAGCCAGGAATCCCATTCCATGTCACCGTCAGCGCACAGAGATTCGCGGAATGGACATCGCCGGTTGTGACGATCCAGCCAAACCAATACAAAATTCTAACGGATATCAAACTCCGACTTGTCATGGTGCGCACGACGGTGAATGTAACTCCAAGCGTCAACGAGGTCGCGACCGAGCAGGTGAAAACAGAGGAAAAACAACGCATATTCGGCATAATCCCGAATTTCTACGTCGTGTACGATCCGCATCCGGTGCCACTCACCACGAAGCTGAAATTTAGGCTTGCGTTTAAAGTAACGATCGATCCGATCACGTTGATCGGAAATGGTATCGTCGCGGGAGCGCAGCAGGCCGGTGATACTCCCAGTTTTGGCCAAGGCGCTCTTGGCTTCGCCAAGCGGTATGGCGCTAATACCGCCGACGGTTTCACGGATATTATGATTGGCGGCGCCATACTGCCGTCACTACTTCACCAGGACCCACGCTACTTCTATCAGGGTAAAGGTTCGACTAAGTCACGGATCCGGCATGCGCTCTTGAATCCATTTGTTTGTAAAGGAGACAACGGAAGCTGGCAACCGAATTATTCCAGCATAGGTGGTGATTTGGCATCCTCTGCGATTTCGAACGCGTACTATCCCAAAGCAAATCGCGGAGTAGAGCTAATGTTCAAAAATCTTGGGCTCAGCACAGCTGAACGCATGGCCGCCACGGTCGCACAAGAGTTCATTCTGCACAAGTGGACTCGTAAACCCGGTCCTTCGAAGTAGTCATACTTGGGGTGGTCTTGTCATTGCAAGCATGGGCTAACGGGGGTGCCAAAGGTTTTGAAAAAATTATCGCACGGGTCCGAAGTTTATCCCATGCGGCGGAATCAGTGTTCAGAGCGGCGACCTCGAGCTCGAGCTGAGCCCGTCGTAAGCACACATTCGGCGAATGTGAACGCTCCTTGAATGAATTTTCCAATGGAGTCATCACGCTCGGGTATTCGTCTTTTTGACCCACTATACGGAATTAGCCATCCGAGCGACTACGCAAAGCGCGGAAAGCGACTTTCACCGCATCCGGTGACGCAAACCTTGTTTCAGATGCGGCCGGTTCATCGCTCCAGACCAGTTGTGATTCAACCAGAATTGAGAAGAGAATAAGGCCCATTCCGTTTGGACTGGGAGCGCGTCTAAGGCTCTGTTCGGTTTCGTTACGGCGACAAGGAGCTCCCGTAGTTCCTGCTCAAATCGTCCAACTTTCCGGCGAGGTCACGGGCCAGGTGCCGTTGCATGATGATCCGCGTTTCAGGATTGGCGGCGAGATAACGTTGTAACGTCGCAGCTTCCCAACGCAGAGCGCGGACCGGTTCTATTACTACCGCATTTACTTCCGACGGTACCCCGCTTAAGAGAAGTGTCGAGCCAACGAGAGTTCCCGCCCCCAGTTCACCGAGTACACGTTCCCCCCTCATTAATCGCACTTTTCCTCGGACGATGAGCTCGATGTTTTCCACTGGTTTGCCACTCTCTATCAGTCGCTCGCCAGTCTGCGAACTGCTCCAGGCCCCTATGCTAAGGACCTGCAGGACTTTTCGAGAGGGCAAACTCTCGAACATGAGCCGTCGAATGTCCTCCTCTTCAGGTGTGAGTTTGACCGGCCGACGATCGAGGAAAAGTCGCCATGATTGGAAACCATTGACCGCGGCGAAGAGGACAGTCCAACCTAGCGCGGCCCACAGCGGTGTTGGCTGGAAAACAAAATACGGGATCGAAATCAGCGAGGCGGCCACTGCGAATAAGCGCAACCACAGAATGTCACGAACACTATAAGCCACCAGCAGCAGGATGTTTGCGCCGTGGATGAAGTAATTCGGATTGCTTAAGCTCACGATCGCTTCCTCTTTGGCCAGTCGCGATGTTGTCGAAAGGCAATAGACAAATGAGACTAGTCCAACAGTGAACGGTAGTTCTTCGGAACTGTTAGTTTGGTCAGTCCCGAACCAGGAGTTATCAACACAAACGCTTTCGCGAGATGTTTACGAGGAGAAAACACTGCTGCCGGGTTACTTTCAAAAGCTCTCTGTTGAAAACTGTTACCAACACTATTTCTTGCACCTGGTTAATGCAATCCGCCGATCAACGTTGCCCGTATGGCTACTTGTTTCCGATGCGGAAACTGACTCCAGCGGTGACTCGGAAATTGTTCTCACTTTTCTCAAACACAAATGTGTGGATGTAGTCGCCTGCGATTCGAAAGAAGGCATACCGCTTCAGACGGTAATCGAATCCACTACCAAACAGTAATGCGAGATTTGTATCGCTGGTGCTTGGCGCCGGAAATTTGGCATTAACTATGTTCGAGATGCTGGTATTTGGGTTCAGATTGGAATAAGCTGCGGCGAGTATCACTCGGAAGAACGGTTGAATACGTTCATTGTGACGAAAGCTGAACTGCGGACCACCGCCCATGGTAAAAAGAGCCGGACTGAATTTTGCCACACTTGGGGTCCCCTTAGGCGGAAACAGTGTCACGCTCTTACTGCCATATCCTCCACTGAAGTCAACGATTCCACCGAACCAACTGTTAGTGTTTTCCTGGGCCGAGAAATCCCACCCGATCATGTTTAGACGTGTTTCAACGTTCACAGATGGAGACCCTGTAAACGAAGCCACCGAGTTAACCACGTCCTGCACCTGCCCGGTCTGCGAGTTAGTGAACTGGAACGCTCCGTGTAATTCCCACCAGGGAGTGTTTTGAGCGAAGCTCGCAAAGGAAAGTGAGATCAGGACTGACGCGTAAAGGCAAGTATCTTTTATCAACTTCGCACGCATTGCAAACCAAAGTCTCTCTTCGCATCCATCTCGGTAGAAGGTTGTCTTTCTATCGATATCTCGAGTATTTCTTCCCCCGCCCGTGCGATTGGGAGTGGACTCTGGAGCGGAGAGTTCACCGCCCTTCGCATGTGGGGCAACGGTTTCCGCTCGGGCCCGTACCAACTGCTTGGTTGCATTTGATGGGAGGCTAGCTCTTAATTTTCTGGTGTGGACCTGTCAGAACCGACAGGAGTCATATGAGCATCGCGTTTGTAGGCAGCATGCGCTCCCGCTGGTCGTGTGATTAACCCCGTTTCCTGCTGCGGTGATTCTTCGGAAAAAGTTGGCGGCGGGTCCACTGTCACGGCAAGCGCGTTTCCCGCCGCCAACACCGAGCTGAGGTGTGCAATTAGGGCCGACGTGGGTCATCCTGCTGCCAGGAAGGCGTCGCCCCACTATGCTCGGTTTTCTCCAACGCGATTGGTTTAAGGTTGCGCTGCCTACTTTGGTTACGTCGTTGCTCTGGAGCAATTAAGGAGGTAAAAACGCTCAGACTGGGCAGAGCCTCTCGCCGCTTGAGATTGCCCCCGAACGAGGACTTCTCCTGGTGCAAGCAAAACAGCACATAAAATGGCGATCCACCGTCGTGTTTTTGACCAGAAGAGCCGTGACGGTGAATTTTGCTGGCTCATAACTGCGTTGATGCTGATTCACGATACGAATCTGATATCTAGTCGGCGACTGGCAAAAAATACAGCCAAGATTCGCCTAAGGTGGTGGTGCCTATTTCCTCCAGCTAAGTAGACAAGGTGTTGACCTCGTCGGAAACATTCCCCAAGGCTTACCCTCGTTTACTGCTCCGTCATTGTGGTTGTCCGCCAAACTCTGGCCCGGCGCTTTAGGCATTGCCTTAATGAGTTTCACAGAGACCAGTGTGAATGAGATATTCAATTTCACTGGAGAGTTTTATCCGCTTACAGGCGAGTGATAATTCGCATCCTGGTGCAATCCCGTTCGTTTTGCCAAACACCGCGCCAACAATCGGCGTTGCGTTGAAAATTACCTCATTGCCGACTACGAAGTTATAGCCAAGCCACAACGATCCCGTCTCCTGGTTCTCATAGTTGTAGCGTGCTTCAAGATGAAGCCAACCCCGGTCTGCGGTAAATATCGGGGAGGCATAAGCATCGTCCCGTGGTACGAGATATCCATACGTCGCGAGCGAGAACGACCATTGGTTTGCGTGATTATCCTGCGTAGGGTTTCCGCTGGTGTTCTGGGCAAAGAACTCGCCGACCAGCAGAGCACTAACTACGAGCGTGAGGACTGCGGCGTTGTTTAGCCGCCTAGAACAATGGTGAGCGCAACCAAGGCGCTGCCAACAACGGAGATCCACAGGCCCATTCTCCAGGGGCGATACCCCGCGTAATGCCCGAACGCGTAGCCGGTTAGAAACAACGTCACAATGGCAACTCCGTTCGAAATACGCAGTGCCCGCCGTGCGTCAGGCTCGAGAAGAAAAGGAATCACCACCGGGAAGGTGGACAGAAATACTGCCAGGAAAACTGCGAACCCACCAAGCCAATCCTTCTTCGTCAGTGTTGGATGTGCAGGCGGTTCGGCTAATTGGTTTAGTCGCTGTCGCATTGACTCGAACTCCACGGGAGATATAGCGGAAGCCACGAGTGGTGGCATCGAACTGGCAATAACGTGGTAGGCAATATTCGGATCTGTGGCATGGCGTACTTCTCGCAAAGCAGAGATGCCGCTCCCTCGCTCCACAAAACAGGAGAGGAGATACATGAGGGAATCAATAATTCCCCAAGCCAGGTTGCAAGTCACAGCAGCCACAAGCATGGTACTGACTTCCTGCAGGCCTGCCTCTGTGACACTGATTGAACAGGTAAACGTGAGAACCATTATCAATCCGAACAAGATCTCCGAAATTCTTTCCACCGGGCTTAGTACGCGTTTAGATCTTGTGAGTGCCGCATCAGGCTCGTCTGGGAGCAAGGTGCTCTCGTGCGTCGGATCAACGGCTATGCCCATCTTCATCACTCAGTCAAGATTTCTCATTTATGCGCGTATTCATGTGAAACAAAGTCTGCAATGTCTATGTCTGAGAAAATGGCCCCACGCTATGCTCAGAGAAAAAGCTATTTTTGTATTTGTTCATCGCGGTACTGCCAATCTTGACAGTGGTGCAGACAAATCTGCACCGGTGTTCTCTGAACAACACAAGTTCCTCTGTTCGGCCCGATACGAGGAAAGCATTCGTCAGCAGTTCCGAAGAATGGAGGATTTAAGAGATGCCACTTAGATCCAAGTCAATGGAACAAAAAAGACATGAGGAAGTTATGAAAGTCTTAGAAGAGCTATCCGAACAGGTAAAGAGAATTGCCGATGTTAGCACAACTGCTCCTAGCTCACATCAGAAGGCAGCGTGATCCGCGGTCTGGTACGGTCAGCATTTTTACGCATCGTAAGTAAAAAAACGTGACAACCGAATGTTGTCACAGTAATGCCTTGATGTCCATCTGTGCTACTTACTCTCGTTATTGTCGTCCCGGCCTAGCCACAATGATGCGCCATTTACTGGGATCCCGGTTCGCAGAACCTGTTAGGCTCGGGGAATGGGGAACTCGGCGGAGCCGCAGTCTAGACATACCGATAAATCTGTGAATACCCAAACAATCGGCTTCTCTAAATCTTTCATTCCGGGGAAGTGGATCGCTGTTTCATGGCTGAATCTGTGCAGATTTACGCTTGCTTGCATAACCTGTAGCTTCTGACAGTTACCGGTTCGCGACAGGCGATGCAACCTTCTTTGGTGGAGGGAATCTATGCGCCTTACGCGGATCTCACTGTTCATGCTGATCTTCTTTGCTTCTCTTCTCCCAGTACAAGCACAGGAATATAACAGATTTCTATTCAATATTGGCGGCGGCATTGGCTTCCCTTTGGGAGACTTGGGATCCTTCGTAAATAACGGAGGAAATTTTGTTGTCGGTGGAGGATACAACTTCCTAAAGGACTTTGGTGTCGACAGCGAATTCATGTGGCACGATTTACCGGTTAACTCGGCGACCAAACAACTGCTTTCGACGCCGGGTGCGAGCGCCCGACAGTATTCCTGGACCTTCAATCCGATTGTCCACTTTCCACTTGGGCAACACTTGGGAGCTTACGCCATAGGCGGAGTGGGTTGGTACCATCGCTCGGGCGAGACCACCACGCCGGGCGTCGGCGTTGTCTGTGATCCATATTGGTCGTGGTGGTACGGCTGCGCGCTTGGGAGCGTGAATTTTGTCACGGGAAGCAGGAGCTCCGATGCATTTGGCGAGAATATTGGTGGTGGGCTCTCGGTCCGGCTAGGCGAGAGTAACGCGAAAATATATGCTGAAATCAGGTATCACCACGCCGGATATAACAGAGTGTCGACTAACTTACTTCCCCTTACATTCGGCATACGATGGTGAGATGACGATGCCGTTTCGTCAGTGAACGAGTTTGATACCAAGAAGAGATGGGTTTTGTTTCGTCTGCGAATCGGCTTTTTATATCAGTCCTAGCGCTTGTCTTAATAGCACCCGCTCAATCGCTAGATGAGACGATCTCGTTTATCAAGAGCAAACATTCTGGTCAAATTGTGCCTCGAGCACACTTCTCAATTAACAAGATTGAGATATCTTGGGCGAACTGTGAGATAAGGCTGGACGAACAGTTCCAAGTCACGTACCCAGACATGAAAGATTACGCCGCGGGAACAAAGATGACTAACTTCAACCTAGGAGAGATGAATCCTGCCAGTGTCAAGCTCACGGATCGCCAGGGCGATGATCGATACAACGATTCCTTTATTTCCATCGGTATCTCAGGACCAACCAAAATTCTCTCTACAACCAAGTACACCCACCTACCCGAGGCCGGGTCCTTTTCCAACCCTCCTAGCCACGAATGGCTAGATGCCATAGATCTTTGGACGAATCTCGACTATAGGATCAGCACCGACTGAGACAGGCTGGTAAACGCGTGGAGTCACGTCATTGAACTCTGTGGCGGACGCTAATATCTCGCCTCCGATGAGTCTGATGCCGGGGCTTTGAGTTTCTCCTGTCAATGTTGAAAGTATTGCTAAATGGCTGGGGCCTCGGTGAAGATAGCCGAATGCAATTAGCACGTATTCTCATAGCTTATTTGATTCTGTAGCCGGCACAAGCCCATCGCGATGGTAGCGCGTAAATGATGAGCTTGTTCTATAATTTCGGCTTGTTCCCTTTCCGGCAGGTAGATAAAATCAAGTACCGCAAACATCTCTCCAGCGTGTCTTCTCCGCCATTCGCATAGCGCCTGCCGATAGAATTGGTCCTTTTCCATATACGACTCCTCGGATGCGTACAAGCGGTGCTGCAACGGGGAATCTTCCTATCGCGTTGGCTGAGTCGTAACTGTCAACGTTGACAGTTACGGGCTGGCAAAGGTAGGCATGACGCGGCAGCACCTTTACTCACCGACAGGTGCGTCACGCGATCAAAATATCTTTGCATTACAACTGTCACTCCTGATAGTGGCCAATTACACATCCCGCGATTACTCTCGCTTCTTTATTAAAGCTCGCAAACAACCGGTGTGGAGTTCGCAGTGAAGAACAAGAGTCGTGGTGAGCAACTTCAAAAGCAATCACTGGCGCGGCTGTATGTGGAAGTCTCGGTCGCTCCCTGCATCAATATCGAATGTAAGTTCTGGCTAGGCGATGAAGGATGGAACGCTGACATCGAATCGCTTGGTCTCGCGGTTCATGCGCCGGACTTCCAATCAGCCAAGAACTCCCTGGAACTCGCGCTTGGTAAGCACATCGAGCAACTACTAGCTTGGCCAGGCGACAGAGTGCATGCTACCCAGAAAACCGCTCGCCCTTAGGAGTGTCACCTCTAAAGTGAGCGGCGTCCTGCAAGGCTGTGTGAAAGCTAATCCTCGCATTCCTATTGCTCGGTTTCTGCTGTCAACGTTGCCAAGTATTGCGCCCAGGGTTGGAGCATAGCCTTCGATCAAGGTAGGTCGCTTTCATGGGGCTTGGTCCATAAGAGCGATGCGCTATCAACGTTTGTTGTATCACGCTGACAGAACTGCTAGTTGATTCCGGGGCCCGGACAGCATAAGAGTAGGTCTGTAACTTGTTTCTCAAGCTCAGTCGATCACACATTCACTTTTGCAATAAAGGAGCCAGATATGCTTACGTCGCAAGCCCGTGAACTTGTAATGAATGAATTGAAATCAATAGGAACCGATTTGAACCTGTCGGACGAACAGAAACAGAAGGTGCAACATTTCATGACTGAAGCCTCCGAAAAGATTCAGGAATACAAGGAGCAGAATCCCAGCGCTTCGAAGGGGGATCTGATTAACAAGATAGAGGAGAATCGTAGCATGATGCGGGAGCGATTGGAGCAATTCTTGACTCCGGAGCAACTCGACAAATGGGATGCACGCGTGGCTACTGCCAAAGATTTCTTAGGACAAAAGTTAGCTGCCTGAGCTGAAACTGAGGGCCATTCGCAGCGATCCTTAAGCCGTGCGCGCACCACCCAGTAGTTTTGTCCTTCTTCCCGGAAGTTCGGCGAGCAAGGCGCCAAGCCTCGTGAGTTTCCCAAACTGGATTCCACGCCAGCCCACATGGTGAGCAGCGCTTTGGTGCTCCATGACCCGACAGCTGCGTGTGGTGGGCGGACTCGGCGGGGACTGTTCTACAATGCGTCGGTCGAAAGGAAGATATCTTGACCCGGGTGGCAATTATCAGGCCACCTTTCGTGGAATGGTAGAAATCGCACTTAGGTAGCCTCATACACCTAATACCTGTCAATTCTGACAGTGCCGCACTAGAAAATTAAAAGATAGCATTCCTCCACTGGAAGCAAACCGAGCATGCAGGTGTGGGCCAGAGCGAGAACCGCGGAAGAGGCCACCACATGCAAATGGCCCGGGCAGAGTACCCACTCTCCCCAAGGAGTAAATGTAAATGCAAAATGATGAAATAATGTTCCTGTGCGACCTGGCTTGCGTGGAACCAAATAAGCAGAAGAGGGACTTGCTATTTGCCGAGATATTAAACCTGTTAGCGGAGACACCGAGCATTACCTACGCTGAAACTGACGCAGTCACATTTGCGGCTGGTGTATCTCGATAAAAATCGCGGGGCCTGAGCCGTGCTGAACCGGAGAATTTAGCCATGATGCAAATCGTGCGCTGTCCGTATTGCGTGCTGGGCGATGACTTGCGTCCTATGCTCCCCAAAATGGGTGGTATGTTTATCTGCCAGAAGTGTGGCCATGCGGTGGTGCCCGGCAATCGTGCATTCA
>Ga0335077_10011398_pt1 | contig 11112 bp, 6 predicted proteins | sample Lox_Sample_31_FD_207151 | JGI IMG/M metagenome (GOLD analysis project Ga0335077, IMG submission 207151) | Soil microbial communities from Loxahatchee National Wildlife Refuge, Florida, United States - Lox_Sample_3.1 | ecosystem: Environmental > Terrestrial > Soil > Wetlands | place: USA: Florida...
ACATCGGGACCAACACGGTGTTTCTGCTGGTTGCAGGGATCGCCGATGACGGCGGCGTAACCCCGTTGTATGAGCTGAAGCGCATCGTGCGGGTGGGCGAGGGCGTCGATGCGACCGGGCGCGTGGGAGCGGCGGCCGTGCGCCGGCTGTGCGACGCATTGGCCGACTTCAAGCGGCTCGCGCAGGAACACGGAGCGGTCCGTGTCATCGTCGGCGCGACCAGTGCCTCGCGCGACGCCCGCAATCAAGCCGAGCTGATCGCGGAAGTCCGGCGGGAGACGGGCCTCGACTACGAGATCCTCTCGGGCGAGGCCGAAGCGAAGTGGGCGTTTCGCGGCGCCATCTCCGTCCTCACGGACGTGGAGGGGACTTGCGCTGTCCTCGATATCGGCGGCGGATCGACCGAAATTGTCGTCGGCGACGCAGCCGGCGAAATCACCTACCACCGCAGCTTGAATATCGGTGCGTTGCGCCTGACCGAGCGGTTCTTCTCGACGCTCCCCCCTGCACGTGCCGAGATCGGGCGCGCGGAAGACCTGATTGCACGCCTGCTCGATGAGGCGGCTTGTCCGCTTGACGATGCCTCGCCCCTGATCGGCTCCGGCGAGACTACGGCCACGCTGGCGCTGGTACGCGCCGGCTTGCCGTGCTGGGACGCTCTCGGTGCTTCCATGGTGGACCTGGAGGCCGATGACGTGCATGACTGGCGCGGCCGGCTGCTGCAACTCAGCGCGGATCAAGTCCTGGCACTCAACCCGGTCGTGCTGAAAGACCGCGCCGACGTTTTTCCGGCGAGCGTGCTCATCCTCGACGCCGTCATGCAACGGTTCGGCATTCCGGTTTGCCGGGTCAGCCCGCGCGGGCTGCGGCACGGCCTGGCGCTCCGCTTCGCTGCCCAATCCCGCTTGGAGGCGGCATGTGTTCTGAATGGAAAGGTAGAAAACCATGACTCTGCGTGAAGCCTACCAATCTTTGCTGACGGGAGAATACAAATCTGCGTCCGCGGCCGGAAAGCAGGCGATGGTCTGGAAGGCCGTGGAGGAGACGCGGTACGCCAAGTTGCCTCCGGTCAAGTTTTCTTTCATTTACTTCGGTGTCCGATTCGTAAGCCTGCCGTTTTTGAGCCAGCCGTTCGATGTGACGCTGGACGTCCGTCCTCCGCGCACGAAGTGGCTGCACCAGTTCGGCACCATCGCTAAGGCCGAGTATGTGCCAGACCCGGTCCCTCCTCCGGCTTACGAAGGGACCTATCCCCCGTTCAGCGGACTCTTTGAGACCGGCGCCATCGGCGTGGTCCGGCTGTCCCTGGCCATGAACACGCGGTTCTACATCACGGGGACCTCGCTTAAGCTCTTCGTCGATGGCAAGCCGTCGCAGAACCTCATTCTGAACCCGTCGCTGGATCCGCAGGACACTAAGAACTTCTTCGAGTTGGGGATGACGGACAGGCTCCCCGTGGCGGTCAAGTTTCCTTTCGGTCCTCCCGCGAACGTCTTCGCCGATTGGTGGATGGGTATGATTTCCGCGCCAAGGGATCAGTCCGTGGCCCATCTCGCGAAGGTGAAATCCAACGGCGAGCAGGTGGTCAGCCCGTCGGTCCCCTACCAGGTGTTCGCGATTCCGGCCAACGACGATTTGATGCAGGACCCCAACACCACGGAAGATTTTCGCGAACTGATCGGCAAAATCAAGCCCGGCACGGTTCTCTACCGAATCCATGGCAAGCCTCACAAGGACGGGCCGTGGATCCCGCTTGGCTCGATCCGGACGACGTCGCACTTCGTGGCATCTGCATTTGACGACCGCGTACTGTCCTATCACCACACGCGCACCAGGCAGGTGGAGCCCGTATCGGGGCCGGCACTTCCACCGCCCGATGTCCCGTCGGCTTCGTCATCGGCGGACGACAACCCCGATACATCAAGCAATCCGGCAGCACACAATCCGCCGGCGCCAAAGCCTCCGCCTTCGAGCACGTATGCCGCCGCGCCTGAGCCTCCGCCCCGAGCCGCCCATCGGCAGCGTGACTATCTCGAACGCATCGAGGGCATCGGCCCGAAGATATCGAGTGTTCTGGTCGAGGCGGGGATTACCACCTTCTCCCAACTGGCGGCCGCGCACGTGGACCAGCTCAGGGCGATTCTGGCAGGAGCCGGGCTCGGCGCTCTGGCGGATCCCTCCTCCTGGCCCGAGCAGGCCAGGTTGGCAGACGCGAGGGAGTGGGATAACCTCGACCAGTTGCAGGAGAAACTTCGCGGAGGACGGCTGGAATGATCACTGACGGGCGGGAGCGACTATGTTTGCCATAGACATTTTTTTCGATGTGCTGTCCAGCCTGGCTTCGGCGAAAACAGGCTCGAGCAGAAGGACGAAGCCCCGCCCGGTCCGGCCCGCGGAACCGGCACCCGCGAAACCCGCGCCCAAACCCACGGAGCCGGTCTACGCGCCGCCAACACCTCCGGCAAAGGCCGCGGAAGCGCCATACAAGCCTCCAGAACCGCCTCCCAAACCCGCGGAGCCCCCAGCCAGGCCCGCCAAGCCGGCCGCGAAGCCCGACGATTTGAGACGCATCGAGGGTATCGGACCCAAGATTTCGCGTGTGTTGGTGGACGCCGGAGTTACGACCTTCTCTCAGTTGGCATCCACACCTATGGACCATCTGAGGGAGATCCTGGCTGACGCCGGGCTCGGCAACCTGGTGGATCCTTCCTCGTGGCCCGAACAGGCAAGGTTGGCGGCGGCGGAAGACTGGGACGCGTTCCAGAGACTGAAGGATGATCTGTCACGCGGACGGCGCGTCTGAGACCGCGGCCCGTCAGAGCAGTTGGAGCCACTGCTTGACAGCCTCCATGTCGAAATCCTTCCCGAGCGCATCGCTGATGGCCCGATCGCGCAGGAGTTGCGTGACCGATTCTTCCGGGTAGCCGCTGAAGAATAGTTGGCAGGGAATGCGCGCCGCCTGAAACCACTCCTCCCAGGCATAGACGGTCGACATGCCCCCAGGCGGATAGCCTCCAATACCGACCAGGAGCCCGTCGAGACCCCACCGCATCTTGTCCCTGAAGTCACCCAGGTAGTTCGTCCACGAGCCATCATAGTTACTCATGATGAGCGCATACCGCAGCGGCCCCAGCACCGCCCAGTGGAGAGAGTGAATCGTGCGCGTTCCGGTGAGTTCTCCCGGTGGATAGGCTCGGGCGATAAAGATGCCGGTGAACCAGGCCCACAGTATCTCGAGCCGGTTATGGATCGCGGCGACAACGGTCACCTGGTTCTGTTCAAAGCGGAGTCCCCCATAGGGGACTGCCAGCTCCTGTTCGTTCCGCTCCAGGATCTCCTCGTGCTGGAGGTACTGGGCGCGAGTCATGGTCTGGCCGGGGTTGAGACCGGCTGTGTTGAGCACCACGTAAGGGGGAGGCGGCATCACAAGCCGGACATAGACCTGCGCGACCTGATCGATCACCGGCGGAATCACGTTGGTTTGCAGGTAGAGCCACATCGACGGCAGAAGGCCGGAGATCCACTGCGCCGCTCTCACCAACAGCGGAGGCTTGGAAGCGATGCGCGAGAGATCCTCTAAGAACGGCATCACGCCCGGGTCCCTCGCATAGCCGGCCACGCACGACAGGTCGAGGAACTGTTCCAGGCGCTCGCGGATGGCGATCTTGGTCCGGATCGTTTCCGCCGATTCGTCGCGAAAGGCGATATAGCTGTAGGGCGGACGGCGTTGGTACTCGCACACGAACCTCAGGAATCCCTTTGCCCTTGAGTAGCCCTCGCAATGGCCCCAGATCTTGTCGAGCCCCGGCGACAGCGCGGCGATGTGGCGGACATAATCCTCCAGATCGCCGTTGTAAGTGGTTCCCCATACCAGCAGCGGCTCGATGTCGTCGTTCTCGATAATGAACCAGCGCGCGAAGTGGGTGAGCCGGTCCTGGCGAAAGCGGATGTACTCGTTGTGAAAGAGTCCCTGGCTGATTTCTTTCAGGAGTTGCATCAACGCATGCTTCTGTCCCGGCTTGATCTTGGCGATGACCGTGAGCACATGTACGCCCAGCGCCCGCCGCAGGTCGAAGGAGTGCACTCCGGCGCCGCCGAGCCACAGCGTGGCCAGCCCGCCCAGCAGAAGCAGGCCGAGGCCGTAATCGGGCAACGCACACGGGAACTTGACTGGCGGCTCGTAGTGGAACGGAAACCGGCCCGTCATCAGCATCAGCAACAGCACCATACCCGTGCCAAGCACGTTCAACGCTGCCGCAAGAGTGACAAAGGCGCCGAAGAACAGCCCCAATCCTCCGAAGAACTCGACCAGGCCGATGCCCGCACCAACGCCCCACGTCCAGCGCACGCCCAGGTCGGCTAATTGCCGGATAAGGTCGTGGTGGCAGTTTCCCAAGAATTTGCTGAATTCTCCGAGCGGGAGGCAGCAGAGGCCCAATCCTCCCAGGTGGCAAAAACCCGTGACAGCGAAGTACACCCCGAACACCAGGCGCATGGGCAGGGGAGCCGGCGACCTAAGGTTGCCCGTCATGTCAACCTCCTGCGCGATGGCTCTATCATCCGGCCTGGCCCAGAAAGTGCAGCGCCTTGATGCTCGGGAGGAAGAAGTACTCCCCGCCGCGCACGCGAACAAACCGGGGTAGTCCCAGCAGCCGCCGCCGCAGGGGATCTTGCTGGATCACCATATGGCTGGGATTTTCGGCCGCGGGGTCGTTGTTCCCGATCAGCGAATCTTTGTTGTTATAGAGCGCGTTCAAATTGCCCAGGGTGGCCCAGGTGTGTTGAATGAGCTCGAACTGGCGGGGAATGTCGGCATTGATGGCGAAGAAGTGGATGCCGCGCGGCTCCGTTGCGTCGTAGACCTCGTCGGGGAGTTCTCCGCGTTCGAGGCGGGCTGGGTCGAAGGCGTGTCCCGGGCCAAACGAGACCGAGCGGCGGGCAATCCGGTGCCGCTTGGACGTCTCGAACGAGTCGGCCGAGGTCTCGTAGATGAAACTGTCCCGCGGGTTCGCCCGCCGTGTGTGTGCGCCGATCGGGCAGGAAAAGCCATGCGGATCGGTCGGAAGGTATGTATAGAAATTATTCTTCCACAACGCCGGGTCGTCGTAGTCCGGTGTCAGCACCAATGGCGCTCCGCTGGGCCAGCGGCCCACGCATTTCGAAGCCAGCTTGATGATCTCGCGGCTCTGTGCCGCGGAGCCATTCCGGCCCCCGGCCTGCTCGCGCAAGTAGCTCCAAAACCCGGAGACATCCTGTTCCAGTTTCCGGTAGGCCATGTAGCTGCCGTTGCGTCCCAGGTTGTGGTACCCCGGCCACTCTTCCCCAGGCATGGGGCACAGGACGCGGTCCGGGTCGCTCTCCTTGCGTACCATCGGGCTGGGAGCGAAGATCAGGTACTCATCGGAATAACCCAGCACGAAGTCGCCGGTGCGGACCACGAACTGGTTCGCGTTCGGATTGCCAATGAGACCCTGCACCTTTGGATTGGAAACGCCGTCGTGGAAACCGAAAGGCTCGTGCTGGTCCGGCGGCCTCGCTCCGCCTTGCTCACTGACGATGGTCAGGCCCCCGTTGGCCGCAATCGCTTTTTTCTGCCGGGCCACATAGTGGTCGAGCGTGTGTTGGTCCAGTGCGGCGAACATCAAAACCCCGTGAAGCGGAGGGTTGTCGTTGAAGTGTTTCTCGCGCGGCGCCCCGCTCGCCAGGTACCGGCCGATGCCGCCCAGCTCCCAGTGCTCCGGCGCACTCTCGTCGGTATCTCCCAGGATCAGGCTCCGTGTGGGCATCCCCGAGATGAATTCCCGGGAGAACGAGAGCAGCGTCTCCTGGGGTAGGCCCAACGCCGCGAAGCCGCCGTAGGTGAACGCCACGTTGATCCGGATCGCCGGCTTCCACTTGATCTTTACTGCGTCCCTGGTCTTCTTGATCGTGATCTGGCCCACCAGGTCCCGGCGATTGTGGTCCGTCACAAACGCCCGGTCGCGTCTGTGGCGCGTCCCCTTCTCCTCCATCGCGCCGAACCGGTGGGGGTGCTTCGCAACCAGCCAGGCCTGCGCCGCCTCCACACTCGCAACCGGCTGGTCGAGCGGGATCTCTTCGGACTCGTAGTCCTCGGCGGTCGCGATATCCGGGGCGATGTCCCGAATCCACGCTCTTGCTTTACCGGCATCCGTGAACTCCAGGAAGAGATAGGCCCCGAAGTTGAGATGACCGTAGCCACTCAGGATCACACCCTGAATGTCCGCTTTCTGCTCCTTGGAGAATTGGAACGGCGTCGGCGCCGGCTGCGGATCGGCCAGCCATCGATCCACGGAATAGGCGCCGGCGCCGCCGATGATCAGCGTGAGCAACCCGCCCATCAGCAGCAGGCTGAATCCGTATTCGGGCAGCGCGTACGGAAAGGCATTCGGCAGCGGCGTCTGCGGCGGCGGGAAGCCGCCCGACGGGAACTGCCCCGTCATCAGCGCGAACAGGAAGTGTCCGCCCGTGCTGAAGATATTCAGAGCCGCCGCTGCAGTGGTAAGAAACCCGGCGGCCAGCAGCAACCCGCCGAAAAACTCGATGGCGCCGACGCCCCAGCAGACAACCTCGGGAAACGGGATCCGTAACATCGTCAGTTGGTAGACGATGTTGTTGTGGCCGGCAACGGTGAAGAGCTTGGGGAAGCCCGACATGGCCAGGTAGAGCCCGAAGATCAGCCGGACCGGCACGGGGTACAACGTATTGCTGGTATCAAGCTGCCGCGGATCGTATACCGGAACGTTGTCGTCGCACATATCGCCCTTTTTCGTGGTGTCCGCCCTGGGTGGTAAACCGCGGCATGGAAACGGGCCTCAACTGTAGTCCTTGCCCAGGAAGTGGAGGGCCCTGATTCCCGGCATGAAGAAATAGTCCCCGCCGCGCGCGGCAACAAACCGCGGCAGTACCGCCATGGTCCGCCGGACCGGATCGCGCTGAATCACCATACGGCTCGGATCGTGCGCTCCCGGATTGTTGTCCCCGAGCAACGGACCCTTGTTGTTATAGAGGGCGCGGAAGTCTCCGTCGTTGACCCACGTGTCCTGCACGAATTCGAATTGACGCGCAATGTCGGTGTTGATGGCGAAGAAGTGGATGCCGCGCGGCTCGGTTGCCTCGTAAACGCCTGGGGGCACCACACCGCGTTCCAGGTGGGCGGGATCGAAAGGATGCTCCGGGCCAAAAGAAACCGAGCGGCGGGCAATGCGATGCCGCACCGTGGATCTGAATGACTCCTCAGGCGTATCGTAGGCGGCAAGGGCGTCCCGCGGATTGGCCCGGCGGATATGCGCGCCCAACGGACACCCAAAGCCCTCCGGGTCGGTCTGCATGTAGGTGAAGAAGTCGTTCTGCCAGAGCTTCGGGTCGTCGTAGTCCGGTGTCAGCACCACCGGCGCTCCACTGGGCCAGCGTCCCACGCACTTCGATGCCAGCTTGATGATCTCGCCATGCTGTGGCTGGGAGCCGCTCCCAGCCATGGCCTCCTCGTGCATATATTTCCAGAATCCGGCTACATCCTGCTCCAGTTTCCGGTAGACGATGTAGCTGCCGTTGCATCCCAGGTCGTGGAACTGCGGAAGTTGCCGATCGGGCAGCATCGGCAGAATGTCATCCGGGTCCCTCTCTTTGCGTACCACCGGGCTGGGCGCAAAGACGTCGTACCCATCCAGGTAGCCGAGCACGAAATCGCCGGTAGGAATCACCCATTGGTTCGGGGTCGGATAACCGAGAAGCCCCTGAACCTTGGGGTTGGAGACACCGTCGTGGAAGCCAAAAGGCTCATGCTGGTCCGGGGGCCTCGACCCGCCCTGTTCGCTGACCATAATCAGGCCGCTATTGGCTTCGATCGCTTGCTTGTACCGCGCTACATGGCGGTCGAGCGTGCGCTGGTCGAGCGCCGCAAACATCAGGACCGCATGGAGTGGAGGGTTGTCGTTGCAGCTTTGCTCCCGGAGTTTGCCATGTTCGACGCGCCGGCCGGTCCCGCCAAGTTCCCAGTGCTCCGGCGCACTCTCTCCAATGTCGCCCAGAATCGAGCTGCGAGTCGACATTCCTATGATGAATTCCCTGGAAAAGGAAAGGAGCGTTTCCTGGGGAACGCCCAGCTCATCGAGGCCTCCGTAAGTGAATGCCACGTTGATCCGGATCGCCGGCTTCCACTTGATCTTTATCGCGTCCCTGGCCTTCTTGACCGTGACCTGGCCCACCAGGTCCTCGTGATTCTGGTCCAGCACAAACGCCCGGTCGTATCTGCGGCGGGTCCCCTGCTCCTGTATCGCACTGAAGCGCTGGGGGTGTTTCGCGACCAGCCACGCCTGCGCCGCTTCCACACTCGCAACCGGGTGATCGAGTGGTATCTCTTCGGACTCGTAGTCCTCCGATGTCGCGATTTCCGGGGTGATCTCCCGGATCCACGCCTTGGCTTTAGCGGCATCCGTGAATTGCAGGAAGAGATACGCCCCGAAGTTGAGATGGCCATAGCCGCTCAGGATGATGCCCTGGATGTCCGCTTTCTGCTCCTTGGAGAATTGGAACGGCGTCAACGGCGGCTGCGGATCGGCCACCCACCGGTCGACGGAATAGGCGCCGGCGCCGCCGATGATCAGTGTGAGCAACCCTCCGATCAGCAGCAGGCTGAACCCGTATTCTGGCAGTGTGTATGGAAACCCGGTCAGCGGTGGCTGCGGCGGCGGAAAACCGCCTGACGGGAACTGACCCGACATCAGCGCAAACAGCAAGTGTCCGCCGGTGCTGAAGATGTTCAAGGCCGCCGCGGCAGTCGTAAGAAACCCGGCGAGCAGCAGCAGTCCGCCGAAGAACTCGATGCTGCCGACTCCCCAACACACCACCTCCGGCAGTGGGATGTTCAGCTGGCCCAGTTGGTAGACGATGTTGTTGTGGCCCGCCACCGTAAAGAGCTTGGGGAAGCCCGTCAGGATGAAGTAGAGCCCAAAGATAACGCGAAGGGGTATCGGGGCTCCCGACCTGCTGTTGTCATTCATCTCCACCTCTCTGCCGGAAAAGGGAATCTCCCGGATCCTGCGATCCGGGCCGCACTAGAGCGCTCGCAACCACCCATCGACCGCCTTGCGGTCGAAGTGTGCCGCCAATGGTCCGACGACCTGTTGATCTCTGAGAATGTGCTCCACCGTGACTTCGGGGTACGCGCTGTAGAACACGGACGGTGCCCGGTTTCGCTCGTAGATCCATTTGACGAACGTGTCCACTTGCCGCATACCGCCTTCGGGGTAGTCATAACAGTTGTTGTAGAACGTATCGAGACCCCAAATGAGCTTATCGAGGAAGTCGCCCAGGTAGTTTTCCAGCGAGCCGTCGAAAAAGGCCAAAAACGCCAGGCGCTTACCCCCGTCGAGGACGACGAAGGCGAAGGAGTGGAGGGTATGTACGTTGGCAATGTTCCCAGGGGGGTAAGCGAATACGGTCACGAGAGGGGCGGCCAGGATCGCCAGCCAGAGACGCAGCAGGCGGGTCGGCCGGACTTCGGCGATCAGCGTCATCTGGTTCTGTTTGGGCTGGTCGTCCTTAATGTTGTAGGTATCTTCCAATGCCTGCCGCTGCGCGACGTACTGGAGCTGAGCCGTGGGATCGCCGCCCGTATTATCCACGCGGGAGAAGGTGGTGTAGTTCATCCCGATGCCGCCGAACGCCTGCACCACGTCGAGCAGCGGGGGCACGAAAACGCTGCGGAGAGCAGCCACCAGGGCCGACGGGAGCCCGCTGAGCCAGACCCACAGCCGGTAGATCCACGGCGGGCTGCCGGCGAATCGCGAAAGCAGGTCCAGGAACGGCTTCACGCCGGGGTGCATCAGGAAGCCGCTCACGTCCGGCAGGTCCAGGAACCTCTCCAGTCTCCGGCGAAGCGCCGCCATCAAGCGGACCTTTTCGACTGTCGCGCTCGGAAAGCCGAAATACTGAACAGCGCTTGGCACGGAATACTTGCGGACGAAGGCCAGGAAACCGTCTGCGGAAGAATAGCCTTCACACTTGTTCCAAACCTCATCGAGGCCGGGCGAGGCGCCGGCTAAGGCATCTACATAGTCTTCCAGATAGCCGTTGTAGCTGGTGGCAAAGATCAGCCGCGGCCCACGATCCGAATCCTGCTCCTGCAGGATAACGATCCGCGCAAAATGCGTGATGCCGTCGCGGCCGAACTGCATATAGCGATTATTCAGGGGATCGTCGTTGATCGCCTTCAGGATGGTCCGCAGGGCTGGCTCTTCCGCCGGCTTGATGCGGGCGACAATGGTCATGAAGAATTGCCGTCTCAGGCGCCAACTCGCATAGGAGCACGCGCCGGCCCCGCCCAGGATCACCGTTGCCAGGCCGCCCATGAGCAGCAGGCTGAACCCGTACTCGGGCATCGTGTACGGAAACCCGTTCAGCGGCGGCATGGGCGCCGGATAGCCGCCCGAGGGAAACCGCCCCGACATCAGCGCAAACAGGAAGTGCCCGCCTATGCTGAAGATGTTCAAAGCGGCGGCCCACTGGACAAAAATCCCCAGGAACAGAAGCAGCCCCCCGAAGAACGCGATCGAGCCGACTCCCCAACTCACCACCTCCGGCAGGGGGATCTTCAACTGGCCTAGCTGATAGACGATGTTCTGGTGGCCTATGCTCGTGAAGAGTTTGGGATAGCCGGTGATGACCAGATACGCTCCGAAGATTAGGCGTAGCGGCACCGGAGCAATCGAATTGCCCTTATCCGACATCTCATCCTCCCGCTGGGTAGCTATGAATGCAGCAACGGACCTTGGACGCGCCAGAAGCCACACCCGGACGTCCTCGAATGCATGCCCACTTGTCCCTAGGAACTCTTTCGCAGATCGTCAACCGAGAACTTTCCCGCCCCGCCGAACAGTACGGTCAACAGTCCTGCCAGAATCGCCCAACTGTAGGGAAGGTCGGGCAGGACATAGGGGAAATAACCCAGGCCGTCGTAAGGAGCCGGTGATCCGCTGATGTACAGTGCGATGATCAAGGTAATCGTGCTGAGCGCCTGGACGATCGCCACCACGGCGGCGAAGGCGCCCACCAGCAGCAGCAGGCCGCTGGCGAACTCGAGGGCTCCCACGA
>Ga0335077_10011400_pt1 | contig 11111 bp, 8 predicted proteins | sample Lox_Sample_31_FD_207151 | JGI IMG/M metagenome (GOLD analysis project Ga0335077, IMG submission 207151) | Soil microbial communities from Loxahatchee National Wildlife Refuge, Florida, United States - Lox_Sample_3.1 | ecosystem: Environmental > Terrestrial > Soil > Wetlands | place: USA: Florida...
CCCGCACCCGCAGCATCACGTCGTCGGCCGCGCTGACTGTCACCTCCACCCTGGTGGCGCCCGAGTGCCGGGCCGCGTTGGAGAGCGACTCGCGCAGCGCGGTCAGCAGGTGCTCGGCGATCTGCTCGGGCACCAGCGCGTCGATCGCGCCGTCGAGCTGCAGCGACGGTGCGAACCCCAGCGCCGGCGCCATCTCCTGCGCGACGTACAGGATGCGGGCGCGCACGCCCGCCGGCTTGGCCTCCGGATGAGTCTGCAGCGCGAAGATCGCCGACCTGATCTCCCTGATCGTGTCGTCGAGCGCATCCACCGAGCGGCTGATCCGGTCGGCGACCTCGGGGTTGACGATCAGCGAGGTGGCACCCTGGAGCGACATGCCGGTCGCGTACAGCCGCTGAATCACCAGGTCATGCAGGTCCTTGGCGATCCTGTCCCGGTCCTCGAAGACAGCCATCTGCTCGGCCTGCCTGCGGTGCTCGGCCAGCTCGAGCGCGATGGCGGCCTGGGCGGCGAAGGTCGCGAGCATGTCGGCGGCCGCGGTCGGCAGCGGCATGGCGCCGGGCCTGCGGCCCGCCGAGAGCACGCCGCGCACCTGGCCGGGAGCGCCGAGCGGCACCACCACCATCGGCCCGACGTTCAGCCGCTTCCGCGCGAGCGCGCTGACCCGCGTCTCCGCGCTGTAGTCGGGAATCGACAGCCTCTCGCCGGTGCCGATCACCTGCTCGGTGACCGAGTCGTGCATCGGCACCACGAGCCCGAGAGCCTCCTCGGCGCCGGCCCCCGCGGCGTGCTCCACCCGGACCTGGCTGCCATCGGAGATCGGCAGCGAGACCATCACGACGTCCGCCCCGGTGATCTCCAGCGCCTTCTCGGTGATCATCGCCAGCGCGTCGGCCGGATCGGCGCCGGACAGCAGGTGCCTGATCACCTCGGCGGTGGCGCTCAGCCACCGCTGCTGCCTGCGTGCCTCCTCGTACAGCCTGGCGTTCTCGATCGCGACGCCTGCCGCGGCAGCCAGCGCGACGAGCACGGCCTCGTCCTCGGTGTCAAACTGGCCGCCGCCCTGTTTCTCGGTCAGGTACAGGTTGCCGTAGACCTCGCCCCTGATCCTGATCGGTGCGCCGAGGAACGTCTTCATCGGCGGATGGCCGTCGGGGAAACCGAACGACGCCTCATGGTCCTTGATGTCGGCCAGCCGCAGGGTCCTGGGGTCGGAGACGAGCAGGCCGAGCAGGCCCTTGCCCTCGGGCCAGTGGTGGATCTCCGCGATCTCCTCGTCGGTCAGGCCCACCGGGATGAACTCGGCGAGCCGGCCGTCCTCGCCGATCACGCCCATCGCGCCGTACCTGGCGTCGACCAGCGACACCGCTGTCTCCACGATGCTGCGCAGCAGGACCTCGAGGTCCAGGCTGGATCCCACGGCGACGACGGCCTCAAGCAGGGAGTAAACCCGGTCCCTGGTGGACAGCACGGCCTGCAGCCTGACCTGAAGCTCGTCGAGCAGCTCGTCCAGCCTGAGGCTGGGAAGCAGCGGCTGCGGACCTGCCGTGTCCACCAAGGTCCCCCTAACTTCTGCCGCCATCCGACGTTGCGATAGTACGTCCAGCTTCCTGCGGTCGGTAGTCACCCCCGACTGGTGACTGAGGTCCTTCGCAGCGACGACCACCGGCCCTGAATGGCGCCTGCTCACCTGACAGATGCTGTGGGCAGCTGAACAAAGTGGTTTTCCCCGGGTCGCCGCAATGGCCTGGGGGTGATGCGAGGAGGCATCGAGATGCGCAGGAGGACGTTTGACGTGCTGGCGGTGTTCGCGGGGCTGGCGCTGGCGGCGGTGCTGCTGGTGGCCGGGATCCTGCTGACCTGGGGGCATAACTTCGTGGATAGCGAGGTGCATTCCCAGCTGGCGGCGCAGAAGATCTATTTCCCGGCGGTGAGCAACCCTGAGTTCAAGGCGCTGCCGGCGGCGGACGCGGCGGCGATGCGGCCGTTTGCGGGGCAGCTGATGGTGAACGGGGCGCAGGCGCATGCCTACGCCGATCATTTCATCGCGTTCCACCTGATCGGGATCGGCGGCGGCAAGACGTACAGCCAGCTGTCGGCGGAGGCGATGGCCAAGCCGGCCGACGCGGCGCTGGCGGCTCAGGTGCAGCTGATGTTCCGGGGCACGACGCTGCGGAGCATGCTGCTCGAGGCGTACGGGTTCTGGCAGATGGGGCAGATCGCGTGGATCGCGGCGATCTGCGCGTACGTCGCGGCCGGGATCATGCTGGTGCTGTCGGGGCTGGGGCTGGTGCACCTGCGCCGGGTGCCCGAGGGCGCCGAGGTGCTGGCGAAGGTGTCCCACCGCGTGCGGGCCCAGACGGCCTGACCTGCGCACAGGCCCTCTCGAAGGGCTCGGCACGAAGGAGTCCCCGCCGGCCATGGCCGGCGGGGACTCCTTTCTTCCCTGGATTCCACCATTGACTAGTCCATATCCGGCTATCACCGTAGTTCTTGGGACCAAGGTCCCTGCCGCACGTGACCGAAATCCCTGCAATCCATTGCCGCGCGCGGCCACAGTTGAGGAAACCTGGCGCGCCCAGGCCGGCCACATCCGAACTTCCAGGAGCTAGAGATGGACCCCATCGCCCTCAGCCACGCGGGACCACTGGCTTTCAACCTGAATCAGCCCACGAGTCCGCTGCAGTGGTCGTTCATCGACATCACCAAGGCGAACCTGATCGTCATCATCGTGATGATCGTCATCTTCGGCGCAGCCCTGATGCTCCGCTTCCCGCACAAGGCCTCGGCGGACCTCCCGCCCGCCGAGGACAGCGACGCGGCCGAGGATCCGGCGGTCGCCGCGGCGGCTCCTGAGCCCGGCGACGCCGGCATGTGGACCGCGCGGGTGCGGACCAGGGCCGCGAGGCTGCTGCCGCCGAAGAAGCTGCTCCCCGACCGCCAGCCCGCCTACGTCGCCTCGTGGATCTACACCTTCGGGGTCGCCAGCCTGGTCGCGCTCGCGATCGTGATCGTCTCGGGCATCGGGCTGGCGCTCGGCGGCTCGGACTGGTGGCACTACAACGCCGTCGGCCACTTCTTCAACAGCGTCCACCTGTGGTCGGTAGAGCTGTTCATGGCCTTCCTGGTCATCCACCTGTGGGGCAAGTTCTGGATGGCTGCGTGGCGCGGCCGGCGCGCCATGACCTGGATCACCGGCGTGATCGCCTTCATGGCGTCGATCGTGACGTGCTTCACCGGCTACCTGTCCCAGCAGAACTTCGACTCCCAGTGGATCGCCACCAACGGCAAGGACGCGTTCAACGCCGTGGGCGTCGGCGCCATCTGGAACGCGATGAACTTCGGCCAGATGTTCATGTGGCACATCGTGCTCATGCCGATCGTCCTGGTCGCGATCATCGGCTGGCACGTCGTGCTGGTGCGGATCCGCGGCGTCAGCCACCCGCTGCCCGAGCAGGCGGCCAGGGGCCGGCAGGCACGCAAGGCGGCGGCAGCCGCCGACGCCGGGCCGTGGCGCGGCCCGAACCGCCGCTACGACATCATCAAGGAGGGCACGATCGCCACGGTGATCGTCGGCGCGATCACGCTCATCATGGCCGGGGTGCTCTCCTCGCCCGACGTGCCGCCGCTGACGATCCAGACCTGGGCCAGGATCGACCCGCACGGCTTCGTCAACACCGCGTCGACCGAGCTCGACGGCACTGCGGAGTCCGCCGACTACGGCCAGCCCTACAACCACGGGACCGGGCAGCTCCAGCAGGTCGGCCCCGTCAGCTGGCAGAAGCTGGCGGGGATCACCCAGCCGATCAACTCAGGCAAGGACTTCGTGGTGACCCCGCTCACCTCGCTGGCCAAGACCACGCCGGCCCTGGCGGCCGCGCTGAACACCTACGCCAGCGCGTCGGCCGCGCAGCAGGTCACGTGGGCGGCGGCCTACGACAAGGCCACCGCGCCTGGGGCGAAGAAGATCCCGTTCAACAACGGCAAGCTGGCGCTCCCGGCCGCCGGCCCGGTTCCGGTGATGATGTACTGGGAGCTCGCCATGGCCAAGAGCGGCGCCCTCGACGCCGACCTGCTCGCGCAGCGCCAGTTCTACGGGACCGACTTCACCAAGCCGCTGCTGTTCATCGCCGACGGCGGCTATTACAACAGGCAGGCCGACCATGCGCATCTCACCGGTGACCAGTGGGGCGTCATGAACGAGACCGGCAGCTACCCGGGCCAGCCGTGGCTGTGGCTGTACCAGTTGTGGTACCACGTCGGGCCGTTCCAGTCCTCGGCCAGCGTGGACGTCTGGGCGGTGTACCTGACCGGGATCGGCACCCTGCTGCTGCTGTTCGTGCCGTTCATCCCCGGGCTGCGCGACATCCCGCGGGTGATCCCGGTGTACCGGCTGGTCTGGCGGTCCTGGTACCGCTCGCAGAAGCCGCCCGAGCCGGGACCCGGCCCGGCGGCCGGTGTGGCGAAGGACACCCGCCAGACGGCATAACCAGTCCGAGCGCGTTCATCCCGGTGCGCAGGGCCAGTCAGGGCGGACGGCCTCTCCCCTGGCTGGCCCTGCCATGTGCGCAGGCTCCGCCGCCGCGGATCGCCGCGCGGCCCGGCTCCGCCGCCGGTAGGGTCCGATGCGTGCCGTCCGTCCCGCTGAGCCGCTGAGCGCCGCCCGCCGTGCTCTCGGTCAGCTGGGACACCGTCCGGCTGTTCCTGCACGTGCTGGCGGCGACGGTCTGGGTGGGCGGCCAGATCACGCTCGCCGCGCTGGTCCCCGCGCTGCGCCGCCAGGGGCCCGACGCCCCGCGGGTCGCGGCCCGCAGGTTCAACCTGGTGGCCTGGCCCGCCTACGGCGTGCTGATCATCACCGGGATCTGGAACATCGCCGCGATCGGCCCGATGACGCCTGCCTACCGGACCACGCTGATCGTCAAGCTCGCGGTGGTGGCCGCGTCCGGGATCAGCGCGGCGCTGCATGCCAGGTCCAAGACCACGGCCGGCCTGGCGATCTGGGGCGCGCTCACCGGGCTGACCGCGCTGTCCGCCCTGTTCCTCGGCATCCTGCTGGCCGGCTAGCGGCCTTGCGGCTGGCGGCTGGGTCAGCCGGCGTGCTTGCGCCCGTGCACGACCACGACCGGGCACTTGGCATGGTGCACGCAGCGGGCGCTGACCGATCCGATCAGCGCGTCGGTGAACCCGCCATGGCCGCGGTTGCCGACGACAAGCAGGTCCGCGTCCTTCGCCGCGTCCAGTATCACCTGCGCGGCGTTGCCGTCCTCGACGACCTGGTTGACGATAACGCCGGGCGGCGGGCCGACTTGCTCGACCGCGGCGCTGAGCGCCTTGGCGGCCAGCTCGGCGTAGTCGGTATCGTCCAGGCCGGAGGTCGGCGCCCAGCCGAGGCCGCCGGCGGCCATCGGGAACTCCCAGGCGATGACGGCATCCACGACCCCGTTGCACAGCTCAGCCTGGTGCACGGCCCAGCGCAGTGCCTCGACCGACGGACCTGATCCGTCCACCGCGACCACTATCCGGGGGGGTGCGCTCTCGCGCGTTCCAGACATCACGACCTCCTAGGGCGATAACGGCGGAGAATTGCAGATCCCGCCGATACCTTCAGCTTCGGTCACCGCCGCGCCGGCCGCTCAGAGGCATTGCGCCCGGTCGGAGGGGACCTTCGGCCGTGTCCGGACGAGCCGGTGCCCGCACGGGCCCGCGCACCTGCCCTGGAGGCTAGCGGAGCCGGCGCAGGAACGGGTCGGCGGGCTCGGCGGGCACGACCCTGATCCGAGCGTCCACCGGGAAGGCGCCGTCGCGTTTGGCGATCACCGGATCCAGGTCGAGCTCGGCGATCTCGGGTACCTCGTCGGCCAGCCGCGACACTCGCAGCAGCACCTCAGCGAGCGCGGCGACGCTGACCGGGGTGCTGCCGCGGTGGCCGAGCAGCAGCGGCGCGCCCCTGATGCCGCGGATCATCTCGGTGGCGTCCACGTCGGTCAGCGGGGTCAGCCTGGCCGCGCGGTCATCGAGCACGTCGGTGGCCGCGCCGCCGAGGCCGAAGACCACCAGCGGGCCGAACACCGGCTCGTGCACCACGCCGACCAGCACCTCGACGCCGCCGCCTGCGTCGTCAGCGTCCGCGACCTTCGCCGTGGGCGCCAGTGCGATGCCGTAGCAGGCGAGCAGCTCGCTGACCTGTTCGGCCGGGAGCCAGCCGCCGAGATGGTGCTCGGCGAGAAAGCTGTCGACCAGCTGCCGGGCGTCCCGCGCCCTGATGCCGTCGAGTTCGGGGATGTGACCGTGGCTGCCCGAGCGCCAGGCGCTGTACCGCACGGCGCGCCCGAGTGCGCGGGCCGCGCCCTCCGGGTACAGGTAGGCAGGGATGAGGCGGTCGGCCTGGTCGGCGTCGCCGTCCTCGTCGGTCCCGCCGTCCCCCCGGCGCAGCAGCGTGACCGACTCGCGCTGGTCGAGCATGACCGCGACCACCGGCTTGGTCACGTCCGCCTTCGCGATCGCCGGGCCGAGGTGGCCGAGCGCCGTCGGCACGGTGAGCACCATCAGTGCGTCCACCCCGTCGTCCCTGGCCATCCGCTCGAGCGCCAGCCGGAAGGTCCGCTGGGTGACCGCCGCCGTGGTATCGACCGGGCCGGCCACCGCGGCGCCGCCGGGCAGCAGCCGCCGCAGCCGCTGCTGCGAAGGCTCGGACAGGACGGCCACTCTCAGGCCGGCGTCGCCGCACGCGTCGGCGGCGAGCACTCCGGCCCCGCCGGCGTTGGAGATGATGCCGACCCGGTTCCCGGCCGGAAGCGGCTGGGTGGCGAGCAGGGCGGCGGTGTCGACCAGCTCGCCGAGGCTGGTGGTGGCTACCACGCCGGCCTGTTCGAACAGCGCCTCCTGGGTGATCAGCGGGGTGGCCGCGACGGCGGTGAGCGACGCGGTCGCGCGCTGGCCGGCCGCGGACCGGCCGCCGATCACGGTCAGCACGGGGAACCGCATGCCCACCCGCCTGGCCGTCTGGGCGAACCTGCGCGGGCTGCCGAAGGACTCCACGTACAGCACGCCCAGCCTGGTCGTGCCATCCTGCTCCCACCACATCAGCAGGTCGTTGCTCGACACGTCGTACTTGTCGCCCACCGAGGCGAACGAGGAGACGCCGATCCCCAGCCTGGACAGGTGCTCGAGCACGGCGACGCCAATGCCGCCCGACTGGACCACCAGGCCCGCGGTGCCGGCCGGCGGCTCGGTGCTGGCGAACGTCGCGTTCAGCCCGATGGACGGCACGGCGATGCCGAAGCAGCTCGGGCCGACCAGGCGCATGCCGTAACCGCGGCAGGTGGCCAGCAGCGCCGAGCCGTTCTCGGCGCCGAGGCCCGAGGTGACCACGATCAGCGCCCGGACGCCCCGCTTGCCGCATTCCTGCGCCACCTCGTTGACGGCGTCGGCGGGGACGGCGATCACCGCCACGTCGGGTGGCTCTGGCAGGTCGGCGACGGCCGGGTAGCAGGTGATCCCGGCGACCGACTTGGCATGCGGGTTGACCGCGTACAGCCGCCCGGCGAAGCCCGCCGAGACTATGTTGCGCAAGATCGCGTGGCCGATCCGGCTCGGCTTGCGGCTCGCGCCGACGACCGCGACCGAGGACGGCTGCAGCAGGTGGCGCAGGCTGGCGACGTCGGCGAGCTGCTCTCGCATCGCGACCGTGTCGAGGTAGCTCTGCAGCCGCCGGTCGGCCTCGTCAGCCGGCAGCGGGAACGTGGTCTCGACCACGCCCTCGGACAGCTGCCGCTTCGCCGCGAGGCCGGCGTTGGCGAAGACCCGCAGCATGGCGACGTTGTCGGCGAGCGTCTCCGCGGTGAACGCCCGCAGGCCGCGCAGCCTGGCGATCGAGACAAGGTGATCGAGGAGCAGGGTCGCCACCCCGCGGCCGTGCATGTGGTCGCTGACCGCGAACGCGATCTCGGCGATGCCCGGCTTGCCGGTCGGCTCGTAGCTGGCGACGCCCACCAGCTGAGAGCCGAGCCAGGCCAGCAGCGCGCAGTGGTCGGCATCGGCCGGCCGGCAGACCCGCTTGGCCTCGCGCTCGGCCGCGAGCGGGCTGATGCTGAAGAAGCGCAGGTAGGCGTTGTCCGGCGACATCGCCGCGTGCATCTGGCGCACGGCGTCGGCGTCCTGCGGCCTGGCGGGCCTGATCAGGACCGTGGTCCCGTCGGTCAGCAGCGCGTAGACGCCGTCGTCATGCTCGGCTGCCGCGGCCGCCTCGTCAGCCTCGGCGGTCATCGCCGTCGCCGATAACAGTCGCCCATGCCAGCCTCCACCAACCGCGGGGTCGTCAGCACAAGCATGCCCGCACGGTCCCGTTCTGCGCACGCGGCATGGGGCCCGGGCAGCCCGGGACGTTGGCTCCGCCCGCAAGGTCTTTCGCCTCTAACTCGCCGGCGGCCTGCCCGGCAGATTGAAGGCAGGCGCGCGATTCGGAGGTGAGTCCGTGGACGAGCACAGGTGGCTACAGCAGATTTCCAGGACCAAGGCGCTCGACCTGCTCGGAAGCGTCCGGATCGGGCGGCTGGTCTTCGCCCCGCACGGGATCCCGGCGATCAGGCCGGTTAACCATCTCGTGGAGGGCGAGTCGGTGATCGTCCGGCTGACCTCGGGCGCGGCGATCACCGCGGCCGCGGGTCACGGCGGCCTCGAGGTCGCGTACGAGGCCGACTGCATCGACTCGCAGACTCAGCTCGGCTGGAGCGTGATCGTGACCGGGACGGCCAGGCTGCTGACCGACGAGAACGCGGCCGCACGGTACCGGGAGAGGCTGCGCCCGTGGATTACCGGCGCGATGGACGATGTGATCACGATCACCGCTGAGGTGGTCACCGGCTACCAGCTGATGGCTGGCGACCCGGTCGGCACCAGTGCGGCCGGAGCGGCCGGCCCGGTCGGCCAGCGCGCGGCGTCGGGCCGGTAGCGCTCCCGCGTGCACGTCACCCGGCCAGCGGCATGATCCCGGGTCGATCGGCGGCTGCTTGGCGGACTTTGGGCCCTTTAGTGTCATCGGTCACGGGCTTACCGTGTGAAGTGGCACCGTTCCGCGGCACGCGCCCTCGACCTGGTGCCACGGCAGGGTGCTCTAAGACCTGAGGAGATGGCGAGATGACTAACACAATCCTGCTGGCCGTCGATACGACGAGCCACACCGAGGCCGCGACGGACCTGGCCCGCGACCTCGCGACCGGAACAGGCGACCGGGTCGTCGTTCTGCACGTGCACGAGTTTGCCGTCGGCCGGTTCGGCAGGATCCAGGTCGACTGCGCGGACGGCGAGGGCGAGAAGATCGTCAGCGATGTTGTTGATCGACTCAAGGCGGGCGGCGTGACGGCCGAGGCCGACGTGCGCAAGACCCCGGTGGGCCACATCGCCAAGGCGATCGATATCGCTGCCGGTGAGACTGACGCCCGGATGATCATCGTCGGCTCCGCGACCTCGCACGACCTGCCCAGGATCCCGTTCGGCAGCGTGGTGCTGCGGCTGCTGCACATCTCGGACCGGCCCGTGCTGATCGTCCCGAGGGCGCACGCCGCTGCCGCCGCCGACTCCGCCGACTCGGTCGACGCGACGGTGTAGCCCCTCGTGGCCAGGCCAGGCCGCCGCCTGGCCTGGCCACGAGAACCGCTGTCGGCCTGGCAAGATAGGCCCATGCCGACCCATGTCGCCCTGCTGCGGGGTATCAACGTCGGGGGCGGCGGCAAGGTCCCCATGGCCGAGCTTCGCCAGCTTGTCTCCTCGCTCGGCCACGCCGAAGTGTCTACCTACATCCAGTCGGGCAACATCATCTTCACCCCGGCCACCGACGACATGGCCGACCTCGCCCGCGAGCTGCAGGAGGCGATCGCCGCCTCGTTCGCCGTCCGCACGGCCGTGATGCTCCGCTCAAGGACCGAGCTCGCGGCCGTGGTCAGCGCCAACCCCTACGCCGCCGAGCCGAACCCAAGGTACGTGCACGGCGTCTTCCTCGCCGCCGAGCCCGACGAGGCCACCCGCCGGCGGGTCGGCGACGCCGTCGCGGCGGTGGCCGACCTTCGCAGCAGGGACGAGGCGGCCATCGTCGGCCGCACGCTCTACCTGCACACGCCGGACGGGTTCGGCACCAGCGAGCTGGCCAGGGAGCTCCTGCTGAAGAGGCGTACCAGCCCGCCGGCCGACGGAACCGCGCGCAACTGGGCCACGATCACCAAGCTGCTCATGCTGTGCGGCTAGCCGCGCCCGTCCCGTAGATCTCCGCGGGCACCGACCGCTCTACCGCGCGGCATCACCGGCCACGGACAACCCGGAGCAGCGCGGTCGGCCTCCGCGCCGCGCGGCATCACCGGCCCTGGACAACCCGGAGCACAGCGCGGTCGGCCTTCGCGCCACGCGGCCGCGGCCGCCTGGCCGAGCACGCCCGCCCCGATCCTCGCATACCACCCGAAACTGGATGTGATCACCTGGGTGTCGGTGGAATGGATGCCACATCCACTGCGTATTCTGGGACATCTGCCACATCCATCGAGATCATCTCCGGGCGGTACGGGGCGCGTCCGGGCCGTACGGGGCGCGTCCGGGCGGTACGGGGCGCGTCCGGGCGGTACGGGGCGCGTCCGGGCGGTACGGGGCGCGTCCGGGCGGTACGGGGCGCGTCCGGGCGGTACGGGGCGCGTCCGGGCGGTACGGGGCGCGTCCGGGCGGTACGGGGCGGGGCGGTCGGCGGCGGCCTTGGGGACGGCCCGCGCCAGACCACACGCTCGCGGCCGGCGGGCGCGGCCTCGCGGCCGGCTGGGCGGCCGGCTTGATGGCGTGTCCGGATCTAGGCTACCGTTCGGTAATATGATTTTCGGCTCAGGGCAGCGGCACATCAGGGCCGATATCGTCATCGTCGGGGCCGGGTTCGCCGGGATCGGCATGGCCATCGCGCTGGACCGGGCCGGCCGGCACGACTACGTGATCCTGGAGAAGGCCGCCGAGATCGGCGGTACCTGGCGGGAGAACACCTATCCCGGCTGCGCCTGCGACATCCGCTCGCTGCTCTACTCGTTCTCGTTCGAGCCGAAGCGCGACTGGTCGCGGCAGTTCCCCATGCAGCCGGAGAT
>Ga0335077_10011401_pt1 | contig 11111 bp, 9 predicted proteins | sample Lox_Sample_31_FD_207151 | JGI IMG/M metagenome (GOLD analysis project Ga0335077, IMG submission 207151) | Soil microbial communities from Loxahatchee National Wildlife Refuge, Florida, United States - Lox_Sample_3.1 | ecosystem: Environmental > Terrestrial > Soil > Wetlands | place: USA: Florida...
TAGCGCATGCCATTGTCGAGCCGACCGTAGAGGACAGTTGGATCGGGCTTGAGGTCGCTGTGATCCTGAGGCCAGGAGGTCGAGTCGGGCAGCTGCCGCGCTGCGGCCGGGACGACGGCGAGCAGCGCGACCAGCAGCCACGCGGCTGAGCGCGCGACCAGCAAGCCGCGCCGAAGAATGCGAGAGGTCATAGGGGTGGCGAAAATGGTTTCGTGCCGCTTTGGGGTGCGGATACGCGCTACATGTTGGGATAGTTGGGCCCGCCGCCGCCCTCCGGCACGACCCACTCGATGTTCTGCGTCGGGTCTTTGATGTCGCAGGTCTTGCAGTGCACGCAGTTCTGCGCGTTGATCTGCAGCCGGGGATGATGCCCCGCGGCGTCGCGCACGATCTCGTACACGCCGGCCGGGCAATAGCGCTGCTCGGGCGCGTCGTACAGCTCGAGGTTCACATGAATCGGCACCGACGCATCCTTGAGACGCAGATGCGAGAGCTGGTCTTCCTCGTGGTTGGTATTGGAGATGAACACCGAGGACAAGCGGTCGAAGCTCACCGTGCCGTCCGGCTTGGGATAGTCGATCGGCCTGGTGTCGGAAGCCTTGCGCAGCTGGGTGTGGTCGGCGTGGTTGCGCAGCGTCCACGGGGCTCTGCCGCGAAGCACGTACGTGTCCAGCGCCGAATAAGCGAGCGCACCGAACAAGCCCCAGCGGAACGACGGGCGGATATTGCGCACCCGGTACAGCTCCTCATATACCCAGGAGCGGCGCAGCCGCTCCGCGTAGCTGCTGACTTCGGCGCCGCTGCCGCTCGCGAGATGCTCGAATACCGCTTCGGCCGCAATCATCCCCGACTTCATCGCGGTATGCGTGCCCTTGATCTTGGGCACGTTGAGAAAACCAGCCGTATCACCCACCAGCACGCCGCCGGGAAAGCTGAGCCTGGGGATCGACTGGAAGCCGCCCTCCGAGAGCGCGCGCGCGCCGTATGAGACGCGCCGCCCCTGCTCGAAAGTGGGCCGGATCGCCGGGTGCGTCTTGAAGCGCTGGAACTCCTCGAACGGCGACAGATACGGGTTGCGGTAGTCGAGCCCGACGACAAAGCCGACCGCGACCTGGTTGTCCTCCAGGTGATAGAGAAACGAACCGCCGTAGGTGGCCGGCGTGAGCGGCCAGCCGATCGTGTGCACGACGAGACCGGCATGATGCCTGCCGGGCTGCACCTCCCAGAGCTCTTTAATGCCGATGCCATAGGTCTGCGGATCGACCCCGGCGCGCAGGTCGAACCGCTCGAACAGCCGCTTGGTGAGCGAGCCTCGACAGCCTTCCGCGAAGATGGTTTGCCTGGCGTGCAGCTCCATGCCAGCCTGGTAGCGGTCGGTGGGCCGCCCATCGCGGCCGATACCAAGGTCGCCTGTCGCGACCCCGCGCACGCTGCCGTCCTCGCCATACAAGACCTCGGCCGCCGCGAAGCCGGCGTAGATCTCGACTCCCAGCGCCTCGGCCTGGCTGGCAAGCCAGCGGCATAGATTCCCCAGACTGATGATGTAGTTGCCGGCGTTGTGCATCTGCGGCGGCGTAGGTAGCGGCCATGCCGAGCGCGCGGTGAGAAACACAAAACGGTCTTTCTGCGCGGGCGTGATGAGCGGCGCGTTACGTGCCTGCCAGTCAGGGAACAGTTCGTTGAGTGCGCGCGGCTCGAAGACGGCGCCGGACAGGATATGCGCACCGACTTCCGAGCCTTTCTCGAGCACGCACACCGAGACCTCGCGCCCGTTTTCCGCGGCAAGTTGCTTGACGCGGATGGCCGCTGCCAGGCCGGAGGGCCCGGCGCCGACCACCACCACGTCATACTCCATCGACTCGCGTGCAGCCACTTTGATCGGAGCTTCCCTAGGTCCTCCGCTTACGGCCGGCCCTGTTAGAATCGCGCCGGCTTGTGACAGCCCGTAATGATAAACGTTCCCGCCGAGGCGATAGCGCGATGCAGCTGGCAGGCAAGCTGGTCCATGTGGAGCACATGAGGATGCGCTGGGCGGACATGGACGCGCTCGGGCACATGAACAACACGGTCTATCTCCGCTGCCTGGAGCAGGCGCGCATCTCGTGGTTCGACCGCCTCGGAGTCGACTACAGCGCGCGTACGGAGGGTCCCGTTCTGGGCAGCGTGCGCTGTCGCTTTCGAATCCCGGCCGTGTACCCGGCTGATCTCGCCATCTCGCTGTACGCCGACCGCCCGCGCAATAGCAGCTTCGTGTTGCGCAGCGCGATAACCGACGAGAAGCAACCGCAGCGCGTGTACGCGACGGGCGAGGCGGTGATGGTGTGGATCGACCTGACCGACGGCAAATCGCGCCCGCTGCCACAGTGGCTGCGGCAGCAGTTTCAGCAATAGATCGTCTGGCCGCTCACGCCGCGGCTGTCCGGGCCCAGCAGGTAGAGATAGCAGGGCATCAGCGCTTCGGGGCGGCGGCGGCTCGCTTGCGCTTCGCCGGGATGAGTCGCCTGACGCTGCGGCGAATCCACCGGCCCGGGAACCAGGAGGTTGACGCGCAGGTTCGGACGCTGCTCCCACTCCTGTGCCTGGATTTTGACCAGCGCAGCGAGGCCGCTCTTGGCCACCGCAAAGCCGCCCCAGTAAGCGGCGGGCTCGAGCGCATGCGTCTCCGAAGTGAAGACGACCGAGGCGTCCGGCGCGGCACGCAGCAATGCGGTGCACGCACGCGTCAGGGCGAATGGGGCGGCCAGGTTCACACGCAGCAGAACCAGCCATTCGTCGAGCGTCTGCAAGTCGAGCGGCGCGGGACCCCTCAGCTGCGACGCGTTGTGAACGATGCCGTCGAGCCGGCCGAGCTGCGATTCGATGGCGAGCGCCATGGTGTCGAAGTCGCGGTCGCGCGCCGTCGCGAGGTCGAGCGTCAGAATGGTCGGCTGCGGTCCTCCGGCGGCCTCGATCTGATCGTAAACCGACTCCAGCTGAGCCAGGTTTCGCCCGTGCAGAATGACCGTCGCGCCATGCGCCGCCAGCGTGAGCGCGGCGACGCGGCCAATGCCGCGTCCCGCGCCCGTGATGAGGATGGTGCGCCCCGCGAGCAGGTCTGGCGCCGCTTGGTAGCGTCGCGGATCGATCATGTCGCCGCCCGAGTGCGTGCAAGTGCGAGGCCCAGAGTTGCGCTCATCCCGTCACCCAGGTCTTCCAGGCGATCCAAAACTTGCGCAGCGGCGTGAGCGTCACGCTCTGCTTGAGCGTGCGGCCCCGGAACGCGGCGATCTCGTCCAGCAACGCGCGCGAAATAGCCGCGAGCACAAGGCCCGCCCGCTGCGCACGGCGATCGGCTGGCGGCAACAGCGCAGCCGCGCGCTCATGGTGCTGGCGCGCACGCGCGATGTGGAACGCCATGGCCTGCTCGAAGCGCTCGTCCTCGCGGCGCTGGAGGATGTCGTTGTCTGTCAGGCCGAATCGCTCGAGCTCGTCGAGGGGGAGGTAAATGCGGTTCAATCGCGCATCGCGGCCGACATCCCGGATGATCTCGGTCAGCCGCAGCGCGACGCCCAACGTGCGGGCGTATTCCAGCGTGACATCCCCGGTATAACCGAGAATCTTCGCGCACAGCTGCTGCAGCGCCCCTGCGGTCTGCTGGCAATAGTCCTCCAGCCCGGCAAGGTCGGGATAGCGGTTGCGGTCGAGATCCATCTGCGCTCCGTCCACCATCTGTGCGAGTTGCGTCTCGCTTATCGCACCTACGCGGGCAGTGGCGGCGAGTGCGCGGGCCACCGGATGCTGCGGACCGCCTGCCATGGCGGCCTGGAGCTCGCTGCGCCAGTAGGCGAGCTTGGCTCCAGCGACTCCCGGATCCGCCGCTTCGTCCACCGCGTCGCGCAGCTCGCGACTGAACGCGTGCAGGGCGACCACGGCGTGCCGTTGCTCCGGAGGCAGAAAAAGGACGCTGTAGTAAAGACTCGAGCCGCGTGCCGCGACCCTTTGTTGACAATATTCGTCCGGGGTCATCCGCGCGGACCGTATGGCGGTGTCGGCACAGCACGCTTATTATAAAATGCATGCATAGCGGAAGGCGAAAGTGGCGGAATTGGTAGACGCACCAGATTTAGGTTCTGGCGCCGACAGGCGTGAGAGTTCGAGTCTCTCCTTTCGCACCATAAGCGGCCAGTGCGGCGCGAAGAGACCATGCAAGCGACCATAGAGAAAGTCAGCGCGCTCGAGCGGCGCCTCAAAGTTTCCCTGCCGGCACAGGAAATCGATGGCGAAGTGCAAAATCGCCTGCTGCGCCTCGCCCGCAACGTGCGCATGCACGGGTTTCGCCCCGGCAAAGTGCCGTTTCGGCTGGTGCAGAAGCAGTACGGTGGCCAGGTGCGCCAGGAAGTGCTGGGCGATGCGCTGCAAAAGACCTTCGGCGAGGCGGTCAAGCAGCAAAACCTGCGCGTCGCAGGCTATCCGCGCTTCGAAGCGGCGCCGACGGAGTCAAGCGGCGATTTCGAGTTCAGCGCGACCTTCGAGGTCTATCCCGAGATTCAGCTCACGGCGCTCGACAGCGCGGTCATCGAGCGGCCCAATGTCGCAGCCGACGAGGTAGCGGTTGACAAAACCGTCGAAGTCCTGCGCAAGCAGCGGGTTACGTACCGGGCAGTGGAGCGTGGCACACAGACCGGCGACCGCATCACACTCGATTATCGCGGCACGCAGGACGGACAGGCGTTCGAGGGGGGCTCTGGCACGGACCACGTGACCATATTGGGCGAAGGGCGGCTGCTCGCCGACTTCGAGAAGCAGGTGGTCGGGCTCAAAGCCGGCGACAGCCGCGCATTTGAACTGACTTTCCCGGAGGACTATCATGGCAAGGAGTTGGCCGGCAAGACCGCGCACTTCGACGTAACAGTCAAACGTGTCGAAGAGGCGGTGCTGCCCGAAGTCGACGCGGACTTCGCCAAACAGCTGGGCGTGAGCGATGGCGACATCGCCAAGATGCGCGCAGACGTCAAGGCGAACCTCGAGCGCGAAGTGCGTCGCCGCGTGCAGGGCCGGTTGAAGGACCAGGTGATGAAGGTGTTGCTGTCCAGCGCGACGCTCGAGCTGCCCAAGGCGCTGGTGGAGCTGGAGATCGAGCGGCTGCAGGCGGGGATGCGCAAGGATCTGGCCGACCGCGGTCTGAAGCCCGACGAGATCCCCATGCCGCGCGACGCATTCGAGCCGGAAGCGCGCCGGCGCGTGAGCCTCGGCCTTATCGTGGCCGAGGTGGTGAAGCAGAACAGCCTGCAGGCCAAGCCGGATCAGGTCAAGGCGGTGATCCAGGATTACGCCCAGAGCTACGAGAAGCCGGAGGAGGTAGTGCGCTGGTACTACCAGTCCCCGGAGCGGCTGCGCGAAGCCGAATCGCTGGTCCTGGAGGATAACGTCGTGCAGTGGGCGCTGTCGCAGGCGAAGGTGGAAGAGAAGGCGACCGATTTCGACGAACTGATGGGTAACGCGAAATGAAGTGGGAGCGCAGGCAAGGCGAAGCACAGGACTGGGAGCCCCGAGGCCTGGGGTTGATCCCCATGGTGATCGAGCAGAGCGGCCGGGGTGAGCGCGCCTACGACATCTATTCGCGCCTGCTCAAGGAGCGCGTGGTGTTTCTGGTGGGCGTCGTCAACGAGATGACGGCCAATCTGATCGTCGCCCAGCTGTTGTTCCTCGAGTCCGAGAATCCGGAGAAGGACGTCTCGTTCTACATCAATTCGCCTGGCGGCTCGGTGTCGGCCGGGCTCGCCATCTACGACACCATGCAGTTCATCAAGCCCGACGTGAGCACGTTGTGCGTTGGGCAGGCGGCCAGCATGGGTGCGCTGCTGCTCGCAGCGGGCAGCAAGGGCAAGCGCTATGCTCTCCCCAACTCACGCGTCATGATTCATCAGCCCATGGGCGGATTTCAGGGCCAGGCCACCGACATCGAGATCCACGCCAAGGAGATCCTGTACCTGCGCCAGCGGCTCAACGAGATCCTGGCGCGGCACACGGGGCAGGACATCAAGACCATCGAGCGCGACACGGAGCGCGACAATTTCTTCGGCGCCGAGGAAGCGACGAAGTACGGGCTGGTGGACAAAGTGCTGGTGAGCCGCTCGGAAGTTCCGGCGTGAACGCTCTGCTCACATCCTATTCCCACACAGCGTAGGCTCGATCGACCACTCGCTCATCTATGTCAGATAAACCCGGTCCAGAGAAACTGCTGTACTGTTCCTTCTGCGGCAAGAGTCAGCACGAGGTGCGCAAGCTCATCGCCGGCCCGTCGGTGTTCATCTGCGACGAGTGCATCGAGCTGTGCAACGACATCATTCGCGAAGAGGGCCAGGGCGAGCAGGGCAACCGGGGCGCCAAGTCCGATCTGCCTGTGCCGCGCGAGATCCGCCAGATCCTCGACCAGTACGTGATCGGGCAAGAGCAGGCGAAGAAGATTCTGTCCGTCGCGGTCTACAACCACTACAAGCGGCTCAAGAACCTCGGCAAGAAGGACGATATCGAACTCGCCAAGAGCAACATCCTGCTGATCGGGCCCACCGGCTCGGGCAAGACCCTGCTCGCGCAGACGCTGGCACGGCTGCTCAACGTGCCGTTCGTGATGGCGGACGCAACGACCCTCACGGAAGCGGGCTACGTGGGCGAGGACGTCGAAAACATCATTCAGAAGCTGTTGCAGAAATGCGACTACGACGTCGAGAAAGCACAACGCGGGATCGTCTACATCGACGAGATCGACAAGATCTCGCGCAAGTCCGACAACCCATCCATCACGCGCGACGTGTCCGGCGAGGGCGTGCAGCAGGCTCTGCTCAAGCTCATCGAGGGGACGGTGGCGTCGGTGCCGCCGCAGGGCGGGCGCAAGCACCCGAACCAGGAGTTTGTGCAGGTCGACACGACCAACATCCTGTTCGTGTGCGGCGGCGCTTTCGACGGTCTCGACCGCATCATCCGCGCGCGCTCGGAGAAGGGCGGCATCGGCTTTGGCGCAGAGGTGCGCAGCAAGGACAACCGGAAGGATATCGGGGTGGTGCTGAAGGGTGTCGAGCCCGAAGATCTCATCAAATACGGCCTCATCCCGGAATTTGTCGGGCGGCTGCCGGTGGTGGCAACGCTCGACGAACTCGACGAGACCGCGCTGATCCAAATCTTGACCGAGCCCAAGAACGCACTGCTCAAGCAGTATCAGAAGATGTTTTCCATGGAGGGCGTGGAGTTGGAGGTCCGCCCCGATGCGCTGAAGGCGGTTGCCACCAAGGCGCTGGCGCGGCGCACGGGAGCGCGCGGCCTGCGCTCGATCCTGGAACAGGCGCTGCTCGATACCATGTTCGACCTTCCGTCGCTCAGCAATGTGCGGAAGGCGGTGATCGACGAAGGCACGATCACCGGGGATATCAAGCCTCTGCTGATCTATTCGGACCAGCCCAAGGTGGCTGGTTCGGCCCAGTAGCTCCACGCGGCCACGAGCACGCCGCCGGGGCGCGGCGGGCAGGGAATGCGTGGTGTATCATGCACTTGCGTCGCGAACTTGCAATATGTGTGGGGCCGCCCCACCTATATCGTGCGCGCTTATACTCAGGTGACTAGACATGACTGACTTCGAGTCCGGGGTCGATATCCTCACCCTGCCTCTTCTGCCGTTGCGGGACGTCGTGGTGTTTCCCCACATGGTGATCCCGCTGTTCGTGGGGCGCCCGAAATCCATCAAGGCGCTGGAGACGGCCATGGAGGCGGGCAAGAGCATCCTGCTGGTGGCCCAGAAATCGGCTGCCAAGGACGAGCCTTCCGCCGACGACCTGTACGCGACCGGCACGGTGGCCAACATTCTGCAGATGCTCAAGCTTCCCGACGGTACCGTGAAGGTGCTGGTGGAAGGCGTGCAGCGCGCTCGCATCGAAACTATCCAGGACCTCAAGACTCATTACGCGGCGGAAGCGCATCCCGTTCCGCCCGAAGCGGAAGAAAGCACCGAACTGGAGGCCATGCGCCGCGCCATGATTTCCCAGTTCGACCAGTACGTGAAGCTGAACAAGAAGATTCCGCCGGAGATCCTAACCTCGCTGGCCGGCATCGACGAGCCGGGCCGGCTTGCCGACACCATCGCTGCGCACCTGCCGCTCAAGCTCGAGCAGAAGCAGGAAGTTCTGGAGATGTTCGACGTGCGCAAGCGGCTCGAGCATCTGCTCGCGCTGATGGAGACCGAGCTCGACATCCTGCAGGTCGAGAAGCGGATCCGGGGGCGCGTCAAGAAGCAGATGGAGAAGAGCCAGCGCGAGTACTACCTGAACGAGCAGGTCAAGGCGATCCAGAAGGAGCTCGGCGACATGGAGGAAGGCGCCGACCTGGACGAGATGGAGAAGCGCATCAAGTCCGCACACATGCCGAAGGAAGCGCGGCAGAAAGCGGAAGCCGAACTGAAGAAGCTGCGCTTGATGTCGCCCATGTCGGCAGAAGCCACCGTGGTGCGCAACTACATCGAGACGCTGGTCGGCCTGCCGTGGAAAAAGAAGAGCAAGATCAGCTCGGATCTGGCGCGCGCCGAGACCATTCTCGAGGAAGATCACTACGGCCTCGAGAAGGTCAAAGAGCGCATCGTCGAATACCTGGCGGTACAGCAGCGCGTGGACAAGGTGAAAGCGCCCATCCTGTGTCTGGTCGGGCCGCCTGGCGTCGGCAAGACCTCGCTCGGCCAGTCGGTGGCGCGCGCGACCAACCGCAAGTTCGTGCGCATGTCGCTGGGCGGCGTGCGCGACGAAGCCGAGATCCGCGGTCACCGCCGTACCTACATCGGTTCCATGCCGGGCAAGATCCTGCAAAACATGACCAAGGTTGGCGTGCGCAATCCGCTGTTCCTGCTCGACGAAGTGGACAAGATGGGAATGGATTTCCGCGGCGACCCGTCGTCGGCGCTGCTGGAGGTGCTCGACCCTGAGCAAAACCACTCGTTCACCGACCACTACGTGGAAGTGGAGTACGACCTGTCGGACGTGATGTTCGTGGCGACCGCCAATACCATGAACATCCCGGCGCCGCTCCTCGACCGTATGGAGGTGATCCGGCTGGCCGGGTACACCGAGGACGAGAAGCTCAACATCGCCATGCGTTACCTGATGCCCAAGCAGCTGAAGAACCATGGCCTCAAGGCGACCGAAATCAGCGTCTCGGAGAGTGCGATCCGCGACATCGTCCGCTACTACACGCGGGAAGCGGGCGTGCGGGCGCTCGAGCGCGAGATCTCCAAGATCTGCCGCAAGGTGGTCAAGTCGCTGGTGCTGAAGAAGCGCGACGCGAAGACTTCCGTAACGGCCAAGAATCTGTCCAACTATCTCGGCGTGCGCCGCTACAGTTTCGGCATAGCGGAGAAGAACAATCAGATCGGCCAGGTCACAGGGCTCGCGTGGACCGAGGTGGGCGGCGAGCTGCTTACGATCGAGAGTGCCGTCATGCCCGGCAAGGGCAAGATGGTGACGACCGGCAAGCTGGGCGAGGTGATGCAGGAGTCGATCCAGGCCGCGCTCACCGTCGTGCGCAGCCGCTCGCAGAAACTCGGCATCGCCGAGGAGTTCTACCAGAAGAACGACATCCACATCCACTTGCCCGAGGGCGCCACGCCCAAGGACGGCCCGAGCGCGGGCATCGGGATCTGCACGGCGATGGTATCGGTGCTGACTGCCATCCCGGTGCGCGCGGACGTGGCGATGACCGGCGAGATCACGCTGCGTGGTGAAGTCCTCCCCATCGGCGGCCTGAAAGAAAAGCTGCTGGCGGCGCATCGCGGCGGAATCAAGACCGTCCTGATCCCGGAGGAGAACGTGAAGGATCTGGCGGAAATTCCGGACAATATCAAGAACCGTCTCGACATCCATCCGGTCAAGTGGATCGACCAGGTGCTCGAGATGGCGCTCGAGCGGCTGCCGGACCCGCTGCCGGTCAAGCCCGAGGCCGTCCCGCTGCCGGCCGTTGAAAGCCAAGAAGCAGCGATCGCTGTCAAGCACTGAGCGCCGCCCTGCGCGGGTGGTGACGAGAGGGCCCGCGGCGGTCGCTGCGGTCGCTGCGGCCCTCGACCCGCTGCGATAGCGCTTGACACGGGCTTTTTGCACTTGTTATAAAACCTGCGCAGTTTCGCGTTTCGTCACCGGGCCCGCGATCGACTCCTCGATTGGTCCAAGCCCTGATCTCGTGCGTCTCACAAGAGGTCCGAGCCCGCCTGGCCCGTGATTCAAGCGACAGCAGCGTTCTGTCAGCGAGCAACTCAGCCAACAACGACGAAAGGGGATGGACGTGAACAAGCAGGAACTCATCGATACGATCGCCAAGTCGGCCGACATCTCCAAGGCCGCTGCAGGTCGCGCGCTGGACGGCTGCGTGACGGCGATCAAGGCATCGCTCAAGAAGGGGCAGCTCGTTACGCTGGTCGGGTTCGGGACCTTCTATGTCGGCAAGCGCGCGGCGCGCAGCGGACGCAATCCCCGCACCGGTGCGGCCATCAAGATCAAGGCGGCCAAAGTGCCCAAGTTCCGTCCTGGAAAAGCCCTCAAGGATTCGGTAAACTAGCCGGCTTTCCGGACAGTCCGGCGGCGGGTACGAGTGCCGCGCTCGGCGAGAAGGAGGCGGGCGCGGGGGCATATGCCAGGTGCGAACCCTGAGTGCGCGGGTGCCGGGGCGTTCGAGGGTGCTTAGCTCAGTTGGTAGAGCGTCGCCCTTACAAGGCGAATGTCGGGAGTTCGAGCCTCTCAGCACCCACCAACCGGACTGCAGACAAGAGGATCGTGGCGGAACGCGGGCGCCTCGCGCTTCCGCGGTCTTCGGATCCGGGAACGCTGCAGTTGCGGGGAGTGGTAGTTCAGTTGGTTAGAATACCGGCCTGTCACGCCGGGGGTCGCGGGTTCGAGTCCCGTCCACTCCGCCAGATTCTTGCAGGGGCGAACCGCGGTTCGCCCTTTTTCTTAAGCCGAAGCGCTGATCAGCCATGTTCGACTTCATACACAGACACAAGCGCCTGCTCCAGATCATCCTGGCGGTGCTGATCGTGCCGCCGTTCGCGCTGTTCGGCGTGGACTGGTACTTCCGCGGCGGCGATTCAGCCGATCAAGTGGCGCGCG
>Ga0335077_10011402_pt1 | contig 11111 bp, 11 predicted proteins | sample Lox_Sample_31_FD_207151 | JGI IMG/M metagenome (GOLD analysis project Ga0335077, IMG submission 207151) | Soil microbial communities from Loxahatchee National Wildlife Refuge, Florida, United States - Lox_Sample_3.1 | ecosystem: Environmental > Terrestrial > Soil > Wetlands | place: USA...
GCGCTGCATATCCTCTTTGCTCAAGATATAGTGCGGAGCGCCGCTCGAGGTGATGACGATGTCGACCTCCGGCAGAAGGCTCAGGAAGCGGCTGTACTCAACGGGCGTGCCCTGAAATACCACGGCCAATTCCTGGGCGCGTTCGTACGTCCGGTTCGTGACGAAAATGTGCGCTGCGCCCGAGCGCCGCAGATGCCGCGCGGCCAGTTCGGACATCTTGCCGCTGCCGACGATCATCACCGTGCGGCCATCCAGCGTTCCGAAAATCTTGCGGGCCAGCTCCACCGCGGCGTAGCTGACCGAAACCGCCATCTGCCCGATGCCCGTTTCCGAGCGCACGCGCTTCGCCACGCTGAATGCACGCGAGACAATGCTTTCCAAAAGACCATTCAGACAATCGTTGGCCTTGGCATGTGCGTATGCTGTCTTGAGCTGCCCTAGGATTTGCGGCTCGCCCACCACCATGGAATCCAGGCTGGAAGCCACGCGGAACAGGTGATGGATGGCTTCGCGGCCCTCGTGCGAATAGAGACACGGCCCCAACGTCTCCGGCGAGACGCCCCGCGACTCCTCCAGGAAGGCGCAGACCGCCGCCGCTGGATCAACGGCGTCGTCGGCAGTAACGGAAACTTCCACACGGTTGCAGGTTGACAGCACCATGGCTTCCAGGATGCCCTGGCGCGCAACCAGCGCATGAAGAGCAGCCGGCAACGTACCTTCGGCAAAGGCCAGGCGTTCGCGCACCTCGACAGGCGCGGTTTTGTGGCTGACTCCGGTGACAAGAAGTTTCATCGCCCCACGATGTGCTGGAACTGGGCGTGCGCCGCCCACGTAAGCGCCGAGCAGCCCAGCGCCGCGATGGCCAGCACCGCCGCCTTTCGCCCGCGCCAGCCGGCCGACACGCGCAGAAAAACCATCGCCAGGTAGATTGCCCAGGTGAACATGGAGATGGCAATTTTGGGATCGGCGATCCACTGCGTTCCGAATTGAACGAACGCCCAGGCGCTGCCAACAATCACCGCCAGCGTGATCAGCACGAAGCCGAGTCCCATGAATCGGGTGATCAAGTCATCCAGCGTGCCCAGCGGCGGCAGGCGATGGTAAAAACTCCGCGGCTTCTTTCGCTTCAGCTCGCGTTCCTGCATCAGGTAGAGCACAGCCGCCACCGCGGTAAACAGCAGCGCGGCGTAGCCAAGCAGCACCAGGACCACGTGCACCATGAGCCACGCATCCCGCACGGTTTGGCTTGACCAGGACGCTGAAACCGGCCGGCCCAGCGAAGCCACCATCGTCATCAGAAACACCAGCGGAAAAATGAACACGCTCAGGCTTTCCAACCGGTAGCGCCAGTAAACGAACAAGAATAACGACGTGATCAGAAAAGCGCACAGCGACATGGATTCGTAAAAGCCGCTGGCCGGAAAACGGCCGATCGCCATTCCCTCCTCGACGATGGAGACCAGATGAAATACCGCAGCCAGCGCGAACGCGGCCACAGCGATGCGAAACAGGCGCCCGCGCCGCCGGATGATGGTGAGAATGGCGTCCAGCAGGCCGAGCGAGTATAGCGCAGCCGCCACACGGAGCCAGATGATGCTCATTTCCGCCATGCAGCGTCTAATTTACCCACGGCCCGCCGCGGCCTTGCTTCCGCATGTAGACCTGAAACTTCTTTTTGGCGCGCTGCATCTTCCAGGTCTGGTACCGGCCGATCAGAGAGCCCGTATCGAAGTGCACGAAGCGCATTTTCAGGTACGCGTAGCCGAATAGCATGCCGCCCAGGTGCGCCACGTTGCTGACGCGGCTGCCGGAGGTGCCGATCGAGCTGAGGAAGGCGATAGCGCCCATGATCATGACGAAGTACTTCGCCTTGATGGGAAACAGAAAACTCATCAGCACCGTGCGGTCGGGGTATAGCATCCCAAACGCCAGGAGCAAGCCGTAGATCGCGCCCGAAGCGCCGATGGTGTGCGTATCGAGATTCCTGATGATCGCGTTCACCGTAATGTCGCAGATGCCCGCCCCGACTCCGCAAAGGAAGTAATACTTCAGGAAGCGGCGCGTGCCCCAATCGCGCTCCAGGTCCATGCCGAACATCCACAGCGTGAGCATATTGAAGAGGATGTGGCCGAAGCCCACCGGGTCGTGCAGAAACATGTACGTGACGAGTTGCCAGATCGCGAAATGTTGCAGCACCGCGCGCGGGGACAGCGCGAAAATGGCAAACACCTCTCCGGAACCGAACCGTATAGTGAAGAAAGAGAGCAGCCAGATCGCAATATTCGAGATAAGAAGCCACTTCACCGCAGCCGGGAAGAAGCTGGAATAGGAATAACTGAATCGATGCCGGGAACCGTACCGCATGGGTCTTACGTTTAGGATATCAGACACTCCACCAGCGAACCGTGGCCCGCGTTACCAAACCATGGCCTTTTGCGTTACATTAGTCGGTTCGGAAAACAATATGCGCAAAATCAAGACGGCGGTTTTCGGAACGGGATTCGTGGGGCGGGTGCACGTGGAAGGTATCCGCCGGTTGGGCAACGTCGAACTGGCGGCCATTGCCGAACAGGGCGACGAGCGCGCGAAGAAATTCGCCGCCGAAGTTGGCGTCGAGCGCGCCGCGGGCGATTACCGCACTCTGCTCGACGACAAAGAAATTCAGGCCGTGCACATCTGCACGCCGAACGCGCTGCACTTCCCCATGGCGAAGGCGGCGCTCGAAGCCGGCAAGCACGTCGTATGCGAAAAGCCGCTGGCCACTTCAGTCGCGGAGGCCGAGCAGATGGTGAATCTCGCGCGCTCCAAGAATCTGGCCAATTGCATCAATCACAATTTGCGTTACTACCCCATGGTGCAGCACCTGCGCCGCATTCGCGAGGCCGGCGAACTCGGCGACATTCTGTGCGTCCAGGGAACCTATTCGCAAGACTGGCTACTCTACGACACCGATTGGAACTGGCGCATCGACTCCAAGGAGGGCGGCAAACTGCGCGTGTTCGCCGACCTCGGCACTCACTGGTGCGACATGATTCAGCACATCACAGGTCTCGAAATCGCCTCGCTTTGCGCCGACTTGCAGACGTTCCACAAAACGCGCAAACGGCCCAAAGGCGCCATTGAGACTTTCGCCGGCAAGACCCTCAAGCCGGAGGATTTCGAGCAAGTGCCCGTGGATACCGAGGACTTCTGTTCCGTTATGATCCGCCTGGGCGAGCACGCACGCGGCGTTTTCACCGTCAGCCAGGTCTCAGCCGGCCGTAAAAATGGCCTGGTCATCGAGATCTACGGAACCAAGGGATCCGCTGCGTGGGCCCAGGAGCGGCCCGACGAGCTTTGGCTCGGCCGCCGCAACAGTCCCAACCAGGTCATCATCAAAGATCCATCGTTGATGGCGGAAAAGGCCCGATCCTACGCCGATCTGCCCGGCGGCCACAGCGAGGGCTACGACGATACGTTCAAGCAGATCTTCCGCCGCTTCTACCGCACGGTGGAAGACCGCTCTGCTCCCGCCGAATATCCGCAATTCAGCGACGGCCTGCACGAAATGCGCATCTGCGAAAAGGTGCTGGAAAGTTCCAACAAGCACGCCTGGGTGGACGTGCCGTCGATAAAAACCGAAAGCGCAGCCAGCTAAGCGTCTGGCCCAAACTGGCCCTGGTGTGGCATTCACACGCGATATCCCTTCGCACGTAGCACTTGCATGAGCAGCCGGCGTAGGTTCCCTCCCAGGATGAGTTCTTTCGCCGAATCCGGGATTTCAGCGCCGAGGACCTTTCCGAGTTGCGAGGCGAAGCTCCTGCCTCCGACGTCGCTCCCATAAATCACCCGTTCGGCGCCGAGTTCCCGCACCGCCATTTCCACGAACCCTGACGTTGGATTTGACCCGGCAATCTCGGCCGACACATTCTTCGTGTCCCGAATGATGCGGATGCCCCGCTCCCAGTCTCCTCCAGTGTGGACACACACGAACTGAACCTCGGGGTGCCGCCTGGCCAGTGCCACCACGTCGTAGGGTGTGGACTCGCCGGGCTCATTGCCGCCGACCTTGAGCCAGGTGTGTTGCAGGATGGGCACCTGCATGGACGCGGCCCGCTCCACAATCAAATCCATTTCCGGAACACTGCAACGCTTGTCCGCTTCGACCTCGCCGATGCTGACCATGGGGCCATCGCGCACACAGCGGTTGAACTCCTGCACGCTGAATTCGGGATAGGCGGGGCTCAAGTACACGGAGCCGAAAGCCCGGTCCGGAAAGCGACGCACCGCCCGCATCACGCGATCGTTCTCCTCTCGCAACTGGTCGGGAGTGGGATGCAGTTCGGTACAGTAGCCTTGAGATAGAAGGAGCCGCTCGATCCCCAGGCGATCCGCCCACCGGACCAGCGCCGTCATTCGCTCCTCAGGCGTATCTCCGGGAACGGAACCCAGATGGCAATGTTCATCCCATATGCGGAAAGGCCGGCCGGACTCCGAGGTGTTCTGACCAGCCTCAGCCTGCGCAATGGCCAGGCTTGTCCAGAAGCCCTTAAGGACTGTGCGACGGTCAACCATTGAGGACCCCGAGCAACCTGCCCGCATTTTCCTCAAGAACCGCCCGTGCTTCCGCGTTCGTGAAGCCGGCCTCACGAACCTTCAGCAGAGCCGACTCAAAATAAAATAATGGGTAGTGGGAACCGAACAGCACATGCTGAACGGAGATCCCACGCGCCAGGCGAGCCACTCCGCCGACGCTTTCCAACATCGCAATATCAAATGACACCCGGCCGGTGGCAGTCAGTTTTTGCGCCACCTCCAAGTCGTGCAAGGGATCGGAATTCAGCACAACCAGGCGCACACCCGGCTCGTTCTTGATCACATCAGGCAACGGCGCAAGGTCCACAGGAGGCACGCGCATGAGCGGGTGCTGCGTTCGCTCGTCTTCCATGCACACGGCGAGCTGCACCACTAACCGGCGCACGGCCGCCAGATGCAATAACTCCGCAAACACCGGATCCTTGAGGTCATATCCGTGGTAGTTGGGATGCAGCCGGATTCCCGGCATCTTGTACTCTTCCTGGCAGCGGCGCAAATCTTCCTGCCAGTCCGGAAGCTTCGGATTGATGGAGCCGAACGGCACGAGAATGCCCTGCCCGTGCCGCCGGCAATCGTTTGCCAGCCGCTCATTGGCGCTCGAAAGGTCCTTATGCAGGATTCCGTCGAAAGTGCCGGCCCATGCCTGGGTGACGTTGCGTTTACGAAGCCCCGCGACCAGGCTGTCCGGCTCATCTCCAACCAGGCGGCGAAACGGCCATCGGGACAGATTCACATTGACGTCGATCATGCCGCTCTTTCTCTTGCCGGCGCTCCGGCCCCGTTGCGCGGCGGGGATTGCCAGCGCCGCACACTCTCGTATTATCATGCTCTTGAATTCTATCGCTCGGGGACTGAACGCAAATGGAAAACCGCAGATCTTTTGTAAGAAAAGCCGGTATGGCATCGGCCATCGCCGCCGGCTCCTCGTTCTTCTGGAATCCGCGCGCGAAAGGCGCCAATGAAAAGATCGTGCTGGCATTGATTGGCGGCCACAATCAGGGACGCGGCGTTGCCCGGCGCATGATTGAACAGGGCGCGGAAATCAAGACCCTGTGCGACCTGGATGACGACGTCATTCGCAAAGTGGGCGCCGAGCTAACCAACACGCAAAGCAAACACGTCGGTTCGGCAAAAGACTTCCGCAGCGTGCTGGACGACAAAGACATCGACGGCGTGATTATCGCGACGCCGGACCACTGGCACGCGCATATCGCGCTGCTGGGCGCGCAGGCGGGCAAGGACCTGTATCTCGAAAAACCCGTCTCGCAGACGATTCATGAAGGACACCTGATACGCGATGCCGCTCGCAAGTACAAACGCATCGTGCAGGTCGGCACGCAGCGGCGAAGCGCGGAATACTGCGAAAGCGCCATGAAGTATGTCGGATCCGGCAAGCTCGGCAAGCTTTGCCTGGTCAAAGCCTGGCACTCGCAAGTGCGCGAGAGCATCGGCAACCCTCCCGATGGCTCACCGCCGGCGGGCATTGACTACGATGTATGGCTGGGGCCCGCTCCCAAGCGGCCGTTTAACCCCAACCGCTTCCACTACAACTGGCGCTTCTTCTGGGATTACGGAAACAGTGAAATCGGAAACCAGGGAGTGCACGTCCTGGACCTCGCCATGTGGGGCATTCAATCCATTCGAGGCGTTTCGAACTGCTTGCCCAAGCGAGTCTCGGGCAACGGCGGAATCTATTGGCTCCACGACGCCAAGGAAGTTCCGGATACCCAGGTGGTCACCTATGACTACGGCGATTTCATGCTGGTCTGGGAGCTGCGGAGTTTCACCAAAAACCGCCCGCTCGAAGGCTCACAGTTCGGGGCGGCGTTCTATGGCACCGAGGGCTCGCTGGTGATCGGCGAATCGAGCTGGACCGCTTACAACAGGGATGGCGAAAGCGAGCGAACCGTGCAAGACTCCGGCGGTTCTCACGAGAAGCGGTTCCTGGAAGCTCTAAAGAGCCGGCAAAGACCCAACGCCGACATCGAGTTGGGCCGGCTGAGCACAACTATCTGTCACTTGGGCAACATATCTCACCGTCTCGGCCGCGACGTCGTTTTCGATCCGACAACCGAAACCTTCGGCCAGGACAAAGCCGCCAACGAGTGGCTCACAAAAGAATATCGAAGGCCCTACGAACTTCCCAAAGTGTAGCCGCCCATCTCATAAACCCCGGCTCGTGACCGAGGCCGAACTTCCCACAACGGGACTTCTATCCCGGATCGCCCCCGGTCACTCACTTCAGCGCTTGACCGGGGTCTGCGGGAAGTCCTGCCAGACGTATTCGAGCGCTTCGGGTAGGGTTTGTTCCTTCATGGCCCGGTCGCAATGACCAGCGTTTTTCACAAACAGGAATTGGTATGTGTAGTCTTTCGCCGCAAGGACCTTGGCCATGTTCTCGTTGGCCACAACCCAATCGTGCATGTTATCGCCCATGATGTTGGGATTGTACAGATCACGATCGCCCACCTCCATCCAGATCCGCATCGGCTTCTTTGGAGAATTGGGGATCAGGGATTCGTGAAATCCCCAAGCGCCATGCGGAGTTTCCGGGTTCGGCGGCCACTGCTGATTTACGAATGTGCCGGAGTAACTGAGGACGCGGCGGTACAGATTGGGACGATACCAGGCCATGATCATCGCTGCTGCCGCTCCGGAGCTGCATCCCATGGTGGCGCGCGCGTTCGGGTCGCGGGTGAGCTTGACGTTGTATTGTTTTTCCACCGGGGCAGCAACTCCGTCTCAACGAAGTCGGCGTAGCGGCCCGACATGGTGTCGTATTCTAGGCCGCGTTCGCTGCCCTGTGCATCGCCGCTGCCGTTTCCAACAGAGATCGCGATCATCACTGGCACACGATGTTGAGCGATCAGGTTGTCCAGCGCGGCAAATAGCAACGGGTCGGGTCCATCCGCGCCGACGATAAACGGCGCGACTGTTCCCGGCACATATTGTTTTGGCACGTAGACGGCGACCTTGCGCGTATACGGCGCCGGGTGACTTGTGGTCACCACCAGTTTCGCCGGGTCGTTCGGGTCCGGCGTGCCGAATGTGCCGGGGTCGCGGGCGATTCCAGGGTATAGGTTGCTGTCTTTGGACTCGACGGTGAGGTTGTAAACCGTACCCTGAGGTACGGCGTCATTGCGTGACATTTCCGGCGCGGGCGCGTGTGTCGGGCCAATGATGAAGTTTCCGTTCGCCGTGGGTGAAGGCAGGGCCGCGTCGGAAAGCTCGGTCGCTTCAACGTAACCGGACGTGTGCGGGACGCGAGTAGGCGGTGTGGGCCGCGCGGCTTTCTGTACGGGACCCTGAGCTGACAGGCAGGACAGGAAACACAGGGATGAGAGGAACAGGTTTGCGAGGCGGAGCACAGACCGATTCTACCCCGTGATCCGCGGTCTGGGAGGTACCTTCCAATGGACGCGTGGTCCCTGGACCATTGGATGTAGCACCACTCATCGACTGTCCAAGTACGCGTTCGAGCAGATTGGAAAGTGGGCACGCAAAATGAACAGAACGGAACTTCCGGGGCGTGCCATAGGCCTTGACCGGCTCCACGTTGCGAATGGCGTGACCTGAATAAATCGCGAATCTTTGCTTAACCCATTAACCCAGCGGAACAACGTTTCATCCGGCCTCGTAATCCAGATGGGCGCAGTCCTGTAGAGTCCCGGACACCGCCAGGTTACCTCTATGCACCGCTACATCGCCTTTCCGTATCGCTTCTTTGCCGTGACATTCATGTGGTCCTGGGCAATCTGGGCTCCACTGCTTCCGGCAGCCCGAAACGTGCTCCCCGGAGAAAGGGAATTCCTGAGCAATGCGACATTCCCGGCTGTGGTCTTAGCTGCGTTCGGACCCGCAGTGGGTGCCTTATACTCCGTGGGAACGCTTGAAGGGAAACAGGCCCTGGGTCTCTATTTCCGTGAATTCTTCGATATGCGGCTGGGCTGGAAGGTGTGGCTCGCTCCCGTGGCTACAATAGGAGCAATCACCGGCGCGGCGTGGATGCTGCCAGATTTGTGGGGCGCGGCTCATTTGCCCGCCCGTACCTTTTTGCTCGCCTCCCCAGTTCAACTCGCAGTGATCGCATTGCTCGCAGGAAGCCAGGAGGAGTTGGGCTGGCGCGGGTACGCGTGCGCCGCCCTCGAAGAGCGGTTAGGCCCCTGGTGCGGGAACCTGCTGTTGGGGGTGGCATGGGCAATCTGGCATTTGCCACTGTTTCTGATACCCGAGAGCGGTCTCGCGCCCATCCCGCTGCCGGCATTCTTTCTTTTCACGACCGGCCTCTCTTACCTGTTTGCCGCCTTCAGGCAGGCCGCGGGCGGGCGCGGATTCGCTGCGTACTGTGGGCATACATGCGTAAACTTCTTCGGGTCTCTTCTTCCGACTTTGGCTCCGGGACCGCCGCAGGTGCGCTACTGGATCTGGGCCGGTCTGGCCTTGGCAAGCGGTGTTGTTGCGACTGCCCTACGCTCTGATACCCGGCGACTGGCCCCAACTGCGACGCCGACTGACACCCCGGTCGTCACCAGTGTACGCGCCTGAGGACTCGTACGCGTCAGACCAACTCCATGAACAGGAGACTCAAGGGCACGCGGTTCTACACGCGGCCCGGGTTATCGGCGTCGTGATACTGAGAATTCAATAGTCGCACCTTCCTTCCTCGAAGGGGCCGTCTCCTTCCGACAAGTATCGATAGCGAAAGTTCCCGGTCACCGGTGTCACAACACCCATCCAGTTCGTCGGGTCCGTCCAAAGCACACTGCGTCCCTCCATCGCTGAAACCAGGTCTGCAAGATCCCACTTGAGGCAGAATACCCCTTGACATTACCCGCGATTAGTCCTACACTTCAGAACTAATTGTGGTGACGCGCGACACACTCGGTGAATTCGAGCAAATCGTGCTCCTTGCCGTGCTGCGCTTGGGCAATGACGCTTACGGCGTTCCCATCCGCCGGGAGATCGAAGTACGCACAAAACGGTCCATCTCCATTGGCGCACTTTACAGCACGCTCGACCGACTCGATGGTAAGGGCTATCTCTCGTCCTCTTTCTCCGACCCCACACCCGAGCGGGGTGGCAGGGCGCGACGCTATTTCCGTGTGGAGGCACGTGGCATCAAGGCACTCGTCCGAACCCGCCAGGCGCTGACCATGATGTGGGACGGCATCGACCTCCCTCAAAAGGCTTGATATGGCTAAGTCCAAGCCCCCACGGTTGGCGGTCTGGTTGTTGCGACTCTGCCTTAGCACGCGAAGCTTTGAAGCGATTGCCGGCGACCTGTTCGAAGAATGTGGCGCGCACTCCACATCCTGGTTTTGGAAACAGGCCTTCAGTGCGTTGTTATGTTGGGCGCATTTTTCGGACGGGTTTTCTAGGAGCGTTCGAAGACCGCTGTTCAATCCTCTTGAGAACGCCTGCGCCGACTTCCGCTACGCTCTTCGGACCCTTGGAAGAACTCCTACGCTTACGGGTGCCATACTGATCGCAACGGCTCTAGGTATTGGTGTAAACACAGGCGTCTTCTCTCTTTTCAATGCCATGATTCTGCGGCCTCTGCCCGTAAAAGACGCGGGTAACGTAATCACAATCTATCAGATATTTCACAACCTCAAAGAGCGCCATATCGATGGGGAGCGTAGCCTGTTTTCTTGGCCCGAATATCAGGAATACCGGGACAACAACCGGGTCCTCGTGGGTCTCGCAGCATACGCTCCGCTGGATGCGAGTATGCGCACTGCTGACGGCGTTCGCGAGGTACAGGGACAACTCGTCTCCTGCAATTACTTCTCGGTCCTTGGCAGACCTCCGGTGCTGGGGCGTGATTTCTCAGCCGACGAATGCAAATCGCCTGGGTCCAGCCCGTACATCGTGTTGAGTCATGCCTTTTGGGAGTCCCAATTCGCCGCGGACAGAAAGGTTGTCGGTCGCTCCGTTATCGTCAATCGTCGTCCATTCACCATTGTCGGGGTCGGACCAAAAGACTTCCATGGTACGTTTCTGGCTGCCACAGATTTTTGGGTGCCGATCACCATGCAGGAAGACGTAAAGCCTCATGGCGACGATCTCAGGAAATATCTCACGGATGCAAACCTCAGCTGGTTGCTTTTATTGGGCCGTCTGAAACCGAGCACGTCCATCGACCAGGTACGAGCTAATCTCTCTGTAGTCGCCAAGAGAATCGATCAGCTGTATCCCGGCCGGGAAACCAAGCTGGATATTCAGGTCGCCGCTCTGTTCTCTGAGCCGGAGGAGCGCCAGACCATTCTGCCGGCTACCGCTGTGCTCATGCTTGCGGTGGGACTCGTGCTTCTGATTTCGTGTGCTAATGTTGCCAATCTATTGTTGGCACGCGGCCGTGGCCGTCAACAGGAAATAGCAGTACGGCTCTCGATGGGTGCCAGTCGTTCACGCCTCGTGCAGCAGTTACTGACCGAGAGCCTTACCCTCTCGTTGGCCGGTGGTGCACTTGGCACCGTTCTCTCGTTTTGGATCTTCGGCATTTTCTATCGCTGGATGTTCACCAATCTTCCATT
>Ga0335077_10011403_pt1 | contig 11111 bp, 12 predicted proteins | sample Lox_Sample_31_FD_207151 | JGI IMG/M metagenome (GOLD analysis project Ga0335077, IMG submission 207151) | Soil microbial communities from Loxahatchee National Wildlife Refuge, Florida, United States - Lox_Sample_3.1 | ecosystem: Environmental > Terrestrial > Soil > Wetlands | place: USA...
CGGGCGCCGGCTGTTGGCCGGCGACACCGAAACCGCCGCGGCCGAGCGGGTCAACGCGGAGCAAGCCGAATCGATGCAGCGCTGGATATCCCGGACCGAGACCATGATCCGGTGGGCCAATTCCAACCGGGCGGACTGGGATCGGCACCTACGGCCCAGGCTGGCGCGGGAATTCTTCATGGCCACCGGCCAGCGGCAGGGTAAGGATCCGGCGGCGTTGCAGGCTACCGGGCGGATCGTGTTCGGCGACGAACTGTGGCAGTGGGTCGATCCCTCCAATGTCGCGTACGGCGCCGCCGACGAACCCGGTCCCGGCCGCGGTGCACTCGAGGAAATCCTGCAGCGATTGGAGCAGGTATGACGATGCCGACCACCGCCACCACCGCCCACTCCGAGGCAGTGCTCGACGAGATCGAGCGGGTGGTGGTGGGCAAGCGGTCCGCGCTGACGATCATCCTCACCACGGTGCTCGCGCGCGGGCACGTGCTGATCGAGGATCTCCCCGGCATGGGCAAGACGCTGATCGCGCGCTCGTTCGCCGCCGCGCTGGGGCTCAACTTCACCCGTGTGCAGTTCACCCCCGATTTGCTGCCCGCCGATCTGCTCGGCTCCACGGTCTATGACATGCAGTCCGGCCGCTTCGAGTTCCGGCGCGGGCCGATCTTCACCAACCTGCTGCTCGGCGACGAGATCAACCGGACGCCGCCCAAGACCCAGGCGGCGCTGCTGGAGGCCATGGGCGAGGGCCAGGTGAGCGTGGACGGGCAGACCCGCAGGCTGCCGCAGCCGTTCATCGTGCTGGCCACGGACAACCCGATCGAGTACGAGGGCACCTACGAGCTGCCCGAGGCTCAGCTCGACCGGTTCCTCATGCGGCTGCGGCTGGGCTACCTGACCACCGGCGACGAGACCGACATGCTCCGGCGGCGGGTGGCCCGGGCCAGCGAGTACGTGGAGCTCAGCCCGGTCACCAGCCCGGACGGCGTACTGGCCATGCGGGACTCGCTCGAGCAGGTGGAGATCAGCGCTGACCTGCTCGACTACATCGTGGCGATCGTCCGCGCGACCAGGAACGACCCACAGGTCCAGGTGGGCGCGAGCCCGCGCGGCGGCCTGGCGCTGGTCCAGCTGGCCCGCGGCCAGGCGTTGCTGAACAAGCGCGACTACGTGGTCCCCGACGACATCAAGCAGGTGGCGGTGGCCGCGCTGGCGCACCGCGTCACGCTGCGGCCCGAACTGTGGGTCCGCCAGGTCTCGGCCGACGAGGTGGTGGCCAAGCTGCTCTCGGCCGTACCCACGCCGAGGACCGATCCAACGGCCCGGGCGGTCACCGGCTGATGTCGCTTTCTTCTGAACCGAACGGAACGGGGCCAGACGAGCCCGGTACCGAGTTCAGCGCGCGGTGGCGTTCGTCCCGGCACGCGCGGCGGCTGCTCACGCTGGGCCTGGCCGCGCTGTTCGCCGCGACCGTGGCCCGGCGGCCCGAGTTCGCGGGCCTGGCGGCTCCCGCGCTGCTGCTGCTGGCGGCCGGACGCAGCCAGCCCCGGCCGCCGCGGGTCAGCCTGCGGGCCCGGCCCAGCACCCGGCGGGCCTTCGAGGGTGAGCTGGTGGCCATCGACCTGGTCATCACGGGGCAGGGCGGGTGCAGCGTGCGGTGGACGCTGCACCCGGGCCGCGAGGTCGAACCGGTTGGCGCGACGGCCGCCGACGGCCTGCGGGCCCGTTTCACGTTCTCCCCGCAGCGCTGGGGGCGGCGCGAGATCGGCACCGTGGACGTGGTGCTGCGCGACCGCTGGCGGCTGGCCGAAGGGCACCTGACCGTGAGTCTGCCCACGATGGACGTCTACCCGGCCCCGGCTCAGCAGCGGACCAGGGTGGTGCTCAGCCGGCTGCCGAACCGCCTCGGCGAGCACGCGGCCCGGACGTTCGGCGAGGGCATCGAGTTCGCCGGCGTGCGCGAGTACGTTCCGGGCGACCGGCAGCGCAGCATCAACTGGCCGGCCAGCACCCGGCGCGGGCGGCTGCAGGTGAACACGTTCGCCGCCGAACGCTCGCAGGACGTGGTGCTGCTGGTCGACGGCACCTCCGACGTGGGCGAACCCGGGTCCTCGGCGGTCGACCTCGCGCTGCGCGGGGCGGCCGCGGCGGCGCGCGCGTATCTGGACGCCAGGGACCGGGTGGGGGTGATCACCTATCGCTGGGGAGCGGTCGGCTGGCTGGTGCCGGGCCTGGGCCGGCGGCAGGTCTACCGGATCATCGATTCGATGCTGGCCAGCGAGCGGGGCGCCGAGGGACCCTTGGGGTACTTTGGGGCGGCCCAGGGCACGAGCATGCGCCGGCTGCCGCGCGCTGCCCTGCCCCCGGGCGCGCTGGTCGTGGTGTTCAGCCCGCTGCTTGACCAGCGGTTCGTCGAGACGCTCCGCGACATGCGCGAGCGCGGCTTCACCGTGCTGGTGGTGGACGTGCTAAACGCCGACCCGCCGGTCCGGGCCCGCAGTACCGACCGGATGGCCCGGCGGATCTGGCGGATGGAACAGGAGGCGATCAGGTTCTCGCTGCGCGAACTCGGCGTCCCGGTGGTGCACTGGGACGGGGTCCAGTCGCTGGACCTGCCGCTGGCCCGGTACACCCGGCGTCCCCTGGTCGCCTCGGGTTCGCGCCGATGACCCGCTCCGTCGCCATCCGGGCCGCCGCGGGCCTGCTCGGCGTGGGCTGCGTCGTGTGGTCCGCTGCGCCGCTGGTGCACCGGGGCCAGGCCAACCTGGCGCTGGTCCTGGCCATCTGCGGCGTGGCCGGAGGTGTACTGCGGCTGGTCCTGGCCGGGGTCCCGGTGCCCGAGGACGCCTTCCTGCTGCCCGCGCCGCTGCGGGCCTGGCTCCGGTTCCTCGAAACGCTCCGGCGGGTGCCCTGGGAAGAGGGCGCGGTGCTGGCCGTCGTATGGCTGGAGGTGCTGCACTCCGCCCGGCCGTGGCATACGGCGGTCCTGGGCGCCGCGCTCGTCGCCTACCTGCTCGCCACGCACCTGGCCGAATCCGGTGCTGCCCCCGGCGTGCTGCGGCCGCAGGCGCGGGTGCTGGCCGTCGGGGCGGCCCTGCTCGCCCTCGGCGCGGGTGCCGGGATGCTGCCCGCGGCCGGGCCGGGCGGGGGTTCGGCGCTGCTGCGCGTGGTCGCGGCGATCGCGCTCATCGCGGCCGGCGCCCTGGTGCTCCCCTACGTGGCCCCGCCCGACAAGCGCGAGTAGGCCTGCCAGCAGAAGCCGGGTCATCCACCTCCGCTGGTGTAAAAGTATGACCTGCGCCACCCAGCCGATATCGCCAGCGCGAGCGTCAGCTCATCGGTCAGCTTCCGGCTGGGATGCACGGTGAGCTCTATCGGCTGGGACAACCCGAATGACGTTTTCCGCCCAGGATCGAGGGCCATGGCGGGGAGGCCCGACGTCGGGTTAGAGGTCGGCTAGGGCCAGGAGGGGGGATTCTACGCAGTCGGCGATGTAGCGGAGATAACCGCCGGCGGTGGCGCCGTCGCAGACCCGGTGGTCGAAGGCCAGGGTCAGTTCGGTGACCTTGCGGACGGCGAGCTGGCCAGCTATGACCCAGGGGCGGTCGATGATCCGGCCCAGGCCCAGGATGGCGACCTCGGGGTGGTTGATGATGGCCGCGGAGCCGTCGACGCCGAAGATGCCGTAGTTGTTCACCGTGATCGTGCCGCCGGTGAGGTCGGCCGGGGTCAGACGGCTCGCGCGGGCGGCGGCGCTCTGGCGGCCGAGCGCAGCGGCCAGGTCGCGCGCTGACATCAGCTGAGCGTCCCGGATCACCGGTACGACCAGACCCCGGTCGGTCTGGGCCGCGAAGCCCAGGTGCACGTGGGCGGGGATGACGATCTCTCCGTCCTCGATGTGCGCGTTGAGCTCGGGCCAGCGGCGCAGGCCGGCCACGGCGAACCGGGCCAGCAGCGCGAGCACGCTGACCGGGGTTTGCGGGGCCTGGGCATTGAGGGCGTCCCGCGCGGCCAGCAGGTCGGTAGCGTCCGCGTCCACCCAGACCGTCGCCTCCGGGATCTCGCGGCGCGAGCGGGTCAGCTTCTCGGCCGTGGCCCGACGGGTGCCGCGCAGCGGGATCCGGACCTCGGCGGCCGCCGGGACGTCAGGCGGCGAGCTCCGGGCGGCGAGCGCTTCGGTTACGTCGCGTCGCAGGACCAGGCCGTGCGGGCCGGTGCCGGGGATGCGGGCCAGGTCGAGGCCGGCGTCCCGGGCGAGCTTGCGCACGATCGGGGAGATGACCGGCACCGGGCCGGCCGGCGGCGGGACGGGCGTTGCGGGGGCGGGGACGGCGGGTCTGCGCGGGCCGCCGGCGCGCCGCGGGCCGCCGGCGCGGCGCGGGGACGGACTGGTGCCGTAGCCGACCAGGACGTGGCCGCTGGCCTGGCCGGCTCCGGGGGGGTTGCCGCGTGGGGCTGGCCGGGGCTCCCGCTGGACGGCGGCAGGGGCGTCCGTGGTCACGGTGATCAGGGGAGCGCCTACCAGGAGCGTGGTGCCGGGCTCGGCGTGGACGGCGGTTACCGTACCGGCGAAGGGGATCGGGACCTCGACGGCGGCTTTGGCCGTTTCTACCTCGGCGACGATCTGGTCGACGGCCACGTGGTCGCCGACGTGGACGTGCCAGGCGGTGAGTTCGGCATCTTCCAGTCCTTCGCCCAGGTCGGGGAGCAGGAAGTCAGGCACGGTCGTCCCACTGCAGGCGGGCGATCGTGTCGAGGATCCGGTCGACGCCGGGGAGATGGTGGCGTTCCAGCACCGGGGGCGGGTAGGGGATGTCGAAGCCTGTGACGCGCAGGATCGGCGCCTCCAGGTAATGGAAGCACTGCTCGGTGAGGCGGGCGGCGACCTCGGCACCGTACCCGCCGAAACCCGCCGCCTCGTGGACCACGACCGCCCGTCCGGTGCGGCGGACCGAGTCGGCCGCCGTCGCGTCGTCGAACGGCGACAGGCTGCGCAGGTCCACCACCTCGACGTCCCAGCCCTCGCTGGCGGCGGCCGCGGCGGCCTCGACCGCCGTCCCCACCATGCCGCCGTAGGCGATGAGCGTGACGTCCCGCCCGGCCCGCCGGACAACCGCCCGGTCGATGGCCGGACCGGGATCGGCCGGGATCGGCTCCTTGGACCAGTACCGCAGCTTGGGTTCGAGGAAGATGACCGGGTCGGGGCAGGCGATCGCCTGGCGCAGCAGGTGATAGGCGTCGGCCGCACCGCCGGGCGTGACCACCCGCAGGCCGGGCGTGTGCGTGTAGTACGCCTCGGACGCGTCGCTATGGTGCTCGACGCCGCCGATGCCGCCGCCGTACGGGATGCGGACCACGACGGGCAGGGCCAGCCGGCCGCGGGTTCGGTTGCGGAGCTTGGCCAGGTGGCTGGTGATCTGCTCGAACGCCGGGTAGGCGAACGCGTCGAACTGCATCTCGATCACGGGCACCATCCCGTTCATGGCCATGCCGATCGCGATGCCGACGATGCCGGCTTCGGCCAGCGGAGTGTCGAAGACCCGTTCCTCGCCGAACCGGGCGGCCAGGCCGTCGGTCACCCGGAACACGCCGCCCAGGGTGCCGACGTCCTCGCCGAACACCAGCACGCGCGGATCGGCGGCCAGGGCGTCGGCCAGGGCCGCGTTCAGCGCGGCGACCATCGTGACCGCTGGTGCGCCGGGGCCGGCCGGGCCAGGGGTGGCAGGCCGGGTGGCCGGGGGCTCGCGCCTGGCCCGTTCGGGATGAATATTCTCGGAACCGGCCCCGGCCAGGGCATGTTCCAGGGTTCCGGTCACGGCCTGTCCCCCTCGTCGGCGATCTCGGCCAGCAGGAATTCGCGCTGGGCGGCCAGGGCCGGGGTGGGCTCGGCGTACACGTGCGCGAACAACTCGGCGGGGTCCTTGACGGGCGGGCCGCTCATGGCCTCGCGCAGCTCGGCGGCCAGTTGCTCGGCGTCGGCGCCAATCGCGGCCAGCCCGTCGTCGTCGAGCAGGCCGCGGTCGCGCAGGTAGGCCTCGAGCCGCCGGAGCGGATCGCGGGCCAGCCAGGGCTGCACCTCCGCGTCGGACCGGTAGCGCGCCGCGTCGTCCGCGTTGGTGTGCGCCTCGATCCGGTAGGTGACCGCCTCGATGAGCGTAGGGCCGCGGCCGGCCGCGGCGTGCGCGAGCGCGGCGCGGATCGCGGCGAAGACCGCGGCGGCGTCGTTCCCGTCGATGAGCAGCGAGCGCACCCCGACGCCGACGCCCCGGTAGGCCAGCGCGGGTGCCGCGGTCTGCTTGGCCAGCGGCACGCTGATCGCGTATCCGTTGTTCTGCACCAGGAAGACCACGGGCGCCTGCCACACGCCGGCGAAGTTCAGCGCCTCGTGGGTATCGCCCTCGCTGGTCGCGCCGTCGCCGACCAGCACAAGAGCGGCCTGATCGATGTGCCTGAGCTGAGCGGCCCGGGCCAGGCCGACGGCGTGCAGGGTGCTGGTGGCCAGCGGCGTGCACTGCGGCGCGACCCGGTACCGGAAGGGGTCGTAGCCGCAGTGCCACTCCCCGCGCAGCAGCGACAGCGCCTCGGCGGGCGGGATGGACCGGGTCAGCACGGCGACCGTGTCACGGTAGGTGGGGAACAGCCAGTCCTGCTCGCGCAGCGCGAGAACGGCTCCGACCTGGCAGGCTTCCTGGCCGCGCGAGGACGGGTACACGGCCAGGCGCCCCTGCCTGGTCAGCGCCGTGGCCTGGGTATCCAGCCTGCGGCCGATGACCATCCGGCGGTGCAGTTCGGCCAGGACGTGGTCGGGTGGCATGTCCAGGAACGCGGCCCCGCCGGGGTGGCCGTCCTGGTCGATCAGGCCGAGCGGGCTCCCGCTGGGCGGCAGGGCGGCGTCGACGCGGTCCTGGAGCGAGGACGATGTGGTCACGAGAGCGCCTCCGGCAAGCTTGTAGCTAATCCTCACTCCGGACCTTGCCATCTGTACAGACATGACCATTGATCTGAGACACATAGTTCTTAATTGGGTTAACATACGACCATATGGCTATTCAAGAGGGCGTGCGGCCGGGGGCTGACGGACAAATGGCCGTGCTCGACGACCTGGACCGTCAGATCGTGGCCGCGATGCGGGCGAACGGGCGGCTGTCCATGCGCGCGCTAGCCAGCGAGCTGCACATCTCCCGGGCCAACGCCTACGCCAGGGTCGACCGGCTGGAGCGGGCCGGGGTGATCATCGGGTACAGCGCGATCATCAGCCCGCAGAAGTACGGCTACGGCCTGTCGGCGTACGTATTCCTCAAGATCGCGCAGCAGTCCTGGAAGAAGGTGCGCAACCAGGTGCTGAGCATTCCGGAGGTGGACCACGCCGCGCTGGTGTCCGGCGAGCACGACATCATGCTGCTGGTGCGGACGCGTGACGCCGCCTCCCTGCGCGACCTGGTGCTGACCCAGCTCCAGGGCATGCCCGAGGTGGCCGCGACCCAGACGGTCCTGATCTTCGACGAGCTCTGGCCACGCGACCGGCGGGAGGACGAGTAGCCGCTTCCTCCTGGAGTCAGGAACTACTCATCCAGGGGTCCCGCTTGCTTGTAGGGATCTACAACGGAGCGTCCGCGAGCGGGGTGATCCTTGGGGCGTGGCCGGTGACGACGAGGCTGCCCAGGGTGGAAGATGGGGATCTACTCGAATGGAAGGGGCTAGAACGGCAATGGCTGAGATCGTCCGGGCCGGGCTGGTCCAGCAGCGCTGGACCGGGGACAAGGAATCGATGATCGCGGCGGCGGTGGAGCATATCCGGACCGCGGCCTCGGCCGGCACGCACCTGTGGCAGTTGTACCGGGACCGCCGCCCCGACCAGTACGAATCGCTGGTCCAGCCATGAGGATCCTGATCAGCCACGGGACGGTGGTGAGCACCACCGGCGCGGCCGAGGCCGACGTGCTGGTAGACGACGAGAAGATCGTCGCGGTGCTCCCCAGGGGCGTCGCCTTCGAGGACACTCACCGGGTCATCGACGCGACCGGCAAGTACGTGCTGCCCGGCGGGATCGACGTGCACACGCACATGGAGATGCCGTTCGGCGGCACGTTTTCCGCGGACACGTTCGAGACCGGCACCCGCGCCGCGGCCTGGGGCGGCACCACCACGATCATCGACTTCGCGGTCCAGGCCAAGGGCACCTCGCTGCTGGCCACCCTGGACAAGTGGCACGCCAAGGCGGACGGCAACTGCGCGATCGACTACGGCTTCCACATCATCGTCTCCGACGTCAACGACACGACGCTGAAGGAGATGGACACCTGCATCGCCGCCGGGGTGAACAGCTTCAAGATGTTCATGGCCTATCCCGGCGTGTTCTACGCCACCGACGGGGAGATCCTGCTCGCCATGCAGCAGGCAGCCCGGTCCGGCGCGACGGTGATGATGCACGCGGAGAACGGCATCGCCATCGATCAGCTGGTCGCGCAGGCGCTCGCGGCGCGCCGCACGGACCCGGTGTACCACGGTCTGACCCGGCCGCCCGAGCTCGAAGGCGAGGCGACGTCGCGGGCCATCACGCTGGCCAAGGTGGCGAACTGCCCGCTGTACATCGTGCACCTGTCGGCCAGCCAGGCCCTCGCGGCGGTGGCCGAAGCCCGGGACACCGGGCAGAACGTGTTCGCCGAGACTTGCCCGCAGTACCTGTTCCTGTCCCTGGACGACCTGGCCCGGCCGGACTTCGAGGGCGCCAAGTTCGTCTGCTCGCCGCCGCTGCGGCCCAGGGACCACTCCGATTCGCTGTGGCGCGGGCTGCGGACCAACGACCTGTCGGTGGTGTCGACGGACCACTGCCCGTTCTGTTTCAAGGACCAGAAGGAACTGGGCCGGGGCGACTTCGCCAAGATCCCGAACGGCATGCCCGGCGTGGAGCACCGGATGGACCTGCTGCACCAGGGCGTGGTGGCGGGCCAGATGTCCCTGCCGCGCTGGGTGGAGGTCGCCTCGACCACCCCGGCCAGGATGTTCGGGCTGTACCCGCGCAAGGGCGTCATCGCGGCGGGCTCCGACGCCGACATCGTGATCTACGATCCGCAGGCGACCCAGACGCTGTCGGCGGCGACCCATCACATGAACGTCGACTACTCGGCGTACGAGGGCTTCGAGATCCGCGGCCGGGTGGTCACCACGCTGTCCCGCGGCCGCGTGGTAATCGACGACGGTGAGTACCTGGGCAGCTCGGGCCACGGCAAGTTCCTGGCCCGAGGGCTGAATCAGTACCTCGTGTAGCAGGAACCACGTTCCGTTCTGTACTGCACGGGCGCTACAAAGAAGACGGGATGCTGTCCGAGGAGGCTGGCACGCTCGCGGTCGAAACCGCGGAGGGCACGCTCGTCGGGTCGGTCAGCTGGTTCACCATCCAGCACGGGCCCAGCCTGGCGTGCCAGGCCCTGAACCTCGGGATCTCACTGTTCCCGTATCCGTTCGGCCATGGCCTGTCCTATACCCGGTTCGAGTACCGGGACCTGGAGATAACCAAGGCTGGCGCGGGACTTACGATCACCTGTACCGTCGCCAACGTGGGTGACCGCATGGGGCACGAGGTCGTCCAGCTCTACGTAGGTGACCCGAAGTCCCGCGTGGCCCGCCCCCCGCGCGAGCTGAAAGCTTTCGCCAGGATCGAGCTGGCACCGGGAGCCGTCCGCGAGGTCAGCTTCACTCTGAGCGCGAGGGACCTCTCCTACTGGTCGTCGCGCCGGGGGTGGACGCTGGAGCCGGGAGAGTTCGGGATACAGGTCGGCGCATCGTCGCGTGACATCCGGCTCGCTCAGCCGGTAACCGTCGAGGCATAGCGGGCGCCCCGCCCGACCAAGAAAGGGCCCACACATGCCGACAGGTGAATTCTCCGTCGAAACCCAGGCTTCCGTGGCCGGCGTGACCGCGCTCGGCGCCAACGGCAGTTCGGTGATCCGGCGGCAGATCAGGCGCAGCAGCGTCAGTGAGTCCGGGTCGGCCCAGTGGGTGTCGTAAAGCTGGGTCATTCTTGGGGCGTGGCCGGTGACGACGAGGCTGCCCAGGGTGGAAGATGGGGATCTACTCGAATGGAAGGGGCTAGAACGGCAATGGCTGAGATCATCCGGGCCGGGCTGGTCCAGCAGCGCTGGACCGGGGACAAGGAATCGATGATCGCGGCGGCGGTGGAGCATATCCGGACCGCGGCCTCGGCCGGCACGCAGGTGGTGTGCCTCCAGGAGCTCTTCTACGGGCCGTACTTCTGCCAGGTGCAGGACGCCGACTACTACTCCTACACCGAGGCCATCCCGGACGGGCCGACCACCCGGCTGCTGCAGGACGTGGCCCGCCAGCTGGGCATCGTGATCGTCGCGCCGATGTACGAGGAAGAGCACCCGGGCATCTACTACAACACGGCGGCGGTGATCGACGCCGACGGCACCTACCTCGGCAAGTACCGCAAGACGCACATTCCCCAGGTCAAGGGGTTCTGGGAGAAGTTCTACTTCCGGCCGGGCAACCTGGGCTACCCGGTGTTCGACACCGCGGCGGGCCGGATCGGCGTGTACATCTGCTACGACCGGCACTTCCCCGAGGGCTGGCGGGCCCTCGGGCTGGCCGGGGCCCGCGTCGTGTTCAACCCGTCGGCGACCAGCCGGGGCCTGTCCCAGTACCTGTGGCGGCTCGAGCAGCCGGCCTCCGCGGTGGCCAACGAGTACTTCGTCGGCGCGATCAACCGGGTCGGCGTCGAGCCGCTCGGCGACAACGACTTCTACGGCCAGACCTATTTCGTGGACCCGCGCGGCCAGCTCGTCGGTGACGCCGCCGCCGACGACAAGGACGAGGTCGTGGTCCGGGACCTCGACATGGAACAACTTGCCGAGGTCCGGAACCTGTGGCAGTTCTACCGGGACCGCCGCCCGGACCAGTACGAATCGCTGGTCCAGCCATGAGGATCCTGATCAGCCACGGGACGGTGGTGAGCACCACCGGCGCGGCCGAGGCCGACGTGCTGGTAGACGACGAGAAGATCGTCGCGGTGGCGACCCATCACATGAACGTCGACTACTCGGCGTACGAGGGCTTCGAGATCCGCGGCCGGGTGGTCACCACGCTGTCCCGCG
>Ga0335077_10011407_pt1 | contig 11110 bp, 11 predicted proteins | sample Lox_Sample_31_FD_207151 | JGI IMG/M metagenome (GOLD analysis project Ga0335077, IMG submission 207151) | Soil microbial communities from Loxahatchee National Wildlife Refuge, Florida, United States - Lox_Sample_3.1 | ecosystem: Environmental > Terrestrial > Soil > Wetlands | place: USA...
CCGCCCAGGATGTCGCCCGCGGTTCCCAGCGGGAGCGGGAAGTTCGTCAACACCGGGATAAGCAACGCGATCGAGCAGTACGAGGCGAACGCGATCAGTGGCGCCAACTCGAAGAACGGAGACGCCGTCTCCGGACGCACCGACTCCTTGCGGAAGAACTTCCAGATGTCGTAGTACGGCTGGAGGACCGACGGCCCCGTCCGCCACTGAACTCGCCTCAGCCTTCGCGATCACGCCGCTGATCAGCGGCGCAAACACGAGCAGGGCCAGCACCTGGCAGACCTGAACTCCCCATGGCGGCAGCATGACGTCTTGAACTCGAACTCCTACGCGGGCGTATCAACGCTTTATGCGTAGGAGCCATCAGCCCTGAGGCAGTTCGGTCAAGCGACCCGGCGAACTCCATCGCCACACTGCTGGGGAGGCAATATAGCGAGGCTCGCGGCCGCGCTCACCCGAGTGCCCGATGCGCGGCCTCGCGGACCATGAATGACTCACGTCGAGTCAACTCCGCGAGCCACTCGCTCAGCTCGTCGCGTCCGGCGATGGCGATCGCGCTGCGCAGGGCCGCGACGGCGAGATACGGATCGCGGTCCTCATCGACCGCTCGTCGAAGCGCGGGTAGCGCCGCTCTGACCCGGCGCACGCCCAACGTCTGGGCGGCCATGACCGCCCGGTCGCCGTCGGGATGGCCCAGGGCCCAGATCAATCGGTCGTCATACGAGATATCCGGCGGGCCGTCGACCTGCTCGCCGCAGCGGACACAATGCCCGTCCGGCTCGGGGTTGACGGCGTAGCAGTGGTAGCACCAGTACATAGTCACTCTGACGCCCGGTAACGCCGGCGGGCCACCCACGCGATTACCGCCACCGCCGCCACGGCGGCCAGCGCCCCGAGCGCGGTAAGCGCAACTGAGCGCCCGGGCGCTGCGGTGACCGCGAGCGCACCAGCCGCCGCCGCGACCGCCCCGATCGTCGCGATCGCGAGTACGCCCGCCGTCCGGGCTCCGACCACGTCGAGTGCGACGACACCGACGCCGCGGAGCTCGATCGTCTGGATCGCGAGGTCCTCGACTAGCAACAGGCCTGCCCCGTACACCGGAGCCAGCAGCAGCCGTGTGTCGTGGCGGAGCAGGAAGATGCCACCAAGCACTGCGACCGCCACATGCACAGCTGAAGCCGACCCCAGCGCCATCCCGATGGCCAGGAACACCAAAGCCACGGCAGCGCCAAGCCATGCGAGCTGGCTCGCCGTACTCGCGTCTGCGAGCACCAACGCCGCCAGTGCCGCCAGGAGCACGATCGCGGCAAGCGCGGTGACTACGCGCGCATGGCCGGCCGGGCGGAGCGTCGGAATCTGTTCACCCCCTCAAGTGCCGGACCGAGGTCGCCGTCACGCGCCCATACAGCGACGCCGATGCCGAGGGATTGCAACCGGGCACGCATCGCCTCGCGCTGAAGACGCCAGAGTCGGAAGGCGACGGCGTCGTCCCCGGATTCCCCCGGAGAGGCGTGATCGAGCGGGGAGACCTCGATCACGGTTAGGTCAAATCCGCGTCTCCGCAGATCGGTAACCATCGCAAGCGAGCGCTCGTCGAGCAACGGCGAGATAGCCAGAACCAGGGCTCCGGATGGAAGAACCCTGAGGGGGATGCTGTCGACGTTCCGCCACGCGTAGCTGAACGCGATGTCGCTTGAGAGCAGCGCGTCGATGATGCGGTAGAGCTGCGTCGCGCCGAAGGCCGGCTCGAGCCAGTGCAGCGTTCCGCCGAAATCGACCAACGCGACCCGGTCGCGCCGGGCCAGACAGGCCCTGGCGAGCGCGGCGGCCGCCCGCACCGCGTCATCGAGCGTGCCGCCTGCCCGGTCGCGGGCCTCCTCGAACGTGTCGAGGAGCAGCACGACGTCACTCGAATGCTCGGGGTGGCGATCGTTAACCTGGGGGGCGCCACGCCGCGCGGTAGCCCGCCAGTTGATGTGCCGGACCCGGTCGCCGGCGCGGAACGGACGGATGTCGGCGAACTCGATGCCTTCCCCGCGGACCCTGGCGACATGGGTGCCGAGGAACGGCTGCGTGCGCAGCGGCGCCACGAGCTCGCGCAGGCGTTGTTCGCGCGGGAACGCGCGCACATCGGCACGCCGGCCAAGTCGTCCCTCCCAGGTCGTCACACCGAGCAGATCCCGGGCGCGAACGACCGCCGGGCCGACGGCATGCGAGCCCCAGCGCTGGGGTCGCACATCAAACGCGAGCTCGGAATGGCCGCCCGCGCGAAGCAAGATTCCGACCGCGCCCGCGGGGTCGAGCGTGAGATTCCTGCTGCGCAAGAGAGCCACCTCGATCTGGACTGGGCCGCCCCCGTCGTTGCGCACTCGCACGGTGGCCATGGCGTCCGAGCCTTCGAGCAGCCGCGTCCGGTCGAGCTCGATCTCGACGGCGAGGCGCGGCTCTCGGGCCAGCACCAGGCCGACCCCGGCGAACACGAGGAACGGCATCGCGATCAGCGCAAGCTCAGGTCGGCCGCTCGCGAGCGCTCCGACCAGGCCGGCGCCGGCGAGAGCGATCAGACCGCGCATACGAGCCGAAACCAAGAGGCTCACAATCGCTCGAGCACCTCCAACATCGCCCCCAGTTCCTGCGAGGTGACCCCTGGGGCACGCCTGTCCTCGGGGAACGGACGGCCCGGGCGAACGATGTCCCAAAGGCGATCGCCGAGGAGCTCTCGCCCCGCGGGTTCCGGCATGCGGTCGAGGTTGTGGCCATGCGCGGCGAGACGGCGAGAGGTGATGTCGACGAGCACCGGGCGCAGATAGGCATGCACGTGGACGGCGCTGGTCCTCGCCGACGTGGTCAACCGCTCGAGCGCGACGAGCTGGTCTGGCCGCGCCGGCACGAGCGCTCGGGCGCGTCGACGACGGGTCAGCGACGTGCCGGGCAGAAGCGCCACGCCGCCGGCGACCCCGATCGCCGCGAGCACGACCAGCCCGATCTCGGCCAGCAGCCTCACCTCGCCCCTTCCGCCTGCAGCCGACCCTGTAGCGAACGCAGCGCAAAGAGCGCCACCTCGCGGAGACGCTCGGGAATCGGATGCTCGCTGTAGCGAGCTTCCTCGAACAAGCCGGTCAGGGTCCTCGCCTCGCGCTCGGTCGCGCGGCTCGCGACAAGCGCCCGCTCCAGGTACTCGCGCGGCGCCTCGGCCGGCGACCGGACAACGCCACGTTCGCCGAGCGTGCGCTGCATCGCGGCGTACGCGGCGATCACGGCGCGGCGTGGATCGGACTCCAGGCCGAGCGCGCCGATCGCGGCCTCGACCGCGGCACGGCTCGCGCTCGCCGTTTCCGCGGTCTCCGTCGAGGCGTGCTCGCGCCGACCCCACAGCGCCACGAGTCCCACGCCGACGGCGACGACCGCGATCGCGAGCACCGTCCACGGGAGCCACCCTGGCACCACGAAACCTCCTCGCCCTCCCGGCGGCGGCGAGGAACCGCGAGAGGCGAGCCCGAACGCTCCGCCGCCGAACCGAGTCGAGTTGTTCGCCGACCTCGTCCCGATCACGGCGGCGACAACCAGCGCCGCCCCCACCGCGAACGGAACCAGTACCGCCACGACCTTCCAGATCCAGGGAGCGTCGATCGGTGCCGGCTCGTCCTCGGGAGGATCATCCTTCCGCCGCCGTCTCGACCACGCAAACGCCACCAGGGCACCGATCGCGACGATTCCCGCTCCGAGCAGCAGGATCACGAGCGCGACGGTGGGAGCCTGGGCGGATCGCGCGTCGACCCTCGTCGAGTGGGCCAGCGGCGCCCGCCCCGCCATCGCCACCACCACCACGGCCAGCACGAGCCCCAGCGTCACGACGGCTGCGGCTGTCCGATTCCTAGAGCTCAAACCTGAAAATTGCGATCGCCGACTCTCATAGAGGCCATCAGCGGCGGCGGCCGCGGTCTGAGCGAGCCTCATCGCTCGGAGCGACAGTATCCCACGCTCGAGAGCGAGCTTGGACGCGTCGGTATGATCGAGGCAGGCGATGAGGCCCGCCTTCTGAACCGCCGACGCGGCTGATGGCTTCTACCGATGGATGACCCGGTGGAAGCATGACCACGTTTCACAGCATTCTGTTCGACCGCGATCCTGGCGGCGTCGATAAACACCCCGGCGAGCCTGACTTCTTTGCGGACCTGCGGTTAGACCAGGTCGTGGCCGCGCTCACGGCCGGACGCGAGGACTATGACCTAGCCGGCTTGTACTACATCCCCCTCCACGACGTCGAAGCCGTTCACTACCGCCACCATGTCTTGGGGGATCTGGAACAGGAGGCAGTGCTCAGCGCGGTTCGCGATTTCGCCGGCGCCATGCAGCAGATGCGCAAGCACCTGGCGTTGATGGCCAAGCTCCACTACGCCCATCAGAAGGAGCGCTGGTTCCTCCACGCGGCCTCCATCTACGGCAACGCCGTCCGTGCTCTTCACGAGAAGCTCGGTGCGCTGGAGCTCCGTTCTCGCGGGTTCCTGGGGCTGCGCGAGTACATAGACGGTTACGTCGAATCCGACGAGTTCACCACGCTCGCGGACGACACGCGCCGCGTGGCAGACGATCTCGGCGCTGTCAGATATGCGATTCACCTCAGGGGCAACAGAGTCAGGGTGACACGGTATGAGGACGAGCCGGACATGAGCGAGCAGATCGAGCGCACGTTCGCCAAATTCCAGCAGGGAGAGGTCACGGACCATCGCGCGCGGTTCCGCGAACACGCCGACATGAACCACGTTGAGGCGCAAATCCTCGATCTCGTCGCGAAGCTCCATCCTGAGACCTTCGCCGGCCTCGAGCATTTCTGCGCACGCCACCAGCAGTATCTCGACGAGACGATCGGCCGCTTCGACCGGGAGATCCAGTTCTACCTCGCCTACCTGGAATACATCGACCCCCTGAGGAAGAAGGGGCTGGCGTTCGCGCTCCCGCGCACCTCCGCGCGATCGAAGGAAGTCGGTGCGACCGCCACATTTGACCTCGCGCTCGCAGCAAAACTCACCAGCGACCGCGCATCGGTGGTGAGCAACGACTTTCACCTGAGCGATGATGAGCGAATCCTCGTCGTCAGCGGCCCTAATAACGGAGGCAAGACCACGTTCGCGCGTACCTTCGGTCAGCTCCACTTCCTCGCATCATTGGGACTGCCGGTACCGGGCGCCGAGGTCCGCCTGTTCCTGCCTGACCGGATATTCACTCACTTTGAGCGCGAGGAAGAGATCGAAACGCTCCGCGGCAAGTTCGAAGACGAGCTCTACCGCATTCACGAGATTCTGGAGCAGGCGACGGGCGCCAGCGTGCTGATCATGAACGAGAGCTTTGGCTCGACCACGCTACGCGATGCCGTGCTCGTCGGCAGCGAGGTCGTCAGGCAGATCATCGACCTCGATGCGCTGTGCGTGTTCGTGACCTTCGTGGATGAGCTCTCAACGCTCGGCTCGAGCACGGTCAGCATGATGAGCACGGTCGTCCCCAACGATCCCGCGGTGCGGACGTACAAAGTCGTGCGCAAGCCCGCCGATGGGCTGGCTTACGCGGCGGCGATCGCCGAGAAATACGGCCTCACCTACGGAGCCTTGCGCAAGCGAGTCGCGAGATGAAGGCGTTCCTGATGCACGCCGACCGCGACTTCGACCTGGCCGCCGACCTGCCGGCCCAGGAGCAGGCTCTGACGCAGGACCTTGAGCTGGACTCGCTGCTGGGAGCGATGGCGGCCGGCGACAAGCTGATCTACGAGGTGGCCACGCGAGCGCTGTTGCTGAGCCTGCGGGACCCAGACGCAATTGCCTACCGCCAGCGGCTCCTGGCCGAGTGCCTCGACCAGCCCGCGGTCGTGCGCGACCTGTACGGCCTTGCCGGTGAAGCACTCAAGGCCGAGAAGAGCGTGTGGGGATCGCCGCTCAGAGACTCGCCCCGCAGCATCCTCGGGAGCTCAGTGCAAAAAATGGAGCTGTTTGTCGAGTTCCTCAGGCGGCTGCGACAGATGGCCGACGAACACAGCGACAAGTTCCACTCCGAGGGGTTTGTGCGCTTCTTTGCGATGTTGCGCGAGGAGCTCGACGAGCCGTACTTCGCACTGATCGAGAATCACCTGAAGGCGCTCAGGTTCAAAGGCGGCATGTTGATGAGCGCCCGGTTGACGACCGGTAACAAAGGAACCGGGTACACGCTTCGCCAGCAGCGGGAGCAGGGTCTCCTCGAGCGCATGTTCGATCGCTCCGGCTACAGCTTCACGATCCCCGACCGGGATGAGAACGGCTTCAGGGCACTGAGCGCACTCGAGGAGCGGGGTGTCAACCTGGTGGCCAACGCGGCCGCCCAGGCGGTGGAGCACGTCCACGGCTTCTTCACGATGCTGCGGGTCGAGATCGGGTTCTACCTCGGGTGCGTCAATCTGGCCGAGCGCCTGGCCGAGCTCGGCGAACCCACAGCGTTCCCCGTACCTGTCGCCCCCGGGGCGCTTGCTCTGACGGGCTACGGCCTGTACGACGTCTGCCTTCGGCTGACGACCTCGGAGCCGGTAGTCGGCAACGACGTCGAGGCTGATCAGAAGTCCCTGGTGATGATCACCGGAGCCAACCAGGGCGGAAAGTCGACGTTCCTGCGCAGCGTCGGCTTGGCGCAGCTGATGACCCAGGCCGGAATGTTCGTCGGTGCCCAGTCGCTGCGGGTGAACGTCTGCGACGGCGTGTTCACCCACTACAAGCGCGAAGAGGATGAGTCACTGGAGAGCGGCAAGCTAGATGAAGAACTCGCGCGCATGAGCGAGATCGCCGACCGCATCACGCCGAACTGCCTGCTGTTGTGCAACGAGTCGTTCGCGGCCACCAACGAGCGGGAGGGGTCGGAGATCGCGCGGCAGGTCCTTGCCGCGCTGCTCGAGGCCGGCGTCAAGGTGCTGTTCGTTACCCACATGTTCGATCTTGCGAACGGTTTTCACCGCCGGGACCCGGACAACGCGCTGTTTCTACGCGCGCAGAGGGGATCCGACGGCGCCCGTCCGTTCAAGATCTCCGAGGGCGAGCCGCTGCCCACAAGCTACGGCGAGGACTCCTACCGGAAGGTGTTCGGAGACCGATTAGCATCCTGACCCGTGCCGGGCCGGGACAGACGCGAGCTGGGAGCGATCTTCGCCGGCGGCCTGGTCGGCGCGCTCCTGCGCGTTGCGCTGGCGCAAACGCACGCCGGCGCGGCGCCCGGATGGCCGTGGGTCACGTTCGGCGAGAACATTCTGGGTACGTTCCTGCTCGGTTACTTCGCGACCCGACTGCAGGAGCGCCTCCCGCTGTCGGCGTACCGGCGGCCGTTGCTGGGCACGGGGTTCTGCGGGGCGTTCACGACGTTCTCCACGATGCAGCTCGAGCTGCTCGAGATGCTCGATGCGCATCGCTACGGGCTTGCCCTGGCCTATGCGGTGTCGAGCATCGTGCTCGGATACGGCAGCGTCCATCTGGCGACGCTGTACGTCCGGAGAGCAAGGACGGTGGTATGAGCGTCGGTGTCTGGATCGGCGTCGGCCTGCTCGGCGGGGTGGGCGCGCTGCTGCGGTTCTTTGTCGACGGTCTGGTGGCTGCTCGCGTCACGCGCGACTTTCCGATCGGCACATTCGTGGTCAACATGAGCGGGGCCGCGACACTCGGCTTCCTGGTCGGCGTCGGGGTGACGGGCAACGGGCTCGTGCTCGCCGGCACGGCCACGCTTGGCTCCTACACCACGTTCTCGACGTGGATGCTCGAGAGCCAGCGCCTGGTCGAGGACGGGGAGCTCGCGATCGCGGCCGGCAACGTGCTGCTCAGCCTCGTTGTGGGACTCGGCGCGATCACGCTCGGACGCTTCATAGGACGCCATCTGTGAACAACGACTGCCTCAAGCTCACAACTTACTTCGGCGAGCGCCACCGAACCGAGGACCAGTTCGTCGCCGACGCGCTGCTCGACTTGTACGGACGCAAGGAGGTCGAGGTGAGCGTGATGCTGCGCGGCGCGGAGGGCTTCGGCCTCAAGCACCGTCTTCGTACCGACCGACTGCTCACTCTGTCTGAGGACCTTCCCCTCGTCTCGATCGCGGTCGATACACGAGCCCGGATCGAGAACCTCCTCGATGAGGTCACCCGCCTTAAGCGTCACGGACTCGTGACGCTCGAGCGGGCGAGAATGCTGACCGGAGAGGTTGGAACCGTCGCGCTACCCGAGGAACTGCACGAGGCGACCAAGCTGACGATCTACGTAGGACGCCAGGAGCAGAGCGGGGGCGCGCCTGCCTTTATCGCGATCTGCGACCTGTTGCACCGCCGCGGCATCGCCGGCGCAACCGCCCTGCTCGGCGTGGATGGCACGGCCCACGGGGTGAGGCAGCGAGCGCGATTCTTCGGACGCAACGCCGAGGTGCCGATGATGATCATCGCGATCGGCGCTGGGGAGGAGATCGCGGGCGTACTGCCAGAGCTCGGTCGCCTGCTGGCGCGTCCGCTGCTCACGCTCGAACGTGTGCGCGTGTGTAAGCGTGACGGCCAACTCCTCGCCCCGCCGACGCCGCTTCCTACCACCGACGAGCGCGGCCTGGCGATGTGGCAGAAGCTGATGGTTTACGCCTCCGAGCAGGCGCGCCACGGTCGAAGTCCGCTACACGTGGCGCTCGTGCGCCGCCTCCGTGAGAGCGGCGCGAGCGGAGCAACCTGCCTGCGCGGAGTCTGGGGATTCCACGGCGATCACCCGCCGCACGGCGACCGCCTGCTCCAGCTGCGCCGCCATGTCCCGGTCGTGACGATCATCGTCGACACGCCCGAGCGCATCGCGGAGTCGTTCAAGATCGTCGACGAGCTCACCGACGAAGCCGGGCTCGTCACAAGCGAGATGGTGCCGGCGATGGCGTCGCTGAGCGAGGGAGAGCGGCAGCGCGGCGGTCTACGCCTCGCCCGGCATCGCTTCTGATCGGCAGGCATACGCGGTATCCTGGGGAAAGAGCGATGAGGCTCGCTCGGAACGCGGCGTGCGCCGCTGATGGCCTCTACAGACGAAGTCGAAGCCTGTGGAGGTCCAATGGATGCAACGGTTCTAAACGGTGCTGGGGGGTCATCGTCACCCGTACGGGGCGAGACGTCGGGTCTCGACGAGCGCGGATCGTGGCTGGGCGTCCTCGATGAGCTCCTATTGCTCGCCGACGGATTGCTCGCGGAAAGTCCGCGCCGGCATCTGGCCGCGGCGCGCACGCGGCTCGCCGAGGACCGCTTCAACCTCGTCGTGCTCGGCGAGTTCAAGCGCGGCAAGAGCACCCTCATCAACGCCCTGCTCGGACGGAAGGTCCTGCCGACCGGGGTGGTCCCGCTGACATCGGTCGTAACCACGATCTCCGCCGGCGACCGCGACCGGTTGCGCGTCTACTTCAAGGACGGCACCGTGCGGGAACGCCCACTCGACGAGCTCGCCGGGTATGTGACCGAGGCAGACAATCCCGGGAACCGTCTGGGCGTTGAGCAGGCGCGGGTGGAGATCGACCACGACCTGCTGCGGACAGGGCTCGAGTTGGTCGACACGCCCGGAATCGGCTCGATTCACTCTCACAACACCGAGGTCGCCCGCGGGTTCCTCCCGCGTGTCGACGCGGCCCTGTGCGTGCTGGACGCCGGCCAGCCGCTCTCGGAGGGCGAGCGCGAACTGTTTCTTGAGGCGGCCGAGCGCGTCCCGCGGCTGCTGCCCGTGATCAACAAGATCGACCATCTCGATCGCGCCGATCGCGAGGTGGCGGTCGAGTTCATTCGGGCCGCGCTGCGCGACCTACTGGGAGTGAGCACACTCGAGGTGTTCGCGGTGAGCGCCCGCCGACGGGAGGGACTTGTCGAGCTCCTGAGCCGCCTGCGCCGGCTTGCTGCCGAGGAGCGTCAGGCATTACTGCTGCGCTCGATCGCTCAGGTCGCCCGAAGCGCCGCTGGGGAGATCGCTCAGGCGGCGCGCTTCGAGTCACGGGCGATCGAGCTTCCGCTTGATCAACTGGGCTCGCGCGCCGAGATGTTCGAGCGCCGGGCCGAGGAACTGCGAGCGGCACGGGCGGAGGCTCGAGACCTCCTCGAGCGGGGGATGGAGCGGGCGCTCCGCGAGCTCGTCAACGAACCACTCGAACGCCATGCGCGACGCGAGGAGTTCCGGCTGCGGGCCGAGCTCGCCAAGCATCTCGAGGAGCTTGGCGCGAGACCCTCCCCGCGCGAGCTGTCCGCCGAGCTCGAAGGCTGGATCGACGCGAAGATCCGATCCGAGTTTGAGCGGCTGATTCCGCAGTTCGAGGGCGCAATCGCCGATCAGCTAACCGAGCTCGAAGAACGCTATGCACAGGGCATCAAGCGGATCCTCGAGCAGGTCCAGGAAGCAGCAGAGCACGTCTTCGGCGTCCGCGCGAGCGAGGTTCTGCCCGAAACCGGCCTGCGCGCCCCGTCGCGCTTCTCGTTCAAGCTCAAGGACGTCGAGCACGCGCTCGACGTGATCGTCGGGTTCGGGCGGACAATCACCCCGGGTGCGCTCGGCCGGCGACTCGTGGTTCGCGATGCCGAGCAACGCCTGATTGAGATGACCGACCGGCACGCCGGTCGCCTGCGCTCAGAGCTGGCCGGCCGTATCAGCGCGGCGGTCGGCGAATACGAACACGAGTTGAGTGTCGCGGTGGACGAGGCGGTCGAGGTCGGTGACCTGATGCCGGCCCACGCCACCGCGCTCGGCAAAGCACTGCTGGCTCACCATCCGTGCCTGGCACAGGAACTCGCCGTAGGCGAGCTCGAGCGTTACACACCTTCGACGCTGGCTGAACCTGACAGTCTCAAGGCACAGCTCGCCGAGGTCGACGCACGCGGATGGGCGAGTGACGTCGAGGAGTTGCTTCCGGGCGTTGCCTCGATCGCAGCCCCGATCGAGAACCGCGAGCGAGAGGTGGTCGGTGCGGTCGCGATCTCAGGAACCGTTGCGCGTATCTGCTCCGATCGGTCGCCGCGGTTCGAGCTCACGCAGCCCGTGATGGAATGCGCGCATGCGATTTCCCGCGAGCTCGGACGGGCTGCCTGGTAACCGCGATGACATCGCAGGTGGCTGAGCGTCCGCTT
>Ga0335077_10011411_pt1 | contig 11109 bp, 7 predicted proteins | sample Lox_Sample_31_FD_207151 | JGI IMG/M metagenome (GOLD analysis project Ga0335077, IMG submission 207151) | Soil microbial communities from Loxahatchee National Wildlife Refuge, Florida, United States - Lox_Sample_3.1 | ecosystem: Environmental > Terrestrial > Soil > Wetlands | place: USA: Florida...
GATGCTGCAGTGGCGGTTGCTCCAGTCGATCGGGTGGCAGCCGATGCAGCCGGCCAGCTCATCGTTCAACCAGATGCCGCACTGCGGCCCCTGGCTGTTCTCGAACTGCAAGCGCGCCCTGGCGATGAACTCGCGGATGTCGGTAACGGAATGCGTGCGGTCCACCCAGGGAAGCCACTCGCGAAGATATGCGCGATTGCGTTCCACCGTGGCATACAGCGTGTCCGATTCGGTCAAATCGAACAGCCGCAGTTCCATACCGGGCCCGACAGAGCGTCGAAACATCGTGCGATGTTACCATGTGGCGCGGATCATCGCTTTTCGTGATCCGCTGCACCGCGCGCAGCCAGATGCGTCTACGCCCCTCCGGGCTTCTGCGGATTGATGGATTTCGAAATTGCCGGCATCTCCGGTGTCTCCGGGCTTTCGATATACGCCAGCAACCCCGGCTTCAGCAACTCGAAGGCAGTCTGCGGATCGTCCGCAAATTGGAAAAGCTTCAGATCTTCCGGCGAGATCATGTCGTACTTGACCAGCGCATCGAAATTGATGATCTGCTTCCAATAGGCCGTGCCGTAGAGAATGATCGACATTTTCTTGGCCAGCTTCCTGGTCTGCGTCAGCGTGAGCACCTCCATCAGCTCGTCCATGGTTCCGAAGCCGCCCGGAAACACTACCAGCGCCTTGGCCAGGTAAGCGAACCAGAACTTGCGCATGAAGAAATAGTGGAACTCGAAGCTCAGCTCCGGCGTGATGTACGGGTTGGGAAACTGCTCGAACGGCAGTCCGATGTTCAGCCCGACGGTCTTGCCTCCTGCGTCGCTGGCGCCCCGGTTGGCCGCCTCCATGATCCCGGGACCGCCCCCGGAGCAGACCACGAACCGGCGCGTGCCGTTGACGAACTGGCCGCTCCATTGGGTCAGGATTTTCGCCAGCTCTCGCGCTTCGTCGTAATACCGGGCGAGCGGGCCTTGGCCCTCCTGTATCCGAGCCGACCCGAAGAACACCACTGTGTCGCGAATCTGCTGTCGCCGGAAATGCGACAAGGGTTCCAGAAACTCCGCCAGGATGCGAATCGCACGCGCATCCACGCTGTTGAGGAAACCCTCGTTCAAATACGCCACCTGTCGGCGCTGGCCATGGTTGGTGATTGCGCTAGGCATTCTGTTTTAACTCATCGACCTTTCTCTTTAATTCCCGCACCGTCTTCAGCAATTCCGGCAGCTTCGGAAACGACGTCACGGCCCGCAGCCACTCATTGGCCGCGAACGCCGGGGACCCGGAGATGCGTGCTCCTTTTTCGACATCGCCCCCGATCCCGCTCTGTGCGTACACCACCGCTCCTTCGTGCACGGTGAGGTGCCCGCTGGAGCCCACCTGCCCCGCCAGTACCACGTTGCGCTCCAGCACCGTGCTCCCGGCAAGTCCGGTCTGCGCGCAGATGATATTGTCCTCGCCCACCGTGCAAGCATGCCCAACCTGCACCAGGCTGTCGATCTTGGCGCCGCGCTTCACACGTGTTTCGCCGACAGTGGCGCGATCCACCGAGGTCAGCGACTGTACCTCGACGTCGTCTTCCAGCACAGTCACGCCGCTCTGCACAATCTTGACCTGGACGCCATCGGCGCGCCGGGCAAATCCGAAACCGTCACCTCCTACAACCACGCCGTTCTGCAGGATCACGCGGTTGCCGATCTTGCAGAATTCTCGCACCACGGCATGCGAATGCGCCAGGAAATCGTCGCCGATCTCCACCCCTTCGTAGATCACCACGTGCGGATGCAGAACCGCGTTGCTGCCGATGCGGACCCGCTCTCCCACTACGGCGAACGGACCAATCGAGCTGTTGTCACCAAGGACCGCTGAAGGCGCGATGCAGGCCAGCGGATGAACTCCAGGAGCCGACCGCGGGGGTTGGTAAAACAGGGCCAGCGCGCGGGCGAAATCCAGGTAGGGATTCCCGGAAACCAGGCAGGCGATATCCAGCCCGGTGACCGCCTCGGACACCAGGATAGCGCTGGCTTTCGTGTGCTTTACCTTGGGCGCGTATTTCGGGTTCGACAGGAACGTCAGGTGGCCGGCAGCAGCGTGCTCCATCCCCGCGACGCCGCGAATCTCGATGTCGGCGTCGCCTTCGAGGCGGCATCCGAGCCGCTCTGCAATTTCACGCAGTTTCATATCAAATACGCACTTATAGGGTAACCTGTTGTGGCGTGACTCGCCCCGGCCTGCATCGCGCGGACGACGAAAACCGATCGTCCGCGCCACGCCTCACCGCTCCGCGCTACATTCATTCCCGGATAGGGTTCAATAGAAACATGCGTTACCTGTGTGGGATTCTGCTTCTGTCTGTTTTGCCGGCGGCGGCACAAATGTCCGGACGGGTCTCCGGATCGGTTGCCGACGTCTCCGGTGCTCCCGTACCCAACGCCGACGTCTCGCTCTTTCTGGCCGGCGGCACGCGGCCCCTGCTGAAATCCAAAACTGCGAGCGACGGCACGTTCAACGTGATTGGAATTCGTCCCGCCGACTACGATCTCATGGTCGAAGCCGCCGGATTCGTCAAGGCCACTGTACATGGCATCACGGTCGATGCCTCGCGCGAAACGCCTGTTCCGCGCATCACGCTCCAACTCGCCACCGTCACCTTCAAGGTCGATGTGAACGCCGCCGAAACCCCGGTCGAAACGGCCAACGCCGAGATCAGCGGCACTGTCACCATGGACGAGATCCGCAACCTGCCGATTCTCGACCGCGACGTCCTCAACATCCTGCAAACCCAACCCGGCGTGGCGTCGAACGGCAACTCCTATACCGTGATCAACGGCCTGCGTACCTCCTATTCGAATATGACGCTGGACGGCGTGAACATCCAGGACAACTACGTCCGCGACAACGCCCTCGACTACACCCCCAACAAGCTGCGCATCGGGCAGGTCCGCCAAGTGACCCTGATCACGTCCAACGCGAACTCCGCCGCGGCGGGCGGAGCGACCGAGGCCGCCTTCTCCACCCCTTCCGGCAGCAACCAGAACCATGGCGAGGTCTTCTGGTACAACCGCAACAACCATTTCGCGGCCAATGACTGGTTCAATAACCAGGCAGGCATCGGACGGCCGTTCCTGAACCAGAACCAGTTCGGCGGCGACATGGGCGGCCCCATCAAGAAGGACAAGCTCTTCTTCTATGGCAGCTATGAAGGCATCCGCGCGCACCAGCAAACACCACAGGATTACACTGTCCTGACACCCTCGGCGCGCGCCGGCATTTTCACCTACGACGTGGGCGACACGCTCCGTCAGGTCAACCTGCTGGCTCTCCGCGGCCTGACCGTCGTCGACCCCGGCGTGCAGCCGCTGCTGAATCAGGTGCCCACCACGATCAACAACTCCGATGTCGGCGACGGGCGCAATACCGGCGGTTACCGCTTTAACCAGCGCGCCAACGAACTCCTCGACAACTTCACAGGCCGCCTCGATTACAACCTCAGCCTGAAACACGCCTTCAGCGGATCGTATTCGCACAACCGCGACAACAGTGACCGCCCGGACGCTTCCAATAACTACGGCGTTGTGCCTGCAGTCTACAATCCGACGCACGCCGACCTGATGGCGCTCTCCTGGCGATTCACCCCCGGCGGTAGCATCACAAACGAGTTGCGGGGTGGGTTCAACCTGACATACGGCTACTTCAACAACACTCAGAACACGCCGGCATACATCCTTGGTATTCCGAGTGCCGGTGACGGGAACCCGCTGTTTTCGAATCCTGTCAATACGTTTCTCACCCAGGGCCGCACCACCAACACCTACAACATCTCCGACGATGCTGCCTGGCAGCATGGCCGTCATTACATCCAATTCGGTTTCCACTTCCAGCACATCGGCATCGAATCGTACGACCAGGCGGGTGTAGTCCCAACCTTCAACCTCCTCATGGGCTCAGGGCAGCCTGCGCTCTCGCGCCGCGACCTGCCCGGCATCACGACTACCGACCTCACGACAGCCAACGCTCTCCTCGCCACACTCGGCGGATATGTCGATGGCTATAGCCAGACCTTCAACGTGACCAGCCGCACCTCGGGCTACGTCAACGGCGCGCCATTCCTACGCCACTTCCTGCTGAACAACTACGCCTTTTACATCCAGGACCGCTTCAAGCTCGCCCCTCGCCTCACACTGACCCTTGGCCTACGCTACGAATTGCCCGGCGTCGTCGACGAGCGTGATTCGCTCGAACTCTCGCCAGTACAGCAGGGCAGCGCCAAGCAGACCCTGCTTTCCAACGCCACCCTGAACTTCGCCGGCTCCTCCGCCGAGCGCCCGTGGTACAACCGCGATTACAAGAACTTCGCTCCCAACTTCGGTTTTGCCTGGGATGTCTTCGGCAACGGCCGCACCGCCGTCCGCGGCGGCTACTCGTTCAGCTACGTCAACGATCAGGCCATCCTGTCTCCCGAGACTCTGCTGGAATTGAACGCCGGACTTCAGGGTGTCTCTGCCGACACCGGCTACAGCAACCGCGTCTCAACCGGGCTCCCGGCAATTCCGGTACCGACGTTTCAGGTGCCCACCACCGTCGCCGCCAATTACGCCACCAACCCGTTCAACACCGTCGGCATGATCGACCCCAATCTCCACATCCCGCACGTCCAGCAATATTCCATCGGCATCCAGCACGAAATTCGCGGCACCATCATTGAAGCCCGCTATGTTGGCAACCATGTGGTGGGTGCCTACCGCGCCTTCGACTTCAATCAGGTGGTGATCAACCAGAATGGCTGGCTGGCCGACTTCCTGCGCGCTCAAAATAACGGATATCTCTCGCAGGCCGCCAACGGCGTCTTCAATCCCGCCTACAACCCCACCATCCCCGGCAGTCAGCAGCTTACTCTCTTTCCGAAACTGGTGAAAGGAGCGCTCACCGACCCTAATGCGATCAACTACCTCCAGACCGGCGAGGCTGGCGAGCTCGCGAACTACTACCAGACCAACGGATACAATCCGACCAACGCGGTGCCCTTCTACCAGAACCCCAATGCACTGGGCACCGACTTCCTCACCAACTATTCCAGCTCGAGTTACAACGCGCTTCAGCTCGAAGCCCGTCACCGCACGAAATCGGGTCTGAGCGTCTCTGCGAATTACACCTTCTCCAAGGTCCTCAGCGATGCCGACGGTGACGTCCAGTCCCGCCTTCAGCATTTCCTGGACATCAACAATCCGAAGATCGAGCGTTCGCGCGCGAATTTCGATCTCACCCACATGATCAAGGCGAATGGCTACTACCAGCTTCCCTTCGGCAAAGGCCACTGGCTCTCGTATCACCCCATTGATCGCGTCATCGGCGGATGGACCCTGGGCGGCATCATGACATGGCAGAGCGGAGCCCCGTTCTCCATCACCAGCGGACGGGGCACTCTCAACCGCGAATCGCGCTCCTATTACAACGACGCCAACACTCTTCTCACCGGTTCGCAGCTCGCCAACGTCGTGAAATTCCAGATGACCGGAAATGGCCCCATGATGATCGCGCAATCCGCCATCAACCCGGCCGACGGAACCGGCGTCAATCCCGACGGCGGCCCCTGGTTTAACGGCCAGGTCTTCTTCAATCCCACCGCGGGCACCATCGGCGGCCTCCAGCGCCGCATGTTCGACGGCCCCTGGACCTTCGATCTTGATACCAGCCTGAACAAGACCATTCAATTCACTGAAGCCAGGAGCCTCGAGCTCCGCATGGACGCCATCAACTGCCTCAATCACGCGACATTCTGGAGCGGCGATCAGAACATTAACACCACCACTTTCGGCGTAATCTCTTACATGTTTTATAATCCCCGGGTAGTGCAATTCGGTTTGCACTTCCGCTTCTGATGCCCGACCTACTTGAAGCCATCACCGGCGCCCGGGTCTTCGACCTCGCGCAGCCCTACTTCACCGGCATGCCGCACTACCCGACGCACCCACCGTTCCTTTTCGGCCTGACCAAGCAGCACGGCGATTCGGTCGGACCAGCCGGCAACAGTTCGGCCGCCGACGCAATCGCGCTCGGCAGCCACGTCGGCACGCACATCGATGCCCTATGCCACTTCTCGCGCGGCGGCAAACTCTATGGCGGCGTCGAAGTGGCGGCGGCACAGTCGTACGGCGGCGGCCTCCGGCAATACCCGGTCGACACTATCGCCCCAATCCTGCGCCGCGGCGTGCTCCTCGATCTCGCGCCCGGTGATCCTTTGCCCGCCGATTGCGAAGTCACGCCCGAAATGCTGGATCGCGCGCAAGAGTGCGAGATCCGCCCCGGAGATGTGGTTCTCCTTCGCACCGGCTGGGCGCGCTACTTCGAAACGCCGCGCCAATTCGTCAACGACGCCCGCGGCCCCGGGCCCGCCATTGCCGGGGCACGGTGGCTCAGCTCACGGGGCGTCTTCGCCGCCGGCGCCGATACTGTGGCATTCGAGAAACTCCCCGATCCATCCATGCCGGTCCACGTTCACCTCCTGGTGGAAAGCGGCATCCACATCATCGAGTGTTTGAACCTGGAAGCGTTGGCGGCCGCCGGCGTTAACGAATTCGCCTTTGTAGCCGCGCCCTTGAAGATCCGGGGCGCCACCGGCGCCCCCATTCGTCCTCTTGCCTTAGTGGCACAGGGTTCCTAGCAGCGGTTAGTTGGCCTGCTCGATGCGGACGGTACCCACGGTCGTGGCAACGTGAATGGTCGCGCCGCCGGAGCCCGCATCGAAGGACAGGCTGCCTCCCAGACCGGGGATGCCCCACTTGCCCTTCGACGGCTGCACGGGGTAGTTGGTGGTGACGACTCCAACCGTGGTAGCGGCATCGAAGTGGGCGGAGTAGTCATGCGGGACGGTTATGGCGATGGCTCCGTTGGTGGCGGTTACGTCGAGACCGGCGCCATCCCAGTGATCGCCGCCTAGCGCGATGGCGATGGCGCCGTTGGCAACCTTCCCCTGGACCTGGCCGCCGAGGCTGGCAAGTGCGACGGCCCCATTGCTGACAGTGAACTGGATGTGACCTTGAAGGTCGTTGATGGAGATGGCGCCGTTGGCGGTGGTGAGAGCCAGGTCCGCCGCTCGGGGCACGTAGATTTCGTAACTCACCGACCAGTTTCGGGATAGCGAGGAACTCGGGCCGGAGGCGCGCACCTGGTTGTTGGAGGTATCGATGTTGACCTGTGTGGCGAGGACCTGTGCATCGTAGACGGTTGCCGCGGCGGCCTGGATCTGGGCGCGGATCAGAACGTCGGAGGCGTCCCAGCCATGAATGGCGATCGCGCCGTTCGCGGCGGCGACGGCGAGCGAACCGCCGAACGGAGCCGGGATCTCGACGATCTGGCAGTACGTCTCCAGACCGTTTATGCGCCAGGTGGATTGGCCGCATTGCAGGCTGGGAGCTTGTGCGAGGACCGCGGCGGCGACAGTGAGCAGGGCAAGGATGGTTTTCATTTCGGTTCTCCTGATGGAATGCTACGAGGAGATCAGGACAGGGAGATACCGAATTCCGGTGAGCGGCGGTCGCGGATGATGAACGGTGCGCGCCGTTCATCGCGGCTGGCGACCACTCATGGAAGGGGACGGCCGGTCAAACGACCAGCGTTTCGACCGGCAGGCCCCAGAACAGGCCCGATTCGATGACGCCGGGCACGGCCTTGATATCGCGTTCGGTCTCGGGGCCGATTTCGGGAAACCGGACGTCGAGGATGAGGTTGCCGTTTTCGGTGACTACCGGGCCATCTTTGCCTTTGGCGGGGCGGAGGATGACTTCACTGGCGCCGAGTTTCAGCAGGCCGGCTTCGGCAACCGTCAACCCCAGCAGGTGCACTTCGACCGGGATCGGAAAGCGCTCGCCGAGTTTTGGAACGAGCTTGGACTGGTCCACGAGGATATAGGGCTTGGGCGAAGCGTAGATCAGGAGCTTTTCTTTGAACATCGCGCCGCCGCGGCCTTTGATCAGATTGCGGCCGGGGTCGACCTCGTCCGCGCCGTCGAAGGACCAGTTGGGACGAGCGGCGACCAGCGAGGTGACGGGCAAACCGCAGGCGACGCAGGCGAGCTCGGCTTCCGCGGAAGTGGGGATCGCGACGCAGCGGAGTTTTTCGTGCTGGATCCGCTCGCCGATAGCCTGTACGGCGAGGAAACTCGTCGAACCGGAACCGACGCCGATCACGTCGCCGTCTTTGACCATTCCCGCGATTTCGGCGGCGAGCTTATCCTTGGCAGGGCGATTGGAGATTTCGCCCGACCACTTCAGGTAGTCTGCGAATTGGGACGTCCAGCGCATGAAGGCGGAGGGCACTCACAGTTTGTGGCCGATGGCTTTGGCCTGGCTGAAGAGGTAGAGATAGTCGGTGCCGCCGGCTTTGGAGTCAGTGCCGGACATATTGAAGCCGCCGAACGGGTGGGCGCCCACTACCGCGCCGGTGCACTTGCGGTTGATGTAGAGGTTGCCGACGTGGAACTCGCGCTTGGCACGCTCGATCTTATCCGGGCTGGTGGTGTAGACCGCGCCGGTGAGACCGTACTCGGTGTTGTTGGCGATGGCGAGAGCCTCGTCGTAATCGCGAGCCCTGATGACTGCGAGCACCGGGCCGAAGATCTCCTCCTGCGAGAGACGAGCCTGCGGGCCGATATCGGCGATCACCGTCGGCTGGATGAAGTAGCCCTCGCCCGCGGCACGCGCGCCTCCGGCGATCAGGCGGCCTTCTTTTTTGCCGATCGCGATGTAGTTCAGGATCGACTTCATGGCGCCCTCGTTGATCACCGGGCCCATGGGCGCATTCTCCTCCGGCGAGCCGATCTGAATCTGTTCGGCGGCATCTTTCAGCCTGGAAAGAAACTCGTCGTAGATATCCTGGTGCACGATGGCGCGCGAGCACGCAGAGCATTTCTGGCCCTGGTATCCGAAGGCTGCGGCGGTCACGCCGGCGACCGCGGCGTCGAGATTGGCGTCCGCATCGACCACGATGGTGTCCTTGCCGCCCATCTCGAGCACCGTGCGCTTGATCCAGACCTGGCCCTTCTGAGGCTGCGCGGCACGCGTGTTGATATCCAGGCCGACGTCGCGCGAGCCGGTGAAGGCGATATACCGGGTCTTGGGATGTGCGACGACTCCATTGCCGAAGGTCGCGCCCGCGCCCGGGCAGAAGTTCACCACCCCCGGAGGAAGGCCCGCTTCTTCCAGGGCCTCGAAGAATTTGGCGGCGATGGTGGGGGAATCGCTCGAGGGCTTGAGGATGACGGTGTTGCCGCAGACGATGCTGGCGGCGGTCATGCCGAGCGCGATGGCGTTGGGGAAGTTCCACGGTGAGATGACGGCGCCCACGCCCAGCGCGATGTAGCGCAGGTAATCGCGCTCGCCGGGAAGTTGGACCACGGGTTCGGCCTTATCGAGCACTAGCGCCTGGCGCGCGTAGAGCTCCAGAAAGTCGATGGCTTCGCACGTGTCGGCCTCGGCTTCGTCGTAGTTCTTGCCTACCTCGAGCACCAGCCAGGCGTTGAATTCGTACTTGCGCTTGCGCAGGATTTCGGCGGTGCGGAAGAGAATGCCAGTGCGCTGTTCGATTGGGGCGTACTTCCAGGTTTCGAACGCGGCGAGAGCGGCCTGCATGGCGGGTTCGACGTGCTCGGCCCCGGCCTTCTGGTGAATGCCAACCACCTCGGACGGCTTCGCCGGGTTAATAGAGCGGATCTTTTCGCTGGTCTTGAGCCGTTTGCCGCCGATCACGAGATCGTATTCGCGGCCGAGTTCCTTGCGCACTTGGGCGATCGCCTCGCGCATGCCGCGGGCGTTCTCTTCAAGGCGGTAATTGGCGAGCGGCTCGTTTTTGAACGCGCCGGTAGTGGAAGTTTGGGTTGTGGTTGCCATCGGGATAGTCTATAGCTAGTATACCTAAGCGACATTTCAGCTCAGTAAGCGCTTACAGGCAGGTACACGATGCATCGTCTGCTGTGGATCTTGACCCTTCCTCTGGCCGCGCAACCCGTGTTTCAGGGAAGCGACATATTTCCGCCGGAGGAGTTCTCGGCACGCCGGGCACGCCTCATGGCGAAAATCGGAGACGCGGTGGCGATTCTGCAGGGCACCACGGAGCGCCCGGGCGAGCAGCCGCTGCGGCAGGCGAACCAGTTTTTCTATATTTCTGGCGTGGTCGAGCCGCGCGCAATCCTGGTGATGGACGGCAGCGCCAAGCGCTCGACTCTATTCCTAAACCCGAAAAATGAGCGCCGCGAGAGGAACATGTTCGGGCCGGGCTTGGTCCCGGGCGAGGAGGCGGCACGCACCACGGGCATCGAGTCCGTGCTCGCCCGCGACGATTTCAAGGCGCTGCTCGATAGCGTGGCCAAAGAGGGCCGGACGATCTACACACCGTTCCGGCCGGAAGTGTTGGGGTGCGCCTCGGCAAGCGATCCGGCCGCCCTTGCCCGCGCCACTAAAAACGACCCGTGGGACGGGCGCGAGTCGCGCGAGGAGGCGTTCATCGCGCACCTGAAGAACCAGTCGCCCAAATCGGAAATCAAGGACCTCGACCTGATTCTCGACGAGCTGCGCGGTACCAAAAGCCCCCGCGAAATCGCCGTTCTGCGCGAGGCGACGCGGATCGCTGGGCTGGGAATCATCGAAGCCATGCGCGACGCCCGGCCGGGGATGAAGGAGTATGAGCTGCAAGCCGACGCCGAGTACGTGTTCAAGAAAAACGGAGCGTATGGGCCGGCCTATTTCGCGCTGATCGCGACCGGCGAAAACACCTGGTATTCGCATTACCACCGCGACACGCGAGCCCTGGACGACGGCGACCTGGTGCAGTTCGACTATGCGCCGGACTACAAGTACTACGCGAGCGACGTTACACGCGTGTTCCCGGCCAATGGAAAATTCACTCCCAGGCAGCGCGAGTTCTACACGATCTACTTGCGGCTCTACCAGGCTCTGATGACCTCGATCCGGGTGCACGCGCTTCCAGCGGACGTGATCCGGACCGCCGTTGGAAAGATGGACGCGATCCTGGTGAACTACCCGTTCACCGACGAGAGGATCAGGAAGGCAGCCGCTGAATTTGTTGAACGGTATCGCAACAGCCGGGCGAACTCGCTCG
>Ga0335077_10011412_pt1 | contig 11108 bp, 9 predicted proteins | sample Lox_Sample_31_FD_207151 | JGI IMG/M metagenome (GOLD analysis project Ga0335077, IMG submission 207151) | Soil microbial communities from Loxahatchee National Wildlife Refuge, Florida, United States - Lox_Sample_3.1 | ecosystem: Environmental > Terrestrial > Soil > Wetlands | place: USA: Florida...
GGGCGCAGGGTCGAGGCGACCCGGAAGGTCGACCCGGACCTGATCGGCGGCGTCGTCATCCAGGTCGGGTCGTACCGGCTCGACGCGAGCGTGCGCGGCCGCCTCGAGCGGCTGCGCCGAGAGCTGGCAACTGCATGAGAAGGGAGTCTTCGTGAAACTGAGGCCGGAGGAGATCACCTCGATCCTGAAGCAGCGGATCGAGGAGTACGACGTCGAGACCGACCTCGCCGAGGTCGGAACCGTGCTGCAGGTCGGCGACGGCATCGCCCGGATCTACGGGCTCGAGAACGCCGTCGCGCTCGAGATGCTCGAGCTGGAGCACGGCGTCGTCGGCCTCGCGTTCAACCTCGAGGAGGACAACGTCGGCGCCGCGCTGTTCGGCGAGTGGGAGCACGTCAAGGAGGGCCAGCCGGTCAAGCGCACCGGCAACGTCGCCAGCGTGCCGGTCGGCGACGGGCTGCTCGGTCGCGTGGTCGACCCGCTCGGGCGGCCGCTCGACGGCGCCGGGCCGATCTCCTCGAACGAGACCCGCCCGCTGGAGTTCAAGGCGCCGGGCGTCGTCGACCGCCAGCCGGTGAAGGAGCCGCTTCAGACCGGGATCAAGGCGATCGACGCGATGACCAACGTCGGCCGTGGACAGCGCGAGCTGATCATCGGCGACCGCTCGACCGGCAAGACGGCGATTCTCGTCGACACGATCCTCAACCAGCGCGACCAGGACCTGGTCTGCATCTACGTCGCGATCGGCCAGAAGGCCTCGACCGTGGCGCAGGTCTACGAACGCCTCAGGGAGGCAGGCGCGATGGACTACACGATCATCGTCAGCGCCGGCGCCGCCGAGGCCGCGCCGATCAAGTGGATGGCACCGTTCGCGGGCTGCGCCATGGGCGAGCACATCATGTTCAAGGGCGGCCACGCACTCTGCATGTACGACGACCTGTCGAAGCACGCGGACGCCTACCGCCAGATGTCGCTCCTGCTGCGCCGCCCGCCCGGCCGCGAGGCCTTCCCGGGCGACGTCTTCTACCTGCACTCGCGGCTGCTCGAGCGGGCCTGCAAGCTGAACGACGAGCTCGGCGCGGGCTCGCTGACCGCGCTGCCGTTGATCGAGACCCAGGCCGGCGACATCGCCGCCTACATCCCGACCAACGTCATCTCGATCACGGACGGCCAGATCTTCCTCGAGTCCGACCTGTTCTTCTCAGGCGTGCGGCCGGCGGTCGACGTGGGCCGGTCGGTCTCGCGTGTGGGCGCGAGCGCGCAAACGAAGGCGATGAAGAAGGTTGCCGGCCGGCTGCGCCTCGACCTCTCGCAGTACCGCGAGCTCGAGGCGTTCGCGCAGTTCGGCTCCGAGCTCGACGCTGCCACCCAGCAGACCCTTGCGCGCGGCGAGCGCATGGTCGCGACGCTGAACCAGCCGCAGTACGACCCGTGGCCGATGGAGGAACAGGTGGTCGCGCTCTACGCCGGGATCAACGGCTACCTCGACGAGATTCCGACCGAGCAGGTGCAGCGCTTCCAGGACGAGCTGCGCGAGTTCATGAAGGCCGAGGAGTCGGTTCTGAGGGAGATCCGCGAGACCGGCGACCTGGGCGACGAGCTGGGCGAGCGCCTGAGCGCCCAGATCGAGAAGTTCAAGGGCGCCTTCGCGGTCAAGGAAGAAGAGCCTCTGGTCGCGTAGTAGTGGCGACGCTGCAGGACATCAAGCGGCGGATCCGGTCGGTCCGGAACACGCGCAAGATCACCAAGGCGATGGAGCTCGTCGCCGCGGCGCGCCTGCGCCGGGCCGAGGAGCGCATCGTGCAGATGCGCGACTTCGCCGACCGGATGCAGGAGCTGACGGCCGGCACGGCGCGGGCGGCGGCCTCGCTGCGGGGCCTGAAGCTGCTGCAGCAGCGCGAGCCGAAGACGGTGGCGATCGTCGCGCTGACCGGCGACCGCGGCCTGGCCGGTGCCTTCAACGGGCAGGTCCTCCGCCGGGCCTTCGCGATCGAGCGCGGCCTCAAGGCGGAGGGCAAGCAGGTGCGCTGGCTGGTCGTCGGCCGCAAAGGGCGCTCGACGCTCGAGTTCCGCCGCTACCGGCTCGACCGGGCGTGGATGGGATTCACCGAGCGGCCCGCCTACTCGGACGCGCAGGCAGTCGCCCACCGGCTCGCCGAGCTCTACGAGGCCGAGGAGATCGACCGCGCGGTCGCGGTCTACAACGAATACGTCTCGCCGCTCGTGCAGCGCGTCACCGAGCAGCAGCTGCTGCCGATCTCGGGAGAGGTTCTCACGCGCGCGCAAGAGGAGGAGCGCCAGGAGCAGCAGGCGATGCTCGGCGACTTCATCTACGAGCCCGAGCCGGAGCAGATCCTCGAGCGGCTGCTTCCGGTCTACCTCGAGACGGTGATCTACCGGGCGCTGCTCGAGTCCTCGGCCTCCGAGCTCGGCGCACGGATGACCGCGATGCGCAACGCCTCGAGCAACGCCGGCGAGCTGATCGACAGCCTGACGCTCGACCTGAACCGCGCCCGCCAGGCCGAGATCACCCAGGAGATCCTGGAAGTGGTCGCCGGCGCCGACGCGCTCACGCAATAGCCGCTGCAAACCTTCGCGGCATACCGTCGTCTATAGTCTGCGGACTCCTAGCTGATGGCCCGGCAAGAAGAAAAAGTCGTCGTCTCCGCCGGCGCGGGCGGCCTCGGGGCTGCCATCGCGACCGAGAGCGGCTCCGACCTCGGCGTCGAGATGGAGGAGGTCAAGGCCCGAGGCTACTGGGAGCTCGTCTGGCGGCGGTTCCGCAAGGACAGGGTGGCGATCGGCAGCGGCATCTTCATCATCCTGCTGGTCGCGTTCGCCTTCGGCGGCTCTCCGATCGTCAGGCACTACGTCGGGCACGGGCCGAACGACCTCTTCCTCTACCCGCCCGCCGTGAACAGGGCGTTCCTGCCGGCGAACCCGTGGACGCACGTGAAGAACGCGAACACGGGCCACACCGACATCCTCGTGCTCGGGGCCGCGAACCGGCTCGGCCAGGACGAGCTGCTGCGCCTGATGTACGGCGCGCAGATCTCCCTCGAGGTGGCCATCCTCTCGACGTTGGGGGTGATGCTGATCGGGGTGATCCTCGGCTCGGCGGCGGGCTACTTCCGAGGCTGGTCCGACACGATCATCTCCCGCATCACGGAGATCACGATGGCGTTCCCGGTGCTGATCTTCGTGATCTCGCTGGCGGCCACGGTCGGCCCGCGGCTCGACAGCATCACCTTAGGAGTCTTCCCCCAGGGCGTGATCACGCTCGTGCTGATCTTCACCCTGTTCGGCTGGTTCTACCCGGCCCGCATCATGCGCGCCCAGGTCCTGTCGATCAGGGAGAAGGAGTACGTGGAGGCGGCGCGGATGGTCGGCGCCAGCGACGCCAGGATCATCCGCTCACACGTCCTGCCGCACCTCGTCGCGCCGATGATCGTCTACTCGACGTTGATCGTTGCCTCGTACGTGCTGTTCGAGGCGGGCCTCTCGTTCCTCGGCGTGGGCATCAAGTTCAACGCGAGCTGGGGGAACCTGCTCTCGGGCGCGGTCGACTTCTACACGACGCGGCCGCTGCTGATGGTCTGGCCGGGCCTGGCGCTGATGCTGACGACGCTCGCTTTCAACCTGCTCGGCGACGGCCTGCGCGACGCGTTCGATCCGCGCGCAAGCCACATGTAGACGCCGTCGCGGCGCGTTTCACAAGTCACTAACCAAACCTTCACGCGTACGTCTCATGTGCATGGACGGGGCCAGGCGCCCGTCGCGGCTCGGGGATGCCCCGACCGAATTCACGGAAAGGAGAGACATGCACAGACGGCTATGGCTTTCGGTCGCGATGCTCGTGACCGGAGCAAGCCTTCTCGTCGCAGCGAGTTTCGCGAGTGCAGGCACCTCCTCCCATGCGCTGAAGCAGGGAGGGATCTGGAAGTACGGGACGACAGGGGCTTCGGTCCAGGTCGACCCGCAGATCGCCTACATCACCACCGCGTGGTGGCTCGAGTACTCGACCGCAGCGAAGCTCTACAACTATCCGGACAAGCAGGGCCCGGCGGGCTCGACCCTCCACCCTGAGGTTGCGTCAGGCTTCACCGTTTCCAAGAACGGCAAGACGTACACCTTCACGATCCGGAAGGGCTTCAAGTTCAGCAACGGCAAGCCGGTGACTCCGGCGAGCTTCAAGTACGCGATCAACCGTGTCGCGAACAAGCAGCTCGCTTCCCCGGGCGCACAGTTCATCACCGACCCGAACGGCACCAACATCGTCGGGGCGCAGGCGGTGAACAACGGCCAGGGGAACAGCGTCAGTGGCGTCGTCGTCAAGGGTCAGAAGCTGATCATCCACCTGACCAAGCCGGACGGCACCTTCATGGCGAAGATCACCATGCCGTTCTTCCAGGCAACCTCCACGGTGCTTCCTCTGACCCAGGAGGTCGTCTCGGTCAACGGCAACAACCTGCCGTCTGCGGGCCCGTACTACTACTCGCGCAACGACGTGAACCAGCTGACGTCGATTCGGCGCAACAAGTACTACAAGAGCGGCCCGGGCCGGACCCGGCCGCACAACCTGCAGGGCCTCGACGTGTTCTGGAACCAGAACGAGGCAACGCTGTTCAACCAGGTGACGGCCAACCAGGTCGACGAGGATCCTGTTCCTCCGCCCGACCAGGTGCAGGGCATCGCCAACAAGTACGGGAAGAACAAGACCCGGTTCTGGGCGAAGTCTCAGAACTGCACGGGGTACTTGCCCTTGAACATGGCGAACAGCCTGTTCAAGAACAACCTCAAGCTCCGCCAGGCCGTCAACTACGCGATCGAGCGTGCGCCGTACGTCGGCCAGGCCGGTCCGTACGCCGGCGACACGTGGACGCACATCTTCAACCCGGGCGTTCCCGGTTGGAGGAATGTCAGCCTCTACAAGCGGAACCTGACCACGGCGAAGAAGCTCGCCAAGGGCAACCTGAGGAATGGCAAGATCACGGTGTACTTCCGCTCGTCGGGCTCGGTGAACCCGGCACAGGCCCAGATCGTCCGCGGTGACCTCATCAGCCTCGGCTTCCAGCCGGGCAACATCACGATGAAGGGCTTCTCGGGCGGCAACATCTACACGGCCATGGGCGTCAAGGGCAACGACGCCGACATGGGTGTGTCGATGGGCTGGTGCTCGGACTACCCGGATCCGTACGACTGGCTCAACGTCCTGCTCTACGGACCGTCGATCCAGGCGGACAACAACGTGAACTACTCGTACATGAACATCGGGAAGTGGAACACGAAGTTGGCGCAGGCCGCGAAGCTCGTCGGCCCGAAGCGCTACAAGACCTACGGCCAGCTTGATCTCGACATCATGAAGCAGGTTGCGCCGTTGGCTGCCACGCGCACGTACAACAACCGCTACTACTTCTCCAGTCGCATCAACCCGAAGAGCCTCGTGTACCAGGGCATCTACCAGGACTTCAGCATCGGCGCGATGGCGCTGAAGTAGGACGCTGAAGGAGGCTCTGCAGAACGAAGGAAACAAACGTGAGGCGCCGGCACCAGCCGGCGCCTCACGCGTTAACGACCAATAGGTAGGATCCCGAACGGAGGCGGCCAAGGCACATGTTCCGATATCTCGTCAGGCGAATCCTCTGGGCGATCCTGCTCTTCATCATCATCACGTTCGTCACGTTCGTGATCTTCTTCATGGGCCCGAACGACCCGGCCCGTGCGCAGTGCGGCGGTGACCAGGCGCGGCCGGCCTGCCTGAAGCTCGTCACCGAGCACTACGGGCTGAACAAACCCCTCTACATCCAGTACTGGCGCTTCTTCGACCGCCTGGTCGTCCATCAGAACCTCGGCTACTCGTACGCGAACGGCCAGGGCATCAACCAGGCGATCGGCCAGGCGGCGCCGGTGACCGCGTCGCTCGTCTTCGGCGGCGCAGTGCTCTGGATGCTGATCGCGCTCACGCTCGGCGTCTACTCGGCGCTGCGCCCGCGCTCGCTCTTAGACCGGACGGCGATGGTGTTCGTCCTGATCGGGATCTCCGCGCATCCGGTCTGGATCGGGCTGATCTTCGAGTACGTCTTCGGCGTCAAGCTGGGATGGACGCCGATCGCGAACTACGCCAACTTCTTCGGTGCGCCGAAAGGCTCCGGCCTGCCTGGCGGCCCCTGGCAGTGGTTCTACCACATGATCTTGCCGTGGATCACCTTCGCCCTCCTGTTTGCGGCGCTGTACGTCCGGATGGTCAGGGCGAACGTGATGGAGACCTTGAACGAGGACTTCGTCCGCACGGCTCGCGCCAAGGGCGCGCCGGAGCGGCAGGTCCTGGTCTCCCACGTGCTCCGCAACGCCCTCCTGCCCGTCGTGACGATGCTCGGCATGGACATCGGGGTCGCCCTGGGCGGCGCCGTCTTCACCGAGACCGTCTACCAGCTCCCGGGGCTCGGCCGCACCTTGATCATCGGGGTCTCGGCGAACGACTTCGCGACGGTTCAGGGAGTGGTGGTGTTCGCGACGATCGCGATCTTATTGTTCAACTTGATCGTCGACGTTCTCTACGCCTGGATCGACCCGCGAATCCGGCTGGCATAGAGCGCCTGATGCTGACGACGGTGATACCGCAAGCGGTACCGTAGGACCTGCACCATGGCTCTGCTCGAAGTCAAGGACCTTAAAACGTCCTTCCATACCGAGGACGGCATCGTCGGCGCGGTCGACGGCGTCTCCTTCTCGGTCGAGAAGGGTCAGACGCTCGGCATCGTCGGCGAGTCCGGCTCGGGCAAGAGCGTCACCTGCCTGACGATCATGGGCCTGAACGCGAAGCGGAACACGACTTCCAGCGGCGAGGCGATCTGGAAGGGCAAGAACCTGCTCACGATGAAGTCGCGTGAGCTGCGCGAGATTCGGGGAAATGACATCTCGATGATCTTCCAGGACCCGATGACCTCGCTGAACCCGGTGCACACGATTGGCCGGCAGCTGATCGAGGCCGTGCAGCTTCACCGGGACGTCTCCAACCGCGTCGCGCGCGCCCGGGCGGTCGAGCTGCTGAAGGCGGTGGGGATCCCGCGCGCAGCGCAGCGGATCGGCGACTACCCGCATCAGTTCTCCGGCGGCATGCGGCAGCGCGTGATGATCGCGATGGCGCTCATCAACGACCCCGATCTCCTGATCGCGGACGAGCCGACCACGGCGCTCGACGTGACCACGCAGGCCCAGATCCTGACGCTGATGAAGCGGCTTCAGGAGGAGTTCGGGAGCGCGATCATCCTCATTACCCACGACCTCGGCGTGGTCGCGGAAGCGGCCGACGACGTGCTCGTCATGTACGGCGCGAGGGTGGTCGAGCAGGCCAACATCGACGACCTCTTCAACCGGCCCCAGCATCCCTACACGTGGGGCCTGATGGGCTCGCTGCCGCGGCTCGACGTCGACGTCGAGCGCCTGACGCAGATTCCCGGCCAGCCGCCCTCGCTGCTGCGGCCCCCGCACGGCTGCCGGTTCCACCCACGCTGCTCGTACGTGATGGAGGTCTGCAAGACGACCGTTCCGGAGCTCCTGCCCACGCAGCGGGAGCCCGAGCACCTTCAGGCCTGCCACCTCGACGAGGAGACGAAGGACAGGGAGGCGGCCAAGCTGCTCGAGTCGACGATGGCGGAGACGGGCTAGGTGGAGGCCGCCACCAGCTCCGCGATCGACAGGGGCGATCTCCTCGTCGTCGACGACGTCAAGAAGCACTTCCCGATCACGCGCGGGATCATCTTCCAGAAGCAGGTCGGCTCGGTGCTGGCGGTCGACGGCGTGTCGTTCAGCGTCAAGCAGGGCGAGACGCTCGGCATCGTCGGCGAGTCGGGCTGCGGGAAGTCCACGCTGGCCCGCTGCATCATCAAGCTGCTGGAGACGACCGGCGGCCAGATCACGTTCGACGGACGCGACATCACGAAGCTCTCGCGCAGCGCCATGAGGCCCATCCGGCGCGAGATGACGATGATCTTCCAGGACCCGTACGCGTCGCTGAACCCCCGGAAGCGCGTGGGCTTCATCATCGGCGAGCCGCTCGAGGTGCACAAGCTGGGGTCGGCGTCCGAGATCAAGACGCGCGTGCAGGAGCTGCTCGAGGTCGTCGGCCTCAACCCGGAGCACTACAACCGCTTTCCGCACGAGTTCTCGGGCGGCCAGCGCCAGCGCATCGGCGTCGCGCGCGCGCTGGCGGTGAACCCGAAGCTGATCGTCTGCGACGAGCCGGTCTCAGCGCTCGACGTCTCCGTCCAGGCCCAGATCCTGAACCTCCTGAAGGACCTGCAGGACGACTTCGGGCTGACGTTCATCTTCATCGCCCACGACCTCAACGTCGTCCGGCACATCTCCGACCGGGTGCTCGTCATGTACCTCGGCAAGGTGGTCGAGATCGCCTCTCGCGACATCCTTTACAAGGAGCCGAAGCACCCGTACACGGGCGCGCTGCTCTCGGCGGTGCCGATCGCGAACCCGGAGCTCGGGCGCAAGCGCGAGCCGATCGTGCTCGAAGGGGACGTGCCGAGCCCGATCAACCCTCCGAGCGCCTGCCATTTCCACCCGCGCTGCCCGCGCTTCGTCGAGGGTCACTGCGACGTGGAGGAACCGCCGCTGTACTCGTTCGGCAACGGCCACGTGGCGGCCTGCCACTACGCGCTCGAGCGCTGGCCGATGGACGCCTCCGAGATCAGGCGCGTCTCCGGCGCGCGCTCGCCGGAGCCCGAGCAGCCGCTGCCGACCACGGGGTAGCGTGTCCACGCTCCTCGCGGCGCTGCGTCGTCTCGTGCTGTTGTTGGGGGGTGCTGCGGTGCTGACCGCGGTCTTCTCGGTGCTGATCGGTCTCCTGATCGGCGCATCGCTCGACCGCTCGCTGACGCTCGGCTTCTACCTCGTCGGGTGCTTCCTGCTGGTCACCGCCTTTTTCGTCGGCAACCGCGGCCCGGCGCGGGTCAAGTCGGAGACCGCTGGGGGGGGAGGCATCTTCCCGTACTTCGGCACCCGGCACATGCGCTGGGCGACGCTCAACGAGCAGGACGACGCGATCAACAACTCGGCCGTGTTCGTGATTCTGGGCTTCGTCCTGGTCTTCATCGGCGCGCTCATCGACTCGCATCACTCGCTCTTCTGAAGCGGTTTCGCGGCGTGAAATGCGCCTAACTTCTGGACAGCGCAGCCGTCGAAGCTACTGTGAGAACCGTGCACGGACACTGTGAGCGCGCGCGCCAGTGGGCATCGGCGAGCGTCGACGGCGAGCTGTCGACGTTCGAGCGCGCCCTGCTCGACGACCATCTCGAGCGCTGCGCCTCGTGCCGCGAGTTCAGCCTTGCGATCACCGGCCTGACGACTGCGCTCCGGGCGGCACCGCGCGAGCGCATCGAGGGCATCTCGATCGGCCGGGTCCGCCGCCACGTCCGCCTGCGCCTCGCGCCGGCGGTCGCGGCCATGGCCGTCGCCGCCGTCGGGCTCGGCAGCGTGCTGGCCTCCGTCGAGATCAAGGGCGGCGGCTCGGTCGCCAGCGTCCCGGCCGTGCAGGCCGCGCCCACCGCCTCGTCGCCGGATGCGCTCAACCTGAGCGCAGCTCGCGTGCTCCAACAGCTGCGAACAGGACGCCAGGCGCCGGCGGCGCGCTCGCTGCGCGGCGGCCCGGTCGTCGGCAAGCAGTAACGCCTGCGGCCGCGTAGATACTGTTCTCCCAGCGTGTTTCCAGGGCTCGTAACCTCGTACGTCTGAAGCCTCGATCACGCCGCCCGTGTGGCGGCGACCGAGCAGAACGGCCGCTCGACCGCGGACGACCGTGAACCGGGTCGGTCCGGCCGGCGCTTCGCTAGACTCACGCCGCTGAGCGGTAGGCTCTCGTGCCGCTTCCGCAGCGGTCCCGACTCACCTCTCCAGGAGACACATGCCTGACCAGAACAACGGCCAGAAACAGAACGTCGGCAAGGTAGTCGAGATCAAGGGCGTCGTCATCGACGCCGTCTTCACCGGCGGCCTGCCCGAGATCAACACCGCGCTCAGGATCACGGTCCCCGAGCGCGACGGCCGGCCCGGGATCGACCTGATCGCGGAGGTGCAGCAGCACCTCGGCGACGACCGCGTCCGCACGGTCGCGATGGATTCCACCGACGGCGTCCCGCGCGGGGTGGAGGTGATCGACACCGGCGGCCCGATCACCGTGCCCGTCGGCGATCAGACTCTCGGGCGCCTCTGGAACGTGATCGGCCAGCCGGTCGACAACGGGGAGCCGGCGAGCGGCGAGCGCTGGCCGATTCATCGCGACCCGCCCCCGTTCGACGAGCTCAGGGCCGACATCGAGATCTTCGAGACGGGGATGAAGGTGATCGACCTGATCGCTCCCTTCATCCGCGGCGGAAAGGTCGGCCTCTTCGGCGGTGCCGGGGTCGGCAAGACGGTCCTGATCCAGGAGCTGATCCACAACGTCGCCATGGAGCACGGCGGCGTCTCGGTCTTCTCGGGCGTGGGCGAGCGGACGAGAGAGGGCAACGACCTCTGGCTGGAGATGCAGGAAGCGGGCGTGATCGACAAGGTCGCGCTCTGCTACGGCCAGATGAACGAGCCCCCGGGGGCGCGCCTGCGCGTCGGCCTTTCGGGGCTGACGATGGCGGAGTACTTCCGCGACCAGGGCCAGGACGTGCTGCTCTTCATCGACAACATCTTCCGCTTCGTCCAGGCCGGCTCGGAGGTCTCGGCACTGCTCGGCCGGATGCCGAGCGCGGTGGGCTACCAGCCGACCCTCGCGACGGAGATGGGCCAGCTGCAGGAGCGGATCACCTCGACGAAGGCCGGCTCGGTCACCTCGATCCAGGCCATCTTCGTGCCGGCCGACGACTACACCGACCCGGCGCCCGCGAACACGTTCGCGCACCTCGACTCGACGGTGAACCTGGAACGCGCGATCGTCGAGCAGGGGATCTATCCCGCGATGGACCCGCTCGCGTCCTTCTCCCGCGCACTCCAGCCGGGGATCGTCTCGAACGAGCACTACGAGACCGCGACCCGCGTCCAGGAGATCCTGCAGCGCTACAAGGACCTCCAGGACATCATCGCCATCCTCGGGATCGACGAGCTCTCCGACG
>Ga0335077_10011413_pt1 | contig 11108 bp, 12 predicted proteins | sample Lox_Sample_31_FD_207151 | JGI IMG/M metagenome (GOLD analysis project Ga0335077, IMG submission 207151) | Soil microbial communities from Loxahatchee National Wildlife Refuge, Florida, United States - Lox_Sample_3.1 | ecosystem: Environmental > Terrestrial > Soil > Wetlands | place: USA...
TGATGCCCGGGCCGCCGCGGCTGCAGGCGCGGCCGGAGGGCGGCGGGTGGCGGCTGGACGGCGACGCGCCGTGGGTCACCGGGTGGGGACTGATCGACCTGCTGCTGGTGGTCGCGCGGGGACCTGATGACAGCGTCGTGTCGCTGATCCTGGACGCGGCGGCCCAGCCCGGGCTCACCGTGACCCGCGAGCGGCCGCGCTCGCGGTGCGGGACGGCAGCCGGCCGGCCACGACGGATCAGCAGGTGCAGCGGCTCGCCCGCGAGGCGCTGTTCCTGCTGGTGTTCGGGTCACGGCCGGGAATCAAGAGCGCGCTGCTGCGGCGGTTCGGCGCCAGCACCGGCTGACCGGGCGGGCCCGCCACGTTAATGAGATGACCCGCCGGCCACCTCGTAGGACCACAGCTCGCTGCCGATGCCGACCGGGGGAGGCGCCTCGCCGCCTGCCCGTTCGGCGGCTGACCGGTGCCCGTGAGCGAAGGCGGGCGAGCTCACCCACGCCTGGAACGCCGCCTCGTCCCGCCACCGCGTCACCACCAGCCAGGTGGTCCGCCCGTCGGTCGGCTTGAGCAGCTCGAAGCCCTCGAAGCCGTCCTGGTTGTCCACCGCGCCGGCCCGGGCCGCGAACCTGCGGGCAAGCTCGTCGCCGCTGTCAGCGGGCACGGTAATCGCGTTGATCCTGACGACCGTCATGCCACGATCATGCCAGTATCGTCTGGTGGCCTTGGTGGTTAAAGCCCGGTGCTGGGGGTAACGAGCGCTGATGACCCTGGCTGGAGCGGTACTCGGCGGACGTTACGCACTTGAGGAGCAGATCGGCAACGGCGGGTACGGCGAGGTATGGCGCGCGACCGATACCGTGCTGGCCAGGCCCGTGGCGATCAAGCTGCTGCACCCCCGCTACGCGCAGCGTAGCGAGGTGCTGGCCAGGTTCCGCGCCGAGGCGCGGCAGGCCGGCTGCCTGTCCCATGAGAACATCGCGCAGGTTTTTGACTACGGTGAGCCGGCCGACCGGCAACCGCCGTACCTGGTGATGGAACTGGTCGACGGCCCTTCCCTGGAGGCCGTGCTGGCCGGCAGCCCGCTGGAATCCAGCCGGACCATGGACATCGTGGCCCAGGCCGCGGCCGGCCTGCAGGCCGCGCACGCCGCCGGGATGATCCATCGCGACATCAAGCCGGGCAACCTGCTGCTTGCTCCGGGCGGCATCGTCAAGATCACCGATTTCGGTATCGCGCGCACCATCGGCTCGGCGCAGGTCACGGCCAGCGGGGAGCTGATCGGCACGCCCGGCTACCTGGCGCCCGAACGGGCCGAGGGAGACCAGGCCACCCCGGCCAGCGATCTGTACTCCCTGGGAATGGTGGCCTATGAGTGCCTGGCCGGCGCCGCGCCGTTCACCGGCACGGCCCTGGAGGTGGCGCTGGCCCACCGGGATCGCCCGCTGCCGCCGCTGCCCCCCTCGGTCAGCGCCGACGTGCGCGCGTTCGTGTTGCGGCTGACCGCGAAGGATCCCGCCCGCCGTCTGGACGACGCCGCCGAGGTCGCGATGTGGGCGGGCCTGTTGCGTGATGGCGTCGGCGTCGCCGCCCTGCAGGCATGGCCCGACCCGCCGCCAGGGCCGTCGGCGGCGGGGCCGTCGGAGCCGGGGCCGCCGCTGGCGGTCGGCTGGCTGCAGCGCCGCACCGTCCTCGCCTACGCCTGTGTAGCGGTAACCGCCCTCGTCATCATCGTGCTGGTGAGCGTCATCGGATTTGCCTCCACCCCGGGTCCGGTCACCGCGTCCCCGGCCCCGGCGCCGATGGTCTTGCGGAACTGGCGCGAGGTCAGGCCGAACCAGCGATCGGTCGTGCCTTCGTCGCGCATGCCCAGGCGAGCGGCGACCGCCTGTGAGGCCGTGTTGTCGAGGTCGGTCAGGGCGAGCACCTGGCCGATGCCCGCCTCCGCCGCCGCCGCGAAGATCGCTCCGGCGGCTTCGGTGGCGAACCCCTGCCCCTGGTGTCGCGGGTGCAGGTGCCAGCCGACTTCTGTCAGGCCGGTCGGGCCGCTGGCGTCCGCGAGGGGCACCAGCGGGATGGTGCCGACCGGCGTCCTGGTGCGGGAGAGCAGCGGGACGATGGCCCAGAGGCCGAGCGGCGGGTCGAGGGCCCGTTCCCGGTCGTGCCATCGGTCCATGCGCTCGCGCGCTTCGTCCAGGGTGGTCAGGACCCGGCGCGGATGCGGTCCCAGCCAGCGCATGACGTCATCGCGCGAGTACAGGTCGAAGAACGCAGGGAGATCCGGTTCCTCCCAGTGCCGGAGCAGCAGGCGCGGTGTCCGCAGCAGTTCCATCGGCGCCGCTACCCGCGGACATGACGTTCGTGCAGCCGCGCGAACCGGGCACGCTGGGTCTCGAGCATGTCCGATTCTGTCGTCACCCCGTCGTCGTAGGCCGGCGAGACGAGCGGCGCGGCGTCCCGCACCTCGATCATGACGATCGCCTGGACCCGCCCGGTCAGTTTCGAGCCATCGGCTCGCATCCGCTCGACGCCTTCGGCGAACACGGCCGACCCGGGTTCGTGGATCACCGCCTGGCCCTTGAACCGGTAGCCCTTGCGCACGAACGGGTCGACGACGTTGACCTCTATGAGTGACCCGGCCCGGATATTCGCGATCGTCCGCGGCGAGCAGATGTCGGCGAAGAACAGGTGATCGTCGTCCCACACGCGGGTCGACCCCTTGGGCGAGAGGTTCGGCGATCCGTCCGGGCAGACGGTCGCGTGGAACGCGAGCTTCTGCTCATCGACCAGCCGCTTCATATCGTCGGTGAGGATGCCCATCTGCCCGCCCGCGTCGCGATCTCCGCCCACGCTACCGACAAGACTGACCTGAATGGGCCTCGGCCCGGTGCTGCTGGGTTACTGCGGGAGCCCGTGCGATGACCCGGCTACATCACGGCAATCAACCGGGCCGTTCGATCCGAACGAATCTGGCTCGTGCCCCCCTCACGCCTGGGGCCGCTCGACAAGCGCCTTATCCGCGGAGCCGAGCCGGAGCAGCGGGCGGGATCGGCGGTCACGGGAATCTCCTGGAACACATGAGCACCAGAGGTCACAGCCCCGGACACGCACCGTCCGCCCGAGACCAGCTAAGCCACGGCCACCGCACCGCCGGCTCTGCCGCCCGGCCTAATATCCCGACTGCTGCTCCTCGCCGTATTGATCCTGGCTGCCGCCGTATTGGCCCTGGTCCTGGCTACCTTGGTCGTAGCCTTGGCCCTGGTCCTGGCCGTACTGGCCTAGGCCCTGGTCCTGGCCGTAACCCTGACCCTGGCCTTGTTCCTGCTGACCTTGCTGGCCTTGCTGGCCGCCCCCTGCGCCGAACTTGTCCTGCAGTTCCTGCTCTCCTTCTTTGGCCGCGAACTGCTCGGCTTCGTTCCTCAGGTTGTCGAACTCGCTCACCAGGCCTCCTCCCGGCAACCGTATTGGCTTCCGTTTCTAGCGGTTCCGACACACTGCCGGTGACTCGGTTCTCCATGCCCGCTACTGACCGTCCGACGCCTCTGCCCGACACCTCTGCGGCGGTGCATCCTCACCCGGCCAGACGCGCGGCCTGGAGAGCCAGGTAGCGGCGCTCGGGCAGGCTGGTCGCGCGCCGCGCCGCTTCGAGGTAGTCGGCCGCCGCCGTGCTGGCGTCGCCGGCCAGTTCGCGCAGGTGCGCCCGGGCGGCGATCAGCCGGTGGTGCCGGGCCATCCGCTTGTCTGCCTCGAGCGCCGCGATGGCCTCAAGCCCGGCTTCCGGCCCGCGCACCATGGCCACGGCCACCGCGCGGTTGAGCGCCGCGAACGGGTTCGGCGCGGTGAGTTCCAGCAGGTCGTAGAGCCCGAGGATCTGCGTCCAGTCGGTGTCGGCCATCGTCTTGGCCTCGTCGTGGACGGCGGCGATGGCCGCCTGCAGCTGGTAGGGGCCGACCTGGCCGCGCGGCAGCGCGGTGCTGATGAGCGCGGTTCCCTCGGCGATCTTCGCCTGGTCCCACTTCTGCCGGTCCTGCTCGGCCAGCGGTACCAGGGACCCGTCGGGCAGCGTGCGGGCCGGCCGCCGGGCATCGGTCAGCAGCATCAGCGCCAGCAGGCCGGCCACCTCGCCGTCGTCCGGCAGCAGCCGGTGCAGCCAGCGGGTGAGCCGGATGGCCTCCTGCGACAGTGCGGGCACGGTCAGTGCGTCGCCTTCGCTGGCCGTATAGCCCTCGTTGAAGACGAGGTACAGCACGTGCAGCGCGGCGCGCAGCCGCTCGGTCCGCTCGGCCCCCGAGGGCAGGCTGAAGTCGAACCCGGTGCCGGCGATGGTCTGCTTGGCCCGGCTGATCCGCTGCGCCATCGTCGCCTCGGGAACCCCGAACGCCGCGGCGATCTGCGCCGTGGACAGGCCGCCGACGGCGCGCAGCGTCAGCGCGATCTGGCTGGGCAAGGACAGGTCCGGATGGCAGCAGCCGAACAGCAGGGCCAGCGAGTCGTCCCGGTCGGCGGTTTCGGCGTCGGCCGCGGGGCCGAGCATCTCGGACGGCGGGGTGGCCACCGCGGCCAGCTCCTCGCGGGCCCGGCGCGACTGCTCGCTGCGCACCTGGTCCATCAGACGGCGCGACGCGACCGTGATCAGCCAGCCGCGCGGGTTGTCGGGGAGCCCGCCGGACGGCCACTGCTGCGCGGCCGCGAGCAGGGCCTCCTGGCTGGCGTCCTCGCACAGGTGGAACTGCCCGTACCGGCGCACCAGCGCGGCGAGGACCTGCGGTGCCAGCTCTCGGAACAGGCTCTCGACTTCGCCCCGCCCGACGGTAACAGGGCCGGTCACAGGTCCGGTTTGGCCTCGTGCAGGATCGGCCAGAACTCGACCGGATCGACGTCCGCGAAGGGCATGTCCGCCGCGATCTGGAGCGCGCGCTCTTCGCTCTCGCAGTCGAGCAGGTAGAAGCTGGCGATGTATTCCTTGGTCTCCAGGTACGGCCCGTCGGTCACGGCGGGCTGACCGTTCTCCCGTCGCACCAGCCGGGCCGCGATCTCGTCGGCCAGCCCGTAGGCGCCAATGAGCTCGCCGGTCGCCTGGTACTTGCGGTTGAACGCGTCCTGCCTGGCTATGGCCTCAGGCCAGTCCGCGGCCGGGATCGAGGCCCACTTCTCCTGGTTCCCGTAGATCAGCAGCAGGTATTTCACGTGTCTTCCTCCGTCCGCGCCATCGCACGGAGCATAGTCCGCACGTCATGATTGTCACGTGACGCCAGGAACACCGACGAACGGCGGCGATCAGCCCGGCGTGTCCTTCCCTGTCTCGGCGGACGGGCGCAGGAGCACATCGGCGCTGGGCAAGGCCGTCGTGGCCGACGCGCTGAGCCGGGTCGACCCGGCCGGGGCGCGGGCAGCCAGCCGGGAAGGCAACTGGCGGGCCGGCTACCTCGCGCACTTCCGCAGGCTGATCGAGGCCGGGCTGGTCTCGAGACAGGCCGCGGTGTCCGTCGCCAGGGACGGGCTGGCGTCGCTGCACGGCCGGATGCGGGTGATCCGGCCCGGTGAGCCGGAGACCGGGCTCGGCACCCTGATCTCGGCACCTGCCCGGTATGAGCTCGCCGCGATCCAGGTGGCCGGCGGCGGGACGGCGGATCGCGAGCTGGCGGTGCCCTACCGTGGTGAGCGGCTGAGCGGCAGTGCCCTGCTGCGCCAGCTGGACGCGTGGGTCGCCGCGGGCGTCATCGAGCCGTCCTGCGCGGACGCGGTCCGAACTGTCGCCGCCTCGCCCGACTGGCTCGCCCTGCCGGGATCCACGGTCGCGGTACTCGGCGCGGGCGCCGAGGTTGGCCCCCTGCCGGTGCTGCTGAGCTGGGGCGCGCGGGTGATCGGGGTCGACCTGCCCCGCCCGGACATCTGGGATCGGGTGCTGGAGACGGCGCGGTGCAGCGGCGGGACCCTGCTCGTCCCGGTCGCTGACGCCAAGCCGGGTCAGGACGGCGCGGAGGCCGGCGGAGACCTCGCGCAACGGGCGGGTTTCGACCTGACCGACGACGTCCCGGCCGTCGCCGACTGGCTGGCCGGCATCGACGGGCCGCTGGTCCTCGGCAACTACGTGTACGCCGACGGAGCGGCCAACGTCCGGGTCGCCAGCGCCGTCGACGCGCTGACCGTGCGCCTGCATGCCGAACGCCGCGACGTCGCGCTCGCGTTCCTGGCCACGCCCACCGACGTGTTCGCCGTGCCGGCCGATGCGGTCGCCCAGTCGGCTCGCGCTTACGCGGCCCGGTCCCCGGCGGCCAAGCTAGGCGGCTGGCCGCTGCGGGCGCTGTCCGGCGGGCGGCTGCTCCGCCCGGCCTACCCGGCCGCCGCCGACCCGGGCATCTGTGACAGCCTGGTCGCCCAGCAGGGGCCGAACTACGCGCTGGCCAAGCGCCTGCAGCGGTGGCGCGCCACGGTCGCCCGCGACGCCGGCGCCGCGGTGTCGATGAACGTCGCCCCGCCCACCCGCACCAGGTCGGTCACCAAGAACCGGGTGCTCGCGGCGGCGTACGCGGGCGCCGGACGGTTCGGCGTCGAGGTGTTCGAGCCCGCCACGACCAAGGTGCTCATGGCGGCCCTGCTCGTCCACGACCTGCACACCGGGCGCCCGGCGGCCGGGCACCCCTGGCAGGACGAGGCCCACGCGGCCGCGCACGGCGGGCTGTGGCGGACCGCCTACGCTCCCCGCAGCGCACTCAGCCTCGCGGCACTGCTCGGCTACGCCGCGGCCAGGAAGTCGTTACCCGATCAGCGGCAGCCGGTTGTCCGGATGCTCCGCACGGCCCGAGGCGGCCAGCACCCACGCCAGGTCGTCGTACAGGTCGTCGGGCCGGCGGCCCAGGGTGCGCCGGGCCAGCAGGTCGTCCAGGATCGCCGCGGTCAGCGCGACCCCCTCCGGCGTGGCGATCGTGTCCCGGCCCAGCGCCAGGGTCAGGTCCAGGCCGTGGACCACGGCCTCGACGACGCGGCTGGCCACGAACTCGTCCACCCGCATGGGCGCGAAGTAACCCGGCCCGACGGTATCGGCCGGCACCGCGCGGCACTCCTCGATGGTCTTGCCGAACGTTTCGGCGAGGACCCCGGGCATGTCCGCGGGCGTCTTGCCCTCGACCATGGTGTAGGCGTACTGGTAGACGACCGGTCCCGTCTCCGAGCGCGGGTTGATGAAGAAGCTGGTCCGGTCGCGGGCGGGCTGCAGGTCGCCGCGGCCGTCGATCAGCATCCGGGTCAGCCCGATCGAGATATCGAAGTGCCCGGCCAGCTCGAACACCGTCCAGTGCGGCAGGTCCGGATCCACCGGGACCAGCAGCGTGGCCGCGGCCCATTCCGGCCCGGTCAGGCCGCGGAAGGCCGCCTCGATCCCGGCCAGCTCGCCAGCGAGCGTGTCGACAATGGTCTCGTATGAATCCATGCCCCCTTCTATCACCCGCCGGGGATCCGTGTCAGGAGCCGGCCGGTCACAGCCGCCAGATTCTCGTGCCGGCCGGGTGTCCGGTCCGGGCCCGCCGCTCCGACGTCTCCGGTGAAGGCACCACAGGGTGCCGCGAATCTGGAGACTGGAGGCAGGAGGAATCATGAAGTACCTGATCTTGATGTACGGATCACAGCAGGACTACGACGCGATGGCGGGCAGCGCCGGAGCCGTGGAGCCGGCCTGGTCCGCGGCCGAGTTCGCGGCGATGGGCGAGTTCATGGAGTCGTTCGGCAAAGACGTGGCCGAATCCGGGGAACTTGTCGACGCGCAGGGCCTGACCGCCCCGGTGCACACGCGCAGGATCCGGCTGCGGGCGGGTGCCCCGGTGGTGACCGACGGGCCCTACGCCGAGACCGAGGAGGTCCTGGCCGGTTACTGGCTCGTCGACTGCGACAGCTTCGACCGGGCCACTGAGATCGCCGCCCGCCTGACGACCTGCCCCGGGCCCGAGCACGTCCGGGACCGCGCCTACGTGGACGTCCGGCCGGTCGCCGAGTCCCGGGCCGACCTGGAGCCCTGACCGTGGGCCGTACCGAGGCCGAGGACCTGCTCCGCCAGCTGGCGCCGCAGGTCCTCGGCGCGCTGGTACGGCGGTACGGGCACTTCGACACCGCCGAGGACGCGGTACAGGAGGCACTGCTCGCGGCCGCCGCCCAGTGGCCGGCCGAAGGCGTCCCGGGCAACCCGCGCGGCTGGCTGATCACGGTCGCCTCCCGGCGGCTGACCGACCTGCTGCGCGGCGATCAGGCCAGGCGGCGGCGCGAAGAAACGGCGGCCCGGCGGATCCCGCCGGGGGAGTGGCTGGCCCCGGCGGCCGACGCCCCGGCCACCGATTCGGACGACACGCTCATCCTGCTGTTCCTGTGCTGCCATCCCGCGCTGTCGCCCGCCTCGCAGATCGCGCTGACCCTGCGTGCGGTCGGCGGGCTGACCACCGCGGAGGTCGCCCGCGCCTTCCTGGTTCCCGAGGCGACCATGACCCGGCGGATCACCCGGGCCAGGGCACAGGTCGCGGACAGCGGGGTCCCGTTCAGGATGCCGAACGGGCCGGAACGGGAGCAGCGGCTCACCGTGGTCTTGCACGTCCTCTACCTGATCTTCACCGAGGGATACGCCGCCACCTCCGGGCCCGGGCTGGTCCGCGCGGACCTGTCGGCCGAGGCGATCCGGCTCACCCGGATCGTCCGCCAGCTGCTGCCCGGCGACGGCGAGGTCGCCGGGCTGCTCGCGCTGATGCTGCTCACCGACGCCCGCCGGCCCGCCCGCACCGGGCTGGACGGGGAGCTGATCCCGCTGGACGAGCAGGACCGGCGTCACTGGGACCAGGCGAAGATCGCCGAGGGCGTGACGCTCATCACCGGGGCGCTGCCGCGGGGCGATGTCGGCCCCTACCAGCTCCAGGCGGCGATCGCCGCCGTCCATGACGAGGCCGCCAGTTCCGAGGCGACCGACTGGCCGCAGATCCTCGCGCTCTACGAACTGCTCCTGCGGATCAATGACAATCCGGTGGTGGCGTTGAATCACGCCGTCGCAGTGGCGATGACCCGGGGCCCAGGTGCCGGCCTCGAGCGGCTCGGACGGCTCGAGGCCGACCGGCGGATCGCCGGTGACCACCGGCTGGAGGCGGTGCGGGCGCATCTGCTGGAGATGGCCGGGCAGCGCCAGGCAGCGCGGGAGGCCTATCAGGCCGCGGCCCAGCGGGCCATGAGCCTGCCCCGCCAGCGTTACCTCAACGCCCGGGCCGCCCGCCTGGCCGACCGCGATTAATTGCACATTAGTGCATCGAATGCGTAGGTGTAAAGTAGGGCGTCAACAGTCGTGACGTCAAGCCCGGAAGGACGCCGATGGCCGAGATCGCCACCCGCCCGGGCCGGGCCGCGCAGCGGCGGCGCACCCGCCGGGCCATCGTCGAGGCGACGTCGCGGCTGCTGGCCGCCGGCGGCGACCCATCGATCAACGAGATTGCCGCCGCCGCCGACGTCTCTCGCCGGACGATTTACACCTATTTCCCCACCCTGGACCAGTTGCTGCTCGACGCGACGATCGGGGCCATGAACGTCGATGTCCAGGCCGCGATCGACGCCTCCGGCGAGCCGGACGTGCGTGCCCGCGTCGCCGCGCTGGTCGCGGTGCTCAGCGACGGGATGGCCGACAGCCTGCCGCTGGGCCGCAAGCTGGTCAAGCTGACCGTCGACGCGCCGTCGGCTGGCGATGGTCCCAGGCGCGGTTACCGTCGTGTCGGCTGGATCGAGCAGGCGCTCGAACCGATCCGGCCGCGGCTGGGCCCGGACCGGTTCGAGCAGCTCGTCTCGGCGCTCACGGTCGTGATCGGCTGGGAGGCCTTCATCGTGCTCTTCGACGTGCGCGGCCTCAGCGCGGATCAGGCCCGCGAGACCCTCACCGGCGCCGCGATCACCCTCGTCGACGCCGCCCTGGCTCAGGCAGGAACCGGCGCCGACACGGACAGCCCGAACTGACCCGCCGAATCCGTCCACCACGAGCGCATCGCGAACCCGGCGGCGGCCAGTTCGCCCGCCACCCCCTCGCGGCGGAACTTGGCCGATACCCCGGGCTGCCCTGCGCGTCGTAGAACCACTTGGGCGGCAGCGACTTCGGCTCCGCGGTCAGCCCGGTCCGGGCGTCGGCGCGCAGTGCTTCCTCGAGGAAACCGGGCGGTAGCCGGCGGTCGAGGGGTGTCATCGGATCGCGATCCTTCCGTCCTCGGTGCGGGGTACATCGTGGTTACCCGGCGCGGCGAGGTCCGCCACGCTGACCTGCTGGGGGGTCGCGGTCACGACGGAGCCGTCCGGCACCTCGGTCCAGCCGGGCTCGTCGTCGCCCGGCTCCGAGGCCACGACCACGGCGCCATCGGCCACGCGGTAGCACAGCGTGTCGCCGACCGCGGTGGCCGTGATCGCCCGCCCGTCGGTCAGCAGGAAGTTGAAGCGCCCGCCGGCGCCCGCGGCGCGCAGCGCCGAGACGGTGTCCGCCAGGGCGTCCGCGGCGCGGCCGAGCTCGAGCCGGTGCCTGACCAGCGCCCACAGCAGCGCCGAATCCACCCGGGCCTCCAGCCCGAGCAGCGACCCGGCGGGCAGCGTCGCGGCGAGCCCGGCGGCGGATCCCGGCCAGCCTTCGAGTACGCCGTTGTGGCTGAACAGCCAGTGCCCCGACGCGTACGGCGCGACCGCGGCGATCCCCGGGTCGGTGCCCGCCGTCGCGCAGCGCACCGCCGCCAGCAGCGCTCCCGCCGACGTCACCCGGGCGACATCGGCGAAGGACTCATCGCCCCAGATCGGAACCGGACGCCGGTACCTGGCCGGGACCGGGTCGCCCGGCGCGTACCAGCCGACCCCGAATCCGTCCGCGTTCACCGTCCCGTGCCGCTGCCGGCGCGGCGCCCAGGCCTGCCGGTACAGGCCGTGCGGCGGGTCGACGAGCACCGAGCGCAGCGAAGCGGGCGGCCCCAGGTAGGCCAGGTGCCGGCACATCAAGCGGTCTCCGGCAAGCCGGAGCGGGCGGTGCGGAAGCCGGCGAAGATCTGCCGCCGGATCGGGTAGTCCCAGTTGCGGAACGTGCCCCGGCAGGCCACCGGGCTGACCCCGGACGACCCGCCGCGCAG
>Ga0335077_10011417_pt1 | contig 11106 bp, 9 predicted proteins | sample Lox_Sample_31_FD_207151 | JGI IMG/M metagenome (GOLD analysis project Ga0335077, IMG submission 207151) | Soil microbial communities from Loxahatchee National Wildlife Refuge, Florida, United States - Lox_Sample_3.1 | ecosystem: Environmental > Terrestrial > Soil > Wetlands | place: USA: Florida...
GCCTTCGGGCTCGATCCTTTCGTCGTCGGCGAAACGCTGGAGGAAGTGAACAAGTGCAAGCGCGCGGGGATCATGATCAACACGTTCATGCTGGCGACGGATTACAGCCTGGTGCAATTCGTCCAGAAAATCACGCAGATGTGCCGCGGCAAAGCGTATTTCACCACGCCCTACACGCTCGGGCAGTACCTGCTGATGGACTACATGCAGCGCAAGACGAAAACGATCCACTGAAGTCAGGAGACTTCACGAACTTTCTCCGGGATTTTCCGAAATCGGCGGATGCAATTTTAACTGCCCAGTAACATCAAAACTTTCGCTACATGCGGCCCAAACATTGCGGTCAAAAATGGCCGCATTTTCGTAACTCCTCGCGCGAGACAGCGTCCAAGTAAGTAACAAACAGAGTGGGAACTATTCCGCAGGCGGCGCGAAATGTGTGCTTCCATGGCGCGGCCGCGGAAACAAAATAAAGGAGCTGTTCATGAAAGTAAGGAAACTCGCAGTCCTTGTATTCGGTGCCGCACTTTTGCTCTCTTCCGGCGCGATTGCGAAAGAGAAGACCAAGGCGACGCTCACGCTGTCTGATCCGGTAACGATCGAGGGCAAGACCTTGAATCCCGGGAAGTACACCGTGGAGTGGAGTGGGTCGGGCACGAACGTGCAGGTCACGATTCTGCAGGGCAAGACGCCTGTCGCCACCATCCCGGCGCAGTTGGCTCAACAGGGCACCGCTAATCCACACGATGAATACGGCATAGCTACAGCCGGAGATGGCTCGAAGACGCTGACCGCAATCTACATCGGCGGAAGCCGGACGTACCTGGATCTTCAGCAGACGGAAGCGCGCCAGCGATCCAGCACGAACTCGGCAAAGTAACCGTGAATCGGGCGCCATTCCTTCCCGGGCGGCCTGGGGAGGAATGGTCCCGTATTCCCACGGAAGAATGTGGATGGACCTCTGTGCCAGTACCGCAGGCATTGCGCTAAACTATAAGCATGGCTTGGCGGAAAAAACTGGCGCGCATGATCGGCTTGGAGGCACCATTGACGCACATCGACAAGGGAAATACCGCACCGGATTTTTCACTCAAAGCCCTGGACGGCAAGGAGCATTCGCTGGCGGCGCTGCTGGAACGCGGGCCGGTGGTGCTGGCGTTCTTCAAGGTCTCCTGTCCCGTTTGCCAATTCACGTTTCCGTTTTTGCAGCGGATTGCTGAACGGTTTGCGGGCAAAAACGCTTCGGTCGTCGGTGTTTCCCAGGACGATGCGCGAAGTACCAGGGAATTCAACGAAGAATACGGCGTGAAGTTCCTCACGCTCATCGACGATCCGGCCTACCGCGCGTCCAATGCGTACGGCCTCAGCAATGTGCCCACCGTGCTGCTTGTCGAACCGGATGGCAAAGCCAAGGTAAGCCTGATGGGATTCGACAAAGCGGGCCTTGAAACGATTGCCAGCGAACTTGCGCAGCATTCCAGGATTTCTTCCGCGCCGCTCTTTAGTCCGGATGAGGTCATTCCGGCCTACAAACCCGGGTGAGGCTCGAAAAACTAGGTCCGGTCCGGACCTGAAGAAAGTTCACCGTAGGAAGTCTTAAGTTATGAGTTCGCGGAAGGAGAGCGTACTTATAACTTAAGAATCGCTACATTCCATCCTGGCGCAGGAGACTTGACACTGTGTCCGCATCCCAGCGTGTCAAGGAACCAGATAGTTTCTAGTCGTCTTCGCGCTGAAAGTCTTTCTTGTGCTTGGGGGGGTTCCTGCGCTTATCTTCGATCACGCGCGTTGTTGCCGGAGTCAAGCCGGATTTGCGCGCCAGGCGCCGCGCTTCGATTCCCTTCTCCAATTTCTTCCGGCGGCGCTTCATGATCAGGGCCTCTTGCCGGTGATTTCCCTTACCGCGCGGTAGCCCTGGTCGATAGCTTCATTGGTATAGGCGAACGCGCCCGCGTCCGAATTGGCGATATGGATGTTACCGAACGGCTTGCGCCCAATCTCGTGGGGCGCTTGTCCCGGTGCCCAGACTGGATCGTAGAGCGAATTGTATTCGTAGGCGTAGCCGTGCGGCCAGCGGTTTACGGTGATGGCCTGAATGTCGCGAGCCGGTTCAAAACCGCCCCCGCCCAGAATTCGCCCCAATTGATCGCGCAGGTTGCGTTCAAACGTCTCAAACGGCGTGGCCATCAACTTCATGCGCCCGGTTCTCTGCTTCTCTCTCGCGGTCGCTCCCGGCCCCACGGGCACGTACTGCAAGTGGAGGAGGCAGGACTCATCGGACTTTTTCGTGAATTGGTAGCCGCCCATGCTGACGGGAAAGTCCATCTCCACTCCGGTGAAGAACGATCCGGGGCAGTGAACGCTGTGGACCTTCAACTTCTCGAAGGCGGTCCAATTCCTGATTTGCACGTTGGTGTAGACCAGCGGCACCTTGACGTTATAGGCCAGCGCTTCCTTCTGCGACTCCGATATTTCCGGACACAAGTAAGGGATGACCATGTTCCAGCAGGCCAGGATGCTGGCTTTCCCGTTCACCGTACGCGCCTGCCCGCCGCGGACGTAGGTCACTGCCACGCCCTCGCCCCCATTGGTCGCGCCAGTGTTCGCGGCGTGAACGACCGTGGAATTCAGCCGCACGCGCACGGGAGCGCCGTCCTCATCGAGTTTGGCGTAGTTGAATTTTGCCAGCACCACATCCTCCATGGTGCTGCCGGGCGCGACTCCCGGAATCAGGGAACGCACGAGCAGCCGAGGGACGGAGCCGATGCCGTCCGGGAAATGGTAGATGTAAGGCTCGTGATCCTGCCGCGTCACTTCCAGCCCGATTCCCGGGCCATCGTCGTCCTTGATACCTAACCCTGCAAAACCGGGCAGATACCCGAGTCCTGCCATGTCTCCCGCGGGGATCGCGTCGATTCCGACTCCATAGAGCCCGTACATTACGGTGAACAAGAAAGGAATCGCATCCGGCACGACCTTCACATTCTTAAGCAAATAGTCTTGATAACTGGTTTTGGCGAGGTATTGTTTCTTTTCCTCCGCGCTCATTCCCTGCAGGTAATCCACTTCCTCGGCGAAGAGGCGCACCAGATCCTTCTGGGCGGCCGGGGATAGCGGTGTCTTTGCGAAGAACTCGGGCCAGGGCGTTTCGTAGGCGCCGGTGACCAAGCGGTCGACTCCGAAGGTTTCCTTGTCGAAGAAGATTCCCTGCCCCATGCCACGGGACTTGTGGAAATCCTTATCGAAGTAGGTTTCGAACTTTTTCACTTCGATCCCGAGATCCTGGAAGAGCTGTTTCGCCTGCGCACTGTAAAGGTTCGGCCCGGTAATGGTTTGTGTTCCGCCGTAGCCAATGAGCAGGCGGCTGCCGGAGTGGAATTCGTTACGCTTGGCATGACCGCCGAAATCGTCGTGGTTGTCCAGGATGAGGATTTTCGCCTTTGGTCCAGCCTGCTGCCGGAAGAAAAACGCGGCGGAAAGGCCGCTGATTCCCGCGCCAACGACGATCAGATCGTACATTTCCGGGTCGCGGACGGGGTCACGCCACTGTTGTCCATCGCGCATGGCGTGGGCCACTTCCCAGGAGCCGTCGTGACTGCCGCGCATGCCGGTTTTGGCGGGAGGATAGTATCCCGGCTCCTTCTCCGGGGCGTAGATTTTGTCGTTGCCGGCAAACACACTGGACCAAACGCCTCGCGGATCGACAAGTGATGCGCCGATGGCAACGCGGACTCCGTTCAAGAAATGGCGCCGTGGAATGGGCCGGTTCATGCCCAATTCCAGGTCTCTTCTCTCATCCGCCACTCGAATCTCCTCCGCGCAGGCGCCGGCAATGGCCCGCGCAAACAAAGTCGCCTCACGCCGCCTGGCTTCGAAGAGCTTAGCCTACCTTCCCGGAATGCGAAAGCCAGGCGAATAGACGAGCTTTCCACATCGAGCGGCCTCGTTCTTCAAGTTTTCGCGGCGGGGTAACAGTTCCGCAACATCGGTAACCGAAAGTACCGCGGGCCGTGCCAGCACCTCTTTGACGGAGGGCGGCCGACACTCTAGAGGAGTAAGGGAAAGGTTCAACGAAATGCTAAAGAGAGTCGCAGTCCTCGGACTGCTCGCTGTTGTTTGTGCAACCGCAGTCTCCGGCCAGGAAGGCCCCGTCCCCAAAGGCATTCCGCATCTCGACCATGTCTTCGTGATCATGATGGAGAACCACGGCTACTATCAGGTTATCAACAACCCCAACGAGCCGTACCTGAACGGCCTGATCAACAACAAGCAAGTGAATTCTGCCACCAATTACTTTGCCGTCGGCCATCCCAGCCTGACGAACTACCTCGAAATCGTCGGCGGCTCCAATTTCGGCGTGCGCAGCGACAACGCCCCCGACTGGGGCAACGATTCCTGCTCCCCCAATATCGTTTCAGGCATCGTGAATGCGGACAATGCGGGTAACAACGCCCCCGTTCCGGTCGATACCGGCCACGTCTGCCCAATCGCCGGGAAGGGCACGGACGCGGAAACGCCCGCGGTGGACAATTGGAATGAGATTGGAGTCGTAGGCGACGTTGTCGTGTTTCCCTACCTGGCTGACATCGACGGCATCCTGTCCGTGCCAGCGGCCGCCACAATCGGTAAAACGATCGGCGACCAGCTTGCCCACGCCGGAATGAGCTGGAAGAGCTATCAGGAAAGCCTGCCCCTCGGTTCGCCTTATGGAGTGAACTACAGCAACGGCTCGACGTCCAACCTAACGGACTTTACGGACCTCGCGCCTCTCACCGCTTCGGGGAGTATCGTGCAGCTCTACGCCGTGAAGCACAATCCCTTCGCCTATTTCAAGAGCGTTCAGGAGGGATACCCGCGCAACAACAGTCTGAAGAACGTGGTTGGCTTCGACGGCCCCAACGGGCTTTATGCCGATTTGACGAGCGGCGATGTGCCGAATCTTGCCTTCATCGCGCCGAACCAGTGCAACGACCAGCACGGGCGGGGCAACGCCGATGCGTTCTGCGCTTACGATTACGGCACCGACGATGGCCTTACGGCCGGTACCCAGGCGGGCTTGAACCCCGGCTTGATGCAGCAGGGGGACGTCGCCATCCAGCGGTTAGTCGGGGCGATCACCGCTTCGCGCGTTTGGCACGAAGGGCGGAATGCCATTGTCATCGTGTGGGATGAGAACGACTACAGCGGCATCACCTCGAAGCCGAACGGCCTCTTCCCTCCGCAGAACCAGAACAAGGTGGTTCTCACTGTGCAGATGAACCACAACCACCATGGCACCCTGAGCAATACGTATTACAACAGCTTCTCGCTCCTGAAATCGATGGAGGCGGGTTTCGGCCTTCCGTGCCTGAATCATGCCTGCGATTCCGGAGTGGCCGTGATGTCGGACCTGTTCGGCGGCGGGCCGAACTGGTAACAATTCCCCTTCCACAAGGCACAAGTGGGCCTCCGTTCCGGAGATCGGGACGGAGGCCCTTTTCATTTTCTCCGGGGGATTGTTCTAGACTGACGCTGACGAAGATGTTTTCTGTTTCAGGAGGGAGGAGGATCCGGCCAAGGCTACGGAAGGAAATAAGCTTGAGGGAGCCATTCTTCCGGGATTGGGGGTGTCTCGAACCGGATCCTCGGTTGAGTTCAGGATGGACACAGACTATCGCCTGCTATTCGGCCTTGGAACTGTCAGAATTACCAGAAAATAGGGCTCGGCCTCAGAACGCGAAGGTCACTTGCAGGTCGATGCGGCGATTCGCGGTCTGGGTATTGTAGGGGCCCCCCGCCAAGGAGTTGGATTCTCCGAAGACCGGGGACTGGATGTTCCCTATGGGGGTGCCAAGGTTGACGTTATTGAAGGCGTTGCGGATATTGGCGCTGAAGGTCAGGGAGTAGCGTTTATTGGTGGCGCCGGCATCCATTCCCCGGCCACCTCCTCCCGGGCCTCGCGGTCCGCCTCCCGGTCGGCCAAACGTCCCTCCCCCCATTGGCCCTCCCGCTCCGCCTGCAGACCCTTCCAGGACCGGCCCGAAGCCAAAGGTCTTGCTTAAACGGAAGTTGAGGGCAAAGCGGCTGGGGCCTTCGCCATAGTTAACCGGGATGGGTACGTAGTTCTCAAAATCCTGAGGGGTCACCGGCGTAAAGAAGCAGCCGTACTTCGTCGAGACGGATGTTCCTGTCCCCGAGCAGGTACCGAATTCGGGCCGGATGTTGTACACGTTGCTCTGGTAGGGGTCGGTTCCCGTGGTGACGTTGAATGGGATTCCGGAGCTGGCCACAAGGAATGGGCTGAACCGGAAGCCGTAGGGCATTCCGACGGATCCGCCGATGAACAGCCGGTTGCGAATATCGAAGCTGGCGCGCCCATAGTCCATTCCCACGTGGCCCGGAACGGAAGCGAGGTTGGTCGCTCCCGAGGTGTCGCTGTTCGCGTAATTCAGGGTGTAGTAGCCGAAGAGAGAGAGCTTCGTTCCCATCCGGATGCTGCCGTTGATGATCAACTGGTTCTGCTTGAAGGTGCCTTCCGATTGATATTGGAAGACGTTCTGGTCGATGCCCTGCGGCCGCTCGCCGAGCACCGGATCGTAGGCGTTGAGATTGTCGGTATAGAACTGGTGCAGCCCGCGTGAATTCAGATAAGTGACGGCCAGATTGGCGGTCTTTGTCAGTTGGCGCTCGAGCGTGACGCCGGCCTGGATCGTGTAAGGCGCGTGCAAGTCCGGATTCGTCTGATAAATCGTCGAGGTGGCCGCCGGCAGCAGATTGGGCGGGAGGGGCGCACCCGAGACGGCAAACGTGGGATTCGGGACCTGATAGGCGACCTGGTAGTTCTGTTGTTCGATCCCGCCTTGCCTCTCTTCCTGAAGGACAAGGTTGTAATTGAAGCGGTCGTAGAACATGCCAAAGCCGGCGCGCAGGATGGTTTTGGGCGGGTTCTTGGCGTTGCCGCCGATGCCCCAGGCAAATCCAAGCCGTGGGGCAAAATCGGCTTTGTCGCTGAAGTTGTTTTGTGTCTCAAACCGCAAACCGTAGCTGACGGTGAAATTCGGCCGCAGCTTCCAATCGTCCTGGGCAAAAAGCCCGGCGTCGAGCCAGTCCACCTGGAAAGAGGACCTTCCGGCCGTCTGCGTGTAGTAGGAGGGCGTCACTCCGGCCACCTGCTCCACGTACATCTGGTACTGCTGGATGCTGTTGAAGAAGAATTCGCCGTTGTAGTTGCCGAGATTGGTGTTGTCGTCGCGGGTGGCGCGGATTCTTCCCCCGAATTTCCAGGCGTGCTTCCCGTAGTTCATGTACGTGGTGTTCTGGAATTCGTAGCGGCTCTGAACATCGGTATTGCTGCCGCCCATGCCGCTGCCGTTGCCGGTGAACGCGCCGCCCACGCTGATGGTTGTCGAAGTGTTGGTGGGCACGATTTCGTTGCTGTCATGGACATACTGAAAGCGGCTCTCGTCGATGACATGCGCGCCGATTACCTGCGTGTCGGTGGCCTGCAGGGTGTGCTCGACGTTCAGATCCTTGGTTCCGAGCGGCTCGAGGGCGAATTGCCCAACCTCACCGTTGGTCTCCGAATTGCGCCAGTATTGATAGCGAGCTGAGAGTGTGTTGTTTGGCGTGAGCTGGTAGTCGAGACGAGGGCTCAGGTTCGTCCTCATTTCCGGATTGGACACGGCGGCGCTGTACGGCACGATGTTGTTGTTCGCATCCAAAACCGTGGCGCTGACAATTCCCAGATTCTGGATGTCGCGGTTTTCCAGATTGAAGAAGAACGAGGCTTTCTTGCTCAACGCTCCGCCCACGTTTCCGCTGAAAAACGTCGTGTGGTAGGAGGGGGGCTCGGTCCCCTCGGGCAGCACTTCAAACGGGTTACGCGAGTTGAAGGCGGAAGCGTTGCCGCTGAACATGATCTGCCCGTGAAGTTTGTCCGTCCCCGGCTTGGTGAAGATTTCGATCCGGCCGTAGCCCAGCTTGTCGTACTCCGAGGAGAACGGATTCTGGTTGAGGCGGATCTCCCGGATGGAGGCTTTGGGCGGCAGTTGCCCCGCTGTAAATCCATCAATGTAGATTTGCCCGCCATTGGGTCCGGCGGAAGGCCCGGCGAGCGCCTGCAGTTCGGACTGCAGTTCGTCGGGATCGTCCGAAAGGGCTTCCAGATCCTTGCCTTGCAGGACAACCGTGTTGGCATTGTTCGCGGGATTCACGTCCACTTGCGTGGTCGTGGTCTGCACCTCGACCTTTTCTTTCTGTTCCGCCAAGGTCAACTCGATGTTCACGCGGGTAGTCTGCCCGGCAGTAACGGCCACATCGGTCTTGTCGAACATCGCGAAGCCCTGCGCCACCGCCTTGATTTCATACGCGCCCGGAGCCAGGTCCTTGAACTCGTAGATCCCTTCTTTGTTCGTGGTTGTATCGATGGCCGCGCCCGATGGCGTGGTAAGCAGAACCGTCGCACCTGCCACCGCACCGCCAGAAGGGTCGGTGACCTGTCCGCGCACAATCCCGGTGGTGCTTTGCGCTGTCGCCCAACTCCCCGCCAGCAATATAAGCAGGCAGGCAATACACAATCCCCGTCCTGCCGCCCTCTCATGATTCACTTGCATCAATTGGTTCCCGTCCCTTTTGGATTTGAGGTCTCGCCAGGCTTCAAGGCGTGCCGGCCTCGCCGCCACCCTGATTGAGGCTCCACGGACTGAGGATGGAAGCCGCCTGCCCCTGGGTGGAACCCTGCAGGATCGGCTCGACTCCGCCGAGAAGCGTAATGACTGTGGCCGGGCCGTCGCCCGGACTCGATGCCGCGACAATCATCACGGCATCGCCTTTTTGAAAATCGCTCAATGGGCTCACCGGCAGCCGGCTGAGCATCTGCTGAATATCGCCGCCGCCGCGCGGGGGACCGCCCATGCCACCGCCGGCATTGGCGCCGCCCTGTCCTGTCCCGCTCGTTGGTGGAGGAGTTCCGGCGGCCGCGCTTGGGCCGGCGGGAGTTCCGTTGCTCGCGTTCGCGTCAGGGTTCGCGCCTTTCAGACGGGCGGCAATCCGCTGGGCGATGGGTTGCGGCAGCTTTCTCATCTGCGAATCGGTGGTGATTTTCAGTTCCACGTTCTTCTTCGTGGCCAGATCGGACACCGTGAGCGTGCTTCCGTTCGCATTGATCGAGGCGATGGTGCCCGCGACGTTCCGGAAAGAGCCGGAGACAACTTCATCGGCGGTGAATTCACTGCCGTCGGCGCTCCGGGCGCCTCGCGCGCGCAACTGGTCCCCTTCATGAACTTCGCTGAACGGCGCCACCTTGGCTTCGTCGAACTTCACGGAGCCTGGCGCATAGCGGCGAAGGATCGTCCCCGTCGGTGCATGGATGAGCACATCTTTCGACCCCCCCGCGGTAAGCGTACTGATGGTGATGGTGGAATTCGCCGCGTTTACGGACTTCACCAGGCCTCCGATGCCGTGCCGCTGCCATTCTTCGCGTTCCTTGGTCTGTTTCTCGGCAATCTCTTCCTTCTTCATGGCCACAACCGTGGTGGCCACAAACGTCCCCGCATCGTCGCCGGGCCTGCCCCGGACCAGGATGCGGTCGCCCGGTTGCAGGCCGCTCGGTTGCATCACGGTGGCATCCTTCAGGGTTGTGGACCCCGGCGGCACGCGCAGCACTCTCACGTCGGCGGGGAGTTGCACCTTCAGCTCCGCCCCGCTATCGGCTTTCAGGGTCAGGGAGTTGCCGTTGATGGATTTGATGGTGCCCACGGCGGGCGGCGCCTTCTGCGCCGATGAGGCTTGCGAATCGGCTTGCGCTTGCGCCTGCGCCACAGCGAAAAGAAGCGCCCACAGCCCCAGTGTCCCAATCGCAAGACTCCGCCAGATCCGCCTGCGCCGGTTCGCGGTAAAATCGCACATTGCACTTTTCCTGTTCATACTCCGTCTCTTCGAGTCGACTTGGTGGGAGCGTCCGGTAGCCCAGTCCAGGCACACCCCGCTGTGCGAGTGCCATCGTCTCTGCAGCTTAGACGTAGCCTGGCGCAAAAAACGTTACATCAGATTTTCTCTGTTCGTTATTCCATTGGCAAACCGGGCGCCAACTTGTCGCTAGGGCACGTACAGCCTGGTGATTCCGTAGAACAGGAGAACGGAGAAGAGCACGATGAAACCGGTGATGCCGAGCCAAAGAAGCACGAAGCGGCCCTCCTCTTCGCCGGGAGGAGGCGCGCTGATGCCCATCATGAAGCACACCGCGCGGAAGATTCTTGCCAGGAAAGAAATCATACGCCCTTCCTGCCTGCCTCAACGAGTCGCGAGCCGGGATTTGAAACTACCACGAATGGAACGGGCAAAGCGCCGAAAAACGATGCACATTTTTCCACAGTCGCGCCACTTACCCGGGCCAGTGCACGCCGGTAGGATGGGCGGGACTTTTATATCACGGGAGGCCGGCCATGTTGTTTGCGACTGTTTCACGCGGCAAGAAAGAGGGAGTCCGCCTGCTGCCGCATCTGTTCAGTGACAATCGTTACCGCGTGCGATTGGGAAAAAGCGGCCCGAGCATCCCGGTGAACGACTACCGGGCGATTCCTTCCTATCTGGCGAGTGGGTATTCCCTGGTCATGAGCAACAGGGACGAAAGCCGCGCACCGAGTTTGATCCGTCCACAGTCGATTCACGGTTGGAGCGTGAACGCGAAGGATCTGTTCTTCCCGGACCTGTGACGGAACATCGGAACGCTCCCGAGTTTGTTCCCGCCGGTCGGGAGTGGTGAACCCAGGCTCAAATAACAAGGAAGCCCCCAAGGAGCTGGTGCTGGGGGCTTCCATGGAAGGATCGCACGGGGCGCGGCCTGCCTGCCGAGTGCTTCCCCGTTCGCCTTCTCTAGGGATTCCTGATTTTGACTTTCCCGGGACCGCCTGTCGTTGCTCTGGAGCAATGACCAATCGGCATTGCAGGCGCGCCGCGGACGCAGCACTCTCGCACCACCCCCACCCGGGTGAACTTGCTTCCCTCGTGCAAAGGCGTACTGTGGTATTAGGCTCGATTGCCGTTAGTCCCGAGGATCCCCGATGACAGACGAACAAGAAGCGAGACTCGAAGCACGGGCAAGAATCGATATCAAGAACCTTTACGACC
>Ga0335077_10011419_pt1 | contig 11104 bp, 8 predicted proteins | sample Lox_Sample_31_FD_207151 | JGI IMG/M metagenome (GOLD analysis project Ga0335077, IMG submission 207151) | Soil microbial communities from Loxahatchee National Wildlife Refuge, Florida, United States - Lox_Sample_3.1 | ecosystem: Environmental > Terrestrial > Soil > Wetlands | place: USA: Florida...
CCTTCTTCTTTGCGCAGATTGACGAGCGAAACCGCCAGTTGCGTTATGTGAATGCGGGCCATAATCCGCCTTACCTGTTCCGCTCCATCGGCAGCTCGGAAATTGAGGAACTATCCACGGGCGGCACTGTTCTGGGGTTGCTTCCGCAGGCGAGTTATGAGGAGGCAACACTCAATCTGCGGCCCGGCGACGTACTTGTCGCCTTCACCGACGGCGTCACCGAGGCCCTGAATCCGAAAGAGGAAGAGTTCGGTGAGGAAAGGCTCAAGGACCTGCTGCGCCAGCTGGTTCATTTGCCCGCCAACGAAATCTCAGCCCGCATCTCGCACGCACTGCGGAACTGGATTCAGGACGCTGCCCAGTACGACGACCTCACCTTTCTCGTCATGAAAGTGAATTAGGAGATCGCGGTTCCTTCTGGACAGATCGCGCAATTCGCCGTACTCTAGACTTGGAGCGGTCGCCAATGAAAATGTCATGGCAAACGGAGACAGACCGTCTCGTATGCCGATGGTCTGAAGTAGGGAGACGCGTCCAATACAACCCGCGCTGGATTCAGGATGCTTCAAGAAATATTCATACGAAGAATGTTTCACCGTCGGTTCCGGTTTTCACCAGACTCAGTCCATTTGGCGGGAGAGAATGGTTCGCTCCGGACCGTCTGCGATAGCTTTACTAATCTCCGGAAACCGGACGACATCTGCGAAAACCGGTAAGGAGCCAAAGTTTCACGACTTTCCTGTAACCTGGTTGTCCCGCGGCGCGTATGTTAGCCTAATCAGGAGGGACCGATGTTCGCCCGGCTCACGTTCGTCCTGCTGTTCATCGCCGTATCCTCCTTTGCCGCCGACAAGAAAAAGGACCCCAACGAGATCGGCAATCGCGACGTCGGCAAGGGCATCAATTTCTACTCCGTCGAAAAAGAAATAGCGCTCGGCCAGCAGCTCGCCCTCGAGGTCGAAAAGCAGGCCAAGATGGTGGAAGATCCCATCCTCGGCGAATACATCAACCGGGTCGGTCAGAATCTGGTCCGGAATTCCGACGCCAAAATGCCGGTCAGCTTCAAAATCATCGATGATGACTCCATCAACGCATTCACCCTTCCCGGCGGCCATATTTTCGTCAATTCCGGGTTGATCCGAGTGACGGAAAGCGAAGCCGAGCTAGCTGCGGCGATGGCGCACGAGATCGGCCATGTGGCCGCCCGCCACATCACCCGCCAGGAGACGCGGGCGCAACTGGCCAACTTGGCCACTACGCCCTTGATTCTGCTGGGTGGCTGGACCGGCTACGCCATTCGCCAGGGCGCGGGTCTTGGTATCCCCATGACTTTCCTGAGCTTCTCTCGCGCATTCGAAGGTGAAGCGGACTTGCTCGGTCTTGAATATATGTACAAAGCCGGCTACGATCCCACCGCGTCCATCGACATTTTCGAACGCATCGAATCCCTTCAAAAAAGCAAGCCAGGCTTGGTGTCCAGGGTTTTCTCGAGCCATCCGATGACCTTGGATCGGATCCGCGAGGCGCAGAAGAACATCAACGAGATTTTGCCAAACAAACCCGAATACGTGGTAAGTACCTCTGAATTCAATGAAATGCGTGCGCGGATGATTGCCATGCATCAACAGCGGAAGAAGGAAACCGCCGATCCCGCCAAGCCCACCCTGCGCCCGGACGACCGCCCCACCCTGAAGCGCCGCCTCGCCTCTGAAGAGCTATAAATATCTGCCTTATTAAGATAAGAGAAACCTCGGTTTGTTCTAAGACATCATTCACAGTGGAACTTTCACATCCGGGCTTATAATACAAGAAGAAGGCGGTCATGAGGCGAGTTTCTACCCAACTGCTTAGATTTCTGCTGGTTATCACGGTTCTGACCTCGGTTTCGTTCGCTGACAACAAAAAGAAAGATCCGGACGAGATCGGCAACCGCGATGTCGGCAAAGGCGTCAACTTCTATTCGCTGGAGAAGGAGATTGCCCTCGGAAAGCAACTGGCGCAAGAAGTCGAGCGTCAGGCCAAGCTCATCGATGACCCCATCATCGCCGAGTACGTCAATCGCGTGGGCCAGAACCTGGTACGCAACTCCGACGCCAAGGTGCCATTTACCATCAAGGTGCTCGATTCCGAAGAGGTTAACGCGTTCGCCCTTCCCGGCGGATTCTTCTTTGTGAATTCCGGCCTCATCATGAAAGCGGATAACGAAGCCGAGCTGGCGGGCGTCATGGCGCACGAGATCGCCCACGTCGCGGCGCGGCACGGAACCCGGCAGGCAACCCGCGGGGCCATCATCAACTATGCTTCGATTCCGCTGATTTTCATGGGCGGCTGGACCGGCTACGCCATCCGGCAAGGCGCCGGCCTTGCGATTCCGCTGGGTTTCCTGACCTTCTCGCGCGGCTTCGAATCCGAAGCCGACATGCTGGGCCTCGAATACATGTACAAGACGGGTTACGATCCCGTCGCTTTTGTCGATTTCTTCGAGAAGATTCAGTCCCTTGAGAAGAAGAAGCCCGGAACCATGGCGAAGGTGTTTTCAACGCATCCCATGACCGACGACCGCATCAAGGCCGCGCAAAAGAACATCGACACCATCCTGAAGGCCAAACCGGAATACGTGGTCAGCACGTCGGAATTCAACGACGTAAAGGGCCGTCTCACCATGCTCCACAATCGCCGCCGTGTGGATGTCAAGGAAGACAGTAACCGGCCCACGCTGCGCCGCGCGCCGGGTTCAGGCACCGGGCCCATCGAAGACGAGGGCGACAAGAAAGCTCCCAAGGACCAGGATGAACGCCCGACCTTGAAGCGCCGCGACAACCAGGATCAGTAACTCCACGAGGGTGTGGAGAAGGAACGCCGGGGGCCGGATCAGGCTCCCGGCGTTTTCGTTTTGGGCTCCAGCCGGACGTTGATGGCTTCCAGTTCCCCATCCGGGAATCGCTTGGTCTCAATCGACACGCGATCCCCCTTTTTGATGTCGGATGCCTTGATCTTCTTGCTTCCTGCGTAATAGCGCGTTTTGTGAGTCAGCACGAACTGCAGCGTGTTGGAATCAGCGTCTTCGAGTGCCAGCTTCTTGCTGTCGATTTCCTGAACCACACCGGTGAAAGTGGCCAGCGGCTGCTCGAAGATCTGAGCCGGCATGCTAGCCGCCAGGATAAACAGCGTCGCAAGAAATCTCACGTCAAAAAGACGTATACCGGACCGGGAGTGTAACATTCTGCTGCCGCAATCCATCTTACAAGCATGAAAATGTACCGTTTCTTGATGGTTTTCGTACTGGCGGCGGTTGCCGTCTTCGCCGCAGACGTCACAGGAAAGTGGGTGGCCCAGGTTCCGGGCCGCGGCGGCGAGACCCGCGAGGCAACGTTCACTTTCAAAGCGGACGGCAACCAGCTCACGGGATCCGTGACCTCGCCGCGCGGCGAGATGCCGATCTCAGACGGAAAAATCGACGGCGACACGATCTCGTTCAACCAGATCATGCAATTCAACGGCAACGAAGTCAAGTTGATGTTCAAAGGCACGGTTTCGGGCGACGAGATCAAGTTCACCCGGCAAAGGGAAGGCGGGAACCGGGTCCAGGAATTCACTGCCAAGAGAGTCAAAGAGTAGCGGCCACGCCGAATAGAGGCCTTGAGATCTACTTTACCGCGCGGTACTGGCTCTTGATGGCCGCGACGTTCTTTGCGGCCTGCGCTTGAAGGCCGCTCTTGATGGCCGCGCATTGCTGAAAATATTTCAGAGCGTCCACGATATTCTCCAGTCTGTACTCGGAATCCCCGAGCATGAACAGCAGCTCAGGCTTGAGCGCTGGATTGCTCTCCGACAGTGATAGGGCCTCGGTTAACTCTTTCTTGGCCGGGCCGTACTTCTTCTGGCTGTAGTACGCCTTGCCCGGCCAGTAATGCGCCAGACAGATGATCACATTGTTGCGCTTATTCCAGTCAGCCTCGTTTACCCCGTCAGGTTTCGCTTTCTGTTTCAGCACCTCCAACAGCTTATTGGAATACTCGATGACCTTGTCCGGTTCTTTCCCTTTTTGGCTGTAGCCGTCGGCCGCCACAATAAGCATTTCGTCGTTATTCGGATCCTTGGCCAGCACCTTTTCCGCGAATGCCGTCTTCCGGTCCGCGTCATTCAATTGCTGAAGGGCCTGCACAGCCGCGGGCAGTAGCTGCGGCATGTACTGGCTCTGGGGATCGCGATCGTAGAGGGCTTCGATCAGATCGATCTTCTTGCGCGGGTCGGTGGTCTGCAACGCCATGGCGTCGATGGCGTACTCGGAGTATGTGTTTACCTGTTTGGCGTAGTCGACGTGCTTCTTCCAGTCTTCGACCGCATCTTCGTCTTTAGGTTGAGGAGACGCGATCACCTTCTGCGCCAGCGCTCCGGTGGTGTTCGACCACTTCTTCACCAGGTCGGGATCTTTTTTGGCTTCGGCCGCTTTGAGAGTGGCCAGCGCCGTGTCCATGTCCTCGGGATCGAGCGCCATGATCTTTTCGCCCGCGTCCAGGGCCTTGTCAGGCTGATTGGCCTTCACATAGAGCGGCTGCATCTCCCCGTAGACCCAGGCGAGGTTTTCGCTCTTCGGATAATCCTGGACGAACTTCTCGCAGGCTGCCAGCTTCTTGGCTTCATCCGACTCCTGGCCGATCTGTTGCAGGGCCTGGCCTTCAGGGGTTTCGGTATTGATGTTTACTTTATGACGCTGGGCCAGCGCGCCTCCGGCCAGCAGCAACGCAAGCAGGATGATTTTCATGGCTACCCTCCTCCAAATGGACGGAATGTTATCATACCGCCGCACATTTAGCATATGGAAATTCTGCGAACGTGAGGTGCGTTTCCGAACTGCGGTTCTGGCGCCCGGGCCGGTTTCGCGGTAGAAAGGCGTAAGGGGGCTTATGTCCGGGAAAGTTGTCGTGCTTGGAGTGTCGGTGTCGATGCTGCTTTCGGCTGGGCCGCCTGGCGCTGCGGTTCGCGCCAAGCTTCAGGTTCCCGATGCCCTCAAGAACGGCACCTTTGCCAGTGACCGTTATCTGAACATTCCGCCCGGATTTCAGATTTCGTTGTTTGCAAGCGTTGGCGGCGCGCGATTCATGGCGGTCGCTCCCAATGGCGATGTTCTGGTGTCCCAGCCCGGCGCCGGACAGGTGATGCTGCTGCGGCCGGCGGCCGGCGGTGGAGTACCGCAGAACTTCACGTTTGCGAGCGGTTTGCAGAGCCCGCACGACATCGTCTTTCATACGATCAACGCGACCAGCTACGTCTATATCACCGAGACGAACCAGATCAACCGCTTTCGTTATGTGAACGGAGACACGGCGGCTCACGATCGCGAGGTGATCGTGAAAGGGCTCCCGGACAGCCAGTCCGGCGGCTACGAGCACGTATTAAAAAACATCGCGATCGGCAGCGACGGCCACTTGTACGTCGCGATCGGCTCAAGCTGCAACGCTTGCGCGGAAGACACCACTGCTGATCCGGTTCGTGCCGCGATTTACCAGTACAATGCCGATGGGACGGGGGGCCGCCTGTTTGCGCGCGGCCTGCGGAATGCTGAAGGTGTCCGCTTCCTGCCGGGAACGAACACGCTCTGGGTCGCGGTGAATAATCGTGACAACGTGCCGTATCCTATCCAGGACTCGAGCGGCAACTACGGAAAAATGGTTTGGTCTTACGTGGACAACCATCCTCCAGACCTGCTCACGGCCGTGCGCGAAGGGGGCAACTACGGATGGCCGTTCTGTGATTCGAATCCCGACCAGACGCTCGACCAGATGCCATTCAACCTGGATTTCGACACCAACCAGGACGGCCATGTGGACTGCAGCAAAATGGACCTGGTATCGAAGGGAATTCCGGCGCACTCCGCGCCGCTCGGATTGTCGTTTCTTGTCGACACGCCATTTGCGCAGCCCTACCGGAACGGCGCTGTGGTTGGGCTGCACGGTTCCTGGGATCGAACGAAGAAATCGGGATACAAGGTAGCCTATTTTCCATGGAGCACGACGACGCAATTACCTGGTGCGCAGACAGACCTGGTGACAGGATGGCTCGACGATGCATCTCAAAATGTCTGGGGCCGTCCGGTAGCTGCTGTGGTGGATGCGACCGGCAGTTTGCTGATTTCCGATGATGCGGCCGGGGCAATTTACCGCCTTACATATGCGCCCGTGGCGCAATCGGCTGCCAGCGGGTATGCGGTGCTGGCGCCGGAATCGATTGGTTCGGTGTTTGGGACGCAACTCGGCACACAGACGGCGAGCGCCACTTCGGCGAATTGGCCCACTTCGCTCGGCGGCGCGAAGCTGACCGTCCAGGACAGTACGGGAACGGCGCGCCCGGCTCCGCTGGCGTATGTCTCAGCGGGCCAAATCAATTTCGAAGTGCCTGCCGGAACGGCGATGGGCAATGCCACACTGACGCTCGACCGGAGCACCGGCACACTCAACCTGGGGAATGTACTGATCGCCGCGACGTCTCCCGCATTGTTCAGTGCAAATGGGAACGGGCAGGGCGTGGCGGCCGCCAGTGCTGTCGAGGTTGTGCTGCCGACGACTCGTCAGGCTCCGGTTTCAGTATTCACCTGCAGCCAGCCGGGGAATTGCAAGAGCGTGCCCATCCGGGTCGGAGTGGATACGCCGATATACGTGTCGTTTTACGGCACAGGAATCCGCGGGAGTTCGGATGTGAGTGTCACGATCGGCGGCGCCAAGGCCACGGTCTTATACGCCGGGCCGCAGGGCACGTATCCGGGGCTCGACCAGGTGAATGTCGGGTTGCCGCTGTCGCTGCATGGCGCGGGCGAAGTGGATGTGGTACTGACGGTAAACGGGCAGACTGCGAACACAGTTACCATCAATATTGAGTAGCAATGGTTCCGGCATCGCGAGTTGCGCTATGCCTGCTTTTCGTCTGCACGGCAGCGTGGTGCCAGCCGGACAAGGCCTCATCGCCTTCCGAATCCGCCTGGGTGGGCGGCACTGTGCTCGACCGCGGTACCGGCTCTCCGCTTTCGAAGGCTCTGGTGACTCTTTCCACCGAGCAGGCGGAGCCGCTGGACGCCCTGGCGATAACCGATAGCGCCGGGCGCTTTGCTTTCGCCAATGTTCCTCCCGGCCGGTATCAATTGCACGCGGACTGTAAAGGCTACCTGCGCGCCTCGTACGGGGCGGAGACCGCGAATCATCCTCCGGGAATTATCACGCTGCATGCGGGCGAGAAGCGCGATTTTGTCTTGCGGCTTGAGGCGCTCGGCTCGGTCTCTGGTGTGGTCGTGGACGCGGAAGGCGATCCCCTTCCAGGAGTGACCATCAGCCTCTGGATGCAGTTCTTCTGGAGAGGCAAGCCCAGATTCTTCGAGCGCAACACGGTCAACAGCGACGATCGCGGTTTGTACCGCATCTCCGGCGTCGTTGGCGGCCGCTACATCGTCATGGCAAACGGTCTCGGGCGCCAAGCGTTCCGAATGCAGCCGGAGGCGATCGCCGACCAGAAGGCGCCTGAGCAAGCAAGATACGGCGTACAATTCTATCCGGGAACGGACCGCATGTCTGCAGCCGCAGTGATTGCTGTCGAACCGGGAAGAGAAGTCAAGGGAACGGATTTCCGCATGGTGGCGAACTTGACAGCCACGCTGCGCGGCGCTGTCACTCCACCGGTTGAGTTGCCCGCCGATTCACGTATCGATGTGGAGATCATTCAGCAGGATCTGCCGGACGAAAATCAGGGCCATTTTGTCTTCAGCCTGCCGGGACCGAATTACTCGTTTGAGCAATATGGGCTGGTGCCCGGCGAATACCTGTTACTGACCCGTCTTTCGCTCGGCGAACGCCGGTATCAGGGCGCGCAGCGGGTCGAGTTGAGCGGCGGGGCGGATAAGGAAGTCACACTAACGCTTGTTCCGGGCATCGACCTTTCTGGAACTCTACGAATCGAGGGAGACGACGGCGATCCGCGCGAGTACAGCGTCGAGTTGAGTCCGGGAGAATCTCTCTCCCCCAGCGGGTTCCGGCCGACAGCCGCCGTCAAAGCCGACGGCAGCTTTGTGCTCAGGAGCGTGGTGCCCGGGACGTGGGACATCGGCGTCAATCCGATTCCGCCGGGCGGGTACATTAAGTCGATGCGCCTTGGAGATCAGGATGTTCTGACCGAGGACATGATCATCGGGCCGCGGACGGCGGCGCCATTGCGGATCGTGGTGAGCACGCGCGGGGGAGTTCTGGAGGGAAGTGTCAAACGAAGCTCGGGCGAGGATGCCGCTCGCGCGATCGTGCTGCTGGCGCCGGCCGGCACGTACAGCAACGTATTGAGTTTCTACTCAACCGCCGTCGCCGACGAAGGCGGCCGTTTCAAGTTGAGAGGGCTGACGCCGGGCGGTTATAAGCTTTACGCGTTTGAAGCCATGGAAGATGGGGCGTGGCAGAATCCGGAATTTCTGAAACCGTACGAAAGCTTGGGAGAGAAAGTGGAAATCGCCGAAGGCGCGAACGCCTCGAAGGAAATGCAACTCATTCCGGGAACGCGGGACCAGCGATGATGCGAATACTCTTGTGCGCGGCTCTTTTTGTGGGAAGCCTGCCGGCGCAGGTGGCGTCGGGAGAACCGGAAGATGACGGCTCGCTGGAAGGCGCGGTGATCAACGCAGTCACGAAGGAACCGGTCCGTAAGGCGCAAGTGACAATGGTTCCCGGCAACGTGCCGCCGGCGGTCACCGATGCGAACGGCCATTTCGCGTTCCGCAAGCTGCCGCCCGGCACGTATTCGCTTCACGCGCAGCATCCGGAATTCCCGGTGGTTGTGTCCGGCCTGGCGGGGACGAGTCCGCTTACCGTGACGCTGGCGCCTCACGAGAAGAAGAGCGACCTGGTGATGACTCTCACGCCGGGGGCATCCATCAGCGGGCGTGTGATGAACGAAGACGAGAAGCCCGTGGGCGGCTGCGCCGTCCAGGCGATGCAATTCGCGCCCGGCCCGCCGGCGAACCGACTGTACGGGACGCGCGCCGCAAGCTCCGACGATCGCGGCGAATATCGCATCTACGGATTGGCCAGAGGGCGCTACTACGTTTCCGTGGAATGCAATCAGCCGCTGCCTCAAGCGCACGGGCTGGTGCGGCGTAGCTCGGATGTTGATCTTCCCACCCAGAGATACGCCGCGCAATTTTATCCGGACAGTCCGGACCCGTCGGGCGCTTCCCGGCTGATGGTCCCCGCGGGAGCGAGTGTGACGGGCATCGATTTTCACATGCATGTGACTTCCACAGTCACGGTTCGCGGCCGCATCAACGGCGACGCAGACGCAATGAGCCTCAAGCCGCGCGTCGAGCTGGTGTCCCGCGATCCATTGCTCAGCGGGCTGGCGCGGTACTCTGCGTCCCTCAACGCACAAACAGGTGAATTCAGGATTCCGAACGTGCCCGCAGGCGCTTACGTTTTGGTTGCCCTGGCGCAGGACAAGCGCCGCACCTACGAGGCGAGCGTGCCCGTTGACATTGGTACAGATCCTCCGCAGCCCATCGACTTGCCGCTGATTCCAGGAGGCCAATTCACCGGCGTCATCGAACTCGAAGGCGACCCGCCGAAGCCGGCGATGGAGAACGTCCACATCCGCCTGATCCCTCTGGACGCCGAGTTTTCCGGTTCGTGGCCGGAGGCCAAAGTCGGACCGGACGGGACATTCTCGCTTTCCGGAGTGGTGGCCGGACGCTGGTGTCTGAAGGCGGAGAGCGTTCGCGGCTATGTGAAGTCGCTCTCGGTAGGCGGCCAGGAAATGCGCTCCTGCGTGTTCAGCGTTACGCCAGGGGCAGGCGGCGCCATACGCGTTGTGGTATCGACAAGACTCGCGCAACTGGACGGCACGGTCAACGGAATCACGCCTGGGCAAGGGGGCGGCGTTCTGCTGATTCTGGTATCGGACGATCCGGAGACACCGCAGACACGCACCATCCTCGCGCAGGCGGACGGCCGTTTCAGCATGTCCGGGATCGAACCGGGGCGTTACCACCTGTACGCAGCGAGTGTAAGCGAAGGGGTGGCGCTTGGGCAGAATCCGCGCGCGGTCCAAGCGCTCGAAGGGCGCGCCGCTCGGGTGGAACTGGAGGCCGGCGGCCATGCCACGGCTCAAGTGGATTTGATCTCCGGCGAGGACGTCAGGCAGGCGTTGCAGGAAGCCGAATAACCGCGCGGCCCCGGAAGATTGTAAGGAACCAAAGCAACGCCGGCTTCGTATTACGTTTGCCATGTTCGAAACCCTACTCGCCGATCTTCGGTGCGCAGGCCGGATGTTGCGCAAGAATCCGGGCTTTAGCGCGATTGCCATCGCCACGCTGGCGCTAGGCATTGGGGCGAATACCGCGATTTTCAGCCTGGTGGATGGCGTGATTCTTCGTCCGCTCGACTACCGGGATGCCGCGCGGCTTTTCGATGTTCATGAAGTGGTGCCCAAGTTCAGCGCCATGGCGCCTTTGATTCCGGTGAACGCCATGCACTTCCAGGAATGGCGCAAGAGCGTGCGATCGTTCGAGCAAACGGCTCTCATAAACGGCATGACGTTCAACCTCACGGGTGCGGGCGAACCGGAACGTCTGCCGGCTGCGCGCGTCTCGCCGGCTCTCTTCCCCATGCTCGGAATTCAGGCGCAGCTCGGACGCACGTTTCTCGAGGAAGAGGACCGGCCCGGCCATGACCATGTCGTCGTCCTCAACCAGGAGTTGTGGAGGCGCCGCTTCGCTGCTGATCCGCACGTGATCGGCCGGAAGATCATGCTCGACGGCCATCCTTACGAAGTTGTCGGCGTCCTTCCAGCGGGATTCCATTTTCCAAAGCTGAATCAACTCTTCGCCATGACGGTTGCAGAAGAGCGCCCACAGTTGTGGAAGCCGTTTGCCGTGCGCGACGACGAACTCGAGCCGCTGGGTGATTTCAACTACGTTTGCATCGCGCGCCTGCGCCGAGGCGTTTCCGCTGCCCAAGCGCTCTCCGAACTGAACGTGGTGCAAGCTCGCATTGCCAGCCAGCTCGAGGAGAAGATCGAACTTCGTGCCGCGCTGGTTCCGCTACAGGATCAGATCACTGGAAGGTCGCGAACCGGTCTGGAG